>Ga0207700_10000158_pt1 | contig 40609 bp, 33 predicted proteins | sample LARL82metaG_FD_184348 | JGI IMG/M metagenome (GOLD analysis project Ga0207700, IMG submission 184348) | Corn, switchgrass and miscanthus rhizosphere microbial communities from Kellogg Biological Station, Michigan, USA - LAR L8-2 metaG... | ecosystem: Host-associated > Plants > Roots >...
CCGCAAGCGACCCTTAGCGGGCATCGGCCGCTAGAACGCGTACCCAGTTTTTTAATAGGACCCCGTAGTTGCCGTCCTTACCATGCGCGTACTCAAGATTCAGAACGATGCCCACCTGCGGCTTCAGGATGTACTGACGGACCTTGTAGCCTCGCAGCTGAATCGGCGCTACGTTTTGGGTCGGAGCCCCATTGGTCAACCGCGGCCCTTTGGCGCTACGCTGAAGAAGAATGGATCAATCGACACCGCAACCGGTGTTCTGTTGTCGAGGTTCAGGAGCTTCTGCGTCGTAAAATTGGCATTTCGCTGGTAGGTCACGCCACTCGGAAAGTTGGCATTGTTCGGCGTGTTGTTCGCCGAAAAGATGCCGTAGAACGTGCGCCCGACGGCCATGACATGGACGTAGTCGCCGATGTACGGCGTGAAGGCGACGGCCGGTGAAGCGGCTGGCACCGTGGCGAGAAAGATATCGGTCGCCGGACTTCTCCAATCGTCGGTGGTCAACTCCACGTGTGTGTCCCACCGCTGGCTGGTCGCCGGTCCCGTCACGGCCTGGAAGAGACACGCGAGCTTGCCGGCGCTGTTGATGGCCAATGCCGGATTGGTCGCGTTGGTGATCGTCCTGATGTCGTCGGACCACGTGGCTCCGCGGTCCGTCGAACGCCGCACGTGCAGCGTGTAGTCGCTGGTGGACACGCGGTCCGCCCAGGCGATATAGACGACGCCGCTGTTCCTCGGGTCGACCGCGATGCTCAGATTCGACGCGACAAAGCGCTCCTGTCCGAACGTGGCTTGCGAAGTGCCGTTGAACGGCACGGTGACACCAGTGACCACGCGCACGCCGGCGAGGTTGTCGCCCGAATCGATCAGCGAACTGAATGGCGTGGCACCGGCGCCCCAGTTGTCGTCGCGCACGACGACCACGTCGGCGGTAATGTTAAAACCGCCGCCTGTGGTCGCAGTGGTCTTGGTCCAGCGATAGGTGATTGCGTATATCGTGCCGTCGGCATGCAGCGCAGGTCGGACCGGGGGGCCGTTGCGAACCGCCGTGCGCCGCTCGAGGCGCGCCGGGCCGAAGCCTGAGGGAGCCGCAGCCGTGGCGTCCTGCGAAAGGTCGACAGTGGCCGTCTGGCCGGTGCCGGGCGAAAGGAATGCGCGGTCCTCGTTGCCGACGTAGACGCGATCGGCGGTTGGCCGGCCGGGTGTCGCGACGCTGATCGCCTCGACATAAGGCTGGTCGACGGCGGCGCGCGACACCAGCACCGACATCGCGGTGGCACCCGTGAAACCGCTAGTGCGAAGTATGTCGCGAGTGAAGACGCCGGGCGCCTGCAGAATGCCGGCGTAGAGGTTGTTGGTCGTCGTTGCGAAGCGAAGGGTGATATCGCCGGTCGTCGTGTTGCCTGCCGCCACCGGCACGATGTTATTCAGTACCCATGTGGCGCCGCCATCCTGCGACACGAAAATGGGTGCAGTTCCCGCGGCGGCCACCGCAGGGTTCGGCGTGAACGCGGAGCCAGCGATCTGGCTTGTATTGGCCGGGTTGACGGCTATGTTGGGTTCGCTGTCCTGATTCGTCTCCGCGCTAAGCGAGTTCGGGATCATGTTGATGACCCGGATGGTTTGTAGCGGAAAGCCCAGCACCCAGAAATCGTTGCCGCGCGACGTGCCCGTGTCGGGTGCGACCATGATCTCCGGCGCGTCGCCGTCGAAGTTGCCGACGACGATGGCCTTGGCCGGAAACTCCCGCGTGCTGCAGTCTACGTCCGCGTCCATCGGATGATTAGGGATCGGCGACATGTGACCGAAGCTTCCGCCCGGAAACGCACCAAAGAATTTCATCACCCAGAAATCGTTCCCTTGCGATCCTCCCGCGTCAGGAACGACTACAAGCTCGTCGGCGCCGTCGCGATCGAAGTCCGCGGCGACGGCCAGCTTGGCCGCGAACTGGCGCCCGCTGCAGTCGATGTCCGCTTCCATCGGATGATTCGGGATCTGCGCCATGTGCTGCCACTTGCCGCGGGGAAACGAGCCGACGTATTTCATGACCCACAGGTCGTTGCCGCGCGAGGTACCGGTGTCGGGTGCCACGACCAGCTCTGCACGGAAGTCGGCGTCGAGGTCGGCGGACAGGGCAAACTTTGCGGCGAACTGGAGTCCGCTGCAGTCGATGTCCGCGTTCATCGGGTGATTCGGAATCGGCGCCATGTGTTGCCACGTGCCGGTCGGAAACGTTCCGACGTACTTCATCACCCAGAGGTCATTGCCCTGGGTGCCGCCCGCGTCGGGCGCCACCACTAGCTCGACGCTCTCGTCGCCGTCGAAATCCGCCGCGACGGCGAACTTGGCGGCGAATTCGCGGCCGCTGCAGTCGATGTCGGCGTTCATGGGGTGATTCGGGATCGGCGCCATGTGCTGCCACGTGCCGGTGGGGAAGTTGCCGACATACTTCATCACCCACAGGTCGTTGCCTTGCGTACCGCCAGCATCGGGTGCAACGACGAGCTCGTCGCGACCGTCGCCATCGAAGTCCGCGACGATGGCGAACTTCGCGGCGAATTCGCGGCCGCTGCAGTCGATGTCGGCGTTCATGGGGTGATTCGGGATCGGCGCCATGTGCTGCCACGTGCCGGTGGGGAAGTTGCCGACATACTTCATTACCCACAGGTCGTTGCCCTGGGTACCGCCGGCATCGGGTGCAACGACGAGCTCGTCGCGACCGTCGCCATCGAAGTCCGCGACGATGGCGAACTTCGCGGCGAATTCGCGGCCGCTGCAGTCGATGTCAGCGTTCATCGGATGATTCGGGATCGGCGCCATGTGCTGCCACGTGCCGGTGGGGAACGTGCCGACGTGCTTCATCACCCACAGGTCGTTGCCGCGCGAGGTACCAGTGTCGGGCGCGACGACGAGCTCATCGGCGCCATCGCCGTCGAAGTCTCCGACAACGGCGAACTTCGCGGGAAACTCTCGTCCGCTGCAGTCGATGTCGGCGCCCATCGGATGGTTCGGAATCGGCGCCATGTGCTGCCACGCGCCCGCGCCCACGTTGTACTTCATCACCCAGAAGTCGTTGCCGGAAGAGCGCGGCGCATCAGGCGCCACCGCCAGCTCGGTCAAGCCGTCCCCGTCGAAGTCGCCGCCGACCGTGAACTTCGCAGGAAACTGCAAACCGCTGCAGTCGATATCCGCTTCCATGGGATGACCATGGATCGGACTAATGTGATCCCAGGGCACGTGGCGTCCCTTCGTGCGCTACCTGTTCGTGGTGTCGCTTCCGCCGATCAGCCGTCGAATGCGCTGTACTGCATCGGGCGGATGAAAATCCAGCGGGTCGAGCGCCGTCAGCGCTTCGCGTTCGAGGCCTCGCAACGCCTGTCGGCGCAGTATCCAGACACCTTCCTGGCCGACGCTGAATTTCGGAGCCCGATACCACACGACATCGCGGCTCTGGGGGTACGCAACGTCGACCTCGTTCACCGCCGGTATTCCCTTTTCTACAACCGTCACCTGTATGCGTGCCACCGCCCACATGGGCGTGTGCTCGCTCACCGTCAGGGGATCCACTTCCTGGATCGGCGTCACGCTCATCACCTTGCCGGTGACGACGACATCCGCGGCGGCGATTCGTGCGCGGATCAGATCGTCGTGCGCCGCTTCGCCCTCCTCGGCCGCATGCCGGGTCATTTCCTGGGGATCCACGTCCGACTCCCTTCCGACCTCGAGGACGGCGATGCTGCGCCCGTACATCAATCCCCGCGCGAGAAACAGGGCCGACTCTCCCGGACGGAGCGCCGATGCCTTATCGCGCGTGACGATCGTGATCGACCTGCCCGACAACATCTGCAGCACGTCGGGTGCCTTGAACACCCGATCGATGGCGACCACGACCGTTGCGTTGCTCGCAGGCAGCTCCGGTAACGTGCTCGCACCGACCTTCTCGACCCTGGCGGTGAACACCAGCTCCGACTGGCGCATCGATTCACGAAGTGGAAGCGCCATCGAAGACCCCGAATTAGCAGGATGCAGTCAGGCTTGACAATCGCCGCCGGCATGCTGCTGCGACGTATGCAATCGGCTCCGACGCTGCCCGCAACGAGCGCAGCCGAATTAAATGACGCGGTTGGACGGGACCACCATTACCAACCTGCCTCCCGTTCTCCGGGGCACCCATCGGTCGCTCATCGCGCAAGGTCGGCGCCACTTGCGTTGGCGGGTCGTATCACAAAGATGATCGGACACCGACGACGTCGAACGCAGCAAACCTTCACCTACGTTTTCAGCGTAGGCGTCGCCAATCGACATGTCAAGGGTTCCGGACGGCCTGACTGGCAGGTCGGAGTCGAGAGCGCAATCGAACGTCAGCTCTCAGTGACCGCCCTGTACGGCTGTTGGTGGCCCGATGGCGGACGATCAGATCTTGACTGCGGGATTGGAGTACGCAGCGATCAGGACCGGACGTGAAATTCTCGCGACAGATTCGATCCGCGCTGCCGGGCTACAGGATTACCGGCACCACTCGACCGAGCAGTCTGGACGTTTAATGCAAACGGCGCGGGCCCCTTTCGGGAACCGCGCCGTTGATGCTGAACAGCTGAGGACGTCGGTCAGGCGTTGGCGATCGACAACTCCGCTTTCGGTTTGTCGAAGAACTGCTCGTCTTCGGTCGAGCCTTTCAGCGCGGTGGTCGATGACTGGCCGCCCTGGATAGTCTGCGTCACCGAATCGAAGTAGCTGGTGCCCACTTCGCGCTGGTGCTTGATCGCGGTGAAGCCCTTCGACACCGCGGCGAACTCCGCTTCCTGCAGCTCGACGAACGCCGACATGTGGTTGTGTGCGTAGCCATGCGCGAGGTTGAACATGCTGTAGTTGAGGCTGTGGAACCCGGCGAGCGTGATGAACTGGAACTTGTAACCCATCGCGCCCAATTCGCTCTGGAACTTGGCGACGGTCGCGTCGTCGAGGTTCTTTTTCCAGTTGAACGATGGCGAGCAATTGTAGGCGAGCATCTTGCCGGGGAACTTGGCTTGGATCGCTTCGGCGAATGCCCTGGCGAAGTCGAGATCCGGCTTGCCGGTCTCGCACCAGAGCAGGTCCGCATAAGGGGCGTACGCGAGTCCGCGCGACACCGCCTGATCGAGGCCATTTCGGGTCTTGTAGAAACCCTCGACGGTCCGTTCACCAGTGCAGAACGGCTTGTCGTTGGCGTCGATGTCGGACGTCACCAGATCGGCTGCCTCGGCATCGGTTCGCGCCAGGACAACGGTGGGGACGCCCATGCAGTCGGCCGCGAGGCGGGCGGCGATGAGCTTCTCGACGGCTTCGCGCGTCGGCACCAGGACCTTCCCGCCCATGTGCCCGCACTTCTTGACCGAGGCGAGCTGATCCTCGAAGTGCACGCCGGCGGCGCCGGCCTCGATCATCGACTTCATGAGCTCGAACGCGTTGAGCACGCCGCCGAAGCCCGCTTCAGCATCGGCGACGATCGGCGCGAAGAAATCGATGTCGCCGCTACCTTCCATGTGCTGGATCTGGTCGGCGCGCGCGAAGGTGTTGTTGATGCGCTTCACGACCATCGGCACCGAGTTAGTCGGATAGAGCGACTGGTCGGGATACATCTCTCCGGCGACGTTGGCGTCGGCCGCGACCTGCCAACCCGAGAGGTAGATCGCCTTCAGGCCCGCCTTCACCTGCTGCATGGCCTGGTTGCCGGTCATCGCGCCGAGTGAATTGACGAACGGTTCCTCGTTCACCAGCTTCCATAGCTTCTCGGCGCCGCGGCGCGCGAGCGTGTGCTCGATATGCACCGAGCCGCGCAGGCGCACCACGTCTTCGGCGCTATACCCGCGCTTGATGCCTTTCCAGCGTGGATTCTCCGCCCAGTCCTTTTTGAGCCGTGCCGCTTCGAGGTCGTAGTTCTTCATGATCGTTCCCATCGTATGCATCGTGGCCACACCGGCATTGCGCCAAGGCGCAACCCGGTACCTGGTCTGCGGCGGCGCCTGCATCGGGCAGGTTCCGTCGCGGGCGACTCGCGCGCGGACATAAGCCGCGTGCTCGTCACAGCACTTCCGGCGAAGATCGTTCGACCGGTCGGGCGGGCATGGATGGGGTGGAGATGCGAACCCAAGCCCTGCGAACGCTCGCCGTGCGGGTTACCGGCGGGCGTTACTTCAGGGATGACAGTAACAAAAATGTTGCAGCGTAGCAACCTAATTTGTCGCGTTGCAGCAGACCTATTAAAGTAGATTAATCATTGAGTTGTACAATTTACCTTCCTGTTCGCCGGGCGCTAGCAGGCACTGGTTGCGGCGCCACGAAATGACATAAGAGAGACAAGGTGGCGAGCTTGCCTCATCTATCGCCGGCTAACGCAGCATGTCGGCCCAGATGTTGCGCGCCCAACCCTCCGCAAGCTCAGCTTCTGCGGCGTTCGGCTCGGCGGAGAGTCCGCCGCTGCCGGGGACGACGAGCATGGTTTTCTTGTCGCGATCGTAGGCGTGCACCGAGGCGACGTGCACGGCGTCCTTTTCGCCGATGTAGCTGTAGCATGTGTTGGCAATGATGGGCGAAGGCTCGACCTCTCGTCCGGAGAGCAATGCCACCACCGCCGAGGCGCACACCTTGCCGTGCTGATTGGCCATGTGACCCGACTTGGGCATGAGCGGAGCGACCTGGATGGAGTCGCCGAGCACATGGATGTTCTTGTGCACCGTCGATTCGTAGGTCAGGAAGTCGACCTGGCAAAAGCGCGCGTTGGCGTTGGCCATGCCGAGCTGCCGCGCGATCGAACCGGCAAATTGCGGCGGAATGACGTTGAGCACGTCGGCCTTTACGTTCTCGAAGTCGAGCTTCGCGGTCAGCGTGGCCACGTCGACGTCGATCAGTGCGCTATTGGGGCGATATTCGACGAGCCCCTTGTAGCGCCCCTCCCACGCCGCCACGAACAGCGCCTTCTTGGACTGGACCTCCTCGTTGGCATCCAGGATCAGCACCTTCGATTTAGGCTTGCTCTTCTGGAAGTAGAGCGCAACCTGGCATGCGCGCTCGTACGGCGCGGGCGGGCAGCGAAAAGGTGCCATCGGCACATGGATGACGAACAGACCGCCATCCGGCATCGCTTCGAGCTGGCGACGCAGTGCCACCGTCTGCGGCCCGGCCTTCCATGCATTGAGGACCTTTGCCTGCGCGTCCACGCTTGCCAGCGACGGAACCTGGTCCCACATGAAGTCGACGCCGGGCGATAGGATCAACCGGTCGTAGGGTAGCGTGGTTCCACCGGCCAGGCGCAGCGTGCGCGCCACCGGATCGATCGCGATGGCCTCGTCGCGCACCCGGCGCACACCCGAGCGTTCGAGCGCATCGTAGGCGACGGTGATGTCAGCGAGTGTGCGCGAACCGCCGATGACCAGATTGGATACGGGGCAAGACACGAAGGCGGCATCGCGCTCGACCAGCGTGACGTCGATACCGCCACCGCTCCACATGCGCACATACTTGGCCGCGGTGGCTCCGCCATAACCTCCGCCGACCACGACAACTTTCGGCGCGGTGGCCGCGCGCACCAGCATCGGCGACCAAACGGTCTGCGCAATCAGCGCCGAGACCGAGGTGAGAAAGCGTCGTCGCGATCCGCTCATCGCGCTGCGGGCTTTTGTGCGGACAGGTACGCGGCCGCAGCTTCGATCTGTGCGTCCGTGTAACCCTTCGCAAGTTGCTGCATGACCGTCGATGGCCGCGTCCCGTTGCGAAAGGCCTTGACCTCCGCGACGATGGTCGCTTGGTCCTTGCCCGCGAGCGGCGCGATGATGCCTCGGCTGCGACCGTCGGTGCCGTGGCAGGGTGCGCAGTTGGCGGCGATGTCGCGGCCGGTGGCCGCGTCAGCGGCGGGCGCGCCGGGCGATATCAGTAGCGCCGCAAGCAACACGAACAGGGTGAATACGAAGGTTGGCGACAAGGACCAAGGCCCGCCGTTGTGCGGGCCGCTTGATCCGACAGGACTCATGAGCGCCGACGATCTAGGCGACGGGCTCTACGATTTCCTTCGCCTCATCGAACTCGAGCTTGATCTTCTCGTCCTTGTCGATATCGATGGTCACCTTGCCGCCGCTGGCCAGCTTGCCGAACAACAGCTCCTCGGCGAGCGCTTTGCGGATGGTGTCCTGGATGAGTCGCGCCATCGGACGCGCGCCCATCTGCGGATCGAAGCCTTTCCTTGCCAGGAACTCCTTGAGCGCGACGGTGAAGGACGGCTCGACCTTTTTCTCGTGAAGCTGGCCTTCGAGCTCGAGCAGGAACTTGTCGACCACGCGCAGGATCACGTCGTGATCGAGCTGCGCGAACGAGATGGTCGCGTCGAGGCGGTTGCGGAACTCGGGCGTGAACATGCGCTTGATGGACTCGAGCTCGTCGCCCATCTGCTTGTTGTCGGTGAAGCCGATCGATGCCTTCGACAGCACCTCGGCGCCTGCGTTGGTGGTCATGATGATGATCACGTTGCGGAAGTCGGCCTTGCGCCCGTTGTTGTCGGTGAGTGTGCCGTGGTCCATCACCTGCAGCAGGATATTGAAGATGTCCGGATGCGCTTTCTCGATCTCGTCGAGGAGCAGGACGCTGTACGGGTGCTTGGTGATCGCCTCGGTCAGCTGGCCGCCCTGGTCGAAGCCGATGTACCCCGGCGGCGCGCCGATGAGGCGCGACACCGCGTGGCGCTCCATGTACTCGGACATATCGAACCGGATGAGCTCGACGCCCATGCAGTAGGCGAGTTGACGCGCGACTTCGGTCTTGCCCACGCCGGTGGGCCCGCTGAACAGGAAGTTGCCGATCGGCTTGCGCGGGTTGCCGAGGCCCGAGCGCGCCATGCGGATCGCCGACACCAGCGCGTCGATCGCCTGGTTCTGGCCGAACACGACGTTCTTGAGGTCGCGGTCGAGCGTCTTGAGCGAGTTGCGGTCGTCGGAGCTGACGCTGCGCGCGGGAATGCGCGCGATCTTGGCGACGATCTCCTCGATCTCGGTCTTGTTGATGATCTTTTTCTGCCGTGACTTGGGCAGGATTTTCTGGGCGGCACCGGCCTCGTCGATCACGTCGATCGCCTTGTCGGGCAGATGGCGATCATTGATGAAGCGCGCCGACAGCTCGGCCGCGGTCGTAAGCGCGGCGGGCGCGTACTTCACGCCGTGATGCTGCTCGAAGCGCGTCTTGAGGCCCTTGAGGATCTCGACCGTCTCGGCGATGGAGGGCTCGGGCACGTCGATTTTCTGGAAGCGCCGCGACAGCGCGTGATCTTTCTCGAAGATGCCGCGATACTCGATGTACGTGGTCGCACCGATGCACTTGAGCGCGCCCGTGGACAACGCCGGCTTGAGCAGGTTCGACGCATCCAGCGTTCCACCCGACGCTGCGCCGGCGCCGATGATGGTGTGGATCTCGTCGATGAACAGCACCGACTTCGGATTCTCGGTGAGCTGCTTGAGCACGGCCTTGAGGCGCTGCTCGAAGTCGCCGCGGTACTTGGTGCCCGCCAGCAGAGCGCCCATGTCCAGTGAATACACGGTGAACTCGCGCAGCAGGTCGGGGACCTGGCCCTCGATGATGCGCCGCGCGAGGCCTTCGGCGATCGCGGTCTTGCCGACGCCGGCTTCGCCCACCAGCAGCGGATTGTTCTTGCGCCGGCGGCACAGCACCTGGATCACACGCTCCAGCTCGTGCTCGCGTCCGATGAGGGGGTCGGTCTTGCCGGTCTTGGCCAGATGGTTGAGGTCCATCGTGTACGCGTCGAGCGCACCGGCGGGTTGCTGTTCGTCGCTCTCTTCCTTCGCCGCCTCCGACTTCTCGGGCTTCTGCTGTTCCTTCTTGGTGATGCCGTGCGCGATGTAGTTGACCACGTCCAGGCGCGTGACGCCGCGCTGGTTCAGGAAATAAACGGCGTGCGACTCCTTCTCGCCGAACGTTGCGACGAGCACGTTGGCGCCGGTGACTTCCTTCTTGCCCGAGGATTGCACGTGGAGGATCGCGCGTTGGATGACGCGCTGGAATCCCTGCGTCGGCTGCGTGTCCGCATCGGAATGAGGCGACAGGCGAGGAGTGTGCTCGTTGATGAAGTCGGTGAGCACGCCGCGCAGCTCGTCGAGCTCGACGCCGCAGGCCTTGAGGACTTCCGCCGCCGACGGGTTGTCGAGCATCGCGAGCAGAAGGTGCTCGACAGTGATGAACTCATGTTGCTTCTGCCGGGCCTCGACAAAAGCCATATGGAGGGAAACTTCAAGTTCCTGCGCAATCATGATTCGTCCCGACTTCTAACACGGCGGCATCGCCACCACGGCGCGCCTGCCGCGTATTGCCCTAAGTCTCCTCCATCGTACACTGCAGCGGATGCTGATGCCTGCGCGCAATGTCCAGCACCTGATCGACTTTCGCGGCGGCGACTTCGCGGGTGTACGTTCCGCATACACCCATGCCCTCGCGATGCACCTGCAACATCACTTGCGTCGCTTTTTCGCGACTCATTGCGAACACAGTCTGCAACACCACGACAACAAAGTCCATCGGTGTGTAGTCGTCGTTGAGCAGTAGTACCTTATAGAGCGGCGGGGGTTTGAGTCGGGTCTTCGCGACTTCGAGAACGTTGCCTTCATTCTCGCGCATCGCCAGGAATTGCCCGTGAGAACCTGCCACCTCGACACCCCATATGTGATGATTGCAACAGAATATTCAAGGAGCGCGTCCGTTCGTTTGCCCGGACTTGACGAGTACCACATGTCCCGCGCAAGAATATTCCGTTTGGCGCCAGCGCGGCCGCACCGCCCACGCACGCCGCTGCAAGCTTGCGCGCGTCGGTACCGGCGGCCCCTCGCCGTCAAACACCATTATCGTCATTTTGGGGAAGGAAGTAGCACTATGGCAACCGGAACGGTCAAGTGGTTCAACGATGCCAAGGGATTCGGATTCATCACGCCGGATGGTGGCGGCGAGGATCTGTTCGCGCATTTCTCGGCGATCCAGATGAACGGATTCAAGTCGCTCAAGGAGGGCCAGAAGGTGAGCTTCGAGGTCACCCAAGGACCGAAGGGGAAACAGGCGTCGAACATCCAGGCCGCCTGACGAGGGCCCGACGTATCGTACAAAATGAAAACCCGCCGCGAGGCGGGTTTTTGTTTGAGTCGCCGGAATGCTACATGCGCTCGATCATCGCCTGTCCGAAGCCCGAGCACGACACCTGCTTCGCACCCGGGAGCAGCCGCGCGAAATCATAGGTGACCACCTTGTCGGCGATGGCTTTTTCCAGACTCTTCACCACCAGCGCCGCGGCTTCCTTCCAGCCCATATGCACGAGCATCATCTCGGCCGACAGGATCTCGGAGCCGGGATTTACGTAATCCTTTCCGGCGTATTTTGGTGCGGTGCCGTGGGTGGCCTCGAACATCGCCACCGTATCCGACATGTTCGCCCCCGGCGCGATGCCGATGCCTCCCACTTCCGCCGCCAGCGCATCGGAGATGTAGTCTCCATTGAGGTTGAGCGTGGCGATGACGTCGTACTCGTCCGGCCGCAGCAGGATCTGCTGCAGGAAGGCGTCGGCGATGACGTCCTTAATGATGATGTCACGGCCCGTCTTCGGGTTGCCGAACTTGCACCACGGTCCGACGTCGATCGGCTTGGCGCCGAACTCGCGCTGCGCGAGCGCGTATCCCCAGTCGCGGAACGCGCCCTCGGTGAACTTCATGATGTTGCCCTTGTGGACGAGTGTCATCGAGCGGCGGTCGTTGTCGATGGCGTACTGGATGGCCTTGCGCACCAGGCGTTCGGTGCCTTCGCTCGACACCGGCTTGATGCCGATGCCCGACGTGGCGGGGAAGCGGATTTTCTTGACGCCCATTTCCTTGATGAGGAACTCGATCAGCTTCTTGGCCTCCGGGGATTCCGCGGGCCATTCGATGCCGGCATAGATGTCCTCGGAGTTCTCGCGGAAGATCACCATGTCGATCTTCTCGGGCGCCTTGACCGGGCTGGGCACGCCGGCGAACCAGCGCACCGGGCGCAGACATACATAGAGGTCGAGCTGCTGGCGCAGCGCCACGTTGAGGCTGCGGATGCCGCCGCCGACCGGCGTGGTCAGCGGACCCTTGATCGAGACCACGAACTCTTTGAGGATCGCCAGCGTCTCGTCGGGCAGCCAGACGTCGGCGCCGTAAACCTTGGTCGACTTTTCGCCGGCGTAGATTTCCATCCAGTGGATCTTGCGCTTGCCTCCGTAAGCCTTCGCCACCGCTGCGTCCACCACCTTGAGCATGACGGGCGTGATGTCGAGACCGGTGCCGTCGCCTTCGATGTACGGAATGATCGCCTGGTCGGGAACATTAAGGCTGAAATCCTTGTTGACGGTAATCTTCTGTCCCCCGGCCGGTACCTTGACGTGCTGATAAGCGGGCATGGCTTCTCCTGAGTACAACAAGATCGGTCCTGGAAGCGGCCGATTATCCGTGAATCCGTCCCCTGCTGCCATGCTATGATTCGTCGCCGCAGCCACCTTGGCTGCACCGAAAGGCGGCGGCTAACGCGATGTCGCCTGAAGGCCGGGCACTTTGCCCCACGCACGTTGCCCAAGCGCTTGTTCGCGCCCTCAAAGCCCAAGCATTCACGGGGATCGCCACGCCCCTCCTCGCCTCCTCCCACCCCAAGCACAGCGCCCTCGCCGATCAGCTCGTGAACGGTTGCTCATGATCCGCCGTCTGCTCGCGAGACTGATCCCCGGTAAAGGCTCATCGGAGCCTCGCGTCTACGGCCCGAGCGCGCATTCGGTGAGACGCACTCAGCTCTCGCGCGGCGCGCAGGACGTCATCCGCAAGCTCCAGGACGCCGGCTACAAGGCGTTCGTCGTAGGGGGCGCCGTGCGCGACCTGCTCCTGGGCATCACCCCCAAGGATTTCGACATCGCCACCAACGCCACGCCCGAACAGGTGAAGCCGCTGTTCCGGCGTGCATTCATCATCGGCCGGCGCTTTCGGCTCGTGAACGTGCTGGCCGGTCCGGAGACCATCGAGGTGTCGACCTTTCGTGCGCGCCAGACCGGCGACGATGCTTCCGACGAGCACGGGCGGCTGCTTTCCGACAACGTATTCGGCTCGCAGGCCGAGGACGCGCTGCGACGTGACTTCACCCTCAATGCGCTGTACTTCGATCCTGCCACCGAGGAGGTCTGGGACTACGTCGGCGGCGTGACCGACGTGCGCGCCAAGCGCATGCGCTTGATCGGCGATCCGGTCACGCGCTACCGCGAGGACCCGGTCCGGATGTTGCGCGCCGCGCGGCTGGCCGCGAAGCTGGGACTGACCATCGAGAAGAAAACCGCGGCGCCGATACCGACGCTGGCCCCGCTGCTGGAGAACGTGCCGCCGGCGCGAATGTTCGACGAAATGGAAAAGCTTCTGCTTTCCGGCCATGCGCTCGAGTCGGTGAAAAGCCTTCGCGAGCACGGGCTGCACCACGGCGTCCTGCCGCTGCTCGACGTGATCGTTGAGCAGCCGCTGGGACAGCGCTTCATCGAGCTCGCGCTCGCCAACACCGATGCGCGCGTGCGTGAAGGCAAGTCGGTGACGCCCGCGTTTCTGTTCGCGACGCTGCTCTGGCACGAGGTGCTCGCCTCGTGGAACGCCGCCAAGGCGCGCGGCGAGCGGCCGATGCCGGCGCTGTTCGAGGCGATGGACAAGGTGCTCGAGCAGCAGGCGCAGCGACTGGCGATCCCGCGCCGCTTCGAGGCTGCGATCAAGGAGATCTGGGCGCTGCAACCGCGCTTCGAGCAACGCGCGGGGCAGCGGCCGTTTCGCCTGCTGGAACATCCGCGCTTTCGCGCCGGCTACGATTTCGTTCGACTGCGATGCGACAGCGGCGAAATGGAAGGTGATCTCGTGGGACTTGGCGAGTGGTGGGAGAAATTCCAGCACGCCACGCAGGCCGAGCGCGAGCAACTGCTGCGTCCCGACGAAGCGCCGGCGAAAAAGCGCCGCTCGCGCGGACGTGGACGCAAGCGCGCGGACACGCCGGGCTCGTCCGGCCCCGCCAGCGAGCCCGCGGCTTCGGGCAAGTCTTGATGGCCGCGCTGGCGTACATCGGGCTCGGCAGCAATCTTGATCACCCTCGGCGACACGTCGCTCGCGCGCTCGCCGAGCTGGCGCGCCTGCCGCGCTCACGCGTGCTGGCAGCGTCGAGCAACTACGTCAGCGCGCCGCTCGACTGCGCCGAGCCGCAACCCGATTATGTCAACGCCGTCGCCGTGCTGCGCACCGATCTGTCTCCGCGCATGCTGCTCGCGCGGATGCACAGCATCGAGCGACGCCATCGGCGAACGCGCGCCGCGCGCAACGCGCCGCGCACGCTGGATCTGGATCTGCTGCTGTTCGGGCGCCGGCGCGCGCGGCAGCCGAGTCTGGCGCTGCCGCATCCGCGCATGCACCAGCGGGCATTCGTATTGAAGCCTTTGTCGGACGTCGCCCCCGCGGCGAGCGTGCCGGGTTATGGTGCGGTGCGCCCGCTGCTTCGCGCCGTGCGCGAGCAGCGCTTACGCCCGACGCGGCGTCATGCCTGGCGTTGAGCGGGATCCAGCGGCATGAACCCGCGGAAGATGCGCTACGTGGTGGTCGAAGGACCGATCGGCGCAGGCAAGACCAGCCTGGCACGCGCACTGGCCGCGTACCTGGATGCCGACACGCTCCTTGAAGCGCCGCAGGACAATCCGTTTCTGGAACGGTTCTACCAGGACATGCGTCGCTTCGCGCTGCCCACTCAGCTCAATTTCCTCTTCCAGCGCGTGGACCAGTTGCGCGAGCTCACGCAGCTCGACATGTTTCGCCGACCGACGGTGGCGGACTTCCTGATCGACAAAGATCCCCTGTTCGCGCGGCTCAACCTGTCCGACGACGAGTTCGCGCTGTACGAGAAGGTCTACTCGCACCTGAAGACACAGACGTCGACGCCGGAGCTGGTGATCTATCTGCAGGCGCCGGTGGCCACGCTCATCGAACGCGTGCACAAGCGCGGCATCGCGTACGAGAAAGCGATCTCGGAGCAATACCTGGCGTCGCTGGCGGATGCGTACAGCCGCTATTTCTACGCGTACGAGGCGGCGCCGCTGCTGATCGTCAACAGCGAGCGGCTGAACTTCGTCGACAACCCCGAGCATATGCAACTGCTGACCGAGCACGTGGAGAAGATGCGCGGACGACGCGAGTTTTTCAATCTGGGGCAGAGCTGAACGGCTCCCCGCCGTGCGATTCCTGCGCTCGGCGCGGCTGAGCGAACCCGACCTACTCGATCACCTCGTCCGCGCGCAGCAACAGCGATTGCGGAACCGTGAGACCCAGCGCCTTTGCGGCCTTCAAGTTGATCACGAGTTCGAACGTCGTGGGTTGCTCGATGGGCAAGTCGCCCGGCTTGGCGCCTCTAAGGATCTTGTCGACGTGGATAGCGGCACGGCGGAACATGACCGAAAGACTTGGCCCATAGGAAACGAGCCCACCAACATCGACAAACTCCTTCTGACTATACAGGGCCGGAATCCTGCTTTTCGCCGCGAGGTCTGCAATCCGTTGTCGCTGGCCAACAAACACCGAGTCCGTCAACACGAGGAGCGCTGTGGCGTGCTCTTTGGTCATCGCAGCGAAGGCATTGTCGAGCTGGTCGGGCGTTGGCGCCTCAAGAACCTGAACCTGCGCGCCGAGCGATCGCGCTGCGCCCTTCGCTACCCTTGCAAAAGCCGCGTGAGATCGATTGGTCGGATTCGCGAGCACCGCTACGCGGGAAGCGGCAGGAATCACCTCCTTCAGTATTTGCAGTTGCTTGCCGGCGATCTCGGGTCCGGCCAGGAACGTCATGCCGGTGATATTCCCGCCAGGATGCGCCAGGCTGCTAACCAGTCCCTCCCCCAGAGCATCGGCACTGGCCGCCATGATGATGGGCATCGAACGGGTAGCGTCCTTTACCGCCCAGGTCGTTGCGGACGACGTCGTGACGAAGATGTCGACATTGAGGCGGTTCAGCTCAGCGACAAGGGCAGGGAGCCTTTCAATCTTGCCATCTGCAAATCGAGTTTCGACCACGATGTTCTGGCCGTCGTCCCAACCGCGCTCGCGCAATCCTTGCCGAAATGCGATGAGCAGGTGCTGCCCCGATTCGGCACTGTTCAGCACAAGGTATCCTATTCGAGGCACTTTCTGCGGCTGCTGCGCCTTCACAGCGAACGGCGAGATGAGAATCGCGCCTGCTGCAGCGCGAACAAATGTGTGTCGATCCATCACTGAATCACCTCGTCTGCTCGCAGCAGCATATCCTTCGGAATGGCGATTCCGAGCGCTTTCGCGGTCTTCAGGTTGATGACCAGAAGGAACTTGGTTGTCTGCTCGACAGGAAGGTCTGCTGGTCTCGCGCCCCTCAGGATTTCGTCCACGTACCTCGCTGCGTCACGGTAATTCGCCGCGGCATCATATCCATAGCTCAGCAACCCACCGGCGAGCACGTGATCACGCAACTCGTACGCCACCGGAAGCCGAGTCGCCTCCATTAATTTTTGCAGCTTAGCGTGCTCGGTAAAGTACATCGCGTCCGAGGTCACTACGATGGCCTGCGATCTTTGCCGAACCATCTGCTCGCCAGCGGTGTTGAGCTGGGCGGGCGTGCTTGCTACAACACGCACTCTGCATGTCGGCCACCTCGACGGCGATGTCGAGTTTCCGAACCGCTGCGTCGAGCTCCGCGAATTCGACCTGCGTCTTGACCTGTCCGAGCACTCCCACCCGCGAAAGCCTGGGGACGATCTCCTTCAAGATGGTGAGGTACTTGCTCCAGAGCTCGCGGCTCGCGTCAGCGCTCAATCCCGTGACGTTGCCGCCGGGACGCGACAGGCTCTTGATGAATCCGGCTTCCACCGGGTCCGCCGTGAAGATCATGACAATGGGTATGGTCGCCGTTGCTTTCCGGGCAGCGGCAACGTGGATGCTGGAACCGGTGACGATCACGTCGACCTTGAGGCGGACCAGCTCGGCGGCGATTTCCGGCAGCCGGTCCATGTGGCCATCGGCGTACCGGCGCTCGTAGACGACATTGCGTCCTTCGACGTACCCGAGATCGTGCATCCCTCCGCTAAATGCGTCGAATAGCGTCGCAACGGACTTGCCTGACGCGCCCAGGAAGAATCCGACCCGATAGGCCTTTGCGGCGGGCTGCGCCTCGGCAATGGATCGCGCGATAACGAGGCCGCCTGCGAAAGCAACAACGAACCTCCGCCGATCCATAGCCGATCCCCCCAATCGATGAATGGACGCCGCCCCATATTACCCCGTTCTGTCGGGATTCATCTCCCCGAGGGCTGCTCTGGCGTTCCCACTGCGCGGTGCAGCGAATCCTCCGCCGGTCTAGCTCATTGCGGCACATTCCCCGGCGTCACTACCTGTGCCAGCGCCTTCATGATCATCGGGGCTGGGTTGTTCTTGCCGGCGGGAATGTCCGAATTCACCAACACGACGATCACCGCTTTTTTTTCGGGCAAATAGTTAGCGGAACAGTTGTATCCGGGCAGTTCGCCTGTATGGCCGAGCCAGCCGTGATCGATACCGATGCCGATGCCGTATGCGCGCTCCGGCGTCATCGGCGGCATGGTCATCCACATCAGCCGTTGCTTTTGCATTTCGGGAGAGACGAGCGAACCGGTTGTGTACGACACGACCCACGTGCGCAGGTCGGCCATCGTCGAGACGAGCTCGCCGGCGGTGAACGCAAAGCTGGGATTGCGGTGGGTCGCGTCGGCGAGTTTGTCGTCGAGAGTCTGCACGGTCGTGCCATGCGCGTAAGGTTCCGGCAACGCGTCGCCGATAGGCCACGACGTTTGCCTGAGCTTGAGCGGCTTGAACATCTTCTCGGCGAAGCTGTCCTGGATCTTTGTGCCGGTGATCTGCTCGAGAATCATTCCGAGCAGCACGTAATTGGTGTTGCTGTAGTGCCACCCCTGCCCGGGCGGGAAATCTGGCGGGCTCTTGAGGCCTACGTCGACCAGCTCGCGCGGCGTCCACACGCGCTTGAAATTGGAAAACGCGATCTTCACCCAGGCATCGTCCTCGGTGTAGCTGTGCAGTCCGGCGGTCATGTCGGCCAGCATGCGCAAGGTGATCTTGTCGCCGTTGGGTACCCACGCGACGTACTTGCTCACTGGGTCGTCGAGGCCGAGCTTGTTTTCATCGGCGAGAATCAATAGCAGCGTCGCGGTGAAGGTCTTGGTGATGCTTCCGATGCGAAAATGGTCGTCGACGCGCATAGGCTGACGGGTCTTGATGTCGGATACCCCGCGCGTCGCGACATAACTGCCCTCCCCTGGAATCCAGATGCCGACGACGACGCCGGGCGCCCTGGAATCCACAAAGGACTGTTCCAGCGCGGCATCGATAGCGGCTCGTTTCGGCGCGGGGAAGGGATCGGCTGTCTTGACGTCGGCGGCAAGACCAGCGGTGGTCGTCCCGACCAGCGCCATCGTCGCCGCCATCACTCGAAAGTAACGTTGTGCACTCATGAATTCCCCCGGATGTCGACCAATTGCCGGCGCCCGCCGAGCGATCAAGCAAGCGGACCGTCTTCGATACCGACGCGCGGGCGTCGACGGCGCATAGGGTAACCTGGATCGATTCGCTCGATATAATCGTGGTCGTGAATCGACGCCGCTTGTTCGTATGCGCATTGACCATCGCCCTGGCATCCATGGCGTGCGCTGCATCGACGCCCCAGGAGCGCCCGGACTGGTCGAGTTTCTTTTCCGATGCCGACGCGCACGGCACCATCACTGTCGTCGATGCGCGCTCGAACAGCGAGCTGGCGTATGTTTATGATTCAACGCGTGCGGCGCGTCGCTATTCGCCGGCTTCGACCTTCAAGGTTCCGCATAGCCTGTTTGCTCTCGACGCGGGGATACTGCGTGACGAGTTCCAGATCATTCCTTGGGATGGCGTGAAGCGTCCGGTTGAGGCGTGGAACCACGACCAGGACCTGCGCTCTGCCGTGCGCAACTCGACGGTCTGGGTCTACGAGCGATTCGCTCAGCAGCTCGGCGATCAGCGCGAGACCGAGTACCTGCGAAAGATCGGGTATGGCAACGCACTGACCAGCGGCGGCAAGCCTTTCTGGGTCGAAGGTGACATGGCCATATCTGCCAACGAACAGATATTTTTCTTGCGGCGTCTCTATCGCAATGATCTGCCGTTTCGCGTCGAGCACCAGCGTCTCGTCAAGGACGTGATGATCAACGAGGCGGGCCCGGACTGGATACTTCGCGCCAAGACCGGATGGAGCGGAAAGATCGGCTGGTGGGTCGGGTGGGTCGAGTGGCCGACGGGTCCGGTGTTTTTCGCGCTCAACATCGACACGCCGAACAGGACGAGCGACCTCGCAAAAAGGCAGGACATCACGCGCGGCATCCTACGCTCCATCGATGCGCTACCCAGCGCGCACTGATCGCTGAAAGGCCGCTGCTAGCGCGAGACGCGCGCGTGGCTACGTCAGTAAATCCCGTACGCGCGCAAGCGCGAGCCCGAGTTCGGAATCGGGTCCGGCCCTGACCTCGGAGGCGATGACGTCGGCCGCGCCAAGGGCGTTTGTCGCCGCGTCCGCGGCGCCCGCAAGGTGTTCGATCTCGGCACGGGCGCAGAGCAGGATGCCCAGGCTCATTCGGTCGGATACGACTCGCAACAGCGAATCGCTTGCGTCGAGACAGCGGCGTGCGTCATCGAACCGAGCTTGGTGGGCGTGCAGCAATCCGACGTAGGTCAGGAACTGGCCTTCGCGGCGTCTATCCCCGAGCATGCGCGCGATCGCGAGCGCCGCTTCGAAGTAGTCGGCCGCCTCGTCGAAGCGACCCAAGCTGTCGCAGGCCATACCGAGGTTGCACAGTGCGATGCACTCAAGCAGGCCGTTGCCCATGTCTCGCGCCACGGCCAGCGCCTCCTCGAGCCGATCGACCGCTTCGAGGAACCGTCCTCGCACCTGATGCTGCAAACCGAGGTTACAAAGAGTGATGCCTTCGAGCCTGCGGTTGCCAACCTCACGCGCCACGGCGAGGGCGGCCTCGTTGTGCAAGCGCGCCCTGTCCAGTATCCCCATCTCGGCGTATTCGATACCCAGGTTGCCTAGTACGCTGCCTTCGCGATGTCGGTTCCCTGCTGCCCGCGCCGCGGCGAGCGCCGCGTCGTAACTCGCGAGCGCGTCTTCGCGCCGGCCCAGTACTGACTCCACGTTGCCGCGCACGTTGTAGGCTTCGCTTTCGATGCTCTGATCGCACAGCTCGCGCGCGATGGACAACGCCACCTCGACGTTGGCACGCGCCGACTCCAGGGTGCCTTCCTGGATATCCAGCGACGCGAGCCCCACCAGCGACCGAGACTCGCACCGGCGGTCCGCCACCTCGCGAGCTCCTATGCGGGATGCATCCAACCGGACGCGCGCCTCGGGATTTTTCCCGGAATATTCCAGGGCACGACCCGCGACACAATCGACGCGCGCAGCGGCCGCGGTGCCGATCGCAGGCATGGCCCGAACCAGAGCGGCAAGGTCGACTCCGAGATGGAAGGGTCCGCGCAATCCGAGCCCCGCCCAGGCGCCCTCGAGCGAGCGCACGGCCATATCGACGTCGCCACGCGCGGTCGCGCGGCGACAGGCCACGACAAGATTGTCGAGCTCGGCGCAGCCATCCGCTATCGCCGCGTTCTCGTCGACGCTCGCAAAGTGTGCGCCGTGACGAATCTCAGCGGCGACCAGCGCTTCGGCACCACTCCCCTCGAAGCGTGCCGGCGTGCGCAACTGTTCCGCTGCGTATTCCTGGACACTGACGAGAAGGTCGAACCGACCGTCGGCCACCTGCCTCACGAGCGACTTTTGCACCAGCGACTGCAGTGCATCCATGGGCCAGGGCGCATTTTCGTACATGGAGAGATCAAGCACTGCCTCCACCGATTCAAGCGTGAATCCACCCTCGAACACCGACACCTGCGCCAGCGCGGCTTTCTCCGGGAGAGACAACAGGTCCCACGACCAGTCGAACACCGCGCGCAGCGTTGCCTGCCGGTCCAGCCGGCCGCCACTCGAGGAGAGCAGCTTGAACCGCTCGCTCATGCGCGAGAGCAAGGTCCTCGGGGGCATCACGCGCACCCGCGCCGCCGCGAGCTCGATCGCCAGAGGCAAACCCTCGAGCAGTTGCACGAGCCGGGCGATCGACGATTGATCCTCGGCGCTCGGTTGGAAGCCGGGCTTTACCGCCTCTGCCCTGCGCAGGAACAAGTCCGCGGCGTCGGACGGCATCAGCGGCGCCAGCGCGAGAATCTGTTCTCCGGACAGCCCCAGCACCTCGCGCGTGGTAACCAGGAACTGCGCACTGCTTGCGCGATCGAGCCACCGCCCGAGAGTTTCCTCCGCGTGGCGCGTGACCTGCTCGAAGTTGTCCAGGATCACGAGACACTTTCCGCGCCCCGCGATGGAGTGTCCAAGCTGGATCACCGGATCTTCTTTGCCCAGTGGGACGTCGAGCCCTTGCGCCACCGCATGCAAGACGCCGTCCAGGCTTCGTGCCTCCGATAGATCGCAGAACCAGATGCCTCCGGGGAAATTCCCGAGCACGCTCCAACCGAATCGAGTGACCAGTCGCGTCTTTCCCGTGCCGCCCAGACCCAGTATCGAAATCAGACGCGCCCCGCCGTCCAGGCGCTGCGCGAGTTCGGCGAGAGGCTCACGTCGCCCGACGAAGGCGTCGCGTTCGGCCGGCAGGCTATGTCCAGTGAGCGTCGCCAGCGGTGGAAAATCAGCACGCAAATCTGGCGCGACGATTTGCAGCAGGCGCTCCGGATTGAGCAAGCCCTTCAATCGATGCTCGCCCATCTCGCGCAGGGTGACATCGTCCGGCAAATGCCCGCGCACTAATTCCGCCGTGGCCGAGGAGAGAAGTACCTGGCCGCCGTGCGCGGCGGACATGATGCGCGCCGCGCGATTCAACGTCACGCCGAAATAGTCGGCGTCCCGAAGCTCAGCCGCGCCAGTGTGCAAGCCCATCCGTACCCTCAGCGACAGCGGCACGCGGACTTTAGTCTCCTCCGGCATGGCGCTCGCGGCGCCAGCGTCGGGTAGCTGAAGGTAGCGTTGCGCAGCGAGGCACGCGGCGAGTGCATCCGTAGCAGCCGCGAAGACCGCATACACTCCGTCGCCTGTGCTCTTGACGATGCATCCGTTCGACGACTCGATTGCCTTACGCAGCATCCTGTCGTGGCACGCGAGCGCCGGCTGCATCGCATTCGGCTGCTGGTCCCAAAGCGTCGTACTTCCCTCGATGTCCGTGAACAGGAAGGTGACAGTGCCGGTGGGAAACCGTGGGTCCGCAGGAAGTGTCGGGGACATCGCAGCCATCATAGAGATTTCGTCAGGACAGCGCGCGCGGAGGCGTCCTATTGCTAGCAGCTCAGCGTCGGCCGATCGGACGCCTATTGAGTCCCGGCGGATGCGTCAGTAAATGAAAAGGGCCGCCACAAGGCGGCCCTTTCACTCACTGAATTGTTAAATTCTGTCCTAGGGTAACTGCATTGACCAGGCGCTGCGCCCGTGTGTGGCGGCGTACAGAATACGCGCCGCCGGCACGATCGTGAGACCCGCCACTTCGACCATCGGCATCCCGGTCCCAGCCGACACCCAAGTGGTGTTCCCGCTGGGCAGCTTCATCACGCCGAAGTCGGAGGCCGCGTAGAGATCCCCGAGGAGATCATCACGCACGAGAGCCGTGATCGGGAAGTCGGGCAGGTTGGAACTAAGGTCAACCCACGTGGCAGCACCCGCTCCACTCCACGTCACCTCGAACACGTGTCCCGGCGTCGCAAGTGTGTTCGCGTTGTAGCCGTTGTACGAAATCCAGGCGTGGTGCTGATTGGCCGGATCTATATAGATCTGGCTGATCGCACGGGTGGGAGTGTTGAGCTGTGCCGGATTAGGATCGACGCGATTCCAGACGACCGAGGAGGCCGCTGCGTCGGCGTTATCGGTAATGAACACGCGACCCGTGCTCGTCGCCGACCAGATCGTACCGGTGTTTTGCGAGGCCCGCGCGATCCAGGCAACCGCTCCGCCTCGGCGAGTTGCCCCGTAGTTGACTGCGAAGGTATCGGTCAAATCAGTCTTGCCCGCTGGTCCGATCGTCACAAAATTGCCGCAGCCAGGCTTGGCAGCGTCAGTCGTGAACTCCGGGCAGTTAGCCTCGAGGTAGGCCTGATCGCCACCCCAGTCCTGCGTCCGCCAGACCGAGAACGATCCCTGGAAAATCGAGCCGGCCTTGGCTGGATTCGGATCGGCGATCACGGGCGGATAGAAGAACGACCCCTCCGGGCTCGAGATGATCGGCGCAGAGATGATGACCCATTTCGTCGGGTCGCCGTTGCGGAAGTTCGCGTCGTTGGCCTGCCCTGTGAACGTATTGAAACGAAGCGCATCGTTCGTGACGCTGAAGCCGGACTGGCCTCCGTCGCCATAGATCTCCTGAGGCCAGACGATGGGAGAACCGTTGTATTGGAAGGTCCCGTTGTCCTGCGTGCCGCCCTGGAGAAGGTTCATCGGCCGCTGGGCGCTCGCCGACAGGCTCTGGAACTGCAGCGTCGACAGACCATCATTCATGTTGACGAGCTGATTCGCAACCTTGCTCAGTAAGCTCTTGCACAGCGCAAGGTCCGCGGCATTCAGACCGCGCGTGTCGCACTTGGCCGAAATGTCCGCAGTCTTGCCATCCGAGCGGACGACGCCGCCGTCCGACCCGGTGATGAATTGCAGGGGCTTGCCTGGAACGGTGACGATGGCGTGCTCGTCGGGGTGGATCCCTTCGGCATGGTTGGGATCTCCATCCTGCGTGAGATCGGTAAAGGCGCCTCCGCCGTTGGTCGACAGCAGCCAGGTACGGCCGTTCGACGGGCCGTGTTGCTGACCGTAAGAGTACGAGCCGCCCAGATAGACGACATCAGGTGCACCACCCGGAGTGTAGACAACGTTGTCATACCAGCACTGCCCGGTGCAGTAGCCAATGTTCTGGAGAGTCGTCATGTCGGTGAAGACTGCAGCGCCGGAGGCGTCGTCAGTGCGATAGAACCGGGCCCTGTCCGTGCCCGTGTCGTTCTGATTGCCTACACCGACGTACATTCGCGTCTTCCCGTTCGGCAGGGTCGTAACGTCGAATTCGGCGCGGTCGGTGCTGAGCCCGGCGTTGAGCGGCGCCTTGATCTGCGCCCACGTCGCGCCATTGTCCATCGAGCGCCAGATTCCGCGCGAGAACTCGTTGACGTAAATGACACCGGTGTGCGTCGGATCGACTTTGACGGTACTCGACCCGCGGGCGGTCGCCACCGCGACGATCGGGCGGATGAGCGTAAAGGTGGATCCGGTCTGGCGATAGAGGCCACGAGTAACTAACGGATGGGCGGTTGAGCCACTGGAAGAAGCCCCGCTCGAAACCGAGCTTATGCCACGCACACCGCTGTCGATCGGAACCAGCAGGTTGCCGGCGTTATCGAATGCCATCTGCCCGATCGAGCGCTGAAAAAAGATGTCGCTGCCGGGAACGAGTGTCCACGTCTGGCCGCCGTCTGTCGTCTTGTAGATGCCAACGCCGGCTTCCGAATCTGCCGAGGCATTCGGCTCGCCCGTGGCCGCATAAAGCGTGTTGCCCGATGCGTCGCGCGGGTCCATGAGCAGCGACCCGATCGCATTCGTGCCGAAGCTGCCCGAAATGTACTGCCAATTCGAGCCGTTCAGCGCCTTGTCCGTGCGCCAGACACCACCTCCTGCGGCGGCGACGTAAAGCGGGCACTTGCCCAGGGAGCAGGTCGGCGAGATCGCCATCGCGGTGACGCGACCGCTCGCCACATATTGCGCTCCGTCAAACAGGAACGGATTGAGCACGGAAGGATAGGTCGCCTTGCTCGGCCCGATGAGCTGCCAGGAGCCGCTCGAATGCGCGCCGGCATTGAGGGCCGCCCAGCCGCTAAGGGCAGCGAAGCTGGCATCGGTAGGTATGTCGGTTGCGGGGTACGCACGCAGGAGAAACGCTTCGGCAGCGGGTGTGGAATCCGGGCTGCGCGCGTTCGCATCATCGTCGAAGCCCTTCTTGAATCCAAGCGGCGCAAGATCCTGAGCCCAAGCGGAGCCGACAACTCCGGCCATTGCAAAGAAAGTTATAGTAAAGAGTGCAGGAGCAATTCTGCCCATAGTTCCTCCTTAAAATGCAGATCTCGTGACGACTGCCGACCGTTGTGCGGCGGTCGACGCCTCAGCAGGATTGAACCGACGATGGAACTGGATATTTAGATCGACTACGGCTGGCTTGCTACGCTCTCAGCGGTGCGCGACCGAGAAGTTTCCCCGTGCGAGCAGCCAAGGGCATCCTACAGTTGGCGCCGCCCTTAGGTCAAGATCGTTTTCTCGGCAACGCTATCACTAACGGTTTGGGACATGCTCAACGCCTGTGCCTTCGTTTATCCTGGTGAACGCGGCCGGTGCCGCGGAGCAGCGCTCTGAGGATGGTCAGCGGGTGGCTTAACGCGGTGGCGAGGCGGCCCAGCTTGCCTTCCGGCTCATGAAACAGCCCGAGCTGGCGCATCACGGTGCCGCGGTCGTAATAGATGCGCTCGCCGGCAAGGAGGTCATCGGCATCGAAAGTGAAGACACCGCAAAGCGGAAATTCCACGCGACGGCCGGTTGCCGGGAGTCCACCACGCCATACTCCGAGGTGAGTGCCGCGGATCACGACCTCGAGAACGATCGCATCGCTGCCCACGTGCCGGTGCACCACTTCGATCCCGAGGTCGGGCAGTGACACGAGGAGTTCGGCGTAGTACGAGCGCACGGCTTCGACGCCGCGACGGTGATCCTGCCACGGCTCGTCGTCATAGCACGCATCGCTCCCGAACGTCGCCATGACGCCGGCCAGATCGTGGAAGTTTTCGCATCGAACGTGCTCCTCCACAATCGCCATGCGCGCGCTCAGGCGCGTGGCATCGACTTCCGTCGCGGTCATTGATGATCTGCGCCTGGCCCATCGCTGGGCACCACCGCGACTTGTAGAAGTGCAACCATACTACGCCTTTGCGAATGGCCAACAGGCCGCTCGTGTGTCTAACGCGCGACGGAAACGGTTTCCGTCTCCCGCAGCCAGTTCCCAAGGACTCGATTCACGATTTCCGGCTGCTCGATGGTCGAGAGATGCCCGCAGTGTTCGATGATCTCCAGCCGCGCGCCAGGTACGCAGGCGGCCATCGCTTCGTGGTCGGGCACCGGCGTCACCGCGTCCTCGCGCCCGCACGCCACGAGAGTGGGGACACGCACCCGCCGGAGATCGGCGTGCGAATCGGGGCGCGCGAGCATCGCGGTCTGCTGATTGAATTGCCCGCGCGCGCCGATGCTGCGCGCCATCGCCGCCATCAGGCTAGTCAACTCGACACGCGTCACGTGCGCGGGATGCAACCAGCGCGCGGGCAACTCGGGAATCAGCGCTTCGATGCCACCCTCCTTCACCTTAGCGATATCGGCGAAGCGTCCCTGGCGACGCGCAGGATGATCGGCCACCGCGGTCGTATCCATCAATACCAGACGCTCGAGGCGCCGCAACTGTCGTCGAATGATCTCGAAGGCGAGGTAGCCGCCGAGCGAGAGACCGATCAGGGTAAAGCGCGCGGGCATCTTCGCGAGCAGCTCTTCCGCCATCCCTGCCAGCGAGTCGTGCTCACGGAAGGCAAAGACCGTGCAGTCGTAGTCATCCTGCAGCGCGGCAACCTGCGCAGCGTACAGGCGCTCGTCGGTCAAATGAGCGCACGCTAAGGCGAGAGATGGCTTGTGCGGCATGCGTTAGATAATTCGCGAGCCGATCATCCGCGACCAAGGTTGGGCCTGTCCAGCAGTGGACGCCGATTACTGCAGATCCGGCGGAGTGCAGCTCGGCGACATCACTGTCCGCGCTCATTGGCGACGCCGCTCGCACATTCCGGTGCCTCGCCCCAATGGCCCTCGCAGAAGCGTCGGCGCACGCGCTGGTCGCACACGATGCGAGTGATCAGGTCGCCGCTGCACTGCGCCAGGGTGACATGCATCGCTTGCCACGGATCTGGCTCAGGCTCGGCTCGGCTCGGCGTGCTTGCGTGCTTCGTGGCCGGAACCGGAACCCGATCCAGGGCGACATGCATAACTTGCCACGGATCCGGGTCAGGCTCGGCTCGGCTCGGCGTGCTTGCGTGCTTCGTGGCGGGAACCGGGGCCCGATGGCGAAGGCTTGCGCGCGTCGGCGCGGAGGATTTTGTCGCCGGAATGGGCGCGTGGACTGTGAGCGGTGTCTCGGGTTCCACGGGCTTCGACTCTGGCGCCGTGTGCACAGCTGGAGTTGTCACGGGTTCCCCGGGCTTCGACTCCGGCGCGGTGGGCATGGCCCGAGTTGTGTCGGGTTCCGCGGATTTCGACCCCGGGGCCGCCGGGACAGCGAGCACCGCCGCCTGTGCGCTGTCCTCAAGGAGGGCCGGTCTCGAGGCGACGACCGTTCCGTCGGGCGTTGCCGCACCGCTGCGATAGATGGCATAAGCACCTGCAACGAGGATCAGCGCGACGTATGCCAGAAAGAACTGGCCCGGTCCGAGCAAGCGTCCGCCAGCCATGGCCGCAGACGGCGGTTGCCTCACGGTTGCCGCCTCGTCCCCCTCATATGGAGTTTCAGACCAAAACGGTGCATCGTCGGCTGGCAGCGCAGGTGTCACCTCGGGAATGGCGACTGCTGCCGGATATTCCGCGCCGCACTTGTAGCAGCCGGCTGCGGCTTGATCATTGACCGCATCACACTGGTTGCACGGCTTCAGATGCAGCGGTGAGCCACAGGCATCGCAGAACTTGGCGCCCGCTCGGGCGTGGTGGTCGCAAAACGAGCACACCTGGTCGCCGAAATACTTGGCGCGTCCGGCGAAGGTCCACGGGGCGGGGGAGGACGGATCCATGCCGACATTTTAGGCGTACACGCGGATTTCCTGCCACCTTCAGGCCGTGGACGCTTCCGCTGCGGGCGCGGAGTAGATGGCACGGGACATTTCATTGAAACGGCAGGCCGGTAACCCGGACCCGCCGCCGCGACTTCGGCCCGCCCAAGCCCCGGTCAGGCGTTCTCTTCGTTAGCAAAGCGGCGGGGTAGGAACTCTGGCAGGCGGGCTACCGCTGGTTTTGCACAGGAACAGCACGATGCCACCATTGAGTGCAGGGCGATGCGGCCTCGACCCGTCACCACTTGGGTGTGGCGCCCGGTGAATCGAAACGTTTGCAGTTCGACGGGGATGCCCGGTTCACGCCCCAATCGCGGCTTCGATCTCGGCGAAGGTCCGCGCGACACCACGGCCCACCTGAGGGGGAAGGCCAAGCTGGCGCGCGATTTGCGTCAGCGAAAAAATACCTCGCACGGTAAGTGTTGGCAACGTCGGGTCGGCAGAGGCGGTCTCGATCACCAGCGCATGCTGGCGCCCTGACTGCTTCAAGGTTTCGACGATGTCGCCGACGCGAACTTGCTGCACATCCTTGAGCTCCATCGCTTCCAGGAGGTCTGCGGATGTCATCACTTCGCTCACGAGCACTGCGGCATGCGGCACTCCCCGGGCTTGTGCGATTTGAATGGGTCTTTCCCCCAGGAGGTCATTGGCAGTGATGATTCCGAGAACGGCTCTTGCGTCATCCACAACAAAGAGGGCGCGCACGCCACGGCTGATCATGGTCTGATGAGCTTCATCGACACTTGCGCCGGCAGCGATCGTCACCGCCGCGACTCGGCTGAGGTCGGTCATCACGTCGGTCGCTGGAGAGCTCGCCTGAACCCGGAGCTCCGAAGTTCGACTTTGCAGTCGATAGCTTGCGCCGGACCTTGCTTTGGATTGGCGCAACGCACGGTACGGCTCTTCCGCAGCCCTGTGCGCCTGCGCGGCCGGGAACTCGACGACGTGTCCGAATCCGGAGAACATCCTCTCCACGAATTCACCGCCGTGCCGGGTGCCCACATCTGTGCGCGCCGGTGCTTCGGAAGAGGCCGGGCTCTTGGTCGTCATCGTTGACTCCGGAAGAAGGCGGATCGGTCGCACGGTGCCGAAGACCTCGCGAACCGGTCATCCTCGCAGTTGGAACAAGGAACTGACGCAATGTCCATGTCGTGCGCTATCCAGCGGCTGAGACCGGCCTCGGCGCGGCCAGTTCCCAAAGCGGACAGGTGCCGGACATCGTACCCCTAGAAGACGCCGGTCATTGCTGTTTTGCACATCCCTCGATAATCCTATCGATCGTTCCGGTCCAGCGGGCGAGTGTCAATGCAGCAGTTGTAAAATTTGGTTACGACGGCGTCCTGCGATGGTTGCACCTGCGGGACTCGCGAAGAAGCGTCATATGTCGGCCCAAGCAGGTGTTGGCGGTCGTCTGCGTTATTCGCCTTGGTGTCTGCCCGCCTTGAAGTGCTTGGCCAGGTCGATGCACGGATCGCTTCGCTCCGCCCGTTCGGTGATCACGATGACGTCGAAGGGTGTCGCCGACCCGGCGCTCGACGGATCGCCTCCAATTTCGCGCTCCAGCAAACCGATACTGACCGCCCGTTTTCGCTCACCGGGCGTCAACCAGAACGGAACGCCGACGTCCCGGCGCACGTGTCCGTTGCCGGCCAACAGCACCACGCCGCGTTCGACGTAGGGTCGAATCGACTGCGCCATGACGAGGTCACGCGCCATTTGCGCGCGCGCCTGAGCGGGCAATGCCTTGTGCGGCAGTAAATTGCAGTGACCAGCGGCGATGGCATCCTCATGCTTGCGGCGAAAATCGGCGGGCAGCGAATTCAGGGCAAGCGCTTTGCGCGCCGTGGCATTGAACACAGCTTGCCAACCCTCGATGGCGACGCGCATCGCATCGCCGCGCGAAAGGTTCGCGGCGACGATGGGAAGGTCGTATTCGAGCGCTAGGGCGATGAAAGGCCGGTACGCGTCCCAGTCCCAGTCGCCGCGGCCTGCCGCCTGCGCGACAAGATAATCGGCGTCGCCGGGGCGCTCGCGCCGGGCGCGATCAATGTCCGGCTGGCGCTCGCGATCGAACTGCTCGAACGCAATCGCCGGTCGAGCCCCTTGCGCGATCCATTGCCGCAACGCCGCGGCGCGCAAGGCGTGCTGCGTGGCATTGTCGTGCACCTCGCCAAGCAGCACGATCGCATGGCCATCCATTGCCTGCGCCAGTGCAGCGCGCGTCGGTGTGATCTCGGTGGGGGGCGTGGCCAGCGCAGTGGCCGCGAGCAGTCCCGCTATGGCGAGGGTCATCGCAGGCGTCCCGGTCGAGCGGGAGTTCAGGCTTGCTCTCGCGATTTCGTAGCCGGCCACTCGGCGAAGGCAAAGACCCACAGCATGATCAAGTTGACCAGCGGCACGACCAGAGTCAGCAGCCACCAACGCGAATAGCCCGCGCGGTTGAGGATTCGTCCGAAGATTGCGACGAACGCCCAGATGACGAGAACAGCGACGAGGAGCGCGATCAAATGCCAAATGCTGAGGCTAAACATTCGTTGTCCCTCCACTCGGCGCGACGACGGCGTTCGGCCACCTCGAGAACGCGAGGATTGCCCCAGCGATCCACCAGCCTATGCCCGGGATGAAGATGAACAGCGAGAGCGCGGGGTTGAGGCCGACGCGTTGGAAGATCTTCCAGCATGGAAAGATGACCAGCACCGCAGCAACAAGATGATAGAGCAAACCGTGATGTCTCAAAGTCCCACCTCTTCTACAAGTAGGCTACCTGGCTGAAATGAATTATCCGGTCATTGCAGCATCGAACCGTCCAGTTACAAATTCGACGGGACATTGCGCAACTATAGGCAGAACGCGATGAGGGCTCAACAAAGGCGAGACGAACCACCGGATTCGAGTCCCGAAGCCAGGCCGAACGGCGCCGGAGTGAACCGCCAGTCTGTCGACAGGCTGTCTGCCCCTCAACGATGCGCGACGAGCAAGCCACCGGCACCTGGAACACTCGACACTGCCTGCGGATCACTGTTCACCTCGCCTTGCCGCCCTTCGGATAAAGTTGTACCGTTTACTTCGGGGGTACACCCCGGAGGAGGAGCAGTGAACAAGCTGACATCGATTCTGGTTTGGGTGGTGATCGCTATCGTGGGCGCCATTGCCTTCGCGGCGTTAGCGCTCGGGCGCGGCGAATCCGTCAATGCCGCATGGCTCGTCACTGCCGCATTGTCGGTCTATTTCATTGCGTACCGGTTCTACAGCAGATACATCGCCGAACAGGTACTGCGACTCGACGACACGCGACCGACACCCGCGGTCCGGCACAACGACGGCATGGACTACGTGCCCACGAACAAATGGGTGCTCTACGGGCACCACTTCGCGGCCATTGCGGGCGCAGGCCCACTCGTGGGCCCGGTGCTGGCGGCACAAATGGGGTTCCTGCCTGGAACGTTGTGGATCCTCGCCGGCGTGGTCGTTGCCGGAGCCGTGCAGGACTTCATCGTGCTGTTTGCTTCCGTGCGTCGCGATGGCAAGTCGCTCGGGGAAATGATCAAGATGGAGCTGGGCCCCGCGGCGGGTTCGCTCGCTCTCGTCGGCGTGCTCGCGATTATGATCATCATTCTGGCGGTGCTGAGCCTGATTGTCGTCAAGGCGCTGACCGGGAGCCCGTGGGGCCTCTTCACAATCGCGGCAACGATCCCGATCGCGCTGGCGATGGGTATCTATATGCGCGTCATCAGGCCGGGCCGTGTGGGCGAGGCTTCCGTGTTCGGCGTCATCCTGCTGCTGGCCTCGATCCTTTACGGGCGCACGGTCGCGGCAGACGCGGTGCTGGGCCCGTTGTTCACGCTGACCGGGACCGAACTGGCGTGGGCACTGATCATTTACGGCGGCATCGCGGCCAGCCTGCCGGTGTGGCTGATGTTGGCGCCGCGCGACTACCTGTCCACGTTCCTCAAGATCGGCACCGTGGTCGCGCTGGCGATCGGTATCTATGTCGTCGCCCCGCCGCTCGCGATGCCACAGACCACGCGCTTCATCGATGGCAGCGGGCCGGTGTTTTCCGGATCGCTTTTCCCGTTCCTCTTCATCACCATTGCGTGCGGTTCAGTGTCCGGCTTCCATTCGCTGATATCGTCCGGCACGACACCGAAGATGATCGAAAAGGAATCGCACATGCGATTCATCGGCTTCGGCGGAATGCTCGCCGAATCGTTCGTGGCGATCATGGCGCTGTCCGCCGCTTGCGTGCTCGACCCGGGCATCTACTTCGCGATGAACGCGCCGGCCGCCGCGATCGGTACCACGGCCGCGAACGCGGCGCAGGTGATCTCGGGCTGGGGCTTCACCATCACGCCGGACATGATCGAGCAGACCGCCAAGGACATCGGCGAGACCAGCATCCTGTCGCGTGCCGGTGGCGCGCCGACACTTGCCGTTGGCATGGCGCAGATCCTGGCCAAGGCGCTGGGCGGCAAGTCGATGGAGGCATTCTGGTACCACTTCGCGATCCTGTTCGAGGCGCTGTTCATCCTGACCGCCGTCGATGCTGGCACGCGGGTCGGGCGATTCATGATCCAGGACATGCTGGGCCATGTTTACAAGCCGCTCGGGGACACCCAGTTCCTGCCTGCGAACGTATTCGCCACCGTGCTGTGCGTTGGCGCGTGGGGCTACTTTTTGTACCAGGGCGTGGTCGACCCATTGGGCGGCATCAATACGCTGTGGCAACTCTTCGGTGTGGGTAACCAAATGCTGGCCGGTATCGCGCTGCTGCTATGCACGAGCATGCTGGTGAAGATGAAGCGTCAGCGTTACGTATGGGTCACGCTGGTGCCGACGGCATGGCTGTTGATCACCACGCTGACCGCGGGCATCGAAAAGATCTTCCACAGCGATCCCAAGATCGGTTTCATCGCGCTGGCAAACAGGTTCAGCACGGCCGCGGCGCAGGGCACGGTGCTGGCACCGGCCAAGTCGATCGCCGAGATGCAGCGCGTGGCGTTCAACAACTACCTCGATGCCGTCGTATGCGCACTGTTCGTGGCCCTCGTCCTTGCAATGTGCTGGTACACGTTCAAGATCTGCAGGCAGGCCTTGCGGCAAACGCAGCCGACTGCGCACGAAATTCCGCCGATGGCGCCGGCACAGGGAGCGATGGCATGAATCGGCTGTCGAGCGTGCCGCCAGGTGTACCCCCCCGAGTTTTCGACGGCGGCAATGGCAGCGCGCTCGCCACGCGGATGCGCGCCCTACGAAGGGGCTGGCTGCAGGTTTTCGGTATTCCGGACTACGAGCGCTACCTCGACCATCACGCCGCGCATCACCCGGACGATCCGGTGTTATCGCGGCGCGAGTTTTTCGCGAAAGCGATCGACCGGAAGTATTGCCGCAGCGGGCCCCGCTGCTGTTAGCGGCCGTGTGATGCAACCGCGGAACCAACGTGTGCGGAGCGCTTTTGTGGCTGTGGGGGCCGACCTGAGTTTGCTTGCACGCGAAGCTGACAAGCTTGCCGGCAGATTCAAACCGTCGGCGCAGGCCGAGCCTGCTGCACCTCGCCACGCCGCTGCAGCCAGCCCACGAAGATCATAAACGCGAGTGATATGGCGATCAGCATCGTCGCCGCCGCGGTGATTGTCAGGCTGATATTGTCGTTGATGCCGGCGAACATCTGCCGCGGAAGCGTGCGCTGACCCGGTCCGGCGATCAATAGCGCGACGACAACCTCGTCGAACGACGCCGCGAATGCAAAGACTGCGCCCGAAAGCACACCCGGCAGGATAAGCGGTAGCATGACGCGCCGGAACGTCGTCAGCGGCGCTGCCCCGAGGCTGGCTGCGGCGCGAAGCAGCGTGCGATCGAATCCGGCCAGTGTGGCGAGCACCGTGATAACGACGAACGGCGCCGCGAGCGTGGTGTGCGCGAGGATGAGGCCCGCATAGCCGTCAGTCAGCCGAAGGGGCGCGAAGGCGAAGTAGACGCCGACGGCGACGATGATCACCGGCACCACCATCGGTGAGATCAATATCGCCAGCAGAAGCGGCTGGCCCGCGAACCGGGTGCGCCAGATCCCGATGGCCGCAAGCGTGCCGAGCAGCGTCGCGAGCAGCGTCGCCGCTGTGCCGACGATCAGGCTGTTCCACACCGATGGCAGCCAGAACGACGACGCGAAGAAATCCTGGTACCAGCGCAGGCTGAAACCCGGCAGCGGATAGTAGAAGAACGATCCGGACGAGAAGGAAAGCGGCACGATGACCACGATCGGCGCTACCAGGAAAATGAGCACCGCACCCGTCAGCAGCGCAAGCGCGACTCGTGCGATCCGCTGACCAAACGTGTCGGCGCCGTCGCGCATCGCGCTATCCGAGCCGCATCTTCTCGATGCCGACCAAGCGGTCGTAAACGGCATAGAGCACGAGGGTCGCTGCCACCAGCATGATCGACAGCGCTGCCGCCATGCCCCAGTTCACCGTCCTACTCGCATAGAAGGCGATGAAATAGCTGATCATCTGATCGTCGGCGCCACCCACCAGCGCGGGCGTGATGTAGTAGCCCAGCGCCTGGATGAACACGATCAGGCAACCCGCCGCGACGCCGGGAAGCGTTTGTGGGAAGTAGACGCGCCGGAACGCGATCGCCGGCCGTGCTCCGAGCGATGATGCGGCGCGCAGGTACGACGGCGAAATGCCCTTCATGACGGCGTAGAGCGGCAGCACCATGAACGGCAGCAGGACGTGCACCATCGCCACGTAGACCGCAAATCGATTGAAGATCATGCGGATCGGCTCGGTGATGATTCCGAGCGAGATGAGAAAGTTGTTGAGAATGCCTTCGCGCTGCAGGAGCACGACCCAGGCCACTGTGCGCACCAGCAGCGAGGTCCAGAACGGAAGCAGCACCAGGAACAGCAGCAGCGACGCCCGGGCAGGCGGCTGTCCGGCGATAAAGAACGCAACCGGATAACCGAGCAGCAGGCACATCAGCGTGACCATGCCCGAAATCCAGAGCGTGCGCCCGAGGACGTTGCGGAATACCGCCTGCTCGGGCGGGGCGGCTACGATCGCGTTGGTCGCGTCGTGTCGCAGGTCGAGCGCGGCGAGCAGGTAGAAGTCGGTGACCGGACCGCCCGCGCGGCGCAACGACATCCACGTTTCGCGCTCACCCCATTTCGGATCGATGGTGAGCAGCGTTTCGCGCGCGGACACGGTCAGCTCCGCGGGCAACGCCCGCCCGGTCGCGAACATCAGCGATCGAAAGCCCGCCACGTCGTAGTTGAGGCGCGTCGCCGCGCTCGCCAGCGAGCCGGCTTCGCGAGCCTCACGAATGTCGACGATCAGTGCGGCGTATGCAGCCTCTGGAGGCAACTCGGCGCCGTCCCACCGAGCGAGTTCTGCGGATACGCGCGGCAGAATCCGCGGGATGTCGGTATCCGCCACCCCGCGGGCGAGCATGGCGCCGATCGGTGCCACGAAGCACGTCAGCAAAAAAATAAAAAGCGGCAATACGAGGGCAACTGCCTTCAGTTGCTCTCCCCGTTCGCTCCTACGCAGGGCGCTGCGCAATGCCGTAGCCCGGTGCCCGCCTGGCGCAACCGCCGCGGGGACCGCGCTGCTCATCGCGAGATACCGTAAGCCGGCGCTGCGCGGGAACGCCTCGAGGCCGCCGGCACGACGCGGCAGATCACGGGCGTTCCCCTTTCACTGCCGCCGAACTACTTGGCGACCCAGGCGTTGAATCGCTGGTTGAGCTTGTCGAGATTCTCCAGCCAGAACTTGTCATTGATATAGAGCGCGCTGGCCATGTTCTGCGGTGCGGTCGCGAGGTTCGGAAGCACGCTCTTGTCGATCAGCGCGGTCGACGCCTTCGCCGTCACCCCATAGGGAATCTTGGGCGGAAGGTTCTTCTGGTTCTGCGGATCATTGACGAAGACCAGGAACTTGTCGGCTTCGGCCCTGTTCGGCGTTCCCTTCATGATCACCCACGAATCGATCGTGTAGAGGTTGTTCGTCCACACGATCTTGAAGTTCTTCTTGTCCTTGTCGTTGGCGGCGGCGATGCGGCCGTTGTAGGCGTCGGTCATGACGACTTCACCCGAGGCGAGGAGCTGCGGCGGCTGCGACCCTTTTTCCCACCAGACCATGCTGCTTTTGATCTGGTCGAGCTTCTTGAACGCACGCTCGACGCCGGCGTCGGTCGCAAGCGTCTTGTAGACATCCTGCGGCGCGACGCCGTCGGCCATCAGCGCGATCTCGAGCGTCGTCTTCGGGCCCTTGCGCAGCGCGCGCTTGCCGGGCCATTTCTGCAGGTTAAAGAAGTCGGCCCAATTCTTCGGCGTGTCGCCGTTGATCTTGTCGCCGTCATAACTGAGGATGAAGCTGTAGACGATCGCACCCACGCCGCAGTCGTTGACTGCATCGGGCAGGTATTTTTCCTTGCCGCCCAGCTTCGTCCAGTCGAGCTTCTCGAACAGACCCTCCTCGCAGCCCAGCAGGAGCTCCTCGGATTCCACCTGCACGACGTCCCAGTTGTTGTTGCCACCCTGGATCTTCGCGCGCAGCGTGCCGACGCCGCCGTCCCAGTTTTCCTCGGCCATCTTGTTGCCGGCGGCTATGAACGGCTTGAAATACGCGTCGCGCTGCGCGTCCTGGTACGCGCCACCCCACGAAACTACCGTGAGGTCGCGCGCAGCTGCGGCAGTGGAAATCAGAAGCGCCGTCGCCGCCAGCGCACCCATCTTGAGCAATCGGCCATACATGATTTAGTCCTCCTCCGGTTAAACCGCTTCGTCTTCCCGCGCGAGCGCCCGGCAATGCTCAGGTACCCACGCCAAATTCACCGTGCCTCCGGTCTGAGGCAGCTTGTGCGCCTCGTCGATGGGACGCTTGACCGTGAAGTCATCGTTGCCCGGCAATGCAACCCGTGCTCGCACGTGGTCACCGAGATAGATGACTTCACGCAGCGTGCCGGCGAGGCAGCACCCGGGGATTCCCTCGATTGTATGCGCCACCGAGGCAAGTTGCACCCGCTCCGGCCGCAACGAGACCGTGACCCGGCTGCCGACCGCGAGGGGAGTTGCGAGCGTCGCCTCGATCAACGCGTCACCAGCGATCCGCACCGTGCATCGCCTTCCGTCCACCGCCTGCAATTGACCATCGAAGCGGTTGTTCTCGCCAATGAAACGGGCGACGAACGCGTTCGTCGGCTCCTCGTAGATCTTCTCCGGCCCTGCGAGCTGCTGGATCCTGCCGCGATGAAACACGGCGATGCGATCAGACATGGTGAGCGCTTCATGCTGGTCGTGCGTCACGTACACCATGGTCACGCCCAGCCGCCGGTGCAACCGCCGAATCTCGAGCTGCATCTGGTCGCGCAATTGCTTGTCCAGCGCGCCCAATGGTTCGTCCATCAGCACGAGCTTCGGTTCGAATACCAGGGCGCGCGCAACGGCGATTCGCTGCTGCTGTCCGCCGGAGAGTTGCGCCGGGCGGCGGCTGCCGAAGGCCGCGAGCTGCACCATGTCGAGCGCGCGTTCCACGCGGCGCACGATCTCGTCGTGGCCAACGCCGCGCACCGAGAGCGGGAAACCGATGTTCTCCGCCACGGTCATGTGCGGAAAGAGCGCATAGTTCTGGAACACCATGCCGATCTGGCGCTTGTAAGGCGGCACCCGCGACAGCGGCTTGCCGTCCAGCAGAATCTCACCAGAAGTCGGCATCTCGAAGCCTGCGAGCATCATCAGTGTCGTCGTCTTCCCGGACCCGGAGGGACCGAGCAGCGTCAGAAACTCACCGCATTCGATGTCGAGATCGAGGTCGTCAACGACGCGCGTGACGCCGTCGTAAGTTTTGCCGATGCCGACGAAGCGGACGATCGGCTCGGTCATGGCGCGCTGCGAGCGCGTCGCGGCCCGCTCACACCAGACCTTTTTCCCGCACCATCGCCCATGTGTCGTCGAGTGCCTTGCCGAAGCAGGCGAGCATCTCGTCGATCTCGCTTTCGGTAATGACCAGCGGCGGGCTGAACGCGACGATGTCGCCGGGCATGTTGCGCAGGATAGCGCCGTGATGCTGGGCACGACGCACGAGGTGCGCCGCGATACCAGCCTTGGGGTCGAAGCTTTCCTTGGTCGCCTTGTTGCGAACGAGTTCGACCGCGCCGATGAGGCCGATTCCCCGCGCTTCGCCAATCAGCGGATGGTCGGCATAACTGCGTATCCCCGCCTGCATCCTCGGCCCGACCCGCCGAACTTGCGCGACGATGTCGCGCTCCTCGTAGATCTTCAGCGTCTCCAGCGCTACGGCGGCGGGCACCGGATGCGAAGAGTAGGTGTACCCGTGTCCGAAAATGCCGAGCTTGTCACTTTGCCCGAGCAGGACCTCGTAGAGCTTGGAGGAAACGAGATTCGCGGATATCGGGAGGTAGCCGGCCGATAGCGCCTTCGCGACGGTGATGATGTCCGGCTTCAAATTGAACGTCTGCGAACCGAACATGTTTCCGGTGCGCCCGAAGCCGCAGATCACTTCGTCGGCGACGAACAGGATGTCGTACTTGCGCAGGATCGGCTGGATGCGGTCGAAATAAGTCGCCGGCGGAACGATGACGCCGCCCGCACCCATCACCGGCTCGGCGAAGAACGCGGCCACGGTGTCAGGGCCTTCGCGCAGGATCATCGCCTCAAGCGAGTCAGCCAGCCTCGCGGCAAATGCTTCCTCGCTCTCGCCGGGCTGCGCGCCGCGGTAAGGGTACGGGCAGTCGGCATGCAAAATGCGTGCGATCGGCAGATCGAAGTCGTTGTGCGCGAATGCGAGACCGGTAAGGCTCGCGGTAGCGATCGTGACCCCGTGATATGCGCGCTGCCGCGAAATAATCTTCTTCTTCAGCGGCCGACCCAACGCGTTGTTGATGTACCAGGCAAGCTTGATCGCCGTGTCGTTTGCCTCGGACCCCGAATTGGCGAACAGCACGCGGCTCATTCCCGCGGGAGCGATGCGGATCAGCCGCTCGGCGAGCTCGGCGCTTATGGCAGGCACCTTTCCAGCGAAGCTGTGATAGAACGGCAGCTCGCACATCTGCCGGTGCGCGGCGTCGGCGAGCCTGCGCTCGGAAAAGCCAAGCGATGCGCACCATAGCCCCGCCATCCCCTCGAGATAGCGCCGCCCTTCGTCGTCGTAGACATAGACGCCCTCGCCGCGAACGATAACCAGCGGCCCTTCGGACTGCACCTGTCGCAGATTGGTGGCTGGATGCAGGTGGAACGAGAGATCGCGGCGCGCGGCCGGGGTTGTCAACGACATGGGATCTCCTCAGGGTCACTACGGTGGCACTGCTGAGCCCGATTGTTTGCGCGGAACAGGGATGCGTCAAGGGGTAGGCATCTTCGCGCCAAATGCTGATCGACGGCGACCCGAACGTGGCAGAATTTGGCGTGTCGCGTGAGTGCGCGTGGAGGCTCGATCCAATGCGTTGCGCTGTCCGAACCAAGACGCTGAATATCGCCTACCTCGAAGACGGCCCCGCTGACGGAACGCCGGTGATTCTGCTGCACGGCTGGCCCTCCGACGTGCACGATTGGGACGGCGTCGTTCCACCGCTCGTTGCGCAGGGGTACCGCACATTGACTCCCTGGTTGCGCGGATTCGGCCCGACAAGTTTCATCGATTCATCCACTCCTCGGTCTGGTCAGCAGGCAGCGCTTGGCGCCGATCTTCGCGACTTCATGGATGCGCTCGGCGTGACGGCAGCAATACTCGTCGGCTACGACTGGGGCGGACGCGCCGCCTGCGTGGTTTCCGCACTCTGGGCCGAGCGGGTCATCGGCCTGGTTTCCATCACCGGCTACAACATCCAGAACATCGGCACCGCCAATCGCCCGGCAAGCGCTGAGCAGGAGCGACGCTATTGGTACCAATGGTATTTGCAGACCGAGCGCGGGGCCGCGGGGCTCACAAAAAATCGTCGCGCGCTGGCTCGACTGCTTTGGCGCCTGTGGTCGCCGAACTGGCAATTCAGCGACGCGACCTTCGACGCCACCGCTTCGAGTTTCGACAATCCCGACTTCGTCCCTGTAAGCATTCAGTCCTATCGCCATCGCTATGACAACGCGGCGGGCGACCCGGCCTTCGACGATCTCGAACGAAGGCTGCTGAGCCAGCCCGCGATCAGCGTGCCGACGATCGTTCTGCATGGGGCCTGTGACGAGGTCGTCCCATCCACGGATTCGGAAGGTGCGCGAAAGCACTTTGCCGCTCACTACGAACGCCACGTCATCCCGGTGGCGGGCCATTTCCTGTCGCGCGAGGCGCCGGAGGTAGTGGTGCAAGCGATTCAAACCCTCGCACTCAAAACTACAACTCGCGGCGGGATCAATTCGAGCGAACCCTAGCCGAAAGTCGTCGTGCAGGCAGCTTCGGCCGAGCTCCAGTCAGCTTACGACCGAGGTTGTGTGGAAACTCGCCCGAAGGGTGGAGGCGGAAGCTCATGTGGCATTGAGTTGCGAAGCCAGGAGTCACAAGGACTGCGGACTGAAACGGGCGAACTCTTGCCGCTTGGACCTA
>Ga0207700_10000159_pt1 | contig 40558 bp, 34 predicted proteins | sample LARL82metaG_FD_184348 | JGI IMG/M metagenome (GOLD analysis project Ga0207700, IMG submission 184348) | Corn, switchgrass and miscanthus rhizosphere microbial communities from Kellogg Biological Station, Michigan, USA - LAR L8-2 metaG... | ecosystem: Host-associated > Plants > Roots >...
AGGCTGGCCAGCGGCGTTTTTCACCCCGGATACACGGACGGATCGGTCTTGACCCAGTCCAAGAATCCGTGGCCGACCATAGGGAAGGTCACCGGCAGCTTACCGGAGGGGCTGCTCACGCCGAACAGCAGATCGGCGACGATGTGGCCATCCTCCTGCCCGGGAAACCAGACTTCGAGTATGGCCGGCCCGCTTGCACCCAGGAGCGTCGGATCCATCGCCACGCCCGCGTTGTCCTTGAGGACCAGGGCGGTCTTCGCGGCCATCGGCTTACCTGTCGCCGAGGTCGCGCCAAGGATGCCAGCAATCATCGCGACCGTATTGCTGTTCGCCGCGGTATTCGCTGTCGCAGTCGAAATACTATTGGGCTTGGCCACGTACCAGTCGAGACTGTCACCGAACGCCGTCAAGGACAAGCCAGTCGAATCGACATAGGAGGCGCGGTCAGCGCCTTCTTCCGCAATGGTGCCCGCCATCACGATCACGGCGTCAGCCGATGCCGCGGCGGCTTTCGCGGCAGCCAGATCGCTGTTGTCGTCCTTGACGGTGATCAACGAGACTGTCGCCGCGGTGTTGCCCAGTGCGTTGAGTACATCCTTCAAACCGTCCACCGGCGACACCGTGTAACTGGGCACGACATCCGAGCTTCCGCCGCCGGCACCCATCGGCTTGCCGACGAGGACGCCGCCGGCCACTGCCTGTTGGGCATAGACCTGCGTCGCCTTGCCGATGACGACAACGCTTCGCACGCTATTTGCATCGAACGGCAGCACGTGGTTGTCGTTCTGGAGCAACACACCAGATTGAACGCCGATTGCGCGCGCCTTTACACCGCCTCCGGCAAAATCGATCGGCGTCTGCACCAGCGGCTGCCGTTCGAAGATGCCCATTTTGAACATCTGCGTATAGCGGCGCAGCAGCGCCCTGTCGAGATCGGACACCTGGAGCTGGCCCGCCGCCAACGCAGCGTTCAGCTCGGCGGGGGACCAAACCGGCGTGAATGGCGGAACTATCATCATCGGGAAGGGCATCAGGTGATCCAACCCCGCGAGCATGGATGCCGCCGTGCTCTTCACAGCGAAAAAGTCCGATTGAACGTAACCCTCGAAGCCCCATTGGTTGCGCAGCACATCGGTCAGCAGGTGCTTTTGTTCGCACGCTTGGAGCCCGTTGACGGAGTTGTACGAACACATGACGGAAGCTGTGCCCGCGTCTTTAACCGCCATTTCAAACGGCAGCAGGTAGAGCTCGTGCAAGACCCTGTCATCGACGGTTTCTTGAATCGTCATGCGATTCGTTTCCTGCTCGTTGGCCGCAAAATGCTTGGCCATCGCGATGATTCCCCTGGACTGGACCGCCTTGATCTCGGCGACCGCCGTGGTGCCTGTTAGAAACGGATCTTCGCCGAAGTACTCGAAATTTCTTCCCAGTACCGGGATACGGGCCATGTTGACGCCGGGTGCTTCGAACACGTGAAGCGCAAGGTTGTTAGCCTCGGTGCCGATCACGTTGCCGAATTCCGTCGCGACCGCGGGGTCGAACGACGCTGCGAGGGCGATGGCTGAAGGCAACGCGGTGGCCTTGGCCGAGGACGGGTCGCTAAATGCTGCGAATCCCACGACGGATGGGTCGACACAGTCATTTTGACCGATACCGACCGGGCCGTTGGTGATGCGGAGCGTGGGAATAGCCAGCGAAGCAATCCCTCGCACATGTCGCGCGCCAAGGCACTGTGGCAACTCAGGAACGATTTCAGGCGCATTGCCCACCAGCTGCTGCTCCTTCTGTGGGAGCGTCATCGCGCCAACCAGCAGCGTTGCCCGCTGTTCGGGCGCGAGTGCCGGGTTCATCCACGGTAGCGATTGCGCTCGGGTGGGAGGCGAATGCAGCATGCCGCCTGTTGCCAGAACGCCGAATCCGAGGACGAGACGCTTGGAGAATTGCTGGAGATTGTGTGCGCCGCGGTCGACAGCTGAATGCCGATTTGAATGGGATGGGTGTGTCATCGATGCTTCCTTGACAATTTGATATCTGCGCAAAACGGCCGGAAACGGCTGACGTCGCACTTCCCCAATCTAGTCGCGCATCGATTGACCGACTAGGAAGAAATTGCGCCTTCAGCGGTCGACGGTCTGCTGGTATTGGGTCGGGGTCATACCCAGCAGAACCCGAAAACTGCGGTCCAGGTGGCTGTGATCGAAGAATCCGACGCCCTGCGCGATGTGTGTGATACACGTTCCCTCACGCAGCATCGCCTTCGCACGCGATAGTCGCAGCAGCAGCTGAAAACGATGCGGGGATACTCCAAGGGTCGCCGTGAAACGCCGCACCAAGTGACACTTGCTGACGCATGCCACCTTCGCGAGGTCGCACAGCTGTATCGGCTCGACGTAGTGCTGACCGATATAGCTAAGCGCGCGCTCAATCGCGAGCGAACGTCTCCACGCCACAAGCACGGTCTCGGGATTTACTTGTGTGAGTTTGTTCCTATGAATTTGCCCCGGCAAGTCAGCGGACCACGGAAGCACGAAGCAGATCGCGCGGGCTGCGATGACTTCTTCAAAGGATAGCCGCCGGCCCCCATCGGCGAATTCAATGTCAGCAGGCGGCGCCGAGCGATGGTGCACGATCTCGCTGCCGAACCTCTGATACGTTATCTGCCCCACTGCCCGACCTATTCGACCGTTCCCGACAACGCCCAAAGGGCTTGCCTGGAGGGCCGACCACGTGCTCGCGTTCTCGAGTTCAGTCGGTTCAGTCGGGTCCGACTTGTTTGGCGAAAAGAATGCGTAACCGATTTTGGACCCAAAGATCATTTCGTCGTGCGGACGCCGTGCCGACACCGCAACGAGCCACGGCAGAGCGCGGCTGATTGAACTTACCAAATCGACGAAGACCATTCCGACTTCCTCCATTGCATATCTGTGGGCTATACACGGACCCTCTTTTTTCCATCGCACCCAAGTTCTTTACAGACCATTCTGCATGGAGGAGATATGCTTGAATAATGATAAAAAACGCTCGTCCTATACTAAAACGTGTATAACTGTGCTGCGGCCGGATGGCGCTGGCACTAGCGAGGATTTTCAAGCCTGTCCGCTGGCGTACATAACGCACACGATACACCTGTCCGTTAGCGCACATAGAAGACGAGACGATATCGGTTTGGGGACCGCCGCCCGACCTGTAATCACACGAAAGGCATGCCTTGAAACCCGAGACAAATCCGATGACGCGGGGACGGCTGAAAACGCGCCACTTCGTGCTCCTTGTGCATCTGAATGAGCAACGCTCCGTGTTGCGGGCTGCCAAGGCCGCTAACATGACGCAGCCTGGAGCATCGAAGTTGCTCTCCGATTTGGAGGAATCGCTGGGCGTGCCGCTTTTTAAACGGCACGCAAGAGGCATCGAACCCACCCCCTACGGGGAAATCATGATGAGGCACGCTCGCTCCGCGCTCGCCGAGATGGATCGTGCGCAAGACGAGATTACCGCGCTCAGATCGGGCTTGGCCGGCCAATGCACTATTGGCGCTGTAGTGAGCGCCGGTACAAACCTCGCGCCGACAGCCATTGCATTGCTAAAACAGCAACACCCGCGGATCCGCATAAGCATCGAAATCGACAGCAGCGCTGCTCTCGTCGGACGCCTGCTCAAAGGAGAGCTCGACGTCGCGTTGGCGAGGGTTTCGGACTCTCACGGAGCCGACGAGCTGATTTTTGAGCCGCTCGCCGGTGAGACGCACCATGTAATCGTGCGGACTGCACATCCACTCGCTGGCAAGCGCGTTCTGGATCTGGCCGACCTCGCGGATCTGCCTTGGATCCTTCCCTCAACCGGAAGCCTCCTCAGAGATCGGATCGATTCCCTGTTTGTTCAGCGCAGCCTTGGTCTGCCGCGCAACCTCGTCGAGACTACTTCAATCCCGGTAATAATCAGCCTGCTTCAAAAGACCGACATGGTTGCCGCATTGCAGGAGGTGACTGTTGAGCCCTACCTCAAGGCAGGACTCCTCACCGCCCTACCGTTTACTTTGGGCATGCTGATGGAACCATTCGGAATCATCACTCGACGCAATCACCAGATGTCGCCCAGCGCTGAGGCAATGCTGCGGTCGTTGCACGAGGCAGCCGACACGATGTATCCGAAAGCCACCGCTGGCGTCGCGAAGCGCAAGCGTGCGCCAAAAGCTGGCACGAGCAGGATCCGGTCGATTCCAACTCACACTGCAAGCGGCGGGTGAAACCATGTCATGCAATGGCAACCAAGCGCAATTTTTTCCTATGCTTGGGTTGATCGCACTGCGAACATCGCCCTCAAAGGCACGCCGGTCTCGCGGGTAGCGGCGGCGGCCAAAATGACGCAACTTGCTAAACTCCGCGTGGGACGGTTTCGGACGATGCAGCGTGCCGAACCACGCTGAGCGTACAAAGGACAACATCGATGGTCGAAACTTCGTTACAAAAACCGCTCACGATTAGCATGGACGAACGCGACAATGTCGCGATCGTCGCCAATGACCGTGGACTACCGCCGGGAAGCCAGCTTCCCTCCGGCTTGACCCTGTGCGAACACGTGCCGCAGGGTCACAAGGTTGCGCTGGTCGACATACCCAAAGATAAACCGATAGTTCGTTACAACGTGATCATCGGCTACGCGCTCAAAGATATCGCGGCAGGTAGCTGGGTGCATGAGCGACTATTGAAAATGCCGTCTGCCCGCTCGCTGGACAATCTGCCCATTGCCAGCGTCAAGCCCGCACCTCAACCGTCGCTTGAGGGCTACACCTTCGAAGGGTTCCGAAACCCTGACGGCTCTGTGGGCACGCGCAACATCATGGCGATTACCCAGACCGTTCAGTGCGTCGCCGGCGTTACCGACTTCGCGGTGCAGCGCATCAAGGCAGAGCTTCTGCCGATGTTCCCGAACGTCGACGATGTCGTGGCGCTGGACCACACGTATGGTTGCGGCGTTGCCATCGATGCGCCCGACGCGATCATACCGATTCGCACCCTGCGCAACATCAGCCTCAATCCCAACTTCGGCGGTGAGGTGATGGTGATCAGTCTCGGGTGCGAGAAACTGCAACCTGAACGCTTGCTGCCGCCCGGGACAATCCCGCTGATCGACGAACGTAACGTCGCGGACATCGGCGACAATGCGGATGCTGTCCTCGATGTCGTCTGCCTGCAAGACGACAAGCATGTCGGCTTCATGTCGATGATCGATTCGATCATGACGCAGGCTCAAGAGCATCTCGAGCGCCTGAATGCCCGTCGGCGCGAGACGGTCCCGGCCAGCGAACTGGTGGTGGGGGTGCAGTGCGGCGGCAGCGATGCCTTTTCCGGGGTCACCGCAAACCCCGCGGTCGGCTTCTGTACTGACCTGTTGGTGCGTGCGGGTGCGACCGTCATGTTCTCCGAAGTGACGGAGGTGCGCGACGGGATCGACCAACTGACATCGCGGGCAACTACCCCGGAGGTCGCCGAGGCCATGATCAGGGAGATGGCCTGGTACGACAGCTATCTCGACAAGGGACGGGTGGATCGAAGTGCCAACACGACTCCCGGCAACAAGAAGGGTGGCTTGTCGAATATCGTCGAGAAGGCCATGGGCTCGATCGTGAAGTCGGGAAGCTCACCCATCTCGGGCGTGTTGGCGCCCGGCGAGAAAGTCAGGCAAAAAGGTTTGATCTACGCTGCCACACCCGCCAGCGATTTCATTTGCGGCACGCTGCAACTCGCTGCGGGGATGAATCTGCACGTGTTCACCACGGGACGCGGCACGCCTTATGGTCTTGCGCAGGTTCCGGTCATCAAGGTGGCAACCCGAAGCGATCTGGCAAGGCGCTGGCACGACCTCATGGATGTCAATGCCGGAACTATAGCGACGGGAGAGAAGACCATTGACGAGGTAGGCTGGGAATTGTTCAACCTGATGCTCGAAGTCGCCAGTGGACGCAAGAAGACATGGGCAGAGCAATGGAAGCTCCACAACGCGCTGGTTCTCTTCAATCCCGCGCCCGTGACATGATGCCTATGGGTGCCAGCACCACCTAGCTGACAACTGAATGCAAGCGATCTCGGTGTGTCATAGCCGTCCGAACCCCTCCACCTAAGATTCATGGCCTTCGGCGCCGAACTGAACGATTCAGCCAAACCTTGCGTCGATCGGTTCAATCCGAAGCCAGAAACGAATCTCCAGGCGACACCCTCGAAGCAGTCACTCGCCCGCGCGGAGCGACCTTCTGCTTAGAAGCTGCCGCCGCGCCGTAGTTCAGGACAAGGCCGGCGCCCACGTCGTGCCGAAGGGGCTCGTAGACGACGGGAAGTCGACATACGCCTTGCTGCAATCGAGCACGGCTGTCGGATCGCTAGACTCCATGGCGGCGCCATTCACGACAACTCGATTGGCGGACGAGGCGAAGATCGGAAGATTGACGTTGCTGAGCGTCAGATTTGCGTCTGAGGAGATGACGTCTACGCTAGCAGGCGAGTCCGTCACCACATTCGTCAACGTCATCACCAGCGGATTAGGCGGATTGTTGAAGCCGCCGGTGTTGGCCGCAAAGCCTCGCAGTGTTGCACCTGTCGCGCCCTGAATACTGACATTGTTCAAGAAAATGTCATGGAAGTTCGGGATCAGCGGTCCAGCCGAAGGCAACGCCTTGGTGCTGTAGTATGGTGTGAACAGCAGGGCATTGGTCGCATCGCGGATGCAAATGTTATTGTAAAAGATGTTGCTTACCTCACCGCCACGCGCGTAGTCGGATTTAATCCGCAGACCTTCTTCCGAATTGCGGAAACTGTTGTCATAGACTTGCACGTTGCGAACGCCGGCATTGGTCTCGGAGCCGATCGAAATGCCATGGCCCCAGTAGATGTGGTTGTGGGCGATGGCGATACCCCACTTGCGATCAGAGCGAACATCGCGGACTCCGTCGACTCCCGCCAAACCGGAACCGGAGGGACTCGGATTGGAACTTCCCTTTAGCGCAATATCATCGTCACCAGTGCTAACGTAGTTATAGGCGAAGACAAAGTTCTTCAGGTAGCCGTCGAACGAGATTGCGCTGGCGGAGGTCTTTGTGCTGCCAATCGTGAGCTTCGACGATACCGGTTTGGCCGACGACCCTGGGTCGAACGCGTCCGTGTTCTTGACGTTGTCCTCGGTAAAGGTCGCGCCGGTGTAGAGCGGGTTGCCGTTGCCGGCGGGGTTGGCGAATGCGGCGAGCGACGGCGTTTGGACTTTGACGCCCCAGACGGTGAGGCCGTCGACCCCGCTTGGCACCATGTGGAAGTTGGCGCTGTTATTTAGCAGCACGCGATATAGCGTCAAGTTCTTCGCGTAGTTGAAGACCATCATGCGGAAGTTCGATTGCGAAGCGCTGCCGGTCGTGCCGTTCTGGACCAAGTTGCCGAGCCAAGCCAGATCCCACCACGTCATGTTGCGAACCGAAGACTTCGAATCAACTAAAGTACCGCCGTTGTCGCACGCGGTTCCGTCTGCCGCTTGAACTCCGCCGGCGTAGGCGGTAAAGGTGTTCGAGCAGGTCATGTCGACCTTCATTATCGGATAGAGCTTGTTTGTCGTCACGATTTCCGCGTAGCCCCGGCTGTCGATGCTGCCGTCGCCCATCACCGCGGAATTGATGAGGAAATCGCCGCCAATCAACGGCAAGCAGTTTGACGAGCTGCCGGCCTTGATCGCGCTGACCGCCGTGTTGCCGCAATACGGCCCCGCCTTATTAGGCGAATAAGCGATCACATCACGCGAGGCGAACAGGGTCACGCCCTTGTCGATCCACAACGTTACCCCGGAAGGCAGCGTCAGCGGACCGCTTATGAACGCGTTGCCCGGTCCGCTGCTGTTGACGACGAGGCGAACCGCGAATTTGGACGCAATGTATTGCGCTTTCGCCAGCTCTTCACCCGATGCTCCCGAGATATTCTTGTTTGGCACGGCTGCGGCGACCTGCGCTGCGGTAGCGGCAGCATCGGCACTCGCAATTGCGGCGCCGACCTCGGCATAGACCGCTGCGCCACAGGCGTCGAGCGCCGCCTGAATACGTACCTGATCGGGATTCGCCGTGGCCGGATTGGCCGCAACCCCAACACCTGGCACTGACGGATCGGATTCGGGTGGTAATGCGCCATCGGGTCGCGTCACCAAATTGTTGCTCGCTTGAAGCGTTGAACACACTTGAGTGTCGGTCGGCAGTGTTGGCGCAGCCGGTAGATTCTCGTCGGAAATCGTGGTTCCGACCGGGGGCGGTAGGGTCGCGGTCGGCCCATTGCTGGAGCCTCCTCCACCGCATGCGACCAGCACGACGGAGATCGTCACGCATGACAGCAAAGCCCGGATTCGTTTTATCGTTGACGAAATGGTCCGACTTGGTACTTTCATCTCTTCCCCCTGTATAGAGCCTGTCTTGAGCCCGCCGGACTGTGGCGTCCTAGCGATCGTCTGCACAATGTCAATCCTAGCAAGGTGCTGAATGCATAGATTGCAAGAAATTGCTCAAATCGTCCCGAAAGTCGGCATTCTACGTCTGCGACGTCCACTTTTCCGCAGAGCGACTGACCCGAGTGATTCGTGGAAGCAACTGGTCCGTGCAAGATTGACAGGTCTTGAAGACGCAACAACAAGGCTCGTCAAATCGATACTGTCGCAAGTCGCGCTGTCTCCTGGTCCTCTCACTCGCGCGACGTTCCTGGTCCTCTCACTCGTGCGACGTCCCTGAACCTCGTTTAACTCGATGCCGCCTACATGCCGGAGGCGGCATCGCGCAGAGCGGCAAAATGTCTACCGAGCCGGAATAGTTACGGATCTCCAGCTCTACACCGTTCCGTGCAAGCGCCGGGAGTCGGCAAAATCATCGTCACCGATCGCCGCGTTCGCGTCTCAGCACGTTGCGACGTTCCGCGACGCGCGCGCACAGCAGACGCCGCACCATGTGCGCAATGAAATGGCGTGTCTGTCGGAGCGCTGACCTGGGCGGTGGAGAGCAAGAAGTTGGCGTCCAACGTGGCCAAGGAAATCAGACGCCCCGCAGGAAAGTGCGCGACGCACGACGAATACCTCGCGGTTTACGCCCGTGCGGTGCCTTCCGTGCAATTGGCGATGCTGCTTTGCGTGCGCACGCTCGGCCTACCGGCAGATGTGCTGCGACTCGTCCCGCGCAATCTGGTCAAGCATGCCGCCCACTTCAGCCCATCTTCCAGCCGAACGGCCGGCCTAAGCCACGTAGATGAGGCCCAACTGTTCCAGTGCCTTGACGCCGTCGTCCAAACCTATCTCTTCGATGATCTTGCCGTTCTTGAGGCGGAGCACGGTCGTACCGGTGAAATGCATCTTCCGACCGGTTGCGGCCGGCAATGATCCCACCAGAAAATCGCTGAATGCAGGTCCTGTATGCGTGCCGCCGCCTTCCCAGCGTCCGACCACGCAGTCCCCTTCGGCGATTAGATCCGCGGCGCCCCAAAAATTCAGATCGGGAAACGCCTCGCGGAAATCGGTCATGAACGCTTTGATGTCTTCCCGGCCTCGGCGTGGCTCGTGTAGCGAGTAGTGCAGCAGCATATCGGGTGCTGCAATCTCGTCGACAACCGTGAGATCACAGGTCTTTCCCCAGAAATTGGTGAACCAATGGCTCACGATAGCCTTGTTCTCTTGCTCGATGGACATGATGTGTTCCTCTAGTTGATTGAACGTGAGAGAGGCTTTCCACTTCTCTCTGCGTCGAAGAGTAAAGACCTTGGGAGCACGAAGCTCTTCGTTTCTTGCTGTCGACTCGTGGTGAGCTGTTGGATTCGCCCGCAATAAACGGAGTGTGATCAGAACCATGCGATATCAATGTCGCCGTTCGCACAAACATCGTGAGGATCGGCATGTCCATCGAGACACTCAGAAATTCACAGTACAAAGGTCTTGGCGAGACGTGGTATAGCCATCAGACCGCACGAATTGTTCAGCGACACATTCAGTTCGGACGGCACTGCCGCCTGGATCTGGATACTTTGGTGGCAGGCATAGCGCGCAGGATCAGGGGCACGAATCTCGACAGCGCGGCCAATGAGGGGCAACACCTCCCCGACGATGCGGGGATCGCGGACCACGGGGCATCCAGAACCCGCGAACAGACCAGCCGAATCGAAGCGTAGAATTTGATAGCAAGACTCGGAGTGCTTGCTCCAATGCGCTGGAATATATTGACGCTGTTGGACATTGCACAACGAGGCTGATCGTGAACATGATCGCGAAGTCCAGAAATCCCATCACGGCGACGTTGGATGACCCCCGCTGGGCGGCAGTCGTCGCTCGCGACGCCAAAGCGGATGGACAATTCTTCTATTCGGTGCGAACGACCGGGGTGTATTGCCGTCCAAGCTGCGCAGCACGAACGGCGCGTCCCGAAAACGTTGCGTTCCATCTCACGGCGGCCGAGGCGCAACGCGCCGGCTTTCGCGCCTGCCTTCGCTGCAAGCCAGACGAGCCTTCGCTAGCCGCAAAGCATGCCGCGCTAGTCGCGCAGATGTGCCGCCTCTTGGAAGCTTCTGAGCAGCTGCCGAGTCTCGCTGAACTCGCGCAACACGCGCAGCTCAGCACGTTTCATCTGCATCGAGTCTTCAAGGGCATCACGGGACTAACCCCGAAGGCATACGCCGCCGCGCACCGCGCCAAGCGGATGCGTGAGGAACTTGTCCGTGCCGATACCGTTACGGATGCAATCTATGACGCCGGATACAACTCTGGCGGCCGATTCTATGCTGAGGCAGACAACGTGCTCGGTATGACTCCGAGCCGTTACCGCGCGGGTGGTGCGGACACCGAGATCCGCTTCGCCGTTGGACAATGTTCACTAGGCGCCATCCTGGTTGCGCGCAGTTACCGGGGGGTGTGCGCCATCTCGATGGGGGATGACCCCGACGCCCTCGCGCGCGATCTGCAAGACCGTTTCCCGCACGCGACCTTGGAGGGCGGCGATGTCGAGTTCGAACAATGGGTTGCTCGGGTGGTCGGATTCGTAGAAGCGCCCGGACTGGGTTTGGACCTACCGCTGGACGTGCGTGGTACCGCCTTTCAGCAACGCGTCTGGAAGGCGCTACGTACCATTCCACCAGGGAAGACGGCGACCTACAGCGACATTGCAGAGCGCGTCGGTGCACCGAAAGCGACGCGCGCCGTGGCACAAGCTTGTGCCTCCAATGTGCTGGCCGTTGCCATCCCCTGCCACCGCGTGGTGCGCAGGGACGGTGCACTCTCGGGTTACAGATGGGGTGTGGAACGTAAGCGTGCGTTGCTTGCTAGCGAAGCGCAGGAATGAACGCACGCGACGTTGCTGCCATCGCTTCAGCGCTCCCGGATCAGTTTGCGGGGCGAGTCGCTGCGATCCAATGGCCCGAGGTCGAGGCGGATTTGGACGCCCAAGGCGCGGCCGTGATCAAGTGCTTTCTCACACCAGTCGAGTGCCACGAACTCTCTTCGCTATACCAACGTGACGACATATTCCGCGCTCGCATAGTGATGGCACGCCACGGCTTCGGGCGTGGCGAGTACCGCTACTTCGACTATCCTCTTCCGCCACTCATCGGCGCATTGCGTGAATCTCTATATGCGCGCTTGGCGCCGGTGGCCAACCGCTGGTATGACGCCATGGGGATGACCGCGCGTTTCCCGGACCGGCATTGCGATTTCATCGACCGCTGCCACGCTGCGGGACAGCAGAAGCCAACGCCGCTTCTACTGCAGTACGGCCCCGGCGACTACAACTGCCTGCATCAGGATCTGTATGGGGAGCACGTTTTCCCACTGCAGCTTGTGCTGTTGCTCTCTGAGCCTGGCCGCGACTTCGAGGGCGGCGAGTTCGTGATGACCGAGCAGCGCCCCCGCATGCAATCGCGACCTCTCGTGCTGTCACTGCGCCAGGGAGATGCGGCGGTGGTTGCGACCAGTCACCGACCCGTCCGGGGCACGCGAGGCTTGTATCGAGTGAACCTGAAGCATGGGGTAAGCCATCTACGGTCCGGTCAGCGTCACACTGCCGGCATCATTTTTCACGATGCAGCATAGTGCAGTGCCGCGCCCTCCAATCGTCTCGCCGACGCCCGAGTCGTTGTCGTGGCACAGAAGCGTTGAACGTCCGCTGACGGTTGACCAGGCCAATGACCGTCCGGTTTTGGCGAAATGCCTGTTGGACTGGTCCTGGCCGACCCCCACCCTAGCCACTTCCTGGCAGCGGCCGTTCGCCTACGAATCGGTGAGCAATTGTTGGTCCACAGTCGACTCGTTACTGCCGGTCGCGCTCTTGAGAAGCGGGTGTTCGCGAACGTCGCTGAACGGGCCAAAAACGAACACGCGCCAAAACGCCAGAGGCTAAGAACGCGAAACCTTCACGGCGCCCACGTTTGATCGGTTCCGGACAAGTCACGAGCAGAACAAGAGTTAGAACCGACAAAGCAGGCCACAACGTTCAAGACGACCTGTGCTGGCCGGCTCAACCTGCGCGTGTGCTGGCCCTTTAATCTACATGAGGAGGACCGTCAATATGAAGTCTAGTCAGACCAAACCGAGTATCGTTTTCGCTCACGGCATTTGGGCCGATGGCTCATGCTTCCAGAAGCTGATCCCGACTCTGCGAGCTGAAGGCCACGAAGTGATGGCTGCGCAGTACGTACTGGATACGCTGAAAGGCGACGTGGACGCGGTCATTCGCACATTCGGGCGGGTCAGTGGTCCGATCATTCTTGTCGGCCACTCCTACGGCGGAACTGTCATCACGCACGCCGGTGTTGACCCCCGCGTTGCCGCCCTGGTCTATATCTCGGCGTTAGGTCCGGACGAGACCGAAACCTCGCAGGGCCAACAGGACAAGTTCCCTAAGACGGATGTGTTCAAGTACGTGGAAGTTGCGGACGGCCGCGTATGGATGCGCCCGGAGGGCGTCGCGTGCTTCGCTGGCGATCTGTCGTTTCTCCGCAAAGCGCATGGGTGCGACTACCTATGAGACCGACAGCAGCCACGTCCCCATGCTTTCCAATCCCCGCATCGTACTCGAGGTAATTGGCGAGGCTGCCCACGCTGCAGCAGACATTCGAGGATCCAAGCGGGCGTAATTTGTGATGACAACCGGCGGTGGTTAATGTCGAGCCACCGCCGATTGACAACGCAGACTAGTCCAGATTGAATTTACGCCAACTCGCGGGAGTCATCCGTTCGACTCCACGGAAAGTTCGAGTAAACGCTGCTTGATCGCAAAATCCGGAATGCTGTGCCTCCAGGCGATCGCTGCCTCTACCGCCCCGCAACCCTTGTGTCCCAAAACAATGAATAGCGGCGTATGAAGATACGCGCCGGCGTACTGCAGCGTGCCTACGAAATCGGCCGGCGGTTGGGATTTGCGTTCGCCGAGCTCCCGAGGTCGTGCGTCCGAACCAGCGACTGATCATTGCGGAGATGAAGAATTAGAACCCAGATGGGTTCTATTCAAGACGCCGCGGAGTAAACACTATCGCGCGAAGCAAAGCTGGAATGGCTCCCCGACCTGGGCTCGAACCAGGGACCTGCGGATTAATAGAACGGCGCGCGGTAGCTGCTAATCCTCGGAGAATGAGGAGCTTATCGCAATTCGAATGGGTCTATTTTATCAGCGATGCGCCAACTTATGGCCCTTTAGTATCCTTTAGCGGCCGCCAATAGAACCAGCCCACGCGATCGCCCGCGGTAACCGCGGGACTGTCGCACCGGAAACGTTGGGTCTTCGGTTAGATGCGCCGATCGCATTCATTGTTGCTTTCAGTAATACGCGGCAACGCACTAACGACCCACTAATACGATCGACACCGCTTCGTCCGCGTGCCATGACCTCAATGAAGCCTGCTCACTACCGGCGGCATCCATGTAGCGTCTAGGATGGCCTGGTCGGGCCAGTAGGCACGGAGCCAGATCGAGAATTCGCCAGCAGGCGCCGGCAGCCAGTTGGACTCCTTGTCCTTGCCCGGCGACTTGTTGCCGAGGTAGATCGTCAGCCCGCCGTCGGCGTCGTATTTCAGCGTCTTGTTCTTCGTGCCGAGCGCATAGCGCTTCAGCGAGTTGGGGTAGAAATAGTGTTCGGGGTCGTACATCGTCAACGACCAGAAGCCCTTCACGGGCGGCAATTGCCCTTTCTGGAAGGTGACCGCATACGACGACTCGCCAACAAGCTGTTGCAACTGCGTGTCGTTGTCCGTATAGAAGTACATCGTCTCGTTGCGCTTGTTGTCGTACGGGTCGGCCTTCACCGCACCCATGCGGTGGATGTAGTCAGTTCCAAACGCACCGTTGTTGACCGGCGAGGTCCAACCGTTGCCAGCGGGCTGGCCGTTGACGCGCCAGCGCATCATCGGTGCGACCAATTCCTGGTCGGCCGAGAATGCGGCCTCGCGCAGCGTCTTCATCACTTCCGGATCCTTCGCGGCCGCATCGAGCACGCTGTTGATCCACTTGTATAGCCCCTCTTCGCCAGGCATCGGCGGCACCTGCTTCATGACGATGGGCAGATGATCGAAGAAGGTCGCCGGATCGACCCACGGCGGCTGGGTGCTCGAATACTTCGCCGGCTCGCCTTGCTTCTTCACGATCGGCAGGTCGTGCCAGTCCTTCGTTTTCATCTTGCCGTCGAACTGGCTGAGCGGATAAAACTGGATCTGGCTCAGCGCGGGCTGAATGGCGGCCCGGTCTTCGGGTGTGTCATCCATGAAGATGCGCGGCATGGTGACGGCGAAGTCCGTGGTCGAGCGCACCACGCCAGCGATGGCGGCCGGAGTGGCACCTTTCCAGTTCGGCCCCACGACCATGTAGAACCCGGACTTCGTGCCGTATTGCTGCCCGAGCTCACTGATCTGGTCGGTGCGCGCGTCGTACACCGGGACCGTCCAGAAGCGATCCCCAAAGTCGGGTACTTGAATGACCACGGGCTCCTTTTCGAGCGACAGGTAACCCAACCCGTACACCACGTCCTGGTTCGGATCTGCGATGTACCTTTCGCCGGGGTTGATGTATCCGGTCAACATCACGACCTGGTTCATCGGTGAAAGCGGCAGGGCGTCATTGAGCAGGACGGGCTCGGGAACCTTCGTGAGCTCCGTGCGTTGGTTGTACACATAGACGAGCGGCCAGCCCCAAACGTAGGCCATGCGGCCCACCATCTGCACATATGCCTTGGTCATGGGACCCGGCGCAGGGCCGCGAACTTCGGCGGCCGTCTGCGGAATGAAAACCTGCTGTGCCTGACCCGTCACCGATTGTGTTGCGATTAGCAGGCCGATGATAAATGCCGCTGCAGCGATTCGCATTTGAACCTCCGTACGAGGAGAGAAGCTACTGGCCAATCGGCAGATTGACCGTCGCAAACAGGGCGTAGCCCTCAAGACGGTTCTGCGCCCCGGACTCCCAATAGCCGCGCAAATTGAAATAGCCCGTCTGCTTGCCAATCTTGAAAACATATCCGACCTCAGGGCCCACGGATGCGACTTTCGACTTGAATCCCCCGAGCACGCGTTGCCGGATTCCGCCGACGACGCCATTCGTCGAATAGGTGTCGGCGGACAATTGATAGTAGACATAGCCCACGACGCCAACTTCCCAGCTCTCGGACAGAAATTGAGAGAGGGCCCAGTCGAGATGCGAATCGACGCCGCTGCGATAGTTCGTGTCTGCGTTCTTGAAGTTATAGGTCAGCCCTGCCACCGCAGAGAACTCGAGTCCCGTCTTTTGGTTGAGATAGGTGTAACCGCCTCCCGCGTCGATGGCACCGTGACCGATGCCGATGTTCGAGAGGCGTTGGGAGTTGTATGCACCGGTCGGGACGTCGCCAGTCAGGTACGCCATCCAGTTGTCGTTGTCCTTGCCCCACGATAGTGTCGCAATGGGATAAAGGTCCGTGCCGCCGTTCACCGAATCCGATAAGGTCGCCTGCGGCGTTGCCGAGGGAAGCGTCGCCAGAATGTTTGCCGACGTGCCGTTGTTCCCCGCACCCCAGCTCAAACCAATCATCGGCACGCCGCCGAGGACCTTGGCGTCCCAGGCGTACCCGAGTTGCGCATTCATCAGTCCGAGGTGGGAATCAACGTTCGTCACCAGCGTGTTGCCCTTCGCGAATGTCTTCGAGTTGTCCGCACTGCCGTTGTAGTAGTACGGCAGCAGTGTGAGGGTCCAACCCGGCGTCGGCGCAACCGCCGCCATGCTCGCGTACTGCCCCGAGAACCAGAAAGGCACGCCTCCCTCATCGGCACGAGCTGACGTCGCAGCGGCAATCGCCGCAACGACGCTCGTCGCAACCAGCATTCGTTCGATCATGCGCATTGGGCGAAGCGGTTCAATTACCCGCCGTGCTGGGTGAATTGCGTGATGTTGGGGGCGGGCGGATTCGGATATTTCTTGACCGTTTCGAGGTATCGCTCGACCTCCCTCAGTGCCGGCCCTCCGACCCATCCAAAGAGTCCCGCAACATTGAGATCTTCATGCGGGTCCATCTCGATGTTGTAGGCCTTCGCGTATCCGGCCATGGGAGCGCTGGCTGCGCCCGTGGCCCCCACCCGCTGTGAGCCCGTGCCGGTCGGATAAACGTCCGTGAAATAGATGCGCCATTGCTTCCAGCGCGCGGCCATGATGTCGCCACCGGTGAAGCTCAGCAAACCCTCGCGTTTGCCGGTTTCGCTCTTTCCCAACAGCACGTCGATCTGGTCGACGCCGTCGATCGCGCGATCGGTCGGCACCTTGGCGCCGATGATGGCGGCGAAGGTCGGGAAGAAGTCCATGATCGAGAACATCGCGTTCGAGGTGGTGCCCGGCTTAACGTTCCCGGGCCAGCGGATGAAGCAGAAGGTCCGGATCGACCCTTCGGTCACTTCGCCGAGCTCGCCGCGGAACGGGCCCGGGCTGCCGACATCCGGCGTTCCATGATTGCCAAATGCGCTGGCGAGGTGTGACCAGGGCCCGTTGTCGGAAGCGAACACGAGCAGCGTGTTGTCGTCGACGCCGAGCTGCTTCAGCGCGTCCATGATCTCGCCGACGTGATAGTCGCCTTCCATCAGCTTGTCGCCGTATTGGCCGATCCGGGACTTGCCCTTGAACTGGCTGGACGGAAGGTTCGGCGCATGTCCCATCGAGAACGGCAGATAAAGGAAGAATGGCTTCCCTGCCGCGGTCTGCCGCTTCATGAAGTCGATGGACTTCGCGACCAATTCATTGTCGATCTCCGCCCTGACTTCTGGAGTGAACGGCTTGACGTCACGCAGCGGCCCGCCCGCTACGCCCTCGACGATCTGCGGCCCGCGGGCGAGCAGCGCGTCGCGCGGGAATGGAATCGAGCGCGTGAGCTCGATCGTGTCGACGTACATCGCCGAGTCCCACGACGTATCCGGCGGAATGCCGTAGAACTCGTCGAAACCGTGCGCCGTCGGGAGGCTCTGGGGCTCCTTGCCGAGATGCCACTTCCCGAAGATCGCCGTGGCATAGCCGGCGCTCTTGAAGAGATCGCCCATGGTGACGGCTCGCGCCGACAGAGTGTTCTGCGATCCGGGAACAATGATCAGCGAAAGCCCATTGCGAATGGAGTACTGCCCGGTCATCAGCGCTGCCCGCGACGGTGTGCACGCCGGTTCGACCAGGTATTGCGTCAGTCGCAGTCCTTCGCGAGCGAGCTGGTCGATCCGCGGCGTTGGCGCGCCACGCAACTCGCCTCCGCCGTACGGGCCCAAGTCGCCGTAACCGACGTTGTCGGCAAGAATGAAGACGACGTTGGGCTTCTTGTCCGCTGCCGCCGCATCGTGGATGGGTAGAAGCATCGCACCTATCGCCGCTGATCCAACCAGCGCGATGGCGAATGCGCGCTTGACGTCTTGTGCGACCACCGTGTTCCAAAGGCCCATGGAAATCTCCCGTCTTGTAGAGATGAGCGCCCGGTTACAACACCTCGTCCTGCCAAGTCAGCGGCGTTTTGCGTTCCGTCACTTGGGGAACATAAGTTGCACCTGTGCACGAATCTGCCAATTCGGCCCGAAGTCGGGCTTGATCACGTTGTAGTAGGCGCTGATCTGCGCGTTCACCGGCAGCTTTCCTAAATGGAAGATCTTGCCGACACCACCGCCGAGCGGCACCGTCCACTGTTGGCTTCCCGCGGCTTTCCAGTCTGCAGTGAGAATCGGTGCGCTCGTCAGATACAGGCCGCCTGCGAAGTTATAGTTGACGAATGGCTGCAGCAAAAAATTGTTATAAGAATCGCCGGCGCCCGTCCCCACCGACCAGACGTTGTAGACGAGAAAGCCATACACCCACGGATCGCCATGGGCGAGGTGCAGCAGGACGAAAGTCGGCCCGAAGCCCCAGCGATAGGATCCCAGCGCCGAGTCCGACGTCGTCGGCATCTGCGCGATCGCGCCGGCTCCCCAGATCACGCCGCCTTTCGGGTCGGCCGGCGATAGGAATGCCGAGAGCTGCGTCGGCCCGACGCCATTGACGCGGGAGTCGCCATCGAAAAGCGCCGGCTGCGAGATCACGGGAATGATCGTACGCGTGATGATGTTCCATTCCGGCGAAATATCGAACGGGATCACCGGCTGGATGTTCAGGATGTTCTGTGTCTCCTTGAGTGGGCCGTAGTTGAGGTTGGTGTTGTTCTGGAACGGCAGGCTGATGAGATTCCCCACCGGATTCTGTGCGAGCTTCGCGAGCTCTTCTTCACTCAGTTCGGCATGCGCGACCGATCCGCCGCTAGCCAAGACAGCGACAATGGAGTACGCGACGATCCGACGTGTCCGCCTATGGATCATGACAAACCTCCGATGCCTCCAACGGGCGCGTCAATACGACACATCGCGACGCATCGAATTCTCCCGGGGTCGTTCGCCCCGATGGCAATGCGCGCTCGGTGTTCATGGCGCTTCTCATCATCGAACGAACCTCGCTGCGGCTTCGAACTCTGGTCACCATGTAGACCGCACTCGTGTGGCCGGCTTGTGATGGTAGAAACACTACGGCGTCGAGTGACACGGCACCATTCCACGCTGGGTGAGTCGCACCCATCTCAAGGTCGAGTGCGGCTAGACGAAGGTCTAGGTAAGGACGGGCGAAGGAGCGCGACCGGCCTACGTCGGAGACGGCCGGTCTCTATGCTCTGCCGGTCGGGACTGGTGGTGCTTTCTTGAACAGCTATTCGTGGAGCGGTGCCGCTCCAGTGCCGGGCAGGCTCAACCGAAACGCCGAGCCATCTGGCAAGTTAGGTGAAACCGAAAGAATCCCGCCGTGCGCCTCGATAATGGTGCGGCAGATGGCGAGGCCCATCCCCATGCCGTTTGGCTTGGTGGTGTAGAACGCGTCGAATACGCGCTCGGCGGATTTGGCGTCGATACCGGTCCCAGTGTCCGACACAATCAATTCGACTCCATTGGAATCGGAGGATCTGGACGTTATGCGGAGCACGGCTTCGCGATCGGCGATGCCGCGCATGGCGTCGGCGGCATTGTTCATGAGATTCAGGATCACCTGCTGCAGCTGACCCCGGTAGGCCGGCACACGCGGCAGGCCTGCAGCCAGATCGAGCTGGACCACCACTCTGGTCGCCTCCAGCTCGTGCTGCATGAGCGCCACGGACTCATGAATGAGCTCATTGGCGTCGACCCGAGTTTCCGGTTGATGTCGTTTTCCGAACATCGCGCGGAAAGAGCGAATAACCTCGCTCGAACGCTGCGCGTCGGCGACGATGCAATCGAGCGCCTCGCGCACTTCGCCAAGTTCCGGTGGCGAGTGACCAAGCCAGCGCCGCCCGGCGTTGGCGTTGGCCGTGATCGCGCCGAGCGGCTGTCGGATCTCGTGCTCGATCGCTGCCGACATTGCTTCCATCGACATTATCCGACCCTCACGCTCGCGTCGCTCCGCCAGGACGGACAAGGCAAGCCGGGCATAGATTCTCGTCGTCTCCGACAAGAGTACGAGGAACACCAGAGTGCCCGACAACAGGCCAAAAATGCGTCCGGTGTACCAGAACGCGTCGTAGCGCGTCGAGGTAAGCACAATCAGCAGATATTCAAGGAGCCACGCCCAGAGCACCACAGAAAGCCAGAGGTCCAGCATCGACCGTTGCCGCCTGCGCCACGTCATAACCATGGCCGTCACCAGCAAAGGGAGGATGGTGGTCGACTGCAGGGACACCATTCTCGCTTGCGACCACTCGGTGTCGTTGACCATTACCGACGGCAGCATCGAACGACCCAGAGTTGCAAGTAGCGTTAACGCAGCAACAAGCACGACGATCCCTGTGCAGCTCAGAACAATGCCTGCTTTCGCCGACCTTTGTTGCACCCAGGCCGGACGCTCGGAGTCCGGCAACACAGCGTAAAGGATCACGGCGATGGGAAGCCCCGCGTGCCAGAACGCGTACAGCCACACCGCCGTTTGGGGGTCGGCACCTAACAACCCCGTCTGGGAAAAGACGCCTGGGAATGTCAACCCGTGCGGCACGATGATCAGCCCTGTAAATAGATACCCGGCCGCCAGGGCGAGAAGGCGGCGAGACCGCAGAACGTAATATTGCGCGAACAGCAGCACCGCTGTGACCACATCGCCGAGGAACAATATCGTATCGACCACAGCGACGAACGGACCGAAAACGGGCAGCTGCACGTTCGAGAACGGTAACGCCGCCAGGAAGACGATGAGCACGACGAGAGCGACGACCGTCGCGGCCCTGACGTGTCCCTTGCTGGGCGGCATAACGGCCAGCAGCAGCCCCTGCTCTCGTGCCATGCTCCCTCCGGCGTGTCACACAGCAATGCGTAAGTGCATTCTGCTACGTCCCGCGAAAGCGGTCATGCGCGGCAATGCCGGGATCAGCGACGGCTGGCTGTCCGGCGGGGCGTCGACGTCGGATTTACTTGGCCGCACTGCGGCCGTGGAGCGCCTGGTCCAGTAACGCGATCAACGCATCCTCAGCGCACGGCTTGTTCAGGAAGCCGATAGCGCCGGCAGCCAACGCCTCCTCGCGTGAACCCTTCGTCGGATGCGCCGTCACGAATATGATCGGGAACCGAAGATCTCTGGCAATGAGATTCCTCTGCAGCTCGACTCCGCTCATTCTTGGCATTCGAATGTCGCAGATCAGGCACTCCGTTGCGTTCACACGATCCGACATCAGAAAGTCCTCGGCGGAGTCGAACGCGGCGACGGAATGACCGAGCGAGCGGATGAGACGTGCCATGGCTCCCCGGAACGACTCGTCGTCGTCGACGACCGAGATGACGTGAGGCGTGGCCAGAATGGCGATCTTGTCGGACCGGGGCCTATCGGCTGACTTCGACATATCCGAAGCATGGGACATCGCCGACGCCCGGTGTACTACACCATGGTAGTAACGAACTATGCCTTTGGGCCATGCACGCCTAGAACGTCTGCCATTCTGACGAGTTCCGCGAGCGACCTGACTCCCATCTTTTCCATCACGTTGCCGCGATGCAACTTGACGGTGTTCTCGGTTATTCCGATTTCACCGGCGATCTGCTTGTTCAGGAGGCCGGATGTGACATACGCCATGACTTCCTGCTCGCGGGGACTCAGCGTCTCGAACTTGGAGCGCAGCACCAAGACCACGCTATCCTCTTCCCGACGGGTCTGGTCGCGCTCGAGCGCGAGCTGAATCGCATCGATCAAATCTTGGTCGCGGAATGGCTTGGTCAGGAATTCAACCGCTCCGGCCTTCATCGCCTTGACGGTCATCGGTATGTCGCCATAAGCGGTCAAGAAGATGATGGGCGTCCGGATGTTGGCTTTCGCGAGCTCGACTTGAAAGTCGAGCCCGCCCAAGCCAGGAAGACGCACGTCAAGCACGAGGCAGCAGGGGCCGTTGGGCAGTTTCTGCGCGAGGAATTCGCGCGCCGAAGCCAATAGAACGACGCTCAAGCCGATCGATCGAACCAGCCTGCCGACCGCCGCACGCATCGCATCATCGTCGTCAACAATAAAGACGACCGACTGCTCGCTTGAGCGATCGTTGCTGGTCAACGCAACCTCGATGGGATCAATGATCGATACTATTAGGATACAAGAAGCCGATTCGGTAGCGAAACCCTCTCTTCCCCAGCCCATTTCTGGGCAAGCATATCCCGGTGGCGCCGCCGCTCAGGCTGCGCGATTCGATGTGGAAGGCGGCTGCTTCGACCCCATAGGCCATAGCGCATCCCATCGGCTGGACGGAGTATGGAAAGCCGGTGCGTTCGCGGCGTGGCCGTCGACCGTCCATTATCGAGCGACAGCTGCCATGTCGCCTTCTGGCCGATTGCAGTCGACCTAAAAGCAAGGTAACCATGGCCGTCACCGTCAGATGCCCTCTGTGGAAAGCGCGCAAAGGGGCCTGCGCGTGATCCGGCGCTCTCGGCCAGCTCGAACGCGCGTGCTGCCGAGGAAGCCGTCAGAAAACGCTAACTTTTGATTGGGTCTTCAATAGACCAAGCTGCGCGCTGCGAAATACCCGATAAGCGCGTGCATCCGATTGAATAGGCTTGGCTCCCCGACCTGGGCTCGAACCAGGGACCTGCGGATTAACAGAACGGCGCGCGAGTCACTATTATTTCTCAGCGAATGATGAGCTTGTCTCAACTCGAACGGGTCTATTTTTACCGCGATAGGCCGACTTACGGCCCTTTATGATTAGTTATTGGCCGACAATAGAACCAGCGCCAGCGACCGTCGCGCCACCCGCGTTAGTGTCGTACCTAGGCGGTTGCCACTTTGGATGGAGGGCGCCGAGCATATTCGCTCATCGCTGCTTTCAGAAGATGCGGCAACGAGCTAGGACTAGCTGCTAGACCCTCGACCGACAACCGCTCACGACCTATTGCCGTCAATCCGCCACGGTGCATCGCATTGCACTCAAGGTGAAAGCAGCGGGTGTATCGAGTTCGGCGATCGTGATCATGGCGCGGCATCCAGCCTAGTGCCGTCAGTCCACTTTGGCGCCCGAGTCCTTCACGGCCTTCCGCCACTTCGCATAGTCGCGCTCGAGCAAATCCGCAAAGTCCTGTGGCGATCCACCCAGCGGGCCGCCGCCTTCTGCCGCAAACTTTTCGCGGACGTCCGGCATGGTGAGGATCTTGTTTACTTCCGCATTGATCCTTGCGATGACATTTGTCGGAGTTCGCGCCGGCGCGACCAAGCCATACCAGGTATTCGCATCGAAGCCCTTATAGCCGGACTCGGCTACCGTAGGCACACCGGGCAACGACCCGACTCGCGTCGCCGACGTAACCGCGAGACCGCGCACGGTCCCTCCCTTTATCTGCACAAGAGCGCTCGGCACCGATGCCATGAACGACTGAACCTGGCCACCGATGAGATCGGTCATCGCCTGAGCAGCGCCCTTGTACGGAATGTGCTGCAGCTTGATGCCCGCTGCCGACTGGAATAGCTCACCGATGAGATGTGAGACCGTACCGTTGCCAGGCGAAGCAAACGTTACCTCGCCCGGCTTTGCTTTCGCAGCGGCCACCAGGTCCGCAAGCGATTTGAATGGCGAGCCGGCGGACACGACCAGGACCACAGGCGCATCGGCGATCAAGACGATCGGAGCGAGGTCTTTCAGCGGATCGTACGGCAGTTTGCTATAAAGCGTCGGATTGATCGCGAGGTCGCTTGTCTGGCCCATGCCGATCGTGTAACCATCAGGCGCGGCCTTCGCGACAACGTCCATGCCGATGTTGCCTCCCGCGCCCGGCTTGTTTTCGGCGACCACAACCCACTTCGCACTTTCCGTGAGCTTCATCGCAACCGCGCGGGAAAAGATGTCCGTCCCGCCGCCCGGCGGAAACGGCACGATCAAGCGTATCGCCCTGTCAGCCGGAAACTCCTGCGCGAACGCGAACGTGGCAATAAATGCCATGAGTGTCGCAGACACCCAGCGACACGACGGAATCAACGGTCTCCTCCGGACATCCGCAGCATGCCTGTCAGTGTCGCTTCGGTGGGAACCCGAGTCGCAATTCTGAAACTCGGCAATCATTTATGTCAATTGTCTGCTCACCGCCACGGCAGTTGAGAACGAGTACGACCGTCCGGGAGTGACCGAGAGCAGTCACCGCGAAAAATGAACGCGGCGCCCCGCAGGGACTCCCGAAAAGTTACCTTTTTTGATTGGTCTTTGATAGACCCATCAGCTCGCCGCGCAGCGATCGCTCGCAAGCACTTGAATGGATTCAATGTGATCAACTGGGTATTCGCATTTCGCCAAGGCTGCCCGCGCCGACTAGTTTTTCTACAAGTTTGCGCCCTATGGCAGTCACACTTTCCAAGATCGTGGCGGCAGCCGGATCACCTTGGCTCCATTGTCTCGAATCAGCCGACGAAATTGCGCCGAGTACTTCGTATCGCGATCAATGATTAGATATCGCTTGGAATGAAGTGAGCCACCCGCCGAATCGGTTTCGTTGCGAGCGACCTGAAGCATCCACGATTCATCGGGTCGGGTCGTGATTCCTGCGATGTTCACGACGCGATCAGCAAGGCTGATCACCAAGAGCAGGTAGTGCGTGACCAGACCCCTACCCGTCCATACCTCTACCGTGAGGAAGTGACTGGCAGCCACTATCTTTCATTGGGCCTTTAGAAAGGTCGACCACCGCGTTCGTTTTCCACGCCCCGGTGCCGGCTCGATGCCACTGCGTTTCAATACATTGGCGATCGTGCCGCGACCAACCTTGTGACCGAGATTGCCCAACGCGCCTTCGATGCGGGTATAGCCCCAGCTCGGATTCTCCTGCGCACGATCAACTCGGAGAGATGACGCATGGTGTCCGGTCGGCCCGGGCCGCGTCGGTGGGTGAAGTTCCACTTCTGGGCAACCAAGCGCCTATGCCAGCGCAACAGGGTATCCGGCGAGACCATCGTGTCGAGTTCGAGCAGAGCTTTGCGCTCTACCGCCTTGGCCTTGCGCGCCAGAAGCGCTCGCTAGGCGTCCGTAAAGCGAATCCGCTTACCGCGCAACCGTTCCTTGAGCAAGCGGTTTTCTGCTTGGAGAAACTCGATGACGATCAACTGATGACGGTGAACCCAGCCCGACGCAATCATCAGCAGAAACTGCAGTAGCGGCGGCAGAACCCATGCCAACATCTAACGCGACCAGTCGTCCCGAATTATTGGACAGTACGGGGTGCCTGCGCACGGGCATTTGAATCATCTCCGAAGAGTTGTCAAACGATGTCTACTATCGACGCGGTTCGCCCCCGGCCTTGGCTACAGCTAGTTCAGCGTTGGCGTTGTATCATTGAACACGACGCTTGAAGACGAATTTGCTCGATGATCGCTAGCAGGTAGCTAATAACCTCGAGTCCGCTGGCCGCCATTGGCACAGGCCGATCAACCATCTATTCACCCGCGCGCCCTCCATTCACTCGGACGGCCATCGGCCTTGCGCGCGTAGTTTCCGCCGCAAGCGACGGAGTATGAATTGACGCGCGACAAGACAACCAAGCAAGCAGACGAAGGTCGCGATGGCGATTGCCACGGCACCGCCAATTGCGTTTCCGCTCCGCTCGCCATAGGAGGGGCCGCCCTCTGCGAGACTAATAAGCTCGGTAGCGAGGGCCACCGCCAGGAGTAGCACGCCACAAGCTACGTTGGCATGCCTCGTGGCCAGTACGTCAAGGTCGTCTTGCCGCGGCTCACGATTCCCATGAATGACGCTGCTCGAGTGTTCTCGTGGGCGGCGAATTCCGAGGAGAAGAAATCCGGCAGCCGAGCATGTGAGCGCAATGCCAAGGTAGGTGAGGATCGCGTTGATCGTCATAGTGGTTGCTCGAATTGGTCCCAGACAACCAGCTCCAACAGGTCGCGATTCATGACTGCGACGACCGAACGCGAGCATCAGCGACGCCCACGATGGCATGGTCCCGTTCCTCGGCCACTACGCGGCGTGGCATGACCGTAATCGTCGCCAGCATGGTGGGCGATATTGGATCGGCAAGCATCTGCGGGAGAGGACGCCACGTCGACAGTATGCATGTCGACGCGAAGATGCACGCCGAGACTCGCCGCAAGGAGTCTGCAAGGTTGCATGCAACCTGATCTCTTGCGGTGTGTGCGAAATACGCAGCTCTTCGCCTTCTCCCTTTCCTGGCGAGATCGCGCAATCGATCGCTTGCCCACAGCACCTTGTCAGCGCGACCCGCGTGACCGTTCTGATGTACGACAACCCCATCCATCCTGCCCACCTCAGGGAGATTCGCGACGTGGCGACGAGGACTGCATCACGATTCAGCCGACGCTAGCCACATCGCTTGAAGGATTCGAGGGGGCGTTTACATCGATCACAAAGCAGAAAACTGACGCCCTGTTGCCGAGTTACCGCAGCCACCTCGAGCTTGTCGTTACGGTTTCCGACCCTGATCTCGCACGGGCCAACCTGCACAACGCGCTCGGGGTGCGAGGAACCCCGCACTGAGGGCCAGTGCGGCGTACAAGACGCGGAGCACAATCTGCCCCCACGGCGCGCAGCGCCTGCCGATGGCGAAATCGGCTAACACGATTCATCAGGTCGGGTCGTGATGCTTGCTATGTTCACGACGCGATCGGCGAGGTTGATTACGGATAGCAGGGAGTGCGTGACCAAGCCCGTAGTCGTCCATACCTCTAGTGTCAGGAAGTCGCTGGCCGCCAGCACGTTCCAATGCGCGCTGAGAAAGGTTGACCACCGGGTTCGTTTGCCACGCTCTGGTGCCGGCTCAATACCACTGCGCTTCAATTCATCCGCACGATCGATTCTGAGATAGGAAGCATGATCCGCGGACGGCCCAGGCTTCGGCGATTTACAAAGTTCCATTTCTGCGCGACCAAGCATAGACGCCATCGCAGCAACGTATCCGCGAGACAATCGTGTCGAGCTCGAGCAAAGCCTTTCGCTTATTTTTGGACACTACGCCGTCGGGCGCTGGCGAAGTGACCTGGCTGGACCTTTAGAGCGTGTCCCCATAACACCGCTGAGAAATCAAATGACCATCGCCGGCGGCAGTCTCATATTGCTGAGGGTCCGCCGGCTGCGGCTCTTCCGATCACCTAGGCGTTCAAGAAGCCGAGATTGGAAGTTGCAAACCGATTCAGGTTGGGAAAGACGTAGCTCAAGTCGCTGCTGCTGACGCCGAACCACGCAGCAAGGGTTGCTCCAATCTGGTCAACCGCAATCGTGGGAAGCCAAGCGCCATTGGTGCCTGAATCATCGGGCCCGCGTACCGTGAGGTCGGGAAACTTTCCGTAGAAATCTCCACCGCGAACGGCTCCGCCCAGCACGAAATGATGAGCGCCCCAAGCGTGATCGGTGCCTTTCGTCGAATTGGCAATAAATGTTCTCGAGAAATCCGAATGGGTGAAGGTGGTAACGTTGCTGGCAACGCCCAATGCAGACGTCGCGTCGTAAAACGCTTTCAGCGCCGGTGCCAACTGGGCAAGCAGCCCGCCTTGAACATTCAATTCGTCGCCGTGGGTATCGAAGCCGCCGAGGCTCGCGAAGAAGAATTGGCGTTTTGCGCCGAACATCGAGCGAGCTTCGATGACACGAGCGACTTGCTTCAACTGCAGTGCAATCCCTGTGTTGAGGCCATTGAATGCAGCAGCGATCGTCGGGCTCGTGGTTGCGAGAACCGGGCTGATAGCCTCGCCAATCGTTAGCGCGGACTCCAGCACGCTCGCCGCATCGCTGATGATGGCATTCGCGCTGCCCGCACCTAGGAGTTGCTGCACACCGTCAACCCGGGCATGACTGATCGCGTCGGTGCCGGTACCCGATAGCAGGACGCCGCCGGTCGACGGCAGCACGAAGGCGCTGATCGCAGTGCCTTGTGTGATCAGGGATGCACTGCTTACCGAAACGATGGTGGGCACCGTCGCTCCGTTATTCGCCAAGTAGATCCGGTCACCTACCCGACCGCCCCATCCGGTGCGGATCGCCACGCCGTCGATAAGTCCCTGCCACGCGTTCTGCTGGTCGCTGTGCGAGAAAAGATTGAGGGGCCGGTTCGTTCCCGCTAGATAATCGGCCTTGGTGAGCGGGGCCAACAACGGACCGGCATTGAGGACGACCGCGAGCTTGCCGGCATTGAACATCGTCTGCAGCGGACCGAGAGCTGGGTGGAGGCCGAAAGTGGCTCCGGCGCTCGGAGGTGAAATCTGCAACAACTGTTCCTTCGCGATGTTGATGTTGGACGCGGTCGTCCGTACGGCGGAATAGCTTCCGTAGTTGTCGTATGGAATGACCGTATTGTTGCTGTCATTTCCGCCAAACAAGAATACGCATACCAAGGCCTTGTAGTCGCCAGATGCTTGCGCCAATGCGGCGGGGACACCCCACTTGCTCAAACTTCCAACCAGACCCGCCGCGGTCAGCGCGGCGCTTTTCCTGATGAACTTTCGACGAGAGTTGGCCATGTCAGTGTTGAACCTGAAAGAAGTAAGAAGACGCGATCAGATAAAGCGCCATTCGAACGCGTTCGGCTTTGTTGGTGGCAGGGACCAGAACCACGGCCTTGGCGACGATAGCGTGGGGAAACGGCGCCAGCGGACCGCCAAGCAACAGTGATTCCACCTGGCTCGTGAGCGCTTCCTGATCCGTCGCGAGCGTCTCTAAGGCAGTCGTCGCGATGTGAGTGCCCGTCGCATTAGGCACAGTCGGGTCGCTCGCGATCCCGCTATACAAAAGCGAATAGATTAGATTGGATCGTCCGACGGCTGTTGACGAGTTGTGAATCCCAAACTCCGGGCTGATCAGATCCGTGCCCGGGATTGTGAAATCCGGAGGGTAAAAGTTAAACACCGATGGCGCCGAGTATGGACGCTCGCCCAAACCCGCGACGCGATCCGCCAGGCCAACGCCATCGGTGACACCGCCGGCCGCGCGCAATAGCGCGGTCACCATCAGCACCGGCTCGCGCAATTGTCCGTAGTCAGGATCGACCTTGACATCGCCGCGTGCCTCCGGGTCGAGCAGAATCGCGCGCAGGACCGCCTTCATATCGCCGCGTACGCCCTGGCCGTCATCGTTGAACGCGGCAGCGACGCGCCCGACGTAGGCGGCACTGGGGTTACTCGTAACCAGATGCTGGATCAATTGCCGACCGATGAACGGGCCGAGGTTGGGGTGGGTGACGATATTGTGGATGGCTGCGTCGAGGTCTTGTTGCGCGCTCTGATTCGCAGGCAGGGACAGCCCGCTAAGCAGCGTCTTCGCGGCCGTATCGTGGCCATTGGGATAGGGCACCATCGGACTCACATAATTGGGCGGATTCTTGGCACTCGGCGGGCTTCCGTTAGCGGACGGATATGTCCAGCCGGTGAACACTCGTGCAAATTGCTTGACGGTTGTCTGGTCGTAGGTTGCGACCGGCGAGCCTGTCGCATCGAGTACTGGAGTGCCATCCGGGTTAAGGATCGACAAACCGATCGAAAACAGCTGGAGAACCTCCCGCGCGTAGTTCTCGTTAGGCACGCGCGTGCCACTTGGCTTGTCGTTATTGGCCATGTTGAGCCAGGTACCCATTGCCGGCGACAGCGTCACCCGCTTAAGCAGCGTTTCAAAGTTGCCGAAGGCTTCGTCAAGGAGAATATTTTGGTAACGAGCGAGCACATACGCCACCGACAGATCGGCATCGACCGTTGATACCACCATGATCTGCGCCAATGCCCACGCAACGCGCTGACGCAGTTGATCGGGTTGAGTCATCGCGTTCGTAAAGAACTGGCGCTGAACGCGAGTCGGCGTAAGGTTGTCGCGGTAGCAAATCGCCTGTGGCGCGGATGCCGGATAGGTCACGCCCGAGGGGTCCTTGTTATTGCAGTCTGCGCTGGTTTTGAGACTTAAGTACGTGTACTGCGAATCAGGATAGCCTGACTGCGGCTGTGTAAACTGGTCCTCGAGATAGGCCGGAATTCCTAATGTTTGTACCCGGTCGAGCTCGCCCGCAGTCGGCCCAAACGAAGCCTGCGTCAAAAACCGGAATGCATCGGGCCCGGAGGGCAACGCAAGCTGCTGCTCCCCGCTGCTAGCAGGTATGCCGCCCAAAAATCCCACAAGCGAAGCGGCAATGAGAAACCGGCGACCCACACGTTTCTGGGTCTGTGCATTTGAGCGCGAGCGGTGTAGTCCGCCAAGATTGAACATATTCTCCTCCGGAAACGCTGCGGCCGCGTTGATATAAGGTCGTGCCTTTTTGAGGGCGCCCACGCACGGAAATGCGCGGTGCGTCCAACTGCGTGCCAATTAGGGTCCCCTCGCGGCGCGCTAACTTTCTTGCGAGCCGTATGCAGCCGACAAATTGCCTTCGTCGATGAGCGTCACTAATTCAACGCCCCGATGTTACGTGCGCGACCTTACACAACGCTTACTGTTTTCTTATGGTTTTTTCTGACAAATGGCTGACGGTAGCGCAGGTGCCGACGCGGAGCTCGGTTAACGTGGTGCTCATGGTCGATTGCGGCACGCAGGCGTTGACTGAAAAGACTCTGCAGCGTCGGCTGGGCATACGCGGGGGCGACCCCCGGTGACCAGGACAGCACAACACGTCTGGCGGCCCCAATCCTAACAACCAAGCCAACATGTATACGGTCGCCTGGAACCATGTATCGATCACTTTTTGAGCTTTTACGCGAACTATGCCACGACGCTGAACCATGCCGACGCGCACACGACCTGGGCGCGGGAGGTCACGGAGTTACCACGGACTGTCACGATTCGACCCCAGAGGCCGCGTTCGATCCGACTACAGGAACTACGTCAAACGACGGGCCGCATTGCTTCGCTGGTGGACACCTGCAGGGTGTCTCGGTAAGCGTCCAATACCGGTTCTAGATCCAACATCGGTGCATGACCTGCTGTAAAGGACAAGCACCGATCAGTGACTGCAAGGAGTTCGGTCGCCCGTAGAAGCAACGGGTTCGCCCCCGCCTAAATCCAACTGATTCCGAGATCGATGCCGCGATGTCCGGAAATGTCTGTCGCTTGGGGGCCGTATGTCGAACGGATGCGGCGCAATAGTCTTCTCTCTTTTGATCCGATTCTCCGTCTACTGCAGGACGAACACGTAACCTGCATGAACCGCTGATCTGTGGAATCAAGCAACGGGGCTGGTCTTTCAATGCCAGCCGTTTTTTCCGACCTCCCGCCCGAAGCGTCGGCTCCGATGCACCGGCGGAGGAACTGACGATTCGCCAGGTCGCGGTTGTCAGTCCGCGCTAGCGCGTGGCACACGCTAAGACGCGTAGGTTGCCCACCTTCAACTCGTATCGCCTCCGAGACCTCAGCGGCCGCACCGAGGTAAGCTTGCTTCCCCGTCCTAGGCTGTGGGCGGCTCGCCTCTCTAGTCGCTGCTTCTTGCTTCCGCGCCGATCGAAGGCCCGGTGCCGACCACCGCAATCGCATCAGCGAAAGCGGTGGCGGGTTCGGTACCATGCAAGTTTATTCGGTCCCGCTCATGGGATCGCGATCGAAACTGGAGCAGGCCCGAGGGGAACGCCACCGGGACCGTTCACGAACGTTGTCAACACAGCATCGGTCTGGCCGACACCCGGCTTGGTCCAATCGCAAACCCCGTTGGGGAACACTGCAGCGAGGCGGGCCCGCTGGCCCGCATCGAAAAACGCGCCATTGTAGTCAGCATCAAGCGTGCTCAACGGCTTGAGTTGGCACTTGAAAACGTTCTCAGCCACAGGGCCACCGGCCACTATGTGGGGTGATTTCATGGCCAGTGCTACCGGACCAACGGTGCATGCCGGGCTCGTCAAGGGGATTTCCTGAGACACGTCCACGTTGGCGGCCGTGGCGCCATTATTGTTGAAGCAGACGTCGTGCACATCAGCCGGTTTGTCGTTGATGATCTTCTGCTCTAGCGACGTCGCACTCGAATCGCTCTCGACGGCAGTGAGCCAGCGATCGATCATGTCGAACGATTGACTGACAGCGCCGGCGCCCGGCTGAATGCCCGAGTTAAACATCCGGATGACTTGGTTGCCATGCGTTCCGTTTGCCCGGTCGAGGCGATCGCGCTCCGAGAACGAACGCCACGGCATATGGATGCACGGCGCCAGATTGTAACCACGAAGGTCGATGATGGCCGCTTTGGCGAGATGTTTGCCGTCAGCGACTATCCCGCTAGTGTAGAGCGTGGGTAGGACGTCAACTTGCGCCACATGGCGCGGCGCCGGAATCGTCGGATTGGCGTTGCTGCCGCCCGACCAGACCAGGTCGTTGCTGTAGCTGCCGACGCCTTCGTTCAAGCGGACAAAAGTTTCAGGCGAAATGTTGCCGCTTGCCAACGCCTGCAGGCCATATTGCACTCCAACGTTGTCGTATGGCAGCCTGGTTTTGGTATTTCCGTCCGTGTCGACGAACCTGCCCCATTGATTTACCTGAATGTCGTGGATCGAACAGCGCACGCCTTTCGGTCGGAGCGCCGCGTCATACACGATTCCGGCGGGGAATCCCGATCCACAATTGTTGGCGATATTTGGGAGTTGCGGGTTGATGAAGGAGTTGACCCAGGTGTTGCAATAGGCCGCCCCGCCACCGGAGAGATTGGGGTGACCGGTGATTGCAGCTTTCTCCGGATCCGTCAACGCCAATCCGTTCGGCGTGAGGAAATAGTGGCCAGCGAGCAGCCCGCAGTCCGTTGTCTCGATCCACGTGCTGGGGGCATCCGGATAACTGCATGTCGGCTGAACGCCGTTCAGCAGTCCCGGAATGATGCTTGCCGGGCTGGTTTGCATCATTGACCCACCTGAACATCCGTTGGCGATCGTATACCGGATCGGCCCGTAGACCTCGGCAATGTGCTCCTTTATCATCATTATGCTCTCGGCCGCGGTCAACTCGTTGTTGTTAATTCCGTGCAGCGTCAGCATGGAGGTGGCGGTCATGAAGCCACGCGTTAGCGCATTTTGGTCGAAATTCGCGGCCGCCGTCTGTTCAAAATGGTTGGCGGAGGTCGAGGCGCCCATGCCCCAGATGAGCTTGCCGTTCCAAGCCTTTTGCGGAGCCCAAGGCGCCGAGGGCTGGGCTGGATCGAAAAAAGCGACGATCTGATAGATGGCGCGATTGATCGTTCCTCTCTCGACCCGCAGCATGTTCTTGGCCGTGTCACCGCGGTCGTTTGTAAAGTCAGCAATGAGAGCGTCAGCCGGCCGGCTCGCAGGATCGTACGCGACGTAGCACGGATTGGTCCCTGTGATACCCAGCGTGCAACCCGTTCCCACTTTGGCCTGCGGGTAATAGTAGTACAAGTACTCGATCGGGGTATTGCATTGGAAATCCACCGGATCCGAAGACAATCCATTTATCTTGGTCGTGGTCGTTCCGACCAGGCTGAGATCGTCGGGCGCTGTGACACTAACTGTCGTGGGCACCTGCGTTGCACAGATCCAAGGTTCGAGTTGTCCGCCGCCCGAAAACACCGGTCCGCCGATGGGGTGGTTGGTGATGGTGATCTGGGAGTTCCCCAAAACAGAACGCACAGTCAGAACATTGTCGCCATTGACGAGCCCGGTCACGATTCCCTGGAAGCGGCCGTTCGGACGCATCGCGAACATGCTGTTGACGAGCGTGCCGTTGAGAAGGATCTTGAACCCGTTCGCCGGCAGTCCCGTAGGAAGGTTGATCTGCACCAATGCATCGCCGCCGGAGATCAGGTCGGCGCGATTCGACAACACGAGGATCTCGGGCGGTGTGAGCGCCGCGCTTTGTGTTACCGCACAAAAGAGCCCTGCCAAGATAATCGCGGCACTTCGGATAAATCGATACCGTTCCATGTCTCATCCTCCGTCGGTTAACTTCTGTTCCCATGGTCCGCTGTCTTATGCCGCGCAGCTCTCACTGGACTAAAATCACTGTAGGTCATTCACAAGAAAAACACTGTCGTCTTCGCGACAATTGAGGACGGGGTGATAGGCGCATCGCTCTGGGCGAGCAATCACCGCGGAACGACGCCGGAGCGTGGATACCATAACGTTCGAACTGCAATTTCGATGGAGCCTTCGTACACTGCAGGGCGGCTGCATCGGATCCACGACGAGGTGGAGTACGGGCGCATCGATTGGTCAACCCGCTGTTAACCTTGAGGACATACGGCATGTCCATGCCCGTCGGCTCAACGCCATTCGAACAGAAGAAGAGCGTGCGACTACATGAGGCAAAACATAGTCCAACTAGTCCATCTGCGCCGATTGCAGTGCTTGAGCACGGCGTGGAACCGTGGCAAGCCGCTGGCAGTGCACGGCTTCATCCACCGCGTCCACGATACGCCATTGCATATTTCCGTGGAAGATCTCAGGGCAAGAAGATATCGCTCGCCTGTCGGCCTTGGCCACTGCGAACCTCGTGGAATTGGACCACATGAAGAAAGGCGCAGACGTCCCGTTCGTACTGAATATAAGGCGGGGACGCAGTGGCATTCGCCCGGCTGTCGCTCCCGGACGCGACCGCGCACAGATGCCAAAGGATGCGCAAGTATGCTTAATATGCTAGCGATAAAACCTATGCCGCCTATCTTCATACTACTGTCCCTCTTGTTCCCGGTGGGCGCCTCGGCTCATCCCACGGCGACCGGCGAGCTCTCGGCGCCGATCGCACTCGAACGCGGCCTCGGAACGCTGCACCATCCGGTGTCGACCCGGAACGCAGAGGCACAGGCGTACTTCGACCAAGGCCTCAAGCTTATCTTCGCCTTCAATCACGAAGCGGCGATCAGATCATTTCAACGTGCGGTGGAACTCGATCCCAACCTTGCTATGGCGCACTGGGGAATCGCACTTGCGCTCGGTCCAAACATCAATCAGCCCATGAGCCCTGACGCGCACAAAACGGCGTACACCGAGCTGCAGAAGGCGCTCGCGCTAAAATCCAAGGCGTCCGTGGCCGAGGGCGCCTATATCGATGCACTCGCCAACCGCTACAGCGCCAACCCGGACGCCGATAGGCAACTACTGCAGACCGCGTACATGACCGCGATGAAGGATCTTGCGCGAACCTATTCAAAAGACACCGACGCTGCGGTGCTATACGCTGAAAGCCTGATGAATCTCCCGATGACCAATGCAAGTATGCCGGAGGCTGCAAACGTCCTGGAGCGCGCGATGGCGCAGCGACCCGATCACATCGGCGCGAATCACTATTACATCCACGTTATGGAAGGTTCGCCGCATCCGGAGAAGGGTCTTCCGGCGGCGGAGCGGCTGGAAAAGCTCGCGCCGGCCGCCGGACATCTGCTGCACATGTCTGCGCACATTTACATCCGCACCGGCGATTATCCGCGGGCCGCGCGCGCCAGTGCGTCCGCGGTGCGGGCCGACGAAGCGCTCCCGAAGTTGGAGGAAGCGACCTTTTATAGCGTCGCCTACTACGGCCACAATCTGCATTTTCTCGCCGTAACCAACGCGCTGGCGGGGAACTCAACGCGCGCGATCGCCGCCGCGAAGAAGCTCTACATGCATTCCGAGCGTTGGACGAAGGAGACGACGCAGCTCGACTTCTTCATGGTCACCCCGGCGATGGTACTCATCGAGTTCGGCCGCTGGGACGACATCCTCGCGCTGCCCAGGCCACCTACAGAAGTACCGCTCACGGGAGTGATGTGGCACTTCGCGCGCACGCTGGCGCTCGTGGCAAAGAACCAGACACCCGAAGCAATGAGCGAAGGGGCGAAATTTGCCAGGGCCGTCAATGACCTACCGAAAGACATACCGTTCGGCAACAACACTTCGGACGCTCTGGTCGCGCTTGCGCAGCGTTATCTCGAAGGCCGCGGTGCACTGCTGCGTGGCGACCTCCCGAGCGCAATCGGCTGGCTGCGCGAGGCGGTGATCGCCGAGGATGCGCTGGCGCAGGACGATCCGCCGGCGTGGTACCTCTCTTCACGCCAGGCGCTGGGCGCCGCGTTGATACGCGCCCGCGACTTCAGCGCCGCCGAGAAGGTCTACCGCGAGGATCTCAAGCGCAACCCCGAGAACGGGCGCGGGCTGTACGGCCTGCAGACGGCACTCGCGGCACAGGGTCGCACGGGCGAAGCCGCGGCATTGCAAAAGCCAATTGCTCAGGCCTGGCGCGCGGCCGATGTGAAGCCGGGCCTCGGGATTTAGAGATGCGCGCGGACAGTCTGGGCTTCGACCCGGACAGGAGAGCGATCCTGAAGGCTGCAGCCAGCATGGCGCTTGCCAGCATTTCGCGCGAAACGTGGGCGCTGGAAGCGGGCGAAGAGCTAATCGACTTCGCGGACCTCGACGGTTACAGCGTAGAAAACGGGGCGGAGAATCCGCGCGCGAAGTTCTTCGACCTGAGGCGTCTCACCTCCTGGAAAACGCCTCAAGAGGATTTCTTCGTCTTTCATCAGACGCGGACCGTACAAGCATCGGTCGCGGATTGGCGATTGCGCATCGGCGGCTTCGTGGACAAAACCCGGGAGCTCACGCTGGACCAGATCATGCAGCGCACCGGCAGACGCGAGCTTGCCGTGACCATCGAGTGCTCGGGCAACAGCGGCTATGCAACAGCCAACGGACAGGTCAGCAACGGTGTGTGGACCGGTGTCGGCCTGGCGCCGGTCCTGGAGGAATGCGGGTTGCGGCCGGAAGCGCGCGAGGTCGCATTCTTTGGCATGGATCTGGAGCGGGAGCACGACGCACCCGCCGCAGCCGCCCACGGCCGCAGCTTATCCGTTCAGGACGCGCTGGATCCCAATACGATGTTGGCCTATCGCCTGAACGGGAGTCCGCTGTCACCGGAGCACGGATTCCCCCTGCGGCTGATTGTGCCGGGTTGGTATGGAATGACCCAGATCAAATGGCTGAACCGGATCGAAGTGCTCGACCGCCGCTATGAAGGCAGCCACATGGCGCGCAACTATCACACCATCCGCGAGCTAGGGACACTGGATGCCGGCACCGTGCTCGAAACGTCGATTTCCAAGACTCGTCTCAAGTCGGTGATTGCCCGTGTCACGCGGCGTAACGACACCAAGGGCGGGTACGCGTACAGGATCAGCGGTGCCGCGTGGGGCGGTCCGTCGCCAGTGAAAGCGGTGGAAGTGCGTGTCGACGGATCCGCATGGCGTGCAGCGCGGTTGGGCGAACGCGGCGGCGACTTCGCATGGTCCCTTTGGTCGATCGATTGGAATGATGCACGGCCAGGTCCGCATGCGATTGTTTCACGCGCGATCGATGTCGCCGCCCACCTCCAGCCAACCTCGGCCGAATGGCAGGAATCGGTCAAATCTATGCGTGAAGACAATTCCCAGTGGGTCCGCCGCATCGTAATCCCGTCCGCGTGACTTGAAGGAGCGACGAGGCTGCAGCCGTACGAATCGGGCCGCATTCGGGAAAGCAAGATGTGTTGCCCGACAGGTGCACCAGGGCGGGTCTACTGCTGATCGAACGCCCTGAGGCGATCGAGATCTACGATGGTTATGCTTCGGTAGTGGACGCGAAGGAGCCCAGCGGTCGCCAGTTTCTTTAGTGCACTGTTTACTCGCTGTCGGGAGAGGCCGACTAGGTGAGAGAGCTCCTCTTGTGAGATCGGAATCGATTCCCGGTGCCCCGGATACAGGACCGGATTGAACAACGCAGCTAACTCGGTTGCGAGTCGCGCTTCAGGTGCTAGCAATCGGCCATGCTTTACCATTCCGACAAATTGACCAAGGCGTTCGTTGAGTTGTAAGAGGAGGAATCGATTGAACGTAACGCTCGTTTCTAGGAGTAAGAAAAAAGTGGAACGCGGTACAAAGGCGACTATGCTCGGACGAAGTGCGATAGCGTCGTACAACCTCGATTCATTTTTGAGTAACGCTCCTTCGCCGAACCATCCGCCCGAAGGTACGCCGATGAAGCTGACTTCTTTGCCCTCGGACGATTCAATAGAAACCTTGATGAGGCCCTCAACTACACAAAACCACTCAGTCGCTTTTTCGCCTTTCCGGCAGACGTAGCGTCCCTTGTCAATTCGCTTAGTGATCGTTTCTTCTTCCACACGCTTACGTAGTTCCGTGCTCAATGATGAAGCCCATGAGGACGCGAGGACGCGTTGCGCCCCGAACGTCTTAATATCGGAGGCGAGCTTAGAGATTTTCGACACTTCCAGTGGATAGAGCCGCTTTCGTAGCAACGCGAACTGTGGTCTTCGGCGAATGTGTTTGCGAGACGGGCGAAGCCAGAGTAACCAATGTGATCAATGCTCGCAGCATGGGCCCGGCCGTCACCCTCAGAAAGAGGGCCTGTACCCTTAAGTCGCACACTGACCACCGTCGTGCAACGTCGACAGCCCCGGCAAGATCGGCTGTTAAATTTCTCCAGCAGCTACGCGGGCATGTTACCACCTGTCCACTGAAGCGCCGCACGAAATGAGAAGAGCGCCTCACCAGATTCGGCCGGGTTGATCAGCATCGCGTTCTTCGGACGGCTCCAGGCCATTGGGAGGCGGCTTGTCGTTCATTCGTCCCTAAACCGGCGCGCGCCCACTATGTGTGCTTGCGTGTGTCGTCGATGACCTTGCCGTCGTTTGCGAGATGGCCCGCCGCTTCCACCGCGACTTCGCCACGCAGTTTCGTGACGTTGCGCATGGTCGCCACGATTGCCTCGGTGTCGGCTCGTGCCACGTCGCACAGCTCAATGTGCAGCGTCATGCGATCGCTTCCGCCCGCATCATCCACGACCAGCCGCGCCCTGCCGATCTCCGGATGGCGCTTGATGATTGCGTCGACCTGTGCAGGATGGACGAACATGCCCTTGACCTTGGTTGTCTGGTCCGCGCGCCCGAGCCATCCTTTGATGCGAAGATTGGTGCGGCCGCAGGGCGACGCACCAGGCAGGACAGCCGAAAGGTCGCCAGTTCCGAATCGAATCAGCGGGTAGTCGGCGTTATGGAGAAGCGTCACCACGACCTCTCCTACTTCCTCCACGGCGACGGGGTCGCCAGTGCCGGGGCGCACCACCTCGAGTAGAACGCCCTCGTCGACGATGAGGCCCTCTCCGGCGGCCGATTCGTACGCGATGCTCCCGAGATCGGCGCTGGCATAAACCTGGTGTCCCGCGATGCCCCTCGAGGCGAGCGTTTTCCGGAACGCCGCCGGAAACGCCTCGCCCGACAGCAGCACTTTTTGCAGTGTCGGCAGTTCAATGCCGAGGTCATCCGCCTTGTCGAGGATGATTTTGAGGAACGACGGTGTACCAACATACCCGTCAGGCCGAAGCTGCTTCATCGCCTGCACCTGTTGCTCAGTCTGGCCTATGCCCCCCCGAAAGACGCTACACCCCAACGCGTGCGCGCCGCTCTCCAACATTGCTCCACCCGGGGTGAAATGATACGAAAAGCAATTGTGAATGAGGTCGCCGCTTCGGAAACCGGCCGCGAACAGCGCACGCGCCAGGCGCCAGTAGTCTGTCGCGGCGCCTTCCGGCTCGTAAATTGGGCCCGGAGACGCGAACGCTAGGCGCGCCCTTCCCCAGCCAACGGTCGACAGACCGCCGAAGGGCGGTTGTTCCTTCTGCATGTCGACCAGCGCCGACTTGCGTGTGACAGGTAACTGCGCAAGCGCGTCATGCGAGGTGATAGCCGCTGGATCGACGGCAGCCAGCAATCTTGCATAGGCAGGCGCATTGGCCTTCGCGTGCGAGATCTGCGCTCGCAGCGCGACGAACTGGGCGCGTTCGCGTGCATCGGGGTCGCGTATCTCGAGGGTATCGAAATATTCGCTCATTGCGAGGTCCTCATCGGGCGTATCACGCGAGCCAGCGCTTGCGGCGACGATAGTGCTTGACGTCGCGAAACGACGTGCGTCCCGCGCTCGACAATCCGATAGAACTCCTTCACGTCCTTGTTCTGCGCGAGGTCCCCCGCCGCGCCGTCCGTCACTACGCGACCGCTTTCGAGGATGTAGCCGTAATGCGCGAAGCGAAGCGCGATGTTGGTGTTCTCCTCCGCGAGCAAAAAGCTCACTCCTTCCCTGCGCTGAAATCGCGGACGATGTCGAAGATCTCTTCGACGATCTGCGGCGCGAGGCCCATCGACGGCTCGTCGAGCAGGATCATCGACGGCTGAGCCATCAGCGCTCGTCCCATCGCGGTCATCTGCTGCTCGCCACCCGAGGTGTATCCGGCGAGGCTGCTGCGCCGCTGCTTCAGGCGCGGGAAATATTGATACACGCGCTCCAGCGCCTCGCGTGTCGCCGCGCGCGACGACGAACGCGTGAACGCACCGGTGAGCAGGTTCTCCTCCACCGTGAGGTGCGCGAAGCAATGCGGCCCCTCCATTACTGGCACACGCCCAGGCGCACCAGCGCGTTGGGCGTGAGCCGGTCGACGCGTTGCCCGCGAAAATTGATCGTGACCCGGTCGGATCGGCGTTCTCGCCTGCGCCGGGCGGCGCCTCCGGACCGCCGGAGGCGCGCCGTGGACATCAGAGCTCTTTCCCGCAATCGCGAGGCGTGATCTTCTTCTCGGTGGCGTACTTGCCCGCCGTTTCCTCCACCATCTTGCGCACCATGTCGCGGTCACCGGTCATGAAAGGCGTGACCTGCTT
>Ga0207700_10000161_pt1 | contig 39987 bp, 36 predicted proteins | sample LARL82metaG_FD_184348 | JGI IMG/M metagenome (GOLD analysis project Ga0207700, IMG submission 184348) | Corn, switchgrass and miscanthus rhizosphere microbial communities from Kellogg Biological Station, Michigan, USA - LAR L8-2 metaG... | ecosystem: Host-associated > Plants > Roots >...
CATGGACACCGGACTCACGTACTCCGCGCTCAAGGAGCGCCAGGTCGACACCGCGGTGGTGTTCGCCACCGACGGGCGCATTCCCGCGTTCAATTTCATCGTGCTCAAGGACGACAAGAACTACGCCCCGCCGTACATCATGACGCCAGTGGTGCGCAAGGAGATCCTCGACAAGAATCCCAAGCTCGCCGAGCCGCTCAACGCGCTTTCGGCCAAGCTCACTAACGACAACATGGCCAAGCTCAACGCCAGCGTCGATGTCGACAAGAAGACCGTCGAGGACGTCGCGCACGGATTTCTGAAGGAGCAGGGACTCATCTGAGCCGGCCAATGATCGAGCGCGACCGTGCGACGGCGGCGAATCGCGCCGCCGTTCCGCAATTCGCGCTCACGCTGACGTACGACGAGCTGCCCGCCGACGTCGTCGACCAGGCCACGCGCTGCCTGCTCGACCTGATCGGCATCGCCGCCGGCGGCTCGCGCACGCCGGGCGCGGCGATCGTCGCGCATTACGCCGCCACGCAACTCGGTGGCAGCACGCGCATCCTGTTCGATGGCCGCGGCGCTGGCCTTGCCGGCGCGGCGTTCGCCGGCGCATCGACCATCGATGCGCTCGACGGGCACGACGGCCACGTGCTGACCAAGGGACACGCCGGCGTCGCGGTGCTGCCGGCGCTGCTGGCATACATCGACGGCGGCATCGCGCTGGCGGAGCGCCGCCGAGCAGCCCCAAGGCGCTCGCCCCCTGAGGGGAGGCGGCGCGCAGCGCCGCTTCGGGGGGAGCCTATCGATGGCCGCGAATTCCTGACCTGCCTCGTGCTTGGCTACGAGATCGGCACGCGCGCCGGTATCGCGCTGCACGCCACGACTGCCGATTATCACTGCTCGGGTGCGTGGAACGCGCTCGCCTGCGCGGCCATCGGCGGCAGGCTGCTCGGTTTCGACGACGAGCGTATGCGCCATGCGCTGGGTGTGGCCGAGTACTTCGGGCCGCGCGGACAGATTCTGCGTGCCTGCGACGATCCGAGCATGGTCAAGGACGGCTCCGGCTGGGGCGCGCAGGTGGGGGTTACCGCGGCGCTCCTCGCGCGCGACGGCTTCACCGGCGCGCCGGCACTGACAGTAGAGGGCGCCGTCGCGGGCGAGCACTGGCACGATTTGCGCAGGCGCTGGCGCATCCGCGAGCAGTACTTCAAGCCGTATCCGGTGTGCCGGTGGGCGCAGCCCGCGATCGAGGCAGCGTTGTCGTTGCAGCGCGCCTACGCGTTCGACGCCGACGACGTGACCGGCATCGCGATCGAGAGCTTCCGCGAGGCGATCGACCTGGGTTCGCAGTGCGCGCATCCGGTCAGCACCGACGAGGCGCAGTACAGCCTGCCTCAACCGGTCGCGGCGGCGCTGGTGTTCGGGCGCCTTGGCGCCGCGGAAGTGACACCACCGCGACTCGCCGACCCGCGCGTCGCGCGCCTGATCGACGCGACGACGCTTGTGGAAACGCACGAATTGTCGCGCAAATTTCCAGTCGAGCGCTGGGCACGCGTGCGCGTCACGCTGCGCGATGGAAGCACCCTCGCGTCGGAGCCCACGCGCGATCGCGGTAATCCTGACAATCCGTTGTCCGAAGGCGAGCTGCGCGACAAGTACCGCAGCCTCGCGGTGCCGGTGCTCGGTCGCGAGCGTGCCGCGGTGATCGAGACGGCGGTCGACGCATTGACCACCGACGCTGCCGCGCTGCGCACGCTGATCGAAGCCCTGCTCGCGCCGGTCGCCGCGTCCGTGTAGCGCTCCCTCCTGGCACGCTCCCCCGCGAGAGGGACGCGCGTTACTCGAACATCGCCGTCGGTGCCACGTCGTACGCTTCGGACGCTGCCGAAACGTACAACGCGTGCCACGCGTCGCGCGCGTAGCTGCGCGCGACCATCAGGACGAAGTCTTCGGGACCGCGCCGGTAATAGAGCGCGCCGACGTGGCCGAGCAGGCTCTGCGCGCACGTCGCGACCGGGAACGTAGCGGCGTGGAAATCGAGCGGGCAGCGTGTGGCGAGCAGCGCCGCCGCGCGCGCGCCGGTCACCGCGTATGCGACGCGGCCGGCCGACACGTCGAACAGCGCGCCCTTCGCGGCATGGATCGACGCGCGCGCCGCCGACAGATCGGGCCGCGGCGATGCGCCGCGCAACACCAGCAGCCACGACTCCGGACCGAGCCAGAACGCCGCGAGCGCATCGCCGCGGCTCATCGTGTTCGGCTGCAGCGGAAGGCGAACGCCCATCATCGCGTGCACCTCGTCGGCGAAGGTAGGATGCTCGGGCTTGCCCTGCACGTTCCAGGCGCCGGCGAGGGTCAGCTCGCCGAGCACGAGGCGCGCCTTCCCCGTGCCGTAGCGGCCCGGCGGGGTCGATCCAATGCCGGAGACGGACGAATCAGCCACGCAGGCGCGCTCCCTCCGGGTCGATGAAGCACGAAGGCCCCACGCGCACCCTGACGCGCGCTCCGGCGAGCGGCGACACCGCCCACAAGATTTCGCCATGGCGCGCGCGGCCGTTGGCGAGCAGCGCCAGCGCGATTGATGCATCCAGGTTCGGACTCCAGCACCACGAACTCACGTGGCCCTGCATCGGATTGGGCGCGACACGATCGGGATCGGTGACGAGCTTGGCGCCGCGCGGGATGTTGCCGTCGATGGCGGTGAGGCCGGCCAGCTGCCAGCGCTTGGTCGACACCAGTCCCGGTCGGCCGAGCAGCGGCTTGCCGATGCACCACTTGCCCGCGTTGACCAGCGCGCCCATGCCGAGGTCGTCGGCGGTTGTGCGTCCGTCCGCCTCAGCGCCGACGACCACGTGGCCCTTCTCGATGCGCAGCGTGCTCATCGCCTCGGTGCCGTAGGGCATCATGCCCGACGCCTCGCCCGCGGCGAGAAGCGCTTCCCACATTACGGTGCCATGGTTCGCGGGAACGTGCACTTCGTAGGCCAGTTCGCCCGAGTAGCTGATGCGAAACAGCCGCGCCGGAATCGGTCCGATCGCGGTGTTCAATGCGCATTCTCGCAGCGCGAGGAAAGGGAATCCCTCGTTTCCGACGTCGATGTCGACCACGCGCGCGAGCACCTCGCGCGAGCGCGGACCCGACAGCGCCGCCGCCGCCCAATGCTCGGTCACCGACGTGACGTAGACATCGAGGTCGGGCCAATCGACCTGCAGCAGCGCTTCCAGATATTGCAGCACGCGCACAGCATTTGCCGTCGTCGTCGTCATCAGGTAATGATCAGCACTGAGGTGCGACGTGGTCCCATCGTCGAGCACGATGCCATCGTCGCGCAGCATGATTCCGTAGCGGCAGCGGCCGACGCCGAGCGTATCCCAGCGGTTGCTGTAGACGCGATTGAGGAGTTCGGCGACATCGCTTCCCTGCAGCTCGATCTTGCCCAGCGTCGAGACATCCACGAGTCCGACGTTGGTGCGCACGTTTTTCGCTTCGCGGTTGGCCGCGTCGTCCGGCGACTCGCCGGGCCGCGGATACGAATGCGCGCGCAGCCACAATCCGGCGGTGACGAAGCGGGCGCCGTGCGCGAAGTGCCAGTCGTGGATCGACGAGTAGCGCGTCGGCTCGACGTGGGCGCCGACCTCGCGACCGGCGATCGCGCCCAGCGTGACCGGCGTGTACGGCGGCCGGAAGGTCGTGGTGCCGACGCTCGCGATCGGCCGCTGGAGTTGCTCGGCGAGCAGCGCGAGCCCGGTGATGTTGGACAGCTTACCCTGGTCGGTGCCCATGCCGAGCGTCGTGTAGCGCTTGAGGTGCTCGACCGACTGGTAGCCTTCGCGCGCAGCGAGCGCGATGTCGGCGACGGCGACGTCGTTCTGCAAATCGACGAAGCGCTTGGTGCCGCGCGTCGGCGCGGGGACCGCCCACAGGGGCGAGAGCGGTCCGTGCGCGACGGGCGCGCTGCGCGGCACAGCGTGATCGGCCTGCCGGTTGACGCCAGCGTGCTGCGCAGCGGCGAGTCCGGCAGCGTGGCCGTCTGCGAGCACATCGTCGAGGTCGACGTGCCCCGCCGCCGCCCCTGCCGCCGCGATCGACAAAGGCGACGTATCGGGAACGAAGCTCGCAAGCGCGTCGTCGTAGCGGAGCTTGCCGCGCGCCTGCGAGAACAGATGCACGGCAGGGTTCCAGCCGCCGGAAACGCAGACGAGATCGCAAGCGAAGCCATGCGACGCTCCGCCGTCGACGGGCACGACGTCGACCGCCGAAACGCGCTGTCGGCCTTTCGCCGACGCGATCACTTGACCTGTCAGCAGCGGCAGGCCGGCATCTCGAGCTCGCTTGGGCAACGTGCCGTTAAGCTGCGCGTCAGCGCGCGCATCGACGATCGCCGCGATGTCGACGCCGACGCGATGCAGATCGAGCGCGCACGCATACGCGCTGTCGTTGTTGGTGAAAACCACCGCCCGCTTGCCCGGTCTGACTGCGTAGCGGTTGACGTAGGTGCGCGCAGCGCCGGCGAGCAGCGTTCCGGGCAGATCGTTGTTGGCGTAGACGATGCCGCGCTCGATCGCGCCGCTCGCGAGCACGACTGCCTTGGTGCGAACCTTCCACAGGCGTTGGCGCGGCCCGTGGGTACCCGTGGGCGCGTCGGAGGCCGCTTCCGCCGCGGCCGCTTCGTCGCTGCGCTCGACAAGCCCGACCAGGTTAGCATCGTAGTAACCGAACGCGGTCGTGCGGCGAAGCAATGACACCTCCGTATGCGCCTCCAATTCGCGCACGGTCGCTTCGATCCATGTGTCCACAGGCGCACCGTCGACTGCCACGTGCGCAGGCGCGCCGTCGATCGTCGCGCCGTCGTCTGCGAGACTGCCGCCCAGCACCGGTCGCTCGTCGCAGAGCAGCACGCGCACACCGGCGTGCATCGCAGCACGCGCCGCCGCGAGCCCTGCCGGTCCGCCGCCGATGACGAGCACATCGCTATACGCGTAGCGATGCTCGTATTCGTCGGGATCGGGCGCGCTCGCGGCGCGGCCCATGCCTGCGACGCGGCGAATCCAGCGCTCGTAGCGCAGCCACGCGCGCGGCGTCGGCGGCCACATGAAGGTCTTGTAGTAGAAGCCGGCAGGCAGCAATCGCGATAAGACGTCGTTGACGATCCCCGCATCGATGCGCAGCGACGGCCAGCGGTTCTGGCTCGACGCAACGAGACCGTCATAGAGATCCAGGGTGGTGGCGCGCACATTCGGTTCGCTGCGCGCGCCCTCGCCCAGCTGCACCAGTGCATTCGGCTCCTCGACTCCCGCGCTGATAATGCCGCGCGGCCGGTGATACTTGAAGCTGCGCGCGACCAGATGCACGCCGTTGGCGAGCAGCGCCGACGCGAGCGTGTCTCCCGCGAAGCCGGTATACGCCACGCCGTCGAAGGTGAAGCGCAGCGGCCGCGAGCGATCGACGATGCCGCCCGCGGGAAGGCGAAACGGCTGCGTCACGGCGCGCCTCCCGTCAATGGATCGCCGGGCTTCGCGCTAGCGAGGATGTCGTGCGTGCTCGTGTCGCGGCGCACCTGGAACCAGCGGCGGCATCCGGCGCTGTGATGCCAGAGCTCGTCGTGCGGACCGCGCGGGTTGTCGCGCAGGTACACGTAGTCGAACCATTTCGACTCGGGGGCGTCCGGTGATGGACGCCGCTTGGTTGCGTCGCCGCCATAGGTGAACTCGACCTGATTGCGCGGACCGCACCAGGGGCAGGGAATCAGCAGCATGAGGAGCAACGGCGAGGTTTTTGATTCGTCATTCCCGCGCAAGCGGGAATCCATTCGCGCTGAATCGAATACTGACGAAAAATGGATCCCCGTCTGCGCGGGGATAACGTAGCGGGCGCGCGTCTCGAAGCCGTGGCGTTCGCGTCGTCAGTGCGCCCACGCATACGGTCCCGCGCCCTTCTCGTCGATCATGCGTCCTTCGGCAAAGCGCTCGAGCGTGAACGCCGCGTTGAGCGCATGCGGCTCGCCGCGCGCCATCGTGTACGCATGCAGCCAGCCCGATGCCGGCGTGGCCTTGAAGCCGCCGTAGCACCAGCCGCCCGTCATCGTGAGGCCCTTGATAGGAAGCCGGGCGATGATCGGGCTGCCGTCCATGGTCATGTCCATGATGCCGCCCCAGGTGCGCATCAGCTTCAATCGCCCAAAGCTCGGAAACAGCGCCAGGCACGCGCTCACCACGTGCTCGATCGCCGGCAGATTGCCGCGCTGCGCGTACGAGTTGTAGAAATCGAGATCGCCCCCCATCACCAGCTCGCCCTTGTCGGACTGGCTGATGTAGAAGTGCACCGCGCCCGAGGTCACCACCGTATCCAGCACCGGCTTGATCGGCTCCGACACCATCGCCTGCAGCACGTGCGACTCGATGGGCAGGCGCAACCCTGCCATCGCGGCGAGATGGCCCGAATGCCCGGCGACGGCAAGGCCGAGCTTGGGCGTCGCGATGTAGCCCTGCGTGGTGTCGATGCCGGCGACGGCGCCACTCTCGACGCGGATCGCGGTCACTTCGCAGTTCTGCAGGATGTCGACGCCGCACGCGTCGGCGGCGCGCGCGTAGCCCCACGCCACCGCGTCGTGGCGCACGGTGCCGCCGCGCGGCTGCAGCAATCCGCCCGCGATCGGGAAGCGCGCATCCGCGGAGCAATCGAGATTGGGGATCCACGTCGCGATCTCGTCGCGCGAAAGAAAACGCGCGTCGATGCCGTTCAGGCGCATCGCGTTACCGCGTCGCATCGCGGCGTCGAGGTCCTGCGGCGAATGGACGAGATTGAGCACGCCGCGCGCGCTGTACATGACGTTGAAGTTGAGCTCGCGCGACAGCCCCTCCCACAGCTTGAGAGAGAACTCGTAGAAGTGCGCGTTGGGATCGAGGTGATAGTTAGAGCGCACGATCGTCGTATTGCGGCCGGTGTTGCCGCCGCCCAGCCAGCCTTTTTCGACTACTGCGATATTGGTGAGGCGATGTTCCTTGGCGAGGTAGTACGCGGTGGCGAGGCCGTGCCCGCCGCCGCCGACGACGACGGCGTCGTAGCGCTTTCTCGGCGGCGGACTGCGCCACGCGAGCGGCCACTGCTCGTGGTACGAGACGGCGTTGCGGGCCAGGGAGAATATCGAGTACTTCACGGTTCGGCTGCGCCGTGTGGTCCAGCTTGCGCGTCCGAATCGCCGGCCGCGCAGCCGCTGGTCGACGACCTTGTTGCGGGTGTCAAGGATCGCTTATGCTACGGCACTTGGCCATGCGCGCACAATGCAGCAGCATTCGTGGCCGCTTGCGCTGTGACGCAGCGTCGGGATGGCTTACAACAGGCGGCGGCATCGCCGTGATCGATCGGGGGAGAGGAACATGCGCAGCATGAAATCGTGGCAATGGCTGGTGGTGGCGGCGTTCGCGCTTGGCGGCGCACAGATCGCCTCAGCGCAGTCGGACACCCTCGCCAGCGTCAAGCAGAAGGGGAAGCTGGTGGTCGGCGTCAAAGCCGACTACAAGCCGTTCGGTTACACCGATCCGTCGGGCAAGATCGTCGGCTTCGAGGTCGATCTCGCCAACGACGTCGCCAGGCGCCTCGGCGTCAGCATCGAGCTGGTTCCGGTGATCGCGGCGAACCGAATGGAGTTTCTCAAGCAGGGACGCATCGACCTGATGATCGCGACCATGGCGTACAAGCCGGATCGCGCCGAGGTCGTCGGAATTCCGGAGCCGTTCTACTACGCCGGCGCCGCCACCGTGTTCGCGAAAAAGAATTCGGGGCTGAAGACCTGGGCCGACCTGAAAGGCAAGCCGATCTGCGGCATCCAGGGCGCGTACTACAACCGGAAAACCGGCGAGGAATTCGGCGCGCAGCTCGTCGTGTTCAAGGGCGTAACCGAAGCGATGGCCGCGCTCGAAGGCGGGAACTGCGTCGGCGTCGTGTTCGACACGACGTACTTCGCCGGCATCATGGGCGACGCCAAGTGGGCCGATTATGCGATGGTACTGCCGGCGATCGATCCCGAGCCGTGGGGCATGGGCGTGCGCAAGGACGATCCGAAGTTCGCGGCGTACATGAGCGATGTGACCAAGGACTGGCACAAGACCGGCTTCCTGCTCGCGCTCGAGAAGAAGTGGGGCATTCCGCAATCGCCGTACCTGCTCGAACAGCAGGCGAAGTTCAAGTAGCGGCGCGAGCCACCCGGCGAGGGGCCCCACGCGACAGCGTGGGGATCGACGGGGAATTGCGAGTCGCCGCTCCGGCCGACCACTCGATTGCAAACTTCATGGCAAAGGCTCGGAGGGCGGCGGCGCGAGCCACCCGGCGAGGGGCCCCACGCGACAGCGTGGGGATCGACGGGGAATTGCGAGTCGCCGCTCCGGCCGACCACTCGATTGCAAACTTCATGGCAAAGGCTCGGAGGGCGGGCGCGCGGATCGCGGCATGGATGACCTCGCCGCCTGGTTCCAGTGGCTGCACAAGGCCGCCGGCATCCGGCTGACGGTCTTTTACGATGCGTATGACCGCACGCGCTTCGTCAAGGGCCTGTTCACAACCCTCGAACTCTCCGCGTATTGCCTGATCCTGAGCGTGGCGCTGGGCGCCGTCGTGGCGTGGCTGCAGGGATCGCGCGTTGCATTTGTGCGGCGCGCGGTGTCGGGCTACGTGCAGCTCTTCCGCAATACGCCGCCGCTGGTGCAGCTCTATTTCTTCTACTTCGCGCTCGGCCCTGCCCTGCCGAAGGTGGATGGCCAGCCGTTGCTGGGTTCTTTCGGCTGGGCGGTCGTCTCGCTCACGCTGCTGGAAACCGCGTTCGCCGCGGAGATCTTCCGCGCCGGGATCGAGTCGGTGCCGCGAGCGATGATCGAAGCCGCCGAGTCGTTGGGCTATTCACGCTGGAAGGCGTACCAGCGCGTGGTGCTGCCGCTGGCGCTGCGCGTGACCATGCCCGCGATGACCAACAACATGGTAAACCTGGTGAAGACGACGACGCTCGCGTACGCGATCGCGGTGCCCGAGCTGGTCTACATGTCGGCGCAAATCTGGTCGGAGCAGGTCAACGTACCGGAGATGATGGTGCTGCTGCTCGTCACCTACGTCGCGATCGTCGGCATCATCAACCAGGTCATGCAATGGCTCGAAGCGCGTTTGCGCATCCCGGGGTTCGGACAATGAACGCGCACGTGTCGACGGCGACGATGACCGTGCTCGTGCCGCGCAGCGCGCTCCGCCTCGTTGGCTGGCGTGTCGCGGATGCGTTCTCGACGCGCGCGGGCGTGGCGCTCGCGGCGACGCTGGTCGCGTCGGCGGCGCTGGCGCAGCTGCAGGCGCTGCCCGGCCAGCCCAGCGTGCCGGAGCTCCTGGTCAAGTGGACGCCGTTGCTCGCGCAGGGCTTCCTGTTCAACGTGCTCATCAGCGTGGTGGCGATGACGATCGGCACGGCGGCCGGCGTGCTGCTCGGCCTGGCGCGCATCTCGCGCCACGCTCCCGCGCGCGGCGTGTCGTGGGTAGTGGTGCAGTTCTTCCGCAATGCGCCGTGGCTGGTGCTGCTGTTTTTCGTGATGTACCTGGTGCCGTTCGAGTTCCACGTGCGCGGCGTCACGCTGCCGTTTCCCGACTGGATCAAGGCATCGCTGGGGCTGGCACTGCCGGTGATGGCGAACATGGCCGAGATCGTTCGCGGCGCGGTGCAGTCGATTCCCACGGGGCAGTGGGAGGCGGCGCGCTCGCTCGCGTTCTCGCGCCGGCAGACGCTGTGGATGATCATCCTACCGCAGTGCATTAAGCGCATGCTTCCGCCGTGGATGAACTGGTACGCGATCCTGACCATGGCGACGACGCTGGCGTCGATCGTCGGCGTCGCCGAAATGATGACGCTCACAGGTCGCATCACCGCCGCCGAGAGCCGCACCGATTTGCTGATCCCGATCTACGCGTACGTGCTGCTATGGTTCTTCGCCTACTGCTATCCGATCGCGCGCTGGACGCGGCAGCTGGAAGCACGCTACGCCGAGCGATGATGGAGCTCGACGCCTTCCTCAAGCAGTACGGCATCGCCGCGCCCCGCCACGAGCATCCAGCGGTGATGACGGTCGAGGAGTCGGAGCGGCTGGTACCCAAACTGCCAGGCGCCAAGACCAAGAACCTGTTCCTGCGCGACAAGAAAGGCGCGCGCCACTTCCTGGTGACGGTGGCGCACGATCAGGCGGTCGACCTGAATGCGCTCGGCGTGGCGCTCGGCGCGGGCCGGATCGGCTTCGCTTCGCCGGAGCGCCTGCTCAAGCACCTGGGCATCACGCCGGGATCGGTCTCGCTGCTCTCTTTGGTGAACGACCTCGACGGCGCGGTCGAGTTCGTCATCGATCGCGCGCTGTGGACCGCCGACGCGGTGCAGGCGCATCCGCTGGTCAATACCGCGACCATGGTGCTCGCGCACGCCGATCTCGAGCGCTTTCTCGCCGCCACCGGTCACGTTCCGCGCGTGATCAACCTGGCATCGGTGGAATCGTCCGCATCATGAGCGCCGCGCCCGCCGGGACTCCCATAGTGCGCATCATCGACGTGCACAAGTCCTTCGGCGCGGTCGAAGTGCTGCACGGCGTCTCGTTCGCGGTACAGCCCAATCGCGCGGTGTGCATCATCGGACCGTCGGGCTCGGGCAAATCGACGGTGCTACGCTGCATCAACGGACTCATCAGCATCGACAGCGGCGAGATCTACGTCGGACCGCACGCGGTGCATCGCCTCGTCAGCGACCAGGAGATGGTCGCGCTGCGCAAGGACGTGTCGATGGTGTTCCAGCAGTACAACCTGTTTCCGCACAAGACCGCGCTGCAGAACCTGATGATGGCGCCGATCGAGGTGCTCAAACAGCCGAAGGCCGAGGTAGAGGAGCGCGCATACGCGCTGCTGAAGAAGGTTCGGCTCGCCGACAAGGCGCACAGCTATCCGGGTGAGCTCTCGGGCGGCCAGCAGCAGCGGGTGGCGATCGCGCGCGCGCTGGCGATGCGCCCATCGGTGATGCTGTTCGACGAAGTGACCGCGGCGCTCGATCCGGAGACGGTAAAGGAAGTGCTGCTGACCATCCGCCAGCTGGTCGAGGAAGGCATGACCTCGATCCTGGTCACGCACGAGATGGCGTTCGCGCGCGAGATCGCCGACCATGTCTACTTCACCGACCACGGGCTGATCGTCGAGGACGGCCCGCCGGCTCAGCTGTTCGGCGACCCGCAGAAGGAACGCACGCGCGCATTTTTGGAGCAGATCCTGTGAAGACCCACGTTCAAGTTGCGGTGATCGGCGGCGGCGTCGTCGGTGCCAGCGTCCTCTATCACCTCACCCGCGCCGGCTGGACCGACGTTGCGCTGATCGAGCGCGACGAGCTCACGTCGGGCTCGACGTGGCACGCCGCCGGCGGCATGCATACGCTCAACGGCGATCCCAACGTCGCCAAGCTTCAGGAATACACGATCAAGCTCTACAAGGAGATCGAGGAAGCGTCGGGCCAGTCGTGCAGCATCCACATCACCGCCGGCGTCGATCTCGCGGGCACGCCGGAGCGCATGGATTTCCTGAAGGTGGCCTGCGCGCGGGCGCGCTATCTCGGACTCGACATGGAAATGATCACGGTCGACGAGGCGGCGACGCTCTTCCCACTACTCGACAAGAAGCATTTCGTCGGCGCGCTGTACAACCCGCTCGAAGGCCACGTCGATCCCGCCGGCGTGACGCAGGCGTACGCGAAGGCGGCGCGCGACAAGGGCGCCGAGGTCTACCGCTTCACCCGCGTGACGGCGCTCGAGGCGCGCCCCGACGGTGCGTGGAACGTGATCACCAACAAAGGATCGGTCGTCGCCGAACACGTCGTCAACGCCGGCGGCCTGTGGGCGCGCGAAGTCGGCCGCTTCGTCGGTCTTGAGCTGCCGATCCTGGCGATGGAGCACCAGTACGTGATCACCGGCGAGATTCCCGAGGTGGTCGCGTCGCCGAAGGAAGTGCTGCACGCGATCGACTTCGAGGGCGAGATCTACATGCGCCAGGAAGGCCGGGGCATGCTGATCGGCACCTACGAGAAGGCGGGCGTGCCGTGGTCCGAGCGCGAGACGCCGTGGGATTTCACGCACGCGCTGCTGCCCAACGACCTGGAGCGCATCGCGCCCAGCCTCGAAGTCGGGTTCCGGCATTTTCCGCCACTGGAGCGCGCCGGCATCAAGAAGATCGTCAACGGTCCGTTCACCTTCGCGCCCGATGGCAATCCGCTGATCGGCCCGATCCGCGGGCTGCGCAATTTCTGGGTCGCCTGCGGCGTGATGGCGGGATTCAGCCAGGGCGGCGGTGTCGGCCTCGCGCTGTCGAACTGGATGGTGCACGGCGATCCGGGCTTCGACGTTTGGGCGATGGACGTCGCGCGCTTCGGCGACTGGGCGACGAGGGCGTACACCAACGCCAAGGTGCGCGAGAACTATTCGCGGCGCTTTCGCATCCGCTTTCCGAACGAGGAGCTTCCCGCGGCGCGGCCGCTGCGCGTGACTCCGGCGTACGAACCGCTGAAGGCACGCGGCGCGGTGTTTGGAGTGAGCTACGGGCTCGAGCACGCGCTGTGGTTCGCGCCCGCGGGGACCGAGGCGCGCGAAGACGTCACCTATCGCCGTTCGAATGCACATGCGCCGGTCGGTCACGAGTGCCGCGCGGTGCGCAATGGTGTCGGGCTGCTCGAGATCGCCACTTTCTCGCGCTACGAGGTGAGCGGCGACGGCGCCAGCGCATGGCTCGACCGCATGCTCGCCAACAAGATGCCGCGCGAAGGCCGGATGACGCTGTCGCCGATGCTGAACGACGAGGGCAAGCTGATCGGCGATTTCACCGTCGCGCGCGTCGGCGCGAACCGCTTCATCGTGTTCGGCTCCGGCATCGCCGAGCAATATCACCTGCGCTGGTTCGAAGCGCACATGCCACGCAACGTGACCATGCATTCGCTACGCAACGAATGGCTGGGTTTCGCGATCGCAGGACCGCGCTCGCGCGAGCTGCTCTCGCGCGTCTGCCGAGACGACGTCAGCAATGCGGCGTGGCCGTTTCTCGCGTTTCGCACCACGGAAATTGCCATGCTGCCGGCGCGGATCGGACGCATCTCGTTCACCGGCGAGCTGGGCTACGAGATCTGGGTGCCGTCCGACGGACAGGCGGTGCTGTACGACGAGCTCTGCGCAGCAGGCGAGGATCTCGGCCTCACGCCTTTCGGCGCGCGCGCACTGCATTCGCTGCGGCTGGAAAAAAGCTTCGGCACCTGGGCACGCGAATACCGGCCGATCTACACGCCCGCCGAGGCCGGGCTCGATCGCTTCGTCGCGGTCGACAAGGGCGAGTTCATCGGCCGCGCCGCGGTGCTGCGCGATCGGGAGCAGCCACCCAAACGCCGCCTGGTGACGTTGGTCGTCAACGCCGCCGATGCGGATGCGATCGGCGACGAGCCCGTGTGGCACGATGGCAAGGTCGTTGGCTGGATCACGTCGGGCGGGTTTGGGCACTGCGTGAACAAGTCGATCGCGATCGGCTACATTCCGAACGCGCTCGCGGGATCGGCCGAGCAATTCGAGGTGGAGATACTCGGCGAGCGGCGGCGCGCGAGGCTGGCCGAGCAGGCGCTCTACGATCCGGGAGGGGAGCGAATGCGGCTGGGTTGATCGCTAGTTACCCAGCAAATGCCGCAGGCGCCGACGCAGGCTCTGGCAGCGGTGACGCTGCATTCGCTATTCGGCAGTGCCGCTGCAACGGTCTACATCTAAGGGCGGTATCACATGATTCCGGCGGCTGAAAACCCCTGCTCCACCGCAGCGATCCTTGCGTTTCTTTTGCCTGCACCCTCACCTCGGAACAATGAACGAGCCGCTTGTACGACGGCGCGGCGGCTGTCCGCGAATTGCGATGTGCGAGATAGCTGCAGAGTGACTGCGATGTAGAACAGCGCCGCTAGCTCCGCCGGCTTAAAGAGATATTTATTTCCTGTCTTCGCCGTCATGATGCGGTACGCGGCGTAGTTGTGAATGCCACTGTTGTCGTGCACGTGCCCATAGTCGTTGCGATCGTAGGTGTATGGCGGCGTCGACTTCTCGAAATCGCGCATATGCTTGGGTTGATCGTGCAGTGTCGGATCGCGCATGTTGCGCAGCGCCACACCTGGCCCGCCGAATCCTTTGCCCAGCTCCCAGGTCCATGCGTGCAGCGGCTTGCCCCAATTGCCGATGATCGTCCCGAAAATATCCGAGAAGGACTCGTTGAGCGCGCCGGCCTGCGTCTGGTACTCGAGCCGCGAAGTGTGGTCGGTGACGCCGTGGAACATCTCGTGCCCCACGATATCGAGCATGTTGGCGACCGAATAGAGCGAGCCGTCGGGGAAGGCGATCTGTCCGTATACCATCTGGTCACCGTCCCAGTACGCGTTCTGCCACTCCCTGGGGACGCGGGTGCCGTCGGCGCGATCCCAGCAGTCGATCGACGAGACCAGCTCACCGCCGCGGTTGTCGATGTTGTTGCGCTTCACCACCTTGCGCAGGAAGCGCGCCACGACCTCCGCGTTGGCGTGCGCGGCAACGGCAGCCACCGGCCAGGGCCCCGGCGGGTTCTCGATCAGAACCCCGGGCAACGCTTTCGAATTTCTCGAGGGATCCTTGAAAGCGAAGTCGTAGGTGGTCACATTGAGAACCGGGTCGCGCATCGCCGCCCTCGCGCCCTTCTTCTCGACAATGAAGCGCCTCACCACGCCGAGGCCGTCGCGCGCGGAGACCTGGGTCGCCGTCGGCGTCCGCGGCAACGCGGCGAGCACGGTCCCCCTGACCGCGTCGATGACGTAGTCCTTGCGCAACGCGTCGAGCGCCTTTTTGCCTTTTCGAACTCGCTCGCCCTGGAGTACGTCCTCGATGATGTAGACAAGCTTCCACTTCGCGGTTTTCTGGTCGAAATAGTAGTAGAGGCGCGGCGTGCTCTTGATCGACTCAGGAGCCTGCGCGGATGCCTTGGCCGCGACTGCCAGCGCTCGCGCCGGCGCAACCGTTGCGACTTGCGGAGCGTCTTTCGGCGTTCCCATCGACGAGTTGATGCCGATGCACTTGTTATCCTTGTCGAGCTCCACCGTAACGTACGAGCCGTAGACGGGGATCTTGTTTAAGGTCTGGCGGAACTTGACCATTCTTGTTCCGGTCAGCGGCACCGACTCCGTGCCGAGGCTTCCAAATTCCGAAATCGCTCCGTCGATGACCGGACGGTTGAACGATGAGAGCTGCCGATCGGCAAGTGCGCTGTCGAGATAGCCGCGTGCCGCGGTCTCCGGGTCGAGCTGCTTTGTGGGCAGCAGATTTGCGTTGCGCGCACGTCCCTCGGGTTTGGTGGCGTTCAGCTGCAACGCGCGCACCGACATCACGTTTTGGGGTTTGCTGTCCCCCATATGCATCGCGAACCCTTCGAGTCCGCTGCCACCAATCGCCTCGGCCGGCTTGGCGGCTTTCTTGACCGGCCGAGCTCGGGTTTTCCGTGTGGCCGTCGTACGCGTGCGCTGAGCAGTCATGAATCGTTCCTCCCACGCAGTGAGAACGGATCAGGGCAGTTTCGCAATCACGTCCGCGAATCGCGCAGTGACGGCGTCGAATCCACGTGCAGTCGGATGCAATTCATTTCCCCACCAGCGCTTATAGTCCGCAGGCTTGTTGGAGAGGTCCGGCCGCAGATCGATGTAGTGGACATGCGCGAACTCCGGCTGCGCCACCAGTTGCGCGATCATGCTGTTGAATGCGTCGATGAGCTGGGCGGCGATCTGGATACGTTCCGTCAGATCGTCATAACCTTTTTCGCGAAACCCCGGCTCGAGCCACGGTCCGGGTAGCGGTCCCCAACCGCCGAGAAAGCCACGCCCATCCGGAACGGGATAGCCGTAGCCATGCACCAGCACGGGCACTGGTTGCCGTAGATAGCGGATGCAGAGCTGCGTCACCGCGCTCAGGATCGTGGCATAGGCAAAGCGGATCCTTTGCTGCAGCACACCTTCCAGGATATCCGCGTTGAGGCCTGGTGTCGGCGACAACTTGTGGTTGATCAGCATCCCGAATTCGTCACCCGCGACGTCGTTCCCGCCACCCGAAAGGAGAATCGCCTTGGGCACGGTACCGGCACGCAACACCTGCTCGAGACACCGCGCGAAGTCGTCGAGCTGACCCCCGCCGTACGCCATGATCTCGACAGCGTCGCCCCGGTGCGCCACCGAATGGATTTCGTATCCGTAGTTGTCGTCCAGATTTTTCAGGATGTCATAGAGCGGGTAGTCGAACCAGGAGTCGCCCTCCGCCACCAGCGTGCCCGCACTGTTGCGCGCCAACATGCTTTCCGCCACCGCTGGCTCGACAAGGCCGCGACTTCGCGCGGCGTTGACGTGGCGCTTCACCACCGCCGTGCGACGGCGATTCTTGCTCACGCGATCCGCGAAGACCTCCGCGGCGCGATCGTTGCCGCGACGAATCGCGCTGGTCAGCGCCTTCGCTGAAGTCGCGCTCGAAGGCTTGCGGCGGCTACGCGATGCGTTTCGCCCCTTGCCTGTTTTCTTGGCCATCTTCCTCCCCTTGGACGGAATCCTTGCTGGGCTTCTCAGGGCACGTTTACGGCACGCTCCCTGGCGGCCAGTGTCTCGCAGCTGTTAAGCGGACTTCACCGCAGCAGCGATCCACGTCGCGTACTTGTCGACCCGGGTGTAGATACCTCCGTCGCCGCACATCGTCGAAGCGTGATCGGTCCCCCGAGAGGTGACGCCCGCGAGCGTCCATCGTGCTTGCTTGTTGGCTATATACAGTGGTCCGCCGCTGTCGCCTCTACATGTGTCGTGAAGCAGGAGCGGCTTCCCAGCGACGAGCTCCTTGCCCGCATGACATCCGTAGACGCTGCCATCCGAGCGTCCCTTGACGCGACCGCTGCACGCGGATGAAGCGATCGGCACGTCCGTGTGCTGCTTCCTGCCGTAGCCCTTCGTACCCGCGATATCCGTCGTGCCATATCCGACAACGCGCGCATCGGTTGCCGCATCGATCACCGCCGCGGTGGCGAGCTTGCGCGGGGCGACGCCTGTCACCGGCTTTTCGAGAATAAGCAGCATGAGATCGTTGTTAAGCCCGCTGTCCCACTTCGGATGGCGGACGTACCGCTTCACGCGGAACACGCGACCGGCCTTCGCAGTGTCGTTGCCGACAAAGATGCGTGTGTGCAGGATTTCGCAGTGTCCGGCGGTGAGCACGACATTGGGTGCGATCAGGGTGCCGGTGCAGCCGAATTGGACATCGTCGCCGACTGCGACGCAATCATCGAACTCCTTGCCGACAACATCGTTGCCGCCTATTATTCTGGCGTTTGCGACCGTGCGCTTTGTCAATTTGCGCACGTTCGCGAGATACCGCGGATCGTCTTCGAGCCTGGGACCGGGAGCACCGGGCGTCCTTCCGACGGTCAAACCGATCGAACGCGCAGCGCTTTTGGACGGAGCCGCTATTTTTCCGCGCGCGTGCTCGCGAAACGCGTGGAGAAACTCGCGATCGTCCTTGGGAGCCGATGCCTGGGCATGCTTGATCGCTCCGATGATTGCATCGTGCTGACGCGATTGACTGGTTCGGGTAGCCATGTTGTCGTTGTCCTTCCCTGTTCACACAGACTGTATGGCACGCATCAGATCGATCAAGCCGCGTCCCTGAAAATACGGTACGCGACCCAGGTCCGTTGCCGACGACATGAAGATGCGCTTCACCTCTTCCGGGCGATTGATGTACTCGCGGCGGATCGAAAGGAATGCGGCAATCGCACCTGAGACGTGGGGTGCTGCCATGCTTGTGCCGCTATCTTCCCGGTAGCGCGCGACGGCCTTCGCTTTACCGGCTCTCGAAGCGGGCCGTCTCGGCCTGTTAGCGAGCCGCTGCGCGGAGTCACACGAGATGATTTTCTCGCCCGGCGCAAGCAGGTCGGGTTTCATCCGCCCGTCACCCGTAGGACCCTTCGAAGAGAAAAACGATACGCCGTAAACATGCGGCATGTCGCGGTGCGTCGAGCCAACGGTAATAGCGAGATCGGCATTCCCGGGATCATTGATCGTCATTCCCAGCCCCGCCTCGACCTGCCCCTGATAGGCGCTCTGCGCAAAACCGTAACCGGAATTTCCCGCGGCCACCACGACCACGACTCCCGACTTCACCAGCCGCTCGACCTCGATGCAAACCGGACTCTGTCCGCACGCGAACCACTCCGGGTCGAAGTCATAGCCGACGCTGAGATTGACCCCGTGAACGAGGATCCGTCGCCCGTATCCGTTCAGCCGCTGCAGGTAGTGCAGAGCGGCGATGATGCTGCTGGCGCGTCCGGTTCCATTGCCGATGCCGTCCTTGTCGAGAACTTTGAGGCTCATGAGCTTGCATCGGGGCGCCATGCCCGCGATCGCGTCGATGCGCACAGGGACATCCTCGGGCGATCCGTTCTCGTTGCGCTGGCGCGACATTGCCAGAATCTGCCCCTTGGTCCGCACCTCGCCGCCGATGATCCCGGCGACATGCGTGCCGTGCCCAAAGTCGTCGCGAAGCGGGTTGCCGGCACCGCCGGCGGTGAAGTCGCGATGCCGCAGCGGCGCGTCGAGCGACAGATTCTGATGCGCCTCGAAGTGCGGGTGGGTCGCGTCGATGCCCGAATCGACGATCGCCCAAACGATATCCTGACCAAGTGCGCCGAACGACGTACGCGCCGCATCCGCCTTCACGGTGCGAACCGACTCGTATATCAGCGGCTTGAGCTCAAAATCCGGCCAGATTTTGTAGATGGCGCGATGCGTGCGCAACGATTCACTTTGATCGCGCTGAACTATCTCTCTGATGACGTCGCCGTCGATAGCGGCAAAAACATATTGCAGGTCGGCCGGCTCGTCCCCCTCCATCATGGAACTCAATCCCTGCCGAGACTTGACCTTGTGAAGGTCAAGTACATGGTCCGCAAGTATCCGGACGCGTTCGAGCGCCTTCGCTCGGCCGCCCTCGAAAGCGAGGTTCAGATCGATAATGACGTGACGAACCGCTCGAACGCCGCCCGCATCGCGTTCCGCGTTGATCTGCTCGAGCAGGGGAATGGCTATGACGGTTCGATCGAGGATCCGCGAATTGAACTGCGAATTTTCCTCAGACGACGACGGAGGCGACTTGAACCGACGCGGGGCCATAGTGCGAAGCTCCCAAAGCGGGCGTCTTGAGAACCAGCTCAAAATCGTAACGTACCGCGGCGCATGCTAGTTGGGCCTTCCAGCGTTTGTCAACTACAGTGAGTTCAGAACGCGCGGGGGACGGTGGCCCCATTTCACGCCGCGGCTCTGTTAGATTCTGCGGCCATGTCCTTGCGGTCCGACCTTCACCGGCTTTCGATCGATGACGTCGAGCGCATCCTCGCAGTCACGAGCAAGCTCGCCGCACCCTTCGACCTCATGACCATGCTGGCGGAAGTCGTCGAAGCAGCCAAGAATGTCCTTCGTGCGGAGCGCGGCTCGGTGTGGCTCTACGACGCCGCCACCGACGAGATGGTGCTGCGGATCGCGACCGGCATCGAACCGGTGCGCGTCCCGGCCGGGGCAGGTCTCATCGGCGCATGCGCGCGTGATCGCCTGATCCTCAACGTTCCGGATTGCTACGCCGACGCGCGCTTCAATCCCGAGGTTGACCGCGCGTCCGGCTATCGCACCCGCTGCATGCTCACGCTGCCGCTGGTCGACCACAAGGACGTCCTGGTGGGCGCCATGCAGGTCTTGAACAAGATAGACGGCGTCTTCGATGTCAACGACGAATCGCTCGCCACGGTACTGGCAGCGCAATGCGCCGTCGCGATCCAGCGCACGCGCATGACGGAAGCAGTGATCGAAGGCGAAAAGCTGCGCAACGAGCTCGAAACCGCGCGCCTCGTGCAGATGAGCACGCTGCCCGCCGCGATGCCGGTGGTTGCTGGCTACGACTTCCATGGCATGTCGAGGCCGGCCGATCAGACCGGCGGCGATACCTTCGACCTCGCCGTAATTGGCGAAGACGTGCTGATCGTGCTCGCCGACGCGACCGGTCACGGCATCGCGCCGGCGCTGTCGGTGACGCAGATGCAGGCCATGCTGCGGATGGCGTTCCGCCTGGGCGCGGATCTCGACACCGCGTTTCTCGCGATCAACAACCAGCTCGCCGAGACCATGCCCGACGACCGCTTCATCACGGCGTTCGTCGGGCTTCTCGAAACCGCGCGCCATCGCGTTCGCTTTCACAGCGGCGGCCAGGCACCGATCCTCCATTTTCTGGCGGAAGCCGGCGCGTGCACCCGATCCAATCCCACAAGCTTTCCGCTTGCCGCAATGCCGCTCAAATCGCTGAGGCCGGCGCCCGTCCTCGACCTTGCGCCCGGCGACGTGCTGGCGCTCCTTTCCGACGGCATCTTCGAATACCGCAACGCCGCGGGCGAAGAGTTCGGCGAGCAGCGGGTCGAGCAGGCCATCGCCGAACACCGTGGTTTGCCGATGGTCGCGCTCGCGTCGCACCTGTTGACGACAGTCGCCGAATTCGCGGACGGTGCGCCGCAGGAGGACGACATCACAATCGTACTGGTGAAGCGCGAGGCGGCGGCGCACGAATCGTTCGCGCGCACCTTCGACTCGCTGCCGGCGCTGGCCGCGTTCACCAGCGGCTTTTTCGCCCGGCACGGCGTCAGCCGGGGCCTTTTGAACACCCTCGACCTCGCGCTCGAGGAGTTGTTCACCAATATGGTGAAGTACAGTCCGGGTAGCACGGCCCGCGTCGACGTCGACATCGCCACCGTTGCCGGTGGTGTAGAGGTGGTGCTCACAGATTATGATGTCGACTTTTTCGACGTCACCCGCGCGCCCGACGCCAACGTCCAACTGCCTATCGAGCAGAGACGGCCGGGCGGCCTCGGGTTGCACCTCATTCGACGCATGCTCGATTCCATCGACTACCAATATTCAGAAGCCCAACGAAGCAGCCGGATCCGGTTCCGCATGAACGCCGCCGAAAGTCCCGATTCGGGCGGCGCCACACGGCAGGAGGCCCCCGGTGCTCAACATTGAGGCGAAAGGGCCCGGTGTCGTCGCGCTTACCGGCCGGCTGGATGCAGCCGAATCGGCGCGCGCCCAGGCGGCCCTCGATGCCGTCGATGCCGTCGACGGCATCGTCAACCTCGATTGCACCGGCCTCGAGTACATCTCGAGCGCGGGCCTCGGCGTCCTCCTCAAGACCCAGAAGCGCCTGCTCGCCGCCAACAGCAAGCTGCGCCTGACGAGCGTCAGCCGTCATTTGCAGGACATCTTCAAGTACTCTGGATTCGACCAGATCATCGAAATCGAGCCCCTTCGCTGATGGTGTCCAACTTTTCGGCGCGCCGCGTGTACTTGTGAGTGACGAGACCGACAACGCACTGCTAACTCGCTATCGTGCCGGCGACCAGCAGGCCTTTGCCGATCTGGTAGTCCGGTACCAGCGGGCCCTTTACAACGCCGCACTGTGGATCGTCCGCAACGCCGAAGACGCCAGGGACGTCACGCAAGAGGTTTTTTTGAAGGTAGCGGTACGGCTGGAGGAATACGACGCTCGGTACAAGTTCTTCAGCTGGATCTACCGCATTGCAGTCAACGAATCGCTCAACCTCCTCCGCCGAAACGGACATGTGGAGGCGTTGGATGAAGAGGACGAGCTTCCGGCCGGCGAAAGCGCCAACCCGGAGTGGCAGTTGGGGGAGGCGCAAAAGTCGGGACGCATCCGGCAGGCCCTGATGAGCTTGTCGGCGAACGACCGGATCGTATTGATGATGAGGCACTTTTCCGAATTGAGCTACGAGGAGATCGCGAGCATCCTGGAACTGAACGAGAAGACCGTGAAATCGCGGCTGCACGAGGCAAGGCAGCGATTGCGCGAGTTGCTCCAGGACCTGCGAACCAACTAAACCGATGAAACCATCCGAACTCACCGCACTGATGCATGCCGTCCTGGACGGCGAGGCGACGCCGGCCGAGGCGCGCGAGCTCGAGCGGCGCCTGGCGGCCGAGCCCGAGGCGCGCGCTGAATTTCACTCGCTGCGCGCCCTGTTCGACGAGCTCAAGGGGATGCCGCAGGCATTTCCGCCCGAAGGCCTGGTCGCATCCGTGATGGCCGACCTTCCGTCATTCCAACTTTCCGCGCCGTCGCGTGTAATTAGCACAACGACGCAAGCATTCCCGGGCCATATCGCAGGTGGTCCGATTTCAGACACAGCCCGTCGGGCGTCCCGATCGGTGCTTTTCTCAGGGAGCGAACGCATGAACGAACAGAAGAGCGGTGCCCGCAGCAAGCGCACGGTGATTTGGGTGGGCGGCGCTATTGCCGCGCTGGCGGTGATCCTGGTGGCGACGTCCGGCATCGACTTCCCGCCGGGTGGGACCAGCACGTGGGGCGCAATCGTGCCGGCGCAGCGTTTTCGCGCCGAGCAGCCGGCCACGACAGGCGTAAGCGCCCCTGGCCAGAGCGAATCCGCGCAACGTGCTTCGCAGGTTACCCCGGGCAATATCGGTGACGCACGCAGCGCCGATGCCCGTGCGAGCGACGGCATCAAGGCGGACAGCCTCAGGGCCGACGGTCTCCACACGGACAGCCTCAAGGCGGCCGACGGCCTGAAAGCGGATAGCCTCAAAGCAGACAGCCTCAAGGCAGACAGCCTCAGGTCCGACGGTCTCCACGCGGACAGCCTCAAGGCCGACGGCCTGAAAGCGGATAGCCTCAAAGCAGACAGCCTCAAGGCAGACAGCCTCAGGTCCGACGGTCTCCACGCGGACAGCCTCAAGGCCGACAGCCTGAAAGCGGATAGCCTCAAAGCAGACAGCCTCAAGGCAGACAGCCTCAAGGCAGATAGCCTCAAGGCCGACAGCCTCAAAGCAGACAGCCTCAAAGCCGACCGCCGCGCGGACAACCGCATCAGCCAATAACAGGCAAGCCCTCCACGCCGGGTATCCAAGCGCCCGGACTAGGCAGGAAAACAGACCGCCGGTTCAGCCGGCGGTTTGTTTTTGGCCGCCGCTCCCGTAAGCTACGCCCGCCGGCTAATTCCCCGTGGACTAAATGCGCGACCGCACCGTGTGCCTGTTGCTAGTGCTGATTTGCAACGCCGCCTTCGCCGACGAAAGTCCCGTCCACATCACTGCAGTTGAAACTCCCGATCTGCGACTTTACTACTACGACTACCTAGCCGACATCGCGCCGCTCGCGATTCGAACGTTCACCAACGCACGCGAGTGGCAGCGCCGGATGTTCGGCTGGATGCCGTCCGAGCGCACAACGGTCGTCCTACAGGACTTCGCCGATTACGGCAACGCGCGCGCCTTCGCCGCACCTCGCGGAACGCTGATCCTCGACGTCGCGCCGCTGTCGCGCGCGTTCGAGACGAGCCCGGCGGGAGAGCGCATGTACACGACGATGAACCACGAGCTGGTCCACGTCCTGCAGAGCGACATCTCCTCGCCCGAGGATCAGTGGTGGCGCAAGTTGTTTCTCGGCAAGGTTGCCGCGCAATCGCGCAACCCCGAGACCCTGCTCTACAGCTACCTCACCACGCCGCGATTCAACGCCCCGCGCTGGTATGCGGAAGGCGGCGCCGTATTCCTCGAGACGTTCATGGCGGGCGGGCTCGGCCGCGCACAGGGGGGCTACGACGAGATGGTCTTTCGCGCAATGGTGCGCGACGACGCGCACTTCTACAGCCCGCTGGGGCTCGTGTCGCGCGGCACGATGGTCGATTTCCAGACCGGCGCCAACGCGTACCTCTACGGAACGCGTTTCTTCACGTGGCTCGCGTATACGTACGGGCCCGGCAAGCTGATCGCATGGATGCGACGCGACGAGGCAAGCGCGCGCTACTACTCGGACCAGTTTCAGGTGGTATTCGGCTTGCCGCTCGAGGAGGCGTGGGATCATTGGGTCGCATTCGAGCACGAGTTCCAGCGAAAAAACCTCGCGGAGGTCCGCAAGTTCCCGATCACGCCAAGTCGCAAGCTCGTCGCGAGCGCACTCGGATCGGTTTCGCGCATGCACTACGACGAGGCGACCGGCGTCCTTTACGGCGCGTTTCGCTATCCCGGCGTCGTCGAGCACGTCGGTGCTCTCAACACGCGGGACGGCAGCGTGCGGCGCCTGGCCGACATCAAGGGCGCGCTGCACTACATGGTCGCGTCATTCGCCTTCGATCCGGCGAGCGGCACCGCGTTCTACACCAACGACAACAACGCGCTGCGCGACCTCATGGCCGTCGACGTGCGAACGGGCAAGGAACGGATGCTGCTCGAGAACGCGAGCATCGGCGAGCTCGCCTTCAACCTGACCGACCGTTCGCTGATCGGCGTGCGCCATCAGTTCGGCCGCGCCACGCTGGTGCGAATCCCGTACCCCTATACGGAGTGGAAAGAGATCCATACCTTTCCCTGGGAAGTCGTCCCGTCCGATCTCGACATCTCCCCCGACGGAGCGCTGTTGTCGGCGACCATGACCGACGACCGCGGCAACCAATACGTGCGCGTGTGGAAGCTCGATCGCATGCTCGCCGGCGACATCGCGCCGCTGTCGGAGTTCGCGTTCGGACAAGCCGTTCCCGAAAGCTTCGTGTTCTCGCCCGATGGGCGCTATCTCTACGGCAGCAGCTACTACACCGGCGTATCGAATATCTATCGTTATGAAGTCAGCACCGGCAAGGTCGAGGCGGTGTCGAATGCCGAAACCGGATTCTTCCGTCCGCTGCCGCTCATGGACGGTCGACTCGTGGCGCTCGAATACACGGGGGACGGCTTCGTTCCGGTCATCATCGATCCCAAGCCGATCCAGGATCTGAGCGCGATCGCGTTTCTCGGTGCGGAGGTTGCGGAGAAGTATCCCGAGGTCAAGACCTGGCAGGTCCCCGGACCCGGCACGGTCGACGACCAGGCGCTGGTCACGAAGAAGGAACCTTACGTGCCATGGCGCAGCCTCGAGCTCGACAACGCGTACCCAGTCCTCCAGGGCTACAAGAACACGGCTGGCATCGGCTACCAGATCAACATCGACGATCCGCTGCGCTTCGCATACCTCGGCATCACGGCTGCGTACACGCCGAGCACGAGCCTGCCCTCGGACCAGCGCGGTCACGTCGAGGTCAACGGCCGCTATGAATTCTGGAGCGCGGCGCTGTCGTGGAACCGGTCCGATTTCTATGACCTGTTCGGGCCTGTAAAGCGCAGCCGCAAGGGATACGCAGCAACGTTGGGGTATGACTACCCCGTCATCTACGACGCCCCGCGACGCTTGGACGTCACCGTCGATCTCGCCTACTACGACCAGATCGACACGCTGCCGACCGCCCAGAACGTCAGCACGCCCTTCACGCGGCTCGTTACCGGCGAAGTCGCCGCGCGGTACACCAACGTCCAACGCTCGCTCGGCGCGGTCGACGACGAGAAAGGATGGACGTGGGCGCTGGTCTATACCGGCAACCGTGTCAATGGCGAGATCACGCCCCAGGTGCGCGGAGAGCTCAACTACGGCTTCCCGCTGCCGCTCCCGCATTCGTCGCTGTGGCTGCGTGGCGCGGCAGGCTGGGCCAATGGCGACCGCAACAGCACGGTCGCGAATTTCTATTTCGGCGGTTTCGGCAACAACTACGTCGACGACAAGTCGATCAAGCGCTATCGCAACTACGACTCGCTGCCCGGCTTCGGCATCGACGAAGTGAGCGCGCTGAGCTTCGTTCGCGGGATGGCCGAATGGGACTTGCCCGCTTACGTTTTCGAGTCGGTCGGCACGCCGGGCTTTCATCTGCGCTGGCTGCGGCCGTCGCTGTTCGCTGCCGGGCTCTGGGGCGATCCCGGGAATTCGTCGCAGCGCAAGCAATACGAGAGCCTGGGCGGTCAGGCCGACCTGTACTTCAGCGTGCTGCACCGCTACGACATGACGCTGTCGGTCGGCTATGCGGTCGGGCTGGAAAACTCGCAGCGCAAGGGCAGCGAGTGGATGATTTCACTCAAGATCATGTAGGGCGGCTGGCTCGATGACACTCCACCGCGTCATTCCCTCCGTGATCGGGCTGCTGCCCGTCATTACGTTTCTCGCCGTCCTCCTCTACTTCGACAGTTATAAGCTCGTGCGGCTGCGCCTGGTGCTCGGCGTCGTGGCATGCGGCGCCGTGATTGCCGCTGTCTGTTACGCCATCAACGCGGACGTGATCGCGATGCTTGGCCTCGACCTCAGGACGTTCTCGCGCTATGTCGCTCCGGCGATCGAGGAGCTTCTGAAAGCCGCGGTGGTCGTCGCATTGCTTCGGACGCACCGCATCGGCTTCCCCGTCGACGCCGCCATCTGCGGCTTCGCGGTCGGCACCGGGTTCGCCGTCGTCGAGAACATGTATTTTCTGCATGCGATTCCGGACGCCGGCATCGGGACCTGGATCGTGCGCGGCTTTGGCACGGCATTCATGCACGGCGGCGTCACCGCGATCTTCGCCATCACGGCGCTGGTCCTGCGCGAGCGTGCGCGCCGTCCGAGCATGGTCGACATGCTGCCCGGCTTCGCGCTGGCGGTCGTGCTGCATATGGGCTACAACCACCTGTCGAATTGGCCGCGCGTCTCGGCCGTCGTGAGCGTGCTCCTCCTCGCGCCGCTGCTCTATGCCGTGTTCCGCTACGGCGAGACGGCGCTGGACCACTGGATCGGACAAGGGTTCGACGCCGATGCGGAGATGCTGGAACTGATCGACTCCGGCCGCCTCTCCGATTCACCGGTAGGTCGATACCTTACGAAGCTCAAGGACCGCTTCCACGGACCGATCGTCGCCGATTTGCTGTGCTACCTGCGCGTATATACCGAGCTCGCGCTGCGCGCCAAAGGCATGCTGCTGATGCGCGAAAGCGGTTTCGACCTCCCGAGGGACGAGGCGACGCAAGCCAAGTTCGAGGAATTACACTATCTCGAGACGAGCATCGGCAAGACCGGGCTGCGCGCGCTGAAGCCGATGCGGCATATCAGCGACAAGGAGCTGTGGCAGTTGAACATGTTGCGGGAGTGATGGCGCGCCCGCGCTAAGGTTGTATCAGGAAGAGGGACGTTCGAGCGGGGGCACGCAATGGTCCAGAAGATCCGTTACGGAATCATCGGCTGCGGCAGCATGGGCCGCGAGCACATCGAGAACCTCAAGGTGCTCCCCGGTGCCGTCGTCACCGCCATCGCCGACACGAGCACGCAAAGCCGCGCGCTCGCGCAGGCGTTGATCGAGACGCCGCTGCAGGCCTTCGAACATCATCGCGACCTGCTCGCCAGCGGACTATGCGACGCAGTGGCGATCGCCACGCCCAATTTCACACATGCGGAAGTGCTGCGCGATGCGCTGGCGACGGACCTGCACATCCTGGTCGAGAAACCGCTGTGCACGACCATCGAGGACGGCGTCGAGCTCGTGCGCCGCGCGAAGGAACGGCAAGCGCTCTCGTGGGTCGGCCAGGAGTACCGCTACATGCCGCCGGTCGCCGAGATGATCCGCATGACGCACGCCGGCGACGTTGGCCGCGTGCACCAGGTGGCGATCCGCGAGCATCGCCAGCCGTTCTATCCGAAAGTGGGCGACTGGAACCGCTTCAACGCCAACACCGGCGGGACGCTGGTGGAGAAGTGCTGCCACTACTTCAACCTGATGGACGTGCTGCTGCGCGAGCAGCCCGTGCGCGTATTCGCGTCGGGCGCGCAGCGCGTCAACCATCTCGACGAGCGCTACGGCGGACGCATCCCCGACATCATCGACAGCGCCTACGCGATCGTCGAATACTGCAGCGGCGCGCGCGCGATGCTGGACCTGTGCATGTTCGCCGAGAACTCGATGGACAAGGAGCACATCGTCGTCGTCGGCGACGAGGGCAAGCTCGAATCGCTGCTGCCGTCGCTGACGCTGCGCTATGGCCGGCGCGAGGACTGCCGGCGCGAAGCGTGGGGACAGGGCAACGACAGCGGCAAAGGCCTGAATGTGCGACGGGTGTGGGATTCGTCGATCAAGTACGCGGGACAGCACTTCGGCGCGTCGTTCATCGAGCACCAGCGGTTTGCCAACGCGATCCGCGAAGGACGGCCGGCGGAGGTGACGTTCGAGGAAGGGCTGCGCTGCGTGGCGACCGGGATTGCGGCGCATCGGAGCATCGACACCGGGCTGCCGGTGGCGCTGAAGGACGTGTTGCCGCAGGGGTGGTAAATGGCGTCATTCAACCTACGAGCGTGTACTTCGGATCGACCTTGCGTACCAGATAGGACAGCGACGCGCAGAGCAGGAAGTAGACGACCGCCGCCGTGAGATACAGCTCGAACGGCGCGAATACGCGATTGTTGATCAGCATCGTGGCGCGGAAGTAATCGACAACACCAACGACATACACCAGCGTCGTTACCTTGATCATGGTAATGCCGGTAACGATTATCGCGGGCAACATGTTGCGCGTTGCCTGCGGAATCATGATGTACCTGAAGATCTGTAACCGGCTGAGCCCCGTCGAATAGCCGCTCTCCCACTGTACGTTATGCAGGGACGTAAAGCCGGCGCGGACATCCTCGGCGAGGTACGCCGCTGCGATCGCCGAAAGTGCGATCACTGCAGAAACGGGGCCGTTGGGCGAACTCTTGGTCACCTCGGGAATGGCGAAGAACACCCAGAAGATCACCATAAGCTGTGGTAGTCCACGTACGGTTTCGATCAACAGCGTCGCCGGTACCCCGATGCTCGCATGGCCGTACGCACGAGCCGCAGCGAGCGCAATGCCAAGAATCAAGCCCAGCGTCAGGCAAACGATCGAATAGATCGCCGTCGCGCGCAAGCCATTCAGGAGGAGCCAGCGGTTTTGCCAGACAACGTCCCAATGCAGGTTGCGACTCCACCACACGATGCCCGCGGATGCAGCGGCGATCACCGCGCATCGCAGCAACAAGGCCTTTTGCGTGTCCGCGTTGGGTGGCGGGACCGCGTAACGAGCTTCGATAGTTGCTGCCGTCGCCACGATGTCATTTGCTCGAATGGGCAAAAGCAAATCGGCGTATGGCGGTCATCGCAATTACTATGACCACCGCAACAAGCAAATACAGTACGCTTACCGCGGTTGCTGCCTCGAAACCGCGAAACGTAGCCTGATTGATCTCCTGGGTCTGAAACGTGAGCTCCTGCACGCCGATGAGCATGCAAATCGACGAGTTCTTGACGATGTCGATGAACTGGCTGGTTAGCGGTGGATTGATGATGCGAAACACCTGTGGCAGCAGCACGTAGCGAAAGGCCTGAGCATAGGAATGCCCGTTCGCACGCGCGGCTTCGACCTGCTCACGCGGAACCGACCTGATGCCCGCGCGCGTGATATCAGCGATCGACGCACTGTAGTGAAGCACCAGGGTGAGCACGCCTGCGGGCCATGCCTCGAGCCCGAGAACAAAGTAGAAGAAGAAGAGTTTGACGACGATCGGCAAATTGCGCATCGGTGCTACATACAGCGTCACCAGCTCGCGTGGCAGCCAGCCCGGTAGACTGGCGACGCACCCGAGCGTAACGCCAAGCAACAGGGAGCCCGGTATGGCAATCGAGGCAAGCAGCAGCGTATCTAGGAGTCCCTGGTAGAGGGCATCGCGGTATTCCCAGATGATCGACCAATGCATATCTCAGCTTGGGCGTCATCCAGGCGAACCGTCGCCACTCGAGGTTTGCTTCGTCATGGCAATTGTCGACGGACAGCGCAGCGCTAGGCGCCGGGTTGAAGCTGATGCGGGGACCACATGTAGAACTTTGGGTCCTCGCCGTACCACTTGGCGTAAATCTTCTTGTACGTGCCGTCCTTCCACATTTGCTGAAGCGTCAGATTGATCCAGTTGCGCCACTTGGAGTCGTTCTGACGCACCGCAATGCCGACAGGCACTCCGACGAAGTCGTCTCCGACGACGAGATTGGACTGCTGCTTGGCGAAATCCACCGCGTTTGAGCGGTTGATTAGCACGGCGTCGACGCGCTTCTGCTGCAGCGCGGCCACAGAATCGGTGTATTCCTGGAATACCGTGAACTGCGCATCGGGTCGTATCGCCTTGTAGAGATCAACAAAAAAGCTGCCCTGCGTGACCGCAATCTTCTTTGGAGGGCCGTAATCCTTTGGATTCGTGCTGTCCCCTTTGCGCACAAGAATTGCTCCGCTGTCCCAGAAGTACGGGATCGTGAAGTCAACTACCTTTTCTCGCTTGACCGTCGGCGATGTGGTTCCGATTTCCGCATCGAACGAACCATTGAGAAGCAGCGGAATGCGCGTGCGCGAAGTCCCTTCAACATATTCCACCTTGACGCCAAGACGCTTTGCAAACTCAGCCGCGATATCGGCGCCAAAACCCACCGGTTTCCCTGACGCATCGACGTAACCCATCGGCGGAGAATCGAAGCGGATCCCCGCCTTGAACACGCCGGTTTCCTTGATCTTGTCGAATGTCGACTTGCAGTCACACGTCGCCTGCGCCTGCGCAAGCCCATGTGACGGCGCAAGCACGGCGACGGACATCAGTAACACTAGCGTCACCACGCTGAGCATGTGCGCTCGTGCGGGTGTGGAGCAATCGGCGTTCAGAATCGACCTCACAATACCTCCTCTATTGGGCGACGAGTCATGCCACGCCACAGTGGCCGTGGATCAACGAAAACCGGATTAATGATGCAGCACCTGCTCTAGGAATAAGCGGCCACGCTCTGACTGTGGCAAGCGAAAGAAGGCCGCGGATTCGCTGCGTTCTACGATGCGTCCCTTATCCATGAAAACAACTTCCGTGGAGGCGCTTCGCGCGAACCCCATCTCGTGCGTGACGACAAGAAGGGTCATGCCTCCCTCCGCAAGTCCACGAATCACATCGAGCACCTCGCGAATCATCTCTGGATCGAGGGCCGACGTTGGCTCATCGAACAGCATGATTCTAGGACGCATCACGAGCGCCCGGGCGATGGCGACGCGCTGTTGCTGGCCTCCGGACAGCTCGCTCGGGTACACGAGGGCCTTGTCGGCGGCGCCGACGCGATCGAGCATCGCCATACCTTCGCGCGTGGCATCAGCCTGCGTCACACCACGCACCTTTCTAAGCGCCAGCGTGACGTTATCGATCACCCGCATGTTCGGATAGAGGCTAAAGCGCTGGAAAACCATGCCGATGTTGGCGCGGAAATCGATCGATCTCAGGGTGCGATCGTTGATTTCCTGTCCCATGACGCGAATGGTGCCCGCCTGGGCGCGTTCGAGGCCGTTTACGCAACGGAGCAGCGTGCTCTTGCCCGATCCGCTCGGACCGCAGATCACGACGACACTGTTTGATCCGATCGCGAGATTGATGTCGTACAGCACCTGTTGCGAGCCGTACCACTTGCCGACGCTGGTGAACTCGACTATCGGATCCTGCATTCTCGCTCGCCGCTCGGGCATAACCTAGGGGATGATAGCATCGGCGTAAAAACAGCGTCATCGACAACGCCGTCTTCGAGCATCGCTTTTAGGTAAGGAGGTTACTTGGAACCTTTGATCATTACCGCCGCAGTCACGGGCGGCGGGCCCGCACGCGCACATACTCCATATCATCCCGTAACGCCGCAAGCGGTGGCGGACGCCGCCGTGGACTGCTGGAGAGCCGGTGCCGCGATCGTGCACATTCACGCTCGACATGAAGATGAATCGACAAGCAGCGATGCCGCAGCATATCGAAACATCGTTGAGCGCATTCGTGCAGCGGGCTGCGATGTCGTTCTGAGTCTTTCCGCAGGTGACGACGGCGGTAAATCCAATCACGAACAGCGGTGGGCGGTGCTGGAAGCGACCGAGGAGCTCGCCTCGCTCGATATGGGTCCGATGAACCGCGGTCAACGCATGTACGACAACCGGCCATCGTATCTGCGTGAAATGGCAAAACGCATGCTGGAGCGCAGGGTCAAGCCCGAAATCGACGTATTCGATACCGGTCAGATGGACGGTGTCACGAGACTCATCAAAGACGGTCTCCTCATGCCGCCCTACTTCGTGCAATTCGTGTTCGGTATTGCCGGCGCAATGCCGGCGGATGTGCGGATGCTTCCGGTCCTGCGTTCGCTCCTTCCCGCTGACGCGCTGTGGTCGATCGACTGCTCGGGGACGGACAACGAGACTTTCCAGCGATTTCAGTTGAGTGCTTTCGTCGACGGCGGTCACGTGCGAACCGGCATGGAGGATCACGTCTACGTTCGCCCTGGCGAGCTCGCGAAGAGCAACGCGGAGATGGTTGCACAGTGGGCCGACACGGCTCGCATCTGGGGCCGTCCAGTCGCATCGCCCGCGGATGCGCGCCGCATGTTGGGACTGTCGGGTTGCAAGATTGGCTGACGCCCGCCTGGAAGCCTGCCCGGCAGCGTAGGCGGCAACTTTTTTAGACCGCGATGGCATCCGCGCTCAGGAATCTGCGAAACGCCCTCCTCGGCGACGTCACCTTAGCGCTGGGTGTACATTGGCCTGCGTTGCGCATCCTTCGTGCGATGCGGCGCGTGAACGGGGTCCAGCTCAGTGCGGCGGAGTTGCGCGCGATCGCGCTCACGGTGAAGCCCAAAGCACCGTGCAGATTCCTGATCTTCGGTTTCGGAAACGATGCGCTATTCTGGATGCGCCTGAACCGGGGCGGAACGACGGTGTTCCTGGAAGACAACGACGAGTGGCTGCAAAACGCCCTTCGCAGCAATCCCGAAGCTGCGATCTACCCCATTGTCTACGAAACGCTCCGACCACAGTGGCGCGCGCTGCTCGACGCACCCGATAATCTAGTGACCAAGCTGCCCGAGTCGGTCGAGCATACACGCTGGGACGTCATCCTCGTCGACGCTCCGGCGGGCTGGGGCGACGCGACGCCGGGACGAATGAAAAGCATCTTTCTCGCGTCCCGGCTTGTCGCCGCTAACGGCGATGTTTTCGTGCACGACTGCGACCGCGAAGTCGAGCAGATTTACTGCGATCGCTTCCTGCACGCCGACAACCTGGTCGCCGAAATCAGGCGGCTTCGCCAGTATCGGATCGCCAGCTAGCGAGCAGTCCGCGAAGCCACTCGTCGTACGTTCAAATCCCTACCGACGATAGGGATGCACATTAATCGCGCCTCCTCGTGCGAACCCTGGCGCGAACCCCGTTGTCCCACTTTATACGCGAGGCCGCAGAGCTTGCGGTACGCGGTTTTTGAAAGGAGGCAGGACGATGAAGATCAGTAAATGTATGACCCGCGACGTGCAACTGGCGAGCCCCACGCAGTCGATCCGCGACGCGGCGAAAACGATGGCTGAGATCGACGCAGGGTCGCTGCCGGTCGGCGAGGACAATCGACTGGTCGGCATGATCACCGACCGAGACATCGTCATTCGCGCGGTTGCGGAAGGCAGGTCCGCCGACACGTCGGTGCGCGAGGTCATGAGCCAGGAAGTCCTCTATTGCTTCGATGACCAGGAGCTCGAGGAGGTGGCGCGCAACATGGCCGACATCAAGGTACGCCGGCTGCCGGTGCTCAATCGCTCCAAGCACCTCGTGGGCATCGTGTCGCTTGGCGACCTGTCCCAGAAGGAGCAACCGGAGGTGACAGCCAAGGCGGTATCCAATATCTCCAAGCCGGGCGGGCGGCACTCCCAAGCAACGCAATAGCTCGCCGTTTATCCACGCGCGCGGCTATTGCCGCACGCGTGGCATGTCCTCCGTTGCTTTCGCCAAAAGCGGGCGGCGTGCACGGTACCGGCCTTGGTTACGGAAACGCCGGAATGTTGGGCTCAACCCCGTTGTCGGCAGCTTCCGGATGGATGCGGCTGAGCAACGCGTTAAGTTGCTCTACCCGGTGCTCCGGTACGTCGACCATCAGGAGGATCTTTCCTTCGTCGATCGCCGAGGCGAAGCGCTTTAGCCGCGAGTTCGGGATGGACGCCGCCGCCAGGCTCGACGTCCAAGCGCCGAAGGCGGCGCCAGCCGCGGTTGCAAGCAAGACCGCGAACACTTGCGGGAGCCCCTCCATCGGAGGGAACCAGATCAGCAGCGTGCCGGCAATGCAGCCCAGGACTGCTCCCATCGCTGTGCCGAGTTGCGCGCCGTGCACGATGTCGGACTTTTGCAGCACATTGGCTTCGTGCAAGCCGTCCATCGACGTACCGCGTTTGGCGAGAAAGTGAATGTGGCGTTCCTCGATGCGCGCAAGCAGCAGGTCGTCCATCATCCTGCGCGCGCTCGGTAGGTCCGGCATGACATAGTAGAGCCTGCGACGCATGGGGCCTCCTCGGTTGGTCCTACATGCCTATCTAGACTGCACGTACGCAGCAACCGCCTGCGTCTCTTCATGCGTGAGGGCTTTCATGAAGTCGTGCTTGATGGCCGTCTCGCGTGCTTGCGTCTGAATGTAGCCGACCTGCTTGACGATGTATTTGGCGTGCTGACCAGCAAGTCGGGGGAATTCACCCGCGCCCTCCGCTTGCTGTCCGTGGCATGCCGTACAGGCCGGAATGCCACGATCCAAAGCTCCGCCGTCGAACATCTCCTTGCCCTTCATCGCGAGCGCAGGTCGCTCCGACCTGCCGGGAGCGGGGGGCTGCACCGCATAGTAACGCGCGATGCCGCCGATCGTCACCGCATCGAGCTGACCGGCGATGCCCCACATGAAATCGTGCGCATCTTTGTCCGCGCGGATTCTATTGGCGAACGCTTCGAGCTGTTTAATCGTGTAGTCCTCACGCTGTGCGGCGAGTATCGGAAATTCCGGCGATGTACTGATGCCGCGAGGCCCGTGGCAACTGGAGCAGAGGTTCACCGCCTTTTCTTCGGCCGCCTTTTGTGCGTTCGGCGGTAGGTCCCGAGCATTAGCGATCGTCGCCGTACCGCCAAGCACCACGCCGACCAGGACTGAACAAGCGAGTTTCATTGCGAGATTCCTTGACGTTCTGAGTATGGCATCCCCAGATGTTGAGGAACAGGGCGTTGTGGCCCCGCGTTGCGCACCTCGCCATAGGAGTTGAACGACGTCTGGTTAAATGAGCCGTTGCGCGTCGCGTATGCCGGGTGATCCTGACAAGGCAAACAGTGCGTGTAGTGCGGAAATTCGACAAAAATTTTTCCGGCACTCGGGAATAATCGGCGCCAGTGCGGATGTACTTTTTCTCCATGAAGTGTCGCTCGTTTCTTGTGCTCTGAGAAATGATGGGGACTCGTTCGAGCAGGCAGGCCGCTGCACGAGAAGTTTTGGCAACTTTTCTGACGAAATGCTGACGCTGCGAGGGTCCCGGAATACCATCGCGCACGATGCTGTTTGCGCGAGTAGCGTCTTGTTGCCGGGCATCGGTCGCTGAAACCGCGCACCGAGTCGGATACAAGGCGACAACGGCGATGCCAACGTGGCATTCGCGGTAGGACCTGGCCTCATCGAAAACCATGGAGAGGCAGCTAAAGGCATTGCGGTTAAGCGTACTTTTCTTGTTGCTTGCGTCGCTTGCCGATCACGCGAATAGCGCGGCCAGCGCTGCCTGCATCGGCCACTCGTCGACAGGGGGTAACCCATGTTCTCGCTTCGTAGGCGTTTATCGGCTCGGCTCTGCTTGATTCCGCTGGCAATCGCGACCTCTGCGGTAGCCAACAGCGCATTCGCCGATGATCATGGTCCTTTCCTGGAGCGCTTTGATACCGTAAGCCTCGTCGCTTCCACCGTGCCAGCCAACGGAGACATCAACCCGTACGGGATTGTTGTCGTTCCGCGCTCCGAGGGCTTGCTCAAGCGCGGCCATGTCCTTATCAGCAATTTCAATAACAGCGCCAACGCGCAGGGCACCGGAACTACCATCGTCCAGGTAAGTCCGCAGGGGGCACTAACGCTGTTCGCGCAAATCGATCCCGCCGCAGTCGCGAACGGATGCCCCGGTGGTGTGGGTCTAACCACCGCGCTCACTGTGCTGAAACGGGGCTGGGTAATCGTAGGAAGTCTACCCACGACGGATGGAACGTCAGCCACGGCCGGAGCCGGCTGCCTGATCGTGCTCAACAGCGCCGGCGAGGTGGTGGAGACCTTCGCAGGTGGCGGCATCAACGGGCCGTGGGACATGACCAGCCTCGACGAGGAAGAGCACGCCTGGCTCTTCGTCACCAACGTGCTCAATGGTAATGTAACCGCGGGTAATCCTCACGTCGTCAACCAGGGCACGGTGCTGCGCATCGCGCTGCGGGTCCCGAAACATGGAGAGGGAATCCCGGCACTCGGGGCGACAACGGTGATCGGGTCCGGATTCGCCGAGACAGCAGACCCGGATGCTTTGGTCATTGGTCCAACCGGGGTGGGACTGGCAGAGGATGGCACGCTGTATGTGGCTGACAGTGTCAACAATCGAATTGCCGCGATACCGCACGCGCTGACGCGCCAGACCACGGCTTTTACCGGAGTCGAGGTGACCATCGACGGCGCGCTCAATGATCCGCTCGGCCTGCTGATCGCACCCGACGGCCACATCATCACGGCGAACGGAGGCGATGGGAACTTGGTGGAGACGACACGCGCCGGCTCGCAAATTGCGGTAACGACGGTGGAAACGGCCACCGGTGCCGGGTCGCTGTTCGGCATCGCCATCGTGCCCGGCAGACGCGGCGTCTATTTCGTGGATGATGGCGACAACACGCTGAAGGTACTGGCACCGAAGAACGCGCCTAAAGGTCAAGGCGACGAGAGTGATTGATTGATGATGCAGTGGGGGGTTCTGGGGCGTGGACGTGCGCTACCTTGCAGTCTCGGTCGGGGCATTCGTCAGCAAGCCGTAAGGTAAGTAGGGTCGCGAGTGGATTGCGACATACGATCAAGTAGCCTGCCACGCGATGAGACTCGAAAACAATCGGTTTCGTTGATCTACGTCATGTGCACAGCCGCAGCCAGCTACGATAGTCTGAACTCATCGTTGCACGACGTGGGCTGGTTTGCCGATGCTGTACGTAACGGTGCACGATTTTGCTGACGTGTCCGCGAGGAGATTCATGAATTCGGATCGGATACTCACGACACTTCGAATCGGCGCCGGACTGATGTTGTACGTTTTGGCATTGCCGTCCGATGCGGTCCCGGCATTCGCGCGCCAGACGGGGCAGGATTGCGTCGCCTGCCATGTTAGCTGGCCGGAACTCACGCCCTATGGCCGCTATTTCAAGCTGACTGGATACACGATCGGCAAGCCCGCCTTTTCGTCGGAAGGATTCGACCACATCCCGTTGGCAGTGATGGCGCAGGCGTCGATTACGTCGACCAAGAACAACACCACCACTGATCCGGCGACCGGCGAGACAACGACCGTCAATCAACGCAACAACAGCGCCGTATTCTGCTGTCTGAGTTTGTTCCTTGCGGGCAAGGTCACGGATAACATCGGTGGATTCATCCAGTGGACCTACGACAACCTGGCCACGACCGCGGACGGCAGTCTCGGCGGCCACAGCGCGATCGACAATACGGATCTGCGTCTGGCGGGGAAGTATTCGGCGCCGGGCGCAGCAGAGCCGGATTGGTTGTATGGCCTGACGCTGAACAACAATCCGACTGTTGAAGATCCGTGGAACAGCACGCCCGCCTGGGGCTTTCCGTTCACTGCTTCGCCGCTCGCGCAAACGCCCGCCGCCGCAACATTGATCGATGGCGGCCTGGCGCAGCAGGTCGCGGGGATCGGAGCCTACGCCTTCTGGCAAAAGACGCTCTACGGCGAAGTCGCCGCATATCGAACCGCCAACGTCGCCGGCAATCTCCTCCGCGCCGGCACGCCGTTCAACACACCGGGTGGCGTCATTACGGTGAACAATTTCAATCCTTACTGGCGCCTCGCGTACGCGCATGATTGGGGGCCGAATTCGATCATGTTCGGTACGTACGGAATGGTCGTCAATGTCTTCCCCGACAACCTGAGTACGTCGACGCCGACCGATCGCTATCGCGACGTCGCGGTGGACGCACAGTACCAGTACATCACTGACCCGCATACCTTTACCGCGCAGACCACTTACATTTGGGAGAAGCAGTCGTACAACGCCAGTTTCCCCATAACGCAGCAGACAGGCTCCGGGTATGGAGCGGGGCCCACTCCTGCCAACCCGACCGACACGCTGCGTACGTTCAAGGTCAAAGGTACCTACTACTACGAGCGGAAGTATGGAGCGACGCTCGCCTATTTCCAGACGACCGGCAGCGCGGACGAGGGACTGTACGGTGCCGACGACAGCGGCAACCCGCGCACCCCTAATAGCAACGGCTACATAGTCGAATTCGATTGGGTGCCGATTCAGAACCTGCGCCTGCTGCTGCAATACACCGGCTATTCGAAGTTCAATGGAGCGTCGACCAATTACGATGGCACCGGACGCAACGCGCGCGACAACAACACGCTGTTCTTTGATGTATGGGTAGCATTCTGAGCGCCTTGTGGCACTATCAAGTCGGCGCACCGATTGCACGCGACGGTACAGTCGAGCGTCCGATCGGGTCGAGGGGCTGACAATGAAATACGCTAGGCTGGCGATCGCCGGAGCAGTGATGGCAGGCGTCGCAACGATAGCGGCCGGCCAAGGCGACGCCGCGACCCAGAAAGCGGCCGAGGAAAAGGTGATCAACCTCTGCTCGACTTGTCACGGCCCTCGAGGTATCAGCACGTCGCCGGAGTTTCCCATCCTTGCCGCACAGAATCGCGTGTACCTGACGAATCAGATCGACGCGTTTCGGAAGAAAACTCGATCCGAAAAAGATGCTCACGATTTCATGTGGGGCATTGCGGCGACGCTCGACGACCCTATTATCGAAGGTATTGCCCGTTACTATGCGACCCAACCGCCAGCGCCTGGACGGATGGAGGAACCTGTCCTCGTAGCCAAGGGTAAGGAACTGTTTGACAAGGGGTTGCCCAATCGTGGCATCCCGGCGTGTGCCACCTGCCACGGACCCAATGCGGAAGGCCTCGCCGATTTTCCGCGCCTTGCAGGGCAGCATTCGAAGTATGTCGTCAAGCAAATTAACTACATTCAATCACTGGTTCGCGCTGCGCCCGTAATGCACGGCATAGTGAAGGACCTCACTCCGACGGAGATTGCGGCAGTGGCCGCGTATGTGGAGTCAAAATAGATGCATGCTTGGGCAGAGTCGGCGGGCTCCGATCGAGTCCCTGCGGACATTCGCAATGGATCTTTAACCGAGGAACTCGGATGACTAAAGACAGCTGTCACACCAGTCGACGTCGCTTTATCAAGATTAGCGTCGCTGGCCTTGCGGCCACACCAATCGCGACGGCGTTGCTCAGTGGGGCCGCGCAAGCGGTAGACACGGTTAGCGAATCGGAGCCGATGGCGACAGCGCTCGGCTACAAGACGGATGCGACCAAGGCCAGCAATCGTAAAGACAGTGCCGCAACGTGTAGCAGCTGCAACCTGTTTTCCGGCAAGCCCGGCGCGAGCGACGGTCCTTGCAGCGTATTCGGTGGCAAGCTGGTCAATGCCAAAGGATGGTGTACCGCCTGGGTCAAGAAGGCGTAACAAGCCCGTCGCGAAACAATGTTCTGCGTTTTATCCACGCGTGCGGCAATAGCCGCGCGTGTGGGATGCTCGCTCCGCGTCGTTATTTCCACCCTTGTGCTCGCCTTCAGCGCCGGGAGCGCGATCATCCAGACGTGTGGAAGAAATGCTCGTAGACGAACTGCGCCGCCAGCATAACTGCTGGGTAGGCCGCCAGCCCCCGGCCACGTCCGTCATCGTCGGCCCGTCGGATGACTGCTTTGGAGAAGGTCGACCGGCTCAGTCGCCACGCTTCGTCTGCTTCCTGCTGCGGCCTCAACCGATCGAAGCAACAGTTTGGTGGAACCGTTCGGCGGGTGTTTCGAAGTTTAGTGTCTTTCTAGGGCGCTCGTTCAATCGTCTGGCCACAGCGTTGAGTTTTGCTTGCGAGT
>Ga0207700_10000162_pt1 | contig 39823 bp, 38 predicted proteins | sample LARL82metaG_FD_184348 | JGI IMG/M metagenome (GOLD analysis project Ga0207700, IMG submission 184348) | Corn, switchgrass and miscanthus rhizosphere microbial communities from Kellogg Biological Station, Michigan, USA - LAR L8-2 metaG... | ecosystem: Host-associated > Plants > Roots >...
GGCGGGAACAACGGTCCCTGGCGGCACCTTCTGCATGGATGTGCGCATGATGCGCATCGAGGCCACGCCAAGCAACTGGTCCGTCTCGTCCACGATCTCCGCGCGGGCCAGTCCCGTCTCCTCGTCGACCGCGTCGGCCTCGGCCCGTCCCTCGATCCAGGCATGGCCGGCCGGCAGCGGCCGGATGAACTCGACGCGCAGCTGCGCCGTCAGTGTCGCGCCCCCGCCGGCCATGGCGGACACGATGGCGGCGCCGCAGCAGGCATCCGCCAGCACCGCGAACGTGCCGGGAAGAAGCCCGCCGTCCGGCGCGGTCAGGTACGGCGACACAGGCACCCGGACCACCGCGGCGCCGGCCTCGACGCTGCGTATGTCGATGCCGAGGGTCTGGTACGCCGGGACGGGGATCCCGTCGCGGCCCGCCCCGCGCCGCAGGGCCTCGATCTCGCCCTCCGCGGCGGCCCCTATCGCCGCGTGGGCCCGCTGGCCGCCCATGATCCTCCCGTTACGCTGAAGCCGCGCTGCCTCTGTCGCCAGGGCCGCGCTTGCCACGTATCAGCATAATAGATAAATTAATTATATGTATAGATGTCCAGAGATGACGCTGCCGTTGCTGGCGCGCCGGTGAGCGGGCCACTAGCGGGAATCCGGGTCGTCGAACTCGCCGGCATCGGCCCGATCCAGCTCGCGGGCATGCTGCTCGCCGACCTTGGCGCCGACGTGGCGCGCGTCGAGCGCCCCGGTGGCCAGGTCTTCACGCCGCCGCGAACGGAAGTGCTGCACCGGAGCCGGCCCTCGCTCGCGGTCGACCTCCGCACCCCGGCGGGCGCCGAGACCGTGCTGCGCATGACCGAGCGCGCCGATGTCCTGATCGAGGCGTTCCGCCCGGGCGTCGCCGAGCGCCTTGGCGTCGGGCCCGAGGCGTGCGCGCAGCGCAACCCGGCCCTCGTCTACGCCCGGATGACCGGCTGGGGACAGTCCGGGCCGCTCGCGGCCCGCGCCGGCCACGACATCAACTACCTGGCCATCACCGGGGCGCTGGCGAGCATCGGCCCGGCCGACGGCGCTCCGGTGCCACCGCTGAACCTGGTCGCCGACTTCGGCGGCGGCACGATGTTCCTCGTCGCGGGGATCCTCGCCGCGCTGCTCGAACGGCAGCGGAGCGGGCGCGGGCAGGTGATCGACTCCGCCATGGTCGACGGCGCCTCCTACCTGATGTCGATGGTCTACAGCCAGTACGCCGGCGGGCTGTGGCGCAACGAGCGCAGCGCGAACCTGCTGGACGGCGGGGCGCCCTTCTACGGCACCTACGAGTGCGCCGACGGCCGCTACATCGCCGTCGGCGCACTCGAGCCGAAATTCTTCGCCGAGCTCGTCGCCGTCCTCGGCCTGGACGACGTGCCGGCGCAGCACGACCGGGAGGCGTGGCCGCGGTTGCGGGAGATGTTCGCCCGCGCCTTCCTGACCAGGACCCGCGACGAGTGGGCGGCCGCGTTCGAGAGCGTGGACGGGTGCGTCGCGCCCGTACTCGACCTGGCGGAAGCGCCGGGCGGCGCGCACCTGGCGGCACGGGGCACGTTCACCGAGGCGTTCGGCGTCGTGCAGCCGGCGCCGGCGCCCCGGCTGTCGCGCACGCCCGGCCGCATCCGGTCGGCGCCGCCCAGCCCGGGAGCGGACAGCCGGGAGGTGCTGAGCGACTGGGGGTTCGACAAGGCCGAGATCGACGCTCTCATCGCCCAGGGGACCGTTGCCGAGGACGCTGAGAACGGCGGTGCGGCGACGTGACCTCCGGTGTCGCGGGCAAGGTCATCGCCGTCACGGGGGTGTCGTCAGGAATCGGCCGCGCCTGCGCCCGGTCCCTGGCCCGGCAGGGCGCCCTCGTGGTCGGGGTCGGGCGGCGCGCGGACCGCGGCGCCGCGATCGCGGACGAGCTTCGCGCCGAGGGCCACACGATGACGCCGGTCGCCGGCGACATGACCATGGTGGCCGACTGCGTTCGGTTCATCGACGCCGTGGTGGCCGAGCACGGGAGGATCGACGCGCTCGTGAACAACGTCGGCGGCTCCGGGGTGCCCACGTACGTGCCGAGCGAGGAGGTCACTGCCGAGCAGTTCGACGAGGGCATCGCGCTGAACGTCAGGAGCGCCTTCTTCTGCTCGACGGCAGCCATCCGGCACATGAAGCGCCAGGGCGGCGGGTCGATCGTGAACATCTCATCGGTCGTCGGGAACCAGGCGATGGCCGCCCAGGTCGTCTACGGGATCGCGAAAGCCGGACTGGATCACCTCACCCGCTGCCTGGCGGTCGAGTTCCTCCAGGACCGGATCCGGGTGAACTCGATCATCATCGGGGGCGCGATGACCGGCCAGTCGGCGCGTGCGCTCAGCGAGGTGAGCGAGCTGTACGGGCTTCCGGCGCCGACGGCGGAGACGCTTCCGCTCGCCGTCCAGGGCACGTCGATGGACGAGATCACCGACGCCATCGAATTTCTCTGCAGTGACGCGAGCCGTGGCGTGACGGCCACGGCGGTGGCCGTCGACCAGGGCCGCAGTGCCGGCGCCATCTTCTCGGCCGCGCTCACCGACGCGCTCGCCGGGAAGTGGACACGCTGAGCCGCTGGCGCTGGCCGCCGCGCCTATAGCGGCACCGCGCCGACGCCGGGGACGAGTTCGTCGTGGACCCCGCGCATCATCGCCAGGTACGCGTCCGGGTCCTGCGAGCGCAGCCGGTACTCCTCGATCACCGGCGGGTACGTGGTGGTCAGGAACTGGCCGCTCTCGATCAGGTCGACGAGCATGCGCGCGGCCTCCTCGGACGTGACCGCCGTTCGGACCGCGCTGCGCGCGTAGTCGTCGGATTCCGCGGAGGCGAGCAGCAGCGGTGTCAGCATCCCCTTCGGGCAGAAGCAGCACGTGGTGATGCCCCGGGACGCGTAGGTGTAGTGCAGCCATTCCGCGAGCGCGAGTTCTGCGTGCTTGGTGGCGGCGTACGCGGCCGAGACCGGGTTGCTGGTGAGCGCGTTGGAGGAAGCGACGACGGCCAGGTGGCCCTCGCTTCGCTCGATCCACCGCGGCAGCAGCGACCGCGAGGCGTACACGATCGCCATGACGTGGACCTGCCACATCCGCTGCCAGGTCTCGTCGGGGGTGAACGTCGACGTTTTCGCGCCGATGCCGGCGTTGTGCACCCAGACGTCCACCTGGCCGAACTCCGCCTCCACGGCGGCGACCGCGGCCCGCACCTGCTGCTCGCCCGAGACGTCCGCGATGACCGGCATGCCGCCGACCTCGGCGGCGACGCGCCCGGCCGCGGCGGAGTTCCGGTCGACAACGGCGATCGCCCGTGCCTCGCGCGTCCTGGCGAGACGACAGGCGTCGGCACCGAGTCCGCTGCCGCCGCCGGTGATGGCGACCACACGTCCGGCGAGCTTCATGCCGCTACCTCCCCGGGGAAGAATCCTCTTACCTATTTATATTTCTTAACTTATATTTGTTGCTGTCCGCAACCCATCCACAAGGGGGAGCCCGTGCTGGAGCAGCTGGAAGGCGTCCGCGTGCTGGAGTCGGCGACGCTGTTCAACGGCGACCACGTGGGGACGCTGCTCGGCGATCTGGGCGCCGATGTCATCAAGATAGAGAGCCCGTTCCAGGGTGACTACCTGCGTGACTTCCTTGGCCAGATCACGCCGCACCACAGCCCCGCGCACGTGCAGGTCAACAAGAACAAGCGCAGCGTGACGCTGGACCTCCGCACGGCCGCGGGAAAGGAGATCTTCTGGCGGCTGCTCGCGACCGCGGACGTCTTCCTTGACGGCAACGCCGGCGACGCGCTCGACCGGCTCGGGGTGGGGTACGCGGAGCAGCGCAAGCGCAAGCCGGACATCGTGTTCTGTCAGGTCAGCGGCTTCGGCCACGGCGGCGCCTACGGCAACGTCCCGACGCACGGGCAGATGATGAACGCGCTGGCGGCGTGCACGCCGATGGAGATGGGCGAGGACGGGCTGACGCGGCCCGCCACCACCCCGCAGTCGATGGGCAGCATGAGCAGCGCGGGCGAAGGCACGGCCGACGCCGGCATCTACGGCGCCTACCACATCCTGGCGGGCCTGGTCCGCAGGCTCCGCACCGGTGAGGGCTGCTTCATCGATGTCGCGGGCGCCGACGCGTGCGTCGCGTCGGCCTGGATAAGCGCGACCTATCAGCTCAATGACACAAGGATCGCCGACCGCACGACCATGCCCGCGCCCGGGCAGTCCGACCTGGGCAGCGCCAAGTACCAGTTCTACGAGACCGCCGACCGCAAGTTCATCCTGTTCTGCGCCATCGAGCACAAGTTCTGGGACCACTTCTGCCAGGCGGTCGGGCGGCCCGATCTCGCTGCCCGCAAGAACGCGTCGGCGCCGGTCGACTTCGCCGCCGGCGAAGTGGAGCTGCGGCATGAGCTGCAGCGGATCTTCCGCACCCGCACGCTGGAGGAGTGGATGAAGGTCGCCGTAGAGCATGACGTCGCCATGGGGCCCGCGCCCACCAGGCTCCCTGAGCTGCTCGACGACCCGCACATGCGGCAGCGGCAGATCTTCTACGAGGGCGAGCACCCGCAGGCCGGGCCGTTCACCTACGTGGGGCAGCCCGCGGTGATCGAGGGGCAGGACTACGAAGTGTGGCGGCCCGCTCCCGGGCTCGGTGAGCACACCCGGGAAGTGCTCGCCGAACTCGATCTCACGGCAGACCAGCTCGACCAGCTCGCCAGCGAGCACGTGATCTAGGACCCGAGGAGGCTACCGTGACACCGACGCCCCCCGATGACATACCTGCCGTCGCGGTCGCACCGCAGCCTCCCTTCGATCCCGACGTGGCCGCCTTCCTGGCGGGGATGGGCGACCACTTCCCGAGGGAGCTCACAGCGGACCTGATCCCGGCCCTGCGGCAGCCGAATCCGCTGCTGCCACCCCCGTCCGACGACGACCTGCGGCGCGGCGGGGCCTTCGGGGTCACCGAACGCCTCGTGCCCGGGCCCGAAGGGGCGCCCGAGGTGTCGCTGCTGATCTGCCGCCCGACCGGGGTGACCACACCGGTAGCAGCCATCTACCACATCCATGGCGGCGGGATGATCGTCGGTGACAACCGCCTGGGCCTGGAGCAGTTCGTGGCGTGGGCGGAGGAACTACGGGCGGTGGTGGTCTCGGTGGAGTACCGGCTAGCGCCGGAGACACCGCATCCCGGCCCGGTCGAAGACTGCTACGCGGGGCTGACGTGGACGGCGGACCACGCGGCGGAGCTCGGCATCGACCCGGACCGCATCGTCATCGCGGGCGCCAGCGCCGGCGGCGGCCTCACCGCCGCGGTCGGGCTGCTGGCCCGTGACCGCGGCGGCCCCGCGCTGGCCGGGCAGATGCTGCAGTGCCCGATGCTCGACGATCGCAACGACACCCCATCGGCCCGGCAGATGACCGGAGCCGGGATCTGGGACAGCACCGCGAACCGCACGGGCTGGACGGCACTGCTCGGCGACGCGTGCGGCGGTCCGGACGTCTCGCCGTACGCCGCGCCGGCCCGCGCCACGGACCTGTCCGGGCTGCCGCCCACGTTCATCGACGTGGGCTCCGCCGAGACCTTCCGTGACGAGGCCGTGACGTACGCCAGCCGGATCTGGCAGGCCGGCGGGACCGCCGAGCTGCACGTGTGGCCGGGCGGCTGCCACGGGTTCGCCGCGCTGGTGCCGCGAGCCGCCATCTCGCGGGCCGCGGTCGCGGCACAGCTGGACTGGCTGCGCCGGGTGCTCTGACAGCACCGATCCGGCGTCAGCCGAGCCGCACCCGGGGGTCCGGGCTCCCGCATGAGCAGGGGCCGGAGACCACGCTGCCGGTGATCCCGAGCGGGACGCGCCGCGCCTGGTGCGCGCGGCCGGCGACCGTGCTGAGGAGCAGGCCGTCGCCGGTCTCTTCGACGAGCCACTCGGCCCCGTTGACGTGCGCGCCTGCTCGCTGCGGGCATTCCAGGGCGAGCGCGGGCCCGAGCAACGCGATCAGCCCGGGCCGCAGCCCGGCGGCGGTCAGCACCGGCCGGGCGTCAGCGTGCGCGAGGATCGCGGGCACCCCGCCCAGCAGGTCCGCCAGTTCCCCGGAGTCCGCGAGCGCCTCGGCGGTTTCGCGGCCGAGTCCGAAGACCAGCGACAGGGGCAGCCGCCGGGCGAACGTCGCGGTCCGCCGGGAATCCCAGCCGAAGACATCGGCCATCCCGAACGTGATGCCGATCTCGCGGCACGCCCGCAGGACCGGCGACACCCAGGGGCCTTGCCACATCGCCGCCGTGATCAGCGCGTAGCCGGACCGGCTGGCCCCCCAGCGGGTGAGCTGCTCCCGGGCCCACACCGTGTCCCGGCTGGTTTCCTCCCAGCCGATCTCGAAGTCCACGATCTGGTCGCCGGCGTGGTAGCGGCCGATGCCGGCGATGGGCGCCCGGGGCAGCGCCGCCGCCGCGGCGACCATCGATGCCCTGCTCATTTCCGCACCACGCTCATTTCTTCACAACACGGGGGAACTTCGCCACGCTGGTGCTGCGGGCGAGGATCTCGTCCGCCGTCTCGAGCTCCACCACCGGCACCACGCCGACGCGTTCCCCGATCGCCGCGGCCAGCCGCTCCGCCAGGCCGCCCACGTCACCGGACGGCTCATACCCCACGCGCACCCGCAGTTCTTCGACCTCACGGCTAGGCCGGATGATCTGGAACAGCCCGTCGGCGGTCTCCGGCACGCTCTCCACGGCCGCCCATACGTCGCCGACCAGGACCGGCCGGCCGCGGACCACTGTCTCGTCACCCTTGCGGCCCGCGACCCACATCCGGGAATGGGTCCGCCCGCAGCCGCACACGTCGCCGCTCATCCGCACCAGGTCGTCGCTCCGGTAGCGGATCAGCGGCGCCGCCAGGTCATCGAGGTTCGTGGCGACCAGCTCGCCCACCTCGTCGCCGGAAACGGGGTCGTTGCCGTCGGCCGACAGATGCTCGGCCAGGACCGTGTCCTCCCACAGGTGGTAGCCGTCGTGCTCGCGGCACTCCCAGGCGGTGCCCGTGTCGCCCGCGCTCGTGTAGACGAACAGCTCGAGCCCCCAGTCCTCGCGGACCATGCGGGCCTGGTGCCGGCCCAGCGGCTGGCCCGCGAAGCTCGCCCCCTTGAAGCAGGAGAATGCCTCACGCAGGTCGTGCGTCGCCGCCAGCCGCTCGAGCTCGATGATGATCGGGCCCATGAGCTGCACGTAGGCCGGACGGTACGCCTTGATGACCTCCAGGACCTCCGCCCAGTGCCCCATCCAGGTGTCGGCGTAGACCGGGACGAGGCCCAGCATCTGGTAGAAGCTGTCGAAGAAGCCGCGGAAGCTGCCGGCCGGAGCCAGCACGCGGTCACCGGGCCGGAGCCCGAGTTCCCACAGGTCACGGGCCGACGCCAGCGGCAGCGGTGGCTGGGCGTCCCACAGCTCAGGGAAGAACTCCGGCTCGCCCGTGGTCCCCGAGCTCGAGGTGATCGACGTCAGCTCCGACGGGTCCACGCACAGCAGGCCGGCATACGGGTCGCCGGTCCGGCTCCGGAACGCCCTGATGTCATCGCGGGTGATCGTGGGGACCAGCCGCGCGAAGTCGTCGAGGTCCCTGATGTCCGCGGGGCGGACGCCGGCCGCGTCCCATACCTCGTGATAGAAAGCCGAACGCTCGTAGGCGTAAGGCACGAGGCTGAGGATGCGCTCGGTCTGCAGCTTTGTCAGCTCGGCCCTGGGCATCGTCTCGATCCCGGGCTGGAAGTAGCGATCACCAGCCACGTCCGTCGGCATGCTCACCACTCGCTTCTCAGGTGGACAGGATCGTTACCGCGGACACGCCGGGAGCGCCGTACAGGTGCGCGTAGCCGACCGCGGGCTTCCGTGACACCTGCCGGGCGCCCGCGGCGCCGCGCAGTTGCAGGACGAGCTCGTGGATCTGGCGCAGGCCCGAGGCGCCGATCGGCTCGCCGTTGCCGATCAGGCCGCCGTCGGTGTTGACCGGCAGCCGGCCGGTGATCTCGGTCTCGCCGTCGGCGATCATGCGTTCCTGCTCGCCGTCCTTGCACAGCCCGTTCTCGGCGAGGTGGATGATCTCCGACCCGGCGTCGGTGTCCTGCAGTTGCGCTACCGCGATGTCCTGCGGCCCGATCCCGGCGAGCTCGTACGCCTCCCGCGAGGCGTCCACGGTCGGGCTCGGCGTGGGCTCGCCCGCGGGCAGCGCCGGGCTCTGCACCTCGAACGCACCGATCCGGCGGCTGCGCAGCGCACAGGCGCGCACCCGGACCGGCCGCCCGGCGTACTTGTGTGCCTGGTCGGCGCGGCACAGCACCGCGGCGGCGGCACCCTCGTCGGGTCCGCAGTACATGAACTGGCGGAGCGGGTAGTTCAGCATCGGGGAGGCGAGGATCTCCTCGACCGACAGCGGGGTGCGCCGCCAGGCCTTGTCGTTGCCTGACGCGTTGCGGAAGTTCTTGGCCGCCACCCGGGCCAGCGTCTGCTCGGTGATGCCGTGGTCGTGCATGTACCGGTTGATCTTCATGCCGAAGAAGTGAGTGGTGATGTAGAGGCCCGTCTGGCCGTACCAGTCCGGCAGGCCGCCGACCGACGGGTCGGCCGCGAACGCGCCCCGCGGGTGCTTGTCCATCCCGATGGCGATCGCCACGTCGCACTCGCCGTTCTCGATGGCCCGGGCGGCCATGGCCAGGGCGCTGCCCGCGGTGGCGCAGCCGTTGAACACGCCGCGCAGCGGAATCCCGGTCAGCCCCAGCCGGCCGACGATCGCGTCCGGGTTGGCGACTTCCAGGCTGCCGATGAATCCCGTCTGGACCTGAGGCCAGGCGACGCCGGCGTCGGCGAGCGCGAGCCGGACCGCGTCGGCGGCCATGTCCATCGCGGACTTACCGGCGAACCGGCCGAACGGGTGCAGCCCGACTCCGACGATGACCGCTTCCATCACTCCTCCTCGTCCCCGGCCGGGGCGAACGCGAACGTCATGACCTCGGTGCCATCCGCCCTGGTGGCGTAGGGCACGATCACCAGCCGCATCGGCTGGCCGATCGTCAGGCGGCCCGGATCGGGCTCGGTCAGCCGAGCCTCGACCATGACCTCCCCGCCGAGATCGACGTAGCCCACCGCGAATGGCCGGAAGGTCTCGGCGGTATCGGACCCGTTGTACGGCGGGCTCGGCGGCCGGAAGTTCTGGGTGGTGAACGTCCACAGCGTGCCCCGCTCGGGCAGCAGCGTGTCGGTCACCTCGGTGCCCCCGCACCGCTCGCAGCCGGCGCGGACGGGGAACCCCACCTGCCCGCACGCGGCGCAGCGCCCGCCAATCAGCCGGGGCTCGGCCGCAGGCCACGTGAACAAGCGGTCGGCCACCGCGACCTGCCCGGCTCCGGCCGTGTCCCGCTCCCCCGCGCCCTCATCCATCGCTGTCTCCGTCCGCCGCACACAATGAGATAACTAGGTTAGTTATTTATAACTCATCGTATGCTCAGGCGCCAGAGGCCGGGGAGGTCAGGAGAGCAGTTCGACGACCGTGGCCGCGGGGCGGTCGGCTAGGACGATCTTGGCGGACTCGGCCAGGTGCCTGCGCCAGAGCTGCTCGGCTTCCTCGCCGCTGCGCTTGCGGATCAGTTCGACCAGCTTTGTGTGGGCGCGCAGCGCCACCTTCACGTGCTCCGCCTCGTTCTGCATGTCATGAGTCTCGGCGTACGAGCGATCTCCCTCGCGGATGATGTCGGTGACCATCGCGGACAGCACCTGCAGGGTCTCGCTCCTGGACAGCTCCACGATCAGCCGGTGGAACTCGGCGTCGGCCGCGAACGAGGCGGCCGGGTCGTCCACGGACTGGCGGTGCCGTTCCAGGGCTTCCTCCAGCCGGGTCAGGTCCGCTGACGTACGCCGGGTGGCGGCCATCCGGGCCGCCGCCGGCTCGAGAACAGCGCGGACATCGTAGACGTCGGACAGCAGTGCCCCCCGGTACTGCAGAACGAGGCCGGCCTGCCGGGCGGCAACCTTGACGTCGGGCACCTGGACCCGCGCGCCGCCGCGCACTCCGCGCCGCACCGTGATCGCGCCCTCGGCCTCGAGGATCCGGAACGCCTCGCGAAGAGTCGGCCGCGACACGCCGAACTGCTCCATCAGCACGCTCTCCGGTGGCAGCTGGTCGCCTTCCCTCAGCTCGCCGAGCACAATCTGGCGGCGCAGGTGGGCCGCCACCATCTCCCCGGCCTTAGGCACCCGGACTGTCGAGATCCCACTGACCACAGCGCTCAAGCTTCCCCTCGTGCCCTCGTCCCGGACGGGATCGGAACTTTACTTATCAACAAATAAGTATACGGGGATAACGCTATCGTCCGCGGGCTCAGGAAGCGGCGTGTTGCGCCGACTGGGCGGCCCTCAACAGGTCATGGGCGGCGCTCAGGAACGGCGAGCCGGCCGGCTTACCCGGCCCGTGTGATGAGGGGTAAGCCAGTACTCGCGCGAGGAGAAGTAACGCCTGGGCGGCGGGGGCGGCGGCCCCAGTGACCTCCGCAGCCGGGCCAGCCACAGGCTCACCCCGGAGCGCTGTGCACTGTAAACAGCCATAGACTTATAATCAGTTAAATAAATTAGCTCGTCAAGTGCCAGCCTGAGGAGGTCCGCCGCCGGCAGCAGAGGCTGGTCATGAAATAGTATAAATGGTAAACTACTTCTGCTCATCGTTTCCGACTTGAGGAGTGCCATGGGAGGCCTGGTCAGCTACGGCGCCTACATCCCGTATCACCGACTGGAGCGCGGCCGGATCGGGGGAGTCCTGGGCAGCGGCGGCGGCCGCGGGACACGCGCGGTGGCCGGGTACGACGAGGACACCACGTCGATGGCCGTCGAGGCGGGACGCGCCGCGCTCGCGGGCCTGACCGGCCCCGGCGCGGAGCGAGACACGCCGCGGCAACTGTTCTTCGCCACTTCCGTGCCCGCCTACGCGGACAAGACCAACGCCACCGCGGTGCACGCCGCGCTCCGGCTGCCCGCCGACGCGCTCGCCGTGGACATGGTCGGCGCGGTGCGTTCTGGCGTCGGCGCGCTGATCACCGCCGCCCAGTCCCCGGTGCCCGCGATGGCGGTGCTCAGCGACATCCGCACCGGGCTGCCCGGCAGCACCGACGAGCGGGACGGCGGCGACGGCGCGGCCGCCTTCATCTTCGGCGGGGAAAGCGACGGCCTGCCGGTGCTGGCCGAGATCGCCGGGCAGGGCTCGGCGACCGCCGAGTTCCTTGACCGGTGGCGGACGCCAGGCGCGCCCTCCTCGCGGGTGTGGGAGGAACGGTTCGGCGAGCAGGTGTACGGGCCGCTCGCCGAGGCGGCGATAGCCGACGCGCTGAAGCAGGCGGGGCTCACCCCCAGCCAGGTCGGGCACCTGATCGTCGCGGGGCTGCACGCCCGCGCGGTGAGCCGCACCCTCAAGGCGGCGGGAACGCCGGCCGAGGCGGCGGCCGACAACCTCGTCGCCAGCATCGGCAACGCCGGCACCGCACAGGCCGGAATCCTGCTCGCCGACGTCCTCGACCGCGCCGGGCCCGACGAGATCGTGCTGCTCGTCGTGCTGGCCGACGGCGCCACCGCGCTGGCGCTGCGCACCACGGACGCGCTGGCCGCCCACCGCCAGCGGCAGCCGGTCGCCGCGCAGATCGCGGCAGGAAACACCGCGCTCGAGTACGCCACCTTCCTGTCCTGGCGCGGGTTCCTCGACCGCGAGCCGCCCCGGCGTCCGGACCCGGAACCCGTCGCGGCCCCGCCGGCGCAGCGCCGGGCGGACTGGAAGTTCGGGCTCGTCGCGTCGAAGTGCACCCAGTGCGGCACCCGTAGCCTGCCCCCCGACCGGGTATGCAAGCAGTGCCACGCGGTCGACGAGATGACCAGGGAACCGCTCGCCGACGTGCCCGCGACCGTGACCACCTACACCGTGGACCGCCTCGCGTACACGCCGAGCCCGCCGATGCTCATGGTGGTGATCGACTTCGACGGCGGCGGCCGGATGCGCTGCCAGCTCACCGACGCCGCCGAGGACGAGGTGCGGGCCGGGCTGCGGGTCGAGATGACCTTCCGGCGGCTGATCACCGCCGCCGGCGTCCACAACTACTTCTGGAAAGCACGGCCGGTCCGCAGGGAAGGATGAGCAATGGGATCACACGGCATCAGGGACAAGGTCGCCATCGTGGGGATGGGCTGTACCCCGTTCGGCGAGCACTGGGACAAGTCCGCCGATGACCTCCTAGTGGAATCGGCCACCGCCGCGGCCGCCGCGGCGGGCACCGCGCTGGACGACATCGACGCGTTCTGGCTCGGCACGATGGGCTCCGGCGTCTCCGGGCTGACGCTCAGCAGGCCGCTCCGGCTGGCTGACAAGCCGGTGACCCGGCTGGAGAACATGTGCGCGACCGGATCAGAAGCGCTGCGCAACGCCTGCTACGCGGTGGCCAGCGGCGCCTACGACTCCGCGATGGCGATCGGGGTCGAGAAGCTGAAGGACTCCGGCTTCTCTGGCCTGGCCGGCTCCAATCCGCCCAACGCGGGTGACGACGGCAAGTCCGACACGACCGCGCCCGCGAACTTCAGCCTGCTCGCCCCCGCCTACGCGCAGAAGTACGGCGTCGATCCGACCGAGCTGAAGGACGTGCTCACGCGGATCGCCTGGAAGAACCACCAGAACGGGGCGAAGAACCCGCGGGCCCAGTTCCGCAAGGAAGTGCCCAAAGACACGATCAAGAACTCACCGCTGGTGGCCGGCATGCTGGGCATTTTCGATTGCTCCGGCGTGTCCGACGGCTCAGCCGCGGCGATCGTCGTCCGCGCCGAGGACGCGCACAAGTACACGGACAAGCCGCTCTACGTCAAAGCCCTGTCCCTGGTGTCAGGCCCGGCGGACGGCCTGTCCCGCGCGGACTACGACTTCACCACGTTCCCCGAGGTCGTGGCCTCGGCCCGGGACGCTTACCAGCAGGCAGGCATCACGAATCCGCGGGCCGAGCTCGCGCTCGCCGAGGTGCACGACTGCTTCACCCCGACCGAGCTCGTGCTGATGGAGGACCTCGGATTCGCCGAGCGCGGGCAGGGCTGGAAAGACGTGCTGTCCGGCACCTTCGACCTCGACGGCGAGCTCCCGGTCAACCCGGACGGCGGCCTGAAGGCGTTCGGCCACCCGATCGGCGCGTCCGGCCTGCGGATGATGTTCGAGGCCTGGCTGCAGCTGCGCGGCGAGGCGCCGGAACGGCGGCGGCTGGGCACGGTCGGCGACGGGCGCTCGCTCGCGCTCACCCACAACCTCGGCGGCGGCCCCGGTGAGTGCGTGTCGTTCGTGTCCGTTGTCGGCACGCAGCGGAGCGCCTGACCGTGGCCGCGCGGCGGTTCCCGGTAGAGGCCGGGCATGTGCTGATGTTCGCCAGGTCGCTGGGCGCGGCGGACCCGGAGGGCGGGCTGCCCGCTCCCGGCGATCCCGTGCCGCCCACGTTCGCCAGCGCCAGCGCGCAGTTCGACCCTGAGTACCCACTGCGGCCGCGGCCCGGTGCCGGATGGCACGGCTCGGGCAGCGACGCCGGCCTGGTCAAGGAGGGCGCAGGCGGACTGCACGCCGAGCAGCATTTCACTTACCACCGCCCGGTCCGGGTAGGCGACGTGCTGTCCGCCGTCACCAGGCCAGGCAAGGAGTGGGAGAAGCAGGGGCGGTCCGGGCGGCTGCTGTTCCGCGAGCAGATCACCGAATACCGCGACGAGGCTGGCGAGCTCGTAGTGACCGCGCGCAGCGTCGGCGTCCAGCGGGAGGAATCATGACGGCATTGCGGGTCGGCGAGCTGACCGTCGGCCAGACGTTCGAGACCGTCGTCGTCGAGGACCTCAAGCGCACCCAGATCGTGCAATACGCCGGAGCCTCCGGGGATTACAACCCGCTGCACACCGACGAGGTCTACGCGACGAAGATCGCCGGCTACCCGTCGGTGTTCGCGCACGGCATGCTGACCATGGGCCTGACCGGGCAGGCGGTCACCGCGCTGGCGGGTACCGAGAACCTGCTGCGGTTCGGCGTCCGGTTCACCGCCCAGGTCTGGCCGGGCGACACGCTGACCGTCCGCGCCACGGTGGCGGCCATCACCGACGGGGACGACGGCCCCGCCGCGGAGTTCTCGCTGTCCACGGTCAACGCCGAGGGCAAGGAAGTGATGTCGGGGTACGCGCTGGTGAGGCTCGCGGGCTCCGCATGACCTCTTCCTCCTGGGCCGGGTCGGACTTCCAGCAGCCGCCCCGGCCCGGCTCCCCTGTGGCGCTGTGCGGCGCGTGCCGGCGTCTCGGAGCCTGCCGGCTCGGACTGGGCCGGGAAGAGCTCCAGCCGGACGGCTCGGTACTCACGGAGCTGATCTGCGGACCCGAGAACGAGGGCGGCCCCGAGGTCGCGCACGGCGGCTGGACCGCGGGGGCATTCGACGAACTCCTCGGGCACGTGCCCCTGCTGCACGGCCAGCTCGCGGTCACCGGCCAGCTCACGGTCACCTACGTCAAGCCGGTGCCGGTCGGGCGCCCGCTGCACGCCCGCGCCTGGCTCGAGCGGCGCGAGGGCCACCGCTGGTACGTGGCGGGCGAGATGGTTCTCGCGAGCACCGGCGCGGTGCTCGCCCGCGGGGAAGCGGTGATGGTGGCGCGCGACCTCGGGCACTTCGCCCGCCACCAGGAGTGGCTCGCCCAGCAGGACAAGGCCGCGAAGCTCAGCTAGGCGTATCGCTGCCAGGGCGCAGCACGACGCCCGGCCGGGCGCCGGTCAGTTCGCCTCCGGCCTGCACGACCGTGCCGCCGGTGACCGTGTAGCGGTAGCCGCCGGCGGGCCGCCGCAGCCGCCGCGCGCCCGCGGGCAGGTCGGCGACGAAGACGTCGGTCGCCCAGTCCAGCTCGTCCAGGTTGAAGACCACCAGGTCGCCCGCCGCACCCTCGGCGAGCACGCCCCGGCCGGCGAACCCGAACAGCCCGGCCAGCTGCCCGGTCATCTTGTGCACGGCCTGCTCGACGGTGAGGTCGCCGCGGTCGCGCACGTGCCGGGTGAGCAGCAGCGTGGTGTCGCCGGTCGCGCACATCATCTGCAGGTGCGCGCCCGCGTCGCTGTTCGCCACGATCGACGCCGGATGGGTCAGCGTCTCGGCCACGCCGGCCGGATCGGAGTTCCCCACGCCGACGCCGACGATGCCCGGGTTGACGTCATTCTCGAGCAGCCAGTCGGCGAGCACGTCGGACGGGTGGCCGCCGCGGGCGGCGACGAGGTCGGCCAGCGTCGCGCCCACCCAGCGCTCGTTCTCCGGCCGGGTGACCTCGACCAGCCGGATCCGGTCCGGGTACTTGTGCGGGATCATCGTCCGCGGCACGGAGTCCCATTCCTCCCGGGCCAGCGCGCGCCACGCCGGGTCACTCAGCATTGGCTCCTTCTCAGGCCGCGGCGCCTGCACCATCTTGTGCCAGCTGTTCGCCAGCGTGAACCAGGACATGCCGCCGTCCCAGTTCACATGGATGTCGAGGGTGCGGGGGCTGACCTGCGGGTAGTTCCGCATCCCTTGAGCCTGCAGCTCCCCGGCGAAGTCCAGCATGCCGCGCGCCCAGTTCGGGTGATCCTGGTTGTAGAACACGTTGATCCAGGTGCTCACCACGCCGCGCGGGGTAGTCAGCGCGGCCATCCGCTCCAGGTCCTTGCGCATCTGCTTGCCGGCCGGGTCAGGGATGAACTGGATGAACTTGCCATGCCGGGCGAGCACGTCGAGCAACGCGGCGAACTCGGCGTCGTCGGCGTGGCGGCTCGGCACCGGCCGCTTGTTCCTGTCCTCGTCGAAGCCGAGCGACGTGGACATGGCCGCCGCGCCGGCGGCCAGCGACTCGTCGAGCAGCGCGGCGATCCGCCGCCGCTCGCCGGAGGTCGCCGGGCGTTCCCAGGCCTCATCCCCCATCACGTACATGCGGAGCATGTTGTGCCCGACCATCCCGCCCAGGTTGACCCCGAGGCCGCCGAGCTTGCCCACCGCCGCGAGGTAGTCGCCGTAGCTTTCCCAGTCCCATGGCAGCGACGCGTCCAGCGACTCGGCCGGCAGGTCCTCGATGTAGCACAGCAGCTCCTGCACGCCGCCGTGCTGCCCTGGGCGCACCGGGGCCAGGGACAGCGAGCAGTTCCCGGCCAGCACGGTCGTCACGCCGTGCTGCGGCATCGGGTCGCACATCGGGTCCCAGAACACCGCGGGGTCGAAGTGCGTGTGGATGTCGATGAACCCGGGCGTGACGTAGCCGCCGCCCGCGTCGAGCACCTGCTCGCCGCCGGGGCGCAGGCCTGGCCCGATCTCCGCGATCCGGCCGCCGCGCACCCGCACGTCAGCGGCGCGGGCCGGCGCGCCCGTGCCATCCACCACAAGACCGCCGCGGACCAGCAGATCGCTCATCGAGCCCTCCAGGTGACAAGACAGCAAAACAGCTAAATAATAACACTAAGAAATCTGCTTACAGAAGCGCCAGTGCAGGAGCGTTAGGAGGCTTGGTGGCGGAGCACAGATATCCCGAACGTACGGTGGCGTCTCCCCGGGAACCCATCACCGTGGGGCTGCGGGTGCCCCACGAGCTGCCGGGGGGCGCCGCGGGGCTGCGCGACTACGCGGCCACGGCGGAAACGGCCGGGATCGACCGGCTGTTCACCGGCGACCACGTCACTTTCCGGGGCGGCCAGGGGTTCGATGGGCTGCTCACCGCCACCGCGCTGGCCGTCGCCGCGCCGCGGCTGACCGTGCAGACGGCGGTCTACCTGCTGCCGCTGCGGCATCCGGTCCCGGTGGCGCGCCAGGTGGCGACGCTCGCCGGGCTCGCTCCCGGGCGGCTGGTCTTCGGCGTTGGCCTGGGCGGCGAGGACCCGTCGGAGCTGCGCGCCTGCGGCGTCGACCCGGCGACCCGCGGGCGCCGGATGGACGAGGCGCTCGCGGTGCTGCGGCCGCTGCTCGCCGGGGCGGAGGTCACGGTGGACGGCGACTTCTTCCGCCTGGACCGGGTCCGGATCCTGCCCGCGCCCCGGCCGCCGGTGCCGGTCGTGATCGGCGGCCGCTCAGACGCGGCGCTGCGCCGGGTCGCGCGCCACGCCGACGGCTGGCTGGGCCTGTGGGTCTCCCCCGCCAGGTACGCGAGCGCCACGGCGCTGATCGCCAAGTACGCGGCGGACGCCGGCCGGGACGTCCTGACCTGGGAGCATGGCATGCACGTGTGGTGCGGGTTCGGCGCCTCCCCGGGTGCCGCCCGGGACAGGCTGAGCACGGCGATGGAGCGTTTGTACCAGCTCCCGTTCGGAAAATTTGAAAAATACAGCCCCTGCGGGACAGCCGCACAGGTCGCGGAGAGCCTGCGGCCGTATGCCGAGGCGGGTTGCCGGTCGTTCAACCTGATCCCAGTGGCGGACAGCGAGCAGGCGGCGATCGAGGGCGCGGCCGAAGTGCGCGCGCTGCTAGGAGAGCACTGACATGACAGAACGCGTTGCGATCGTCACCGGCGGGACCCGCGGCATCGGGGCGGCGATCAGCGAACTGCTCGCGGCCGACGGCACGCACGTGGCCGCGGTGTACGCGGGCAACCACGACGCCGCCAGGGAGCTGGCCGGCCGACTCTCGGCGGCGGGCGGCTCGGTTAGCCTGCACCCGGGCGACATTGGCGACCTGGACTTCTGCCGGGCGCTCACGGCCGGGCTCGTCGCGGACCGGGGGCGGGTGGATTACCTGGTCAGCAACGCCGGACTGCTGATCGAGAACAAGGTCGCGGCGATGACACCCGGCGAGTGGGACGCGGCGCTGCGGGTGAACCTGTCCGCGCCGTTCTACCTGGCCCAGGCTGTGCTGGCGCCGATGACCGCGCGGGGGTTCGGCCGGATCGTCAACGTCGGCTCGGTGACCGCGGCGATGGGCAACCCGGTCGAAGCCGGCTACGGAGCGGCCAAGGCGGGGCTGCTCGGGCTGACCCGGTCGCTAGCCCGGGCGGTGGCCCGCAAGGGCATCACGGTCAACCTGGTGGTGCCGGGCGTGTTCGAGACCGAGATGACCGCCTCGATGCGCCCGGAGGCGCAGGAGGCGATCCGCGCGATGATCCCGCTCGGCCGCCGCGGCGACCCCCGGGAACTGGCCGCCGCCGTCCGGTTCCTGCTGTCCGACGAGGCCAGCTACGTCACCGGCTCCGTGGTGACCGTGGACGGCGGCCTGAGCATGGGCGCCTGAGGATAGGCCGGCAGGTGACGGCGGTCAGCTGATCTCCGGTATCCGGTCGGGGCGACGCAGGACCGCTACCCGCTCGGCAATCCGCCATCCGCCGGCGGTCTTCGTCACGACGTCGCGATACGTGACGCTGCCCGCCTTGCCGTTCGCGAGCAGGCCGATGCCCTTGCACAGCGCCCGGACCGTGCCGTCGCCGTCCTCGGTGATGACGACGTCGACCGTGTGGTGGGCCAGCGGATGACGCGAGCCGGGATCGGCCCAGAGCGCCGCGATCGCGGCGGGGCCATGGTGGACGCCGTGCCCGAAGTCGGAGACGTCATAGCGCCCGTCCGGACTGAAGAGCTCGTGGACACGGCTGAACTGCCGCTCGTCGATGACATGCCCGTACAGCGCCAGCAGTTCACGGATCGCGAGCCTGTCCTCAACGGTCAGCATCCCGGTCGTCCTCCCGGTCCTGGTCAGATCCTGTGCTGCTCGCGCAGCCACGCCACGGTCTTCCCGACGCCGGCGCGGACGGGCGTCAGCGTGATGCCGAGTTCGTCGTTGGTCCGCTTGGGATCGACAAGCGGCGTGGGGTAGCTCGCTTCTGCCATTGCCCGCATCGGGCCGATGTCGCTGGTCAGCCCGGCCAGCGGGACATCGCGGACGCGATGGGCGACGCCGGCGGCGGCGCAGCCAAGGTTGCAGAAGGCCGCGAGGCTCAGGACATCGTCCGGCCCTCCCGCGGCGAGGTACTTCTTGCCTGCCCGCCCCCGGTCCAGCGTGGCGAGCGCGATCCGCGCGGCATCCTCGACGTACGGCCAGCTCAGCGGGAAGTTAGCGTACTCAGTGAGCTCGCCGCGGATCGCCGCGCGCAGCGTGCCGGTGAACAGGGTCGGCTGCAAGGCCCGGTCGGTGAACGGCGAAGGACCGTACATCGCGCCAGGCACGACGAACGTGATGTGCTCGCCGCGGCAGACGCGGTGCATCCCTTCGTAGTAGATCGCCAGCTTCGCCCGCGCGTAGGGGGACAAGGCCGGGCCGGCGGACACCAGCGGGGAGCTCTCCGTCACGGTCACCGAGTGACGGTAGATCACCATGGAGCTGACCACGACGGTCCGCGCGACGGAATGCTGTCGCGCCGCGTCGAGCACGGCGAGCGAGCCGTGGTAGTTCACCCGGTCGAAGTCGTCCGCCGTGGCCGAGGACCAGGTGCCGCCGAGAACCGCAGCCGCGTGGATCAGCCCGTCGACCCCCGCCATGGCGTGGTCGAGTGACCGAGGATCAGTGATGTCGCCGATGGCAGGCTCGACGCCGATCCCGCGCAGCACCTCGGCGTCGGCGTCCGTGCGCACGAGGCCGCGGACTCGCCGGCCCGCGTCCGCCGCGAGGCGGCAGATGTTGGAGCCGAGCAGCCCGCTCGCGCCGGTGACCAGGACGCTTGAACATTTCACTCCCGTCGCCTTCTTCCGCCGACCGCTATAGATAAATTAGTTCACTTATCTTAACTTAATGTTGTGTCGACTGGTCGGACAACCTTGCGAAAGGCGGTGCAGTCTTATGGGCATGCTTGACGGCAGGGTAGCGTTCATCACCGGAGTCGCCAGAGGCCAGGGACGGTCCCATGCCGTCCGGCTCGCGGCGGAGGGCGCCGACATCATCGGTGTCGACGCGTTGCGGGATTACCCGACGATCACCTACCGGATGGGCACCCAGGAGGACCTCGACGAGACGGTCCGCCTTGTCGAGAAGGCCGGGCGCCGGATGATCGCCCGGGTTGCCGACGTTCGTGACCGAGCTGCCCTGGCTGCCGCCGTCGGTGACGGCGTGCGAGCCTTCGGCCGCCTCGACATCGTGTCCGCGAACGCGGGCATCTCGCCCCCCGGCGCCCCGCTGTGGAGACTGTCGCCCGAGGAGTGGGACGACGTCATCGGGGTCAACCTGACTGGCGTGTTCAACACGCTCGCCGTGACCGTGCCAGCGATGCTGGCGGCCGGAAACGGGGGCTCGATCATCGTCACGAGCAGCGGAGCCGGACTCAAGACGTTCCAGAACCTGTCCTCGTACAACGCGTCGAAGTTCGGCGTCATCGGCCTGGCCCGCACGCTAGCGAACGAACTCGCGACCGAACGCATCCGCGTCAACGTCATCGCTCCCGGCACGGTTGGGACCCCGATGGTGACGGCCAACAAGGCGCAGTTCCCGCTGTTCCGCCCCGACCTGGAGAACCCGACGCTGGAGGACTGCAAGCCGGCGTTCGCGAGCATGATGCCGATGGGCGAGCCGTGGGTCGAGCCTGAGGACATCAGCAACGTCCTGGTGTTCCTCGCCAGCGATAACGCGAGGTACATCACCGGGACTGTCTTCCCTGTTGATCAGGGCAGCAACAACAAGGCGTGACCGGCCGGCGCGACGTCCTCGGGCGGGAGGTCGAGAAAGAGGGACCGGCCTGAGGACTCAGGACGGGATGGCCAGGTACGTGCGCGGGCCGGAGTACGAGCGGCCAGCCGGAGATGACAACGACCCGCTGGCTCAGTTCGTCCTGCAGGACCCGGACGAGGTCGCGGTGATGCTCGCCGTGCTGTGCAGCGACGCCATGCGGCTCATGACCGGCGCGACCATCGTTGCCCTGGCGTGAACGTCGCCGGCATCGTCTTCCAGCCGTTGACGATGCCGATGTTCTCGTACCGAGTTGGCCACGAGGCCCGTGGTGGTGTCGTCGCCGCCCGCGATGATGAGGGTGCAGATCTCCATGATCACCTGGCTGGTCAGCCCCCGACCGTCCGGGTAACGGAACTGCACCAACGCGGTCAGCAAGTCGTCCCTGGGGTCGGACCGCCGCTCCTCGGCCGCGGCCGCCACGCGCGGCGGCAGCTCGCCCATCTTCTGATAGACGCCGGCGAACTCCGGGCTGGCCGGGGGTGTGTAGACGACGGCGTGCGCGACGTCGCGAGTGAAGGGCTCCCACGTCGTGGCCTTACCCGGCGCGAAGAACGGGGTTGAGCAGCTTACGCAACGGCGTGAAGTCGGGAGGATCCATTTCGATCAGAGTGGAAACGCTCGGCACCGGCGGGATGATGATTACTCGGCCGAGTTGTGATCGAATCCCGCCGGGTCGTAACCGAGCCCCGCATCTGGCCCTGCGTGCATGCTCATTGCGTGCCCGCAGTTAGCTGGTGGCCAGGAGTCTGGCGGCGTTGTCGCGCAGGATCTGCCGTTTCTGGGCCTCGGTGAGGCCGTCGAGCAGGGCGGCGAAGGCGGCCGGCTCGGCCAGCCCCTCGGCGTGCGGGAAGTCCGACCCCATCACCAGGCAGTCCACATCCGGCAAGTCGGCGGCGATCTTCGGGATGTCATCCTCGGGATACGGCGCGACCCGCACGTGCCGGCGGAAGATCGCCGACGGCCGCTCGGTCAGCTTCCCGCCGATCCACGGCCCGTTCCGCCCCATCCCCCGGGACTTGTCCATGTGCCCGATGAAATGCGGCACCCAGGACGCCCCGAACTCCGCCACCAGCACATTCAGGCCCGGGAACCGGCCGAACAGGTTGTCGAAGACCAGCGCCGACAGGGTGTCCTCGATGGGGCGCTCGCCGTACAGGTTGTTCCACTGCCACGCCGACATGTGCCACGACCCCGGCCACGGATCCATCCCCCAGGCCGGCGCGATCGCCTCGTTGTACCAGTTCTCCATGATGTGGAACGCCACCGTCACCCCGGCCTCGTTCAGCCGCGCCCAGATCGGGTCGAAATACGGGTCGCCCGGCGACCGGCCGTGCGCCGGGCCGGTCGGCAGCAGCACGATCCGCGCCCCCGCCGCCAGCACCCGCTCCGTCTCCGCCACCGCCAAGTCGCGGTCGGCCAGCGACAGCAACGCCGGCGCCAGGATCCGCCCGTCCCGGTTAAACCCCCACTCCTCATCAAACCACCGGTTGAACGACCGGATGTTCGCATACGCGGCGGGCACGTTCTTCACGTAGTTCTCCACCGACAGCGCCATCGCCGACGGGAACAAAACCGCCCGCTCCACCCCCTGCGCGTCCATCACCTTGACCCGCGCCGCCCGGTCCAGGTACTCCGGGCGCATCGGCTCCGGCTGATACGTCTCATCCGGGTTCCCTGAGGACATCTGCCGCAGCATCTCCTTCAGCGACCCCGGCTTATACGCCATATCGAAGCCCAGCCCCTGCTCGGAATTGAACACCGCCACCCGGTCGGCGGCCATGATCCGCTCAGTCCCGTCCGGCATCCGCACCGGCGCGATCGCCTGCCCCAGCCACTCCTTCGGCAGATACCGCGTAAACGCATCCCGCGACTCATAACAATGCGTATCACAGTCAAACAGCCCGAACCCCAGACCAGCCATCACGCACCTCCAGACGCGCCCGGCGCCGCCGCCAGGCACCACCGAATCATACAACCTTTTTAGCTGATTCGACAACGGGTCGGCGTCGACCAGTCTGGAGAAGCGTGGAGCCGTCGACAGCCGCCACCGTACGTTCCGGATGATTGATCTACTGCCTCACGAGGCAGGCGTCGAGGATTCCGCGGACGGCCGGGACGCCTCGGCGGTGCCGGAAGTACGGGGGTGCGGGCGCCAGCAGGTGGCCAGCAGCAGCGCGGCACCGCCGGCGCCGGCCAGCGCCGCGATGGCCAGCCCCCACCAGCCGGTCACGCTGAACCCGGCCGCGTGGTCGAGCGACCAGTCGCCCGCGCCGAGGGCGCCGATCGCGCACGACACCACGGTGATCATCAGCACGTACTCGTAGCCCTCGCCGGGCCGGAAGATAAAGAAGCCGTTCTTGACGTGGTTGGCAACCAGCGCCACCAGCATGGTCCCGACCACGCCCGCCGCGGCGAGCGGGGTCAGCAGGCCGAGAATGAGCAGCCCGCCCGCGCCGAGTTCGGTCACGGTGGCGGCCAGCGCGTGCACCCGTCCCGGCCGGATGCCGATCGACTCGAACCACCGCGCCGTCCCTGGCAGCTTGCCGCCGCCGAAGGCGTGGTTCCAGCCGTGCGCCATCATCGTTCCGCCCACGATGAGCCGTAGCAAGAGCGCCGCGATGTTCACACTGACCATTCCCGCGTCCTTCCGCCCGCCCCCATTGACCCTGCAGGTACATTAATATAACTTAATTTACTGTTCAACGCGCACTGCACGGGCACCGTAACACGAGGAGCGGACATGCGGAACACTTGCGCGCGGCCGGCATGAAGTCGGCACCGTTCTCCTACCACCGCCCGGAAACGCTCGCCGTGGCGGTCGGCACGCTCGCCGCTTTCGGCGACGAGGCCAAGGTGCTCGCCGGCGGCCAGAGCCTGGTGCCGGTGATGGCGCTGCGGCTCGGGCGCTTCGGCCACATCGTGGATCTCGGGCAGGTCGGCGCGCTGAGGTACGTGCGCGACGACGGCGGCAGCATCGCGGTCGGTGCTATGACCACGCATGCGGCAGCCGGACGCGATCCCCTGGTCGCCGGCTCCGTCCCGCTGCTGGCCCGGGCCATCCCCTTCATCGGGCACTTCCAGATCCGCAACCGCGGGACCGTCGGGGGCTCGTGCGCGCATGCCGACCCGGCCGCGGAGATCCCGGTCGTGGCCGTGACCCTGGACGCCGAGATGGAAGCGGCCGGGGGCGCCCAGGAACGTACCCGGCGGATCCCGGCGGCCGAGTTCTTCGCGTCGACGTACACGACGACCCTGGAGCCGGACGAGGTGCTCACTTCCCTGCGCTTCCCAGTGTGGCCGGGTCGCAGCGGCTTCGCGATCCGAGAGTTCGCCCGGCGCAGCGGCGACTTCGCCCTGGCGGGCGCGCTGTGCGCCGTCACCCTGGACGCGGGCGGCCGGATCGAGCGCGCGGCCATCGGGCTGCTCGGGCTCGGCGCCGTGCCAGTTCGCGCCTTCCAGGCAGAACAGGCCATCACCGGAGCCGCTCCCCGGGACCTCGACATGACCGAGACCGGGCTGCTCGCGGTGGCGGACACCGATCCGCCGGATGATGTGCACGCGACATCCGCCTACCGCCGCCGCGTGGGCGCGGCGATGGCGGCGCAGGCGCTTACCGCCGCGGTGGCGGAGGCCCAGGCCGGCACAGGTGCTACACAGGAGGCGGCAGATGGCTGACCACGTGGCCGAGACGCGGGAAGCGCCGGAGCAGGGCGTGTCCGTCGCGCAGGTATCGATGACGGTCAACGGCACCGTCCGGCGTGCGACGGTCGAGTCGCGCAAGACGCTCGCCGACACGCTGCGCGAGGATTTCGGCTTCACCGGCACGCACCTCGGCTGCGAGCACGGCGTGTGCGGCGCGTGCACCGTCCTGGTCGACGGCGCGGCGGTCCGCTCGTGCCTGATGTTCGCGGTGCAGGCCGACGGTGCGGATGTCGTGACCGTCGAGGGACTGACGCCGCCTGGCGGCGGCCTGTCCCCCGTCCAGCAGGCCTTCCGCGAAGAGCACGGCCTGCAGTGCGGGTTCTGCACCCCCGGCTTCGTCGTGTCCGTCACCGCCTATCTGCGGGACAATCCGGCGCCAAGTGACGCGGCACTGCGCGACGCGCTGTCAGGGAACTTGTGCCGGTGCACCGGGTATCAGGGCATCATCGCCGCGGCCCGCCGGGCCGCGCGAGAGCTAGCCGAGGGGGCCTCATGAGCGGTACAGAGGCCGCCGGCGCGTCCAGCCCGGTCATGGCCGCCGGGCGGTACATCGGCCAGTCGGTGCGCCGCCGGGAGGACCCGCGGCTGCTCACCGGGCGCGGGCGGTATGTCGATGACATCGTGGTGCCCGGCGTGCTGCACGCGGCGTTCGTCCGCAGCACCGTGGCGCACGGTGAGCTCCGCGGCGTCGACGCCGAGGCGGCCAGGGCGCTGCCGGGAGTCGTCGCCGTGCTCACCGCCGCGGACCTGAACCCGGGGCTGCGGCCGATGTGGCAGACGATGATGGGCCCGCAGGCTCCGGCGGCTCCGTTCCGCCCGCTGGCGGACACCGACGTCCGCTACGTAGGCGACCCGATCGCGCTGGTCGTCGCGGAGAACCGGTACATCGCGGAGGACGCGGCCGAGCTCGTCGCGGCGGACATCGAACCGCTGGAGCCCGTGCTCGACACCGGCGCGGCGCTGGACGGCGCCGCGAGCCTGGTCCATCCCGAACTCGGCAGCAACCTCGCGGGCGCGATTCCCGCCGCGGCGTCCCCGGCCCTCGATGCCGCCTTCGGCGACGCCGCGCACGTCGTCACCGAGACCTTCTACCAGCATCGCTACGTGTGCGTGCCGATGGAAACCCGCGGACTTGTCGCCCAGTGGGACCCGGCCAGTGAGCAGCTCACCGTGTGGGCCGCCACGCAGGGACCGCACGAGTTCCGGGCGATCTGCGCACGGATCCTTGGCCTGCCCGAGGCGCGCATCCGGGTAATCATGGGTGACGTGGGGGGCGGGTTCGGGCAGAAGATGTTCCCGATGCGGGAGGACATCGCGGTCGTCCTCGCCGCGCGCCGCCTCGGCCAGCCGGTGAAGTGGATCGAGGACCGCAACGAGAACCTGCTCAGCGGCGGGCATGCCCGCGAGGAGCAGATGACCGTGTCGGTGGCCACCGACGACGCCGGCCACTTCACCGGGGTGCGGGCCGAGCAAGTGGAGAACGTCGGCGCCTACCCGTTCCCTGGCAACGGCAGCACCGCCGGGGCCGGATGCCTGATCTTCCCCGGTCCCTACCGGATCCCGGCGATGTCCTACGACGCCAAGGCCGTCTACACCACGACCTGCGGCCGGTGCGCGTACCGCGGTCCGTGGATGATGGAGACGGTCGCCCGCGAGCAGATGGTCGACGTGGTCGCCCGGCGCCTCGGCATCGACCCGCTCGAGCTGCGCAGGCGGAACGTGATCAGCCCGGCGGAGCTGCCGTTCACCACCGCCACCGGCATGGTCTACGACACCGTCAGCCCCGCTGAGACGCTGGAGCAGGCGGCCGCGCTGATCGGCTACGACGCGTTCCGCAAGGAACAGGAGGCGGCGCGCGAGCAGGGCCGGCTGCTCGGTATCGGGCTCGCGCTCTACATCGAGCCGTCACAGTCGTTCGGCCCGCTCGGCACCGAGGGCGCGACGGTACGCCTCGAGCCCGACGGGCGGGTCGCGCTGATCATGGGCACGGCCAGCCACGGGCAGAGCCTGGAGACGACGATGGCCCAGGTGGTGGCCGAGAACCTGGGCTGCGACATCGCCGACGTCACCTTCATGCAGGGCGACACGGCCTTCGTACCCTACGGGGCGGGCACCGGCGGCAGCCGCAGCGCCGTCGTGTCGGCGGGGGCCGCCCGCGGCGCGGCCCTCGGCCTGCGGGAGCGGATCGTCGCCCTCGCCGCCGCCGTGCTCGAGGTGGCCCCTGGTGACCTCGAGGTGGCCGACTCGGCGGTCGCCGTCCGCGGCGATCCGGCTTCGGCCATCCCGTTCGCCAAGCTCGCGGCGCTCGCCTACTTCGAGCACGCGACCCTGCCGGACGGGGCGCCCACCACGCTGGAGGTGACCGAGCGGTTCAAGGCGCCGCCGTTCACGTTCTCCAATGCCTGCCACGCGGCGACCGTGGAGGTCGACTCGGTAACGGGTCACGTCAGCATCTTGCGGTACGTGGTCAGCGAGGACTGCGGCGTCATGATCAACCCCATGGTGGTCGAGGGGCAGATCGCCGGGGGCGTGGTGCAGGGCATCGGCGGCGTGCTGTACGAGCACATGGTCTACGACGCCGACGGTAACCCGCTGACTAGCACGTTCCTCGACTACCTGCTCCCCACGGCCGCCGAGGCCCCGGTGATCGAGTACGGGCACGTCGAGACGGCGTCGCGGCTGCCCGGCGGCGCCAAGGGCATGGGCGAAGGCGGCGCGATCGCCTCTCCCGCTGCGCTCGCCAACGCGATCAACGACGCTCTCGCCCCGCTCGGCGTCCACCTCGCCAGCCAGCCGATGAGCCCGTCGGCCATCGTCACCGCGATCATGGCCAGCGACGACGCAAGGGACCATCACCACGAGGAGGTCTTGCGTGAGTGGCTCGGCTGACCAGGCGGACGCCCGCCCGCTGCCGCTGACCACGGACGGCGTCACCGCGGCGTGGCTTTCCGCCGCGCTGCGCACGCGCTATCCCAGGGTGACGGTCATGGCCGCCGACCGGCTCGAGGTGATCGAGGGCACCGCGACGAAGGTGCTCGTGGCCCTGCGATACGACGGCGACGCCGACGGCCTGCCTGAGCGCATGTGGATCAAGGGCGGCTTCGGTGACTACCGTGAGTTCACCGGCAATCTCGGCGTGTACCACGCGGAGGTGCTGTTCTTCACCGACATCGCCCCGGCGTACGGGCTGCACCACCCGCGAAGCTACTTCGCCCTCGCGCAGGATGAGCCAACGCAGGGTATCGTCGCGCTCGAGGACCTCCGCGCCCGTGACGTGACGTTCGCGCGGGCAACGCGACCGATGACGCCAGGGCAGGTAGCGGCCGGGCTCGACACGCTCGCCCGGCTGCACGGCGAGACCTGGGGACGCTATCAGCCAGGAGCCGGTGCCCCGTCGCTCCTCATGGCCAGGTCATCGGACCTGATCTGGGACACCTGGTTCGCGGAGCTTCCCCAGCTGTTCGCCGCGCCCCGGGCGTTCGCCGCGCCGGTCGCGCTGCACGATCCGGAGCGCCTGCGCACGGCGGTCAGGACCTACCGGGCCGCCGTCCAGCGCGAGGCGAAGTGCCTCGTGCACGGCGATCCGCACATCGGGAACGCGTACACCGAACGCGACGGAACCGTGGGCTTCGTCGACTGGCAGGTAATCGCGATCGGGAACTGGTACCACGACGTCAACTACTTCATTGTCTCCGCGCTCGACCTTCCCGACCGCCGGGCGCACGAGCGCGACCTGCTCGGCGGCTACCTGAAGCAGCTAGCCTCCTACGGCGTCCCGGTGCCCGGCGCCGGCGAGGCGTGGGAATCCTACCGGCGGGCGACCGTGTACGGCTACATATGCTGGCTGTGCAACCCCGACATCTGGCAGCCGCCGGACGTCAACGCCGCGACGTTCGCCAGATTCGGCATGGCCATGCTCGACCACGACACCTACGCGGCGATCGGGGTGTGACCGGCGATGGAATCGTTTACCGCAGCCGTCCCTGATAAAGAGCTGGACGACCTCAGGACGCGGCTGGCGCGCACGCGATGGAGCGACGAGCTTGCGGGCACCGGGTGGGACTACGGCACGCCGGTGACCTATCTGCGTGAGCTATGCGACTGGTGGGCCAGCGATTATGACTGGCGGGCGGCCGAGAAGCGCCTCAATGCCTGGCCGCAGGCCATCACGACCATCGACGGCATGCGCCTGCACTTCATTCACGTGCGCTCGCCCGAGCCGGACGCGCTGCCGATGATCGTGATGCACGGCTGGCCCGGTTCGGTGAGCGAGTTCCTCGACGTGATCGGTCCGCTGACCGATCCCCGGTCGTATGGCGGCGATCCGGCCGACGCCTTCGACCTGGTCGTCCCCTCCCTGCCCGGCTTCGGTTTCTCGGGGCCAACCGGCCGCCGGGGCGTGACCGGACGGGTCATGGCCGCGGCGCTCGGACAGCTGATGGCCGATCTCGGATACGAGCGCTACGTGGCACAGGGCGGCGACATCGGCGCGCTGCTCGCGGCGCTGCTCGCTGAACGTGATCCCGGATCGGTGCCCGCTTTCCACCTCAACTTGCTTCCGGTTGGCCCGGCCGACCCCGCGGCCCCCTTCGCAGGCCTCGAAGGCGAGGATCTCGCGACCGCGCAGCGGACGTTCGGCTTCCTCGCCGAGGACGCCGGCTACTGGCGGATCCAGGAGACCCGTCCCCAGACGGTCACGTACGGCCTCACCGATTCGCCGGCGGCGCAGGCGGCGTGGATCGTGGAGAAGTTCCGGGCCTGGACCGACTGCGGGGGCGATGTCGAGTCCGCGTTCAGCAGGGATCAGCTCCTGACCAACATCTCGATTTACTGGTTCACGAAGACCGCGAACTCCTCCGCGCGGTTCTATTTCGAGAACACCGGCCCGGGCCGGGCGCAGCCCTTCCCAGTCACCGACGTGCCATGCGGGTACGCGGAGTTCCCCGGGGAGCACTTCAAGATGCCGCGCGCTTTCGCGCGAGACCGGTTCAACATCGTGTCCTGGCAGACCATGCCCCGCGGCGGCCACTTCGCCGCCATGCAGGTGCCTGATGTCTACGTCGGCGAGGTGCGCCGGTTCTTCCGTGATTACCGGTAGCACGCGCGCGGAGTGGGGGCCGGATCCGCCAGAACCGCGGTGGTCCATAGCGAACTACTCCTTAATTCTCATTGAATTGGTTAAAATAGTAGTAGTAGCTATATGATTTAATGCTTCCGTTGCGAGCCGGAAGGTTGCTGAGCGAGGGGATGTGACCGTTGCCAGACCGCAGGAAAATCATCGAGCAACTCTTCGCCCGTCTCAGCGCCCGGGAGTTCGGGGCTCTGGAGGAACTTCTGGACGACGACGCTGTGTTCGATGTCGCGTACGCGCCGGCGGGCACAGCGTTCACTGTAAGGGGCGCCACGGCGATCCAGGCCATGTTTGAGACCGGCGTCGCAACCATGTTCAGCCGTCTCGACTTCGAGGTTCTCGCGACATACCTGGGACAGGATCCCGGCGTCATCGTGGTGGAGTACGCCAGTTCCGGCGTCGCGGCGCCCACCGGACGGCCGTATCGGAACCGCTACGCCGGCATATTCACGATCCGTGCCGGGAAGGTGGCGCTATGGCGGGAGTACCACAATCCAGAGCGCATGATCGAGGCTTTCGGAAACCCAAGCGGGTCGTCATGACGCGGGCCTTCGCCGACGCATACGGCGACCTTGTCCGCCCGGTCACACGCTGGGAGCCGCAGTCCGATCCGAATGTGTGCTGCGCTCTCAGTCGGACGCGGGGAGGGGTTGGCCTCCTCGGGTCCATCTCGCCAGCCAGCCGATGAGCCCGTCGGCCATCGTCACCGCGATCATGGCCGCTGGCGACGCCGGCTAGGCCAACCCGGTCACGTCATCAGAGTCGGGAGGCGGGCTCGCAGCTCGCCCTTGATGACTTTCATGCTGGCGTTGCGGGGCAGCTCGTCCACCAGGAAGGCGCGGCGCGGCAGCTTGAAGTTCGCGATCCGTTCCGCGGCCCACGAGAGGAACTCCTGCTCGGTCAGGCCCGTGCCCGGAACCGGCACGACGAAGGCGACTGGCACTTCGCCCAGCCGGGTGTCGGCCGCCCCGACCACGGCGATGGCCGCCACGTCCGGATGCTTCCCCAGGATCCGTTCCACCTCGGCCGGATACACGTTGAAGCCGCCCACCAGGACCATGTCCTTCTTGCGGTCGGTGATGGTCACGTAGCCGTCGTCGTCCCTCGTCGCGATGTCGCCGGTGTGCAGCCAGCCGCCGGCGTCGATGACCTCCGCGGTTTTCTTCGGGTCCTCCCAGTAGCCGGCCATGACGCCGTAGCCGCGGACCAGCAGTTCCCCCGGCGTTCCGGCCGGAACGTCGTGACCGTGATCGTCCACCAGCCGCACTTCCACGTCCCAGGCGGGCCTGCCCACCGTGGTGACGATGTGCTCGAAATCGTCGATCGCCGGCGCCGCCGCGGTGACCAGGGAGGTGGCCTCGGTCAGCCCGTACCCGTTGGCGATCACATCGGGCTTGAGCTCGTCGCGCACGCGGCGCAGCAGTTCCGGCGGCGTGAGCGCCGCCGAAGCCATCACCACCCGCAGGGACGAAAAGTCGTGACCTCGCGGGGCGTCGAGAATCGCCTGGAAGACCGTCGGCGGGCCGAGCAGGATCGAGACGCGCTCGGTCTCGATCGTGCGCATGACGTCCTCCACGTCGAACACGGCCTGCGGGAGGATCGTCACGCCGTGCACGATGCACGCCATCCAGCCGGCCTTGTAGCCGAACGTGTGGAAGAACGGCGGGATGATGAGATACCGGTCGCCCGCGCGGAAGTCCATCAGCTTCGCGTACCAGCCGTGTGCCCGCAGCGACTGGGCGTGGGTGAGGCGCACACCCTTGGGGTGGCCGGTCGTGCCGGACGTGAACATAAGGTCCGACACGGTCTCGCCGCGCACCGCGTAGATCGCCGCGTCCGCGTCCGCGGCGGGAACCGCGTCCCCCGCGGCGAGGAATTCCGCCCACGGCACGAGCGGCGGCTCGGCCGGGCCGGACAGGACAACCGTGCGGCCGGGCCGCAGCACGGGCGAGCCGGGATCGGCGGCCCGCAGCATGCCCACGTAGTCGGTGTCCAGGAAGTCAGTCACGACAAACAGGGCGGTGGCTCCGCTTTTCTCCAGGACGTAGGCGGCCTCCTGGCCCTTGAACCTGGTGTTGACCGGGACCAGGATCCCGCCGGCGCCGAGGATGCCCAGGGCAGCGATGATCCAGCGCGCGCTGTTCGGCGCCCAGAGCGCGACCCGGTTGCCGGGGCGCACGCCCAAGGCGAGCACCGACCGGACCGACGCGCGCATGGCCGCGTCGAGACCGGCGAACGACCAGCGTTCGTCCCCGTCGACCAGGGCCTCCGCGTCCGGGAACCGCCGCGCCGCCGCGCGCACCGCGTCCGGGATGCTGGCGAACTCCTCGTCGTAGCGGATCCTCAGCTCCTCAGGGATGTACCCCCACTGATCGTCAGCGGCGTTCGACATCGTCGTTCCTCACCGTTAGCGGGCCTCAGAGTTAGCGGGGCGTGAGGGCCTGGCCCGACGCGCGGCGGCGGTCACGTTCTTGCAGCTCGTGGGCCATCGCAGCGCCCATGGTCACCGTAGTGCTGACCCGGTACAGCTTCTTCAGCTGGCGCAGGACCGCCGGGTCGCGCGAGGCGATGGTGGCGGCCATCGCGAGCGTGGCCGGAAGCAGGTCCTCGTGCGCGACCACGTGGTTCACCAGCCCGATCCGCTCCGCCTCGGCGGCGTCGATCACCCGGCCCGTGTACGACATCTCCATGGCCATCCGGGCGCCTACCGCCCGCGGCAGCCGGGCGGTCATCCCGCCGCCCGGCAGGATCCCGACCGCCGCGTGCGTGTCGGCGAACCGGGCCCGTTCGGAGGCGATCAGGACGTCCAGGCCGAGCGCGAGCTCGAGGCCGCCGGTCATGACCGGGCCGTTGATCGCCCCGAGCGCGGGCTTGGTCAGCTGGCCCGCCATCACGATGGCCTCCGACGCCCGGGCGGGGGGACGCTGCAGCCGGGCGAACTCCTTGAGGTCAAGGCCCCCGCAGAAGGCCGGGTCGGTACCCGTGACGACGATCGCGCGGACTTCTGGGGCAGACTCGGCCCGGGTGAAGGCGTCGATAAGGGCCGCCGCCAGCGTGGAGTCGATCGCGTTGCGAGCCTGCGGCCGGCTGAGCGTGATGACCGCGACCCCGTCGCTGACGGCGTAGGTCACCGGCTGATCCGTCATTCCCCCAACCTCCATCGTGAGTGCGTATCCGGTAGATAGGAGCGGAGCACGTCCTTGGCGACGATGACCCGCTGCAGCTCCAGTGATCCCTGGGCGACCTCGTAGAACTTCGCCTCGCGGTACAGCCGCTCGACCGGCAGGTCCCTGGTCATGCCGTACGCGCCGCAGACCTGCATCGCGTCACTGGTGACCTTCCGGGCAGCCGGTCCGGTGACCAGCCGCAGCGCCGCGGCCCGTGCGCTGATGTCGGCGCCGTCGTCGTGCAGCCGCGCCGTCTCGTACAGCAGGGCCCGGGCGGCGAGGACCGCGGCCCGCATGTCGGCGAGCAGTGACTGGATGCCCGCGAACTTGGCGCCGATCGCGGTACCGCGGTGCGTCCGCTGCAGCGCGTACGCGGTGGCCTCGTGCAGCGCTCGCTGGGCCACGCCGACGTTGATCGCGGACACCCGCAGCTTGCCCACTGCCTCGCCGGCCAGCATGACGTCGAAACCGCCGCCGACGCCGCCGATAAGGTCCTCCGCGCCCGCGCGGACCGATTCGAGGTACACGGGACGCGCCCCGGTGCCGCCGAAGGCCATGACCTCGGCCGCGGGCCCCACCGTCCAGCCCGGCTGCGCGGTGTCGACGACGAACGCGCATACCCGCTTCTCCTCGGCGACCGCGAACACCAGGGCGACCGCCGCCTCGGCCGCGTACGAGATGAACATCTTCTGGCCGTCGAGGACCCAGCCGTCACCGTCCCTACGGGCCCGGGTGGTGAGCTGCCGGGGATCCGATCCGGTTTGCGGCTCCGTGAACGCCCACGCGGCGGGGACCTCGCCGGCGACCAGGCGGGGCACCCAGCGGGCCACGACCGGCTCGGGCGCGTGCACGAGCAGCGCCTGCGCCGCCTGGACGGTCGTTCCCGGGTACAGGGCGGCCACCGCGCAGGAGTAGGCCACTTGCTCGAGGGCGACGATGTACGCCAGCGTCGAGGCTCCGGCACCGCCCGCTTCCGGCGCGAACGGGAGGCCGAAGATCCCCATCGACCGCAGTTCTTCCCACACCGGCTTCGAGAAGGCCTGCGTCCTGTCGATCTCGGCGGCGTGCGGCTCCAGTCGCTCCCAGGCACGCGCCCGGACGGTCCCGGCGATCGCCGCGCACTCCTCGTCCAGGATCATCTCGCTCCTCGCCTCAGAATGATAACTAAATATATAATTTAGCTAGTTACAACGATAGCCCGCGACCAGGATGGGTGATGTGATGACCCACGCGTCAACCGAGCAGGACCGCGAGTCGTTCGTCCTCGACGCGATGCTGCGGCGCCAGGCGCGGCTGCAGCCGGACAAGGTCTTCGCCCGGTTCGAGGACGGAACATGCTGGACCTACGCGCAGACACTGGATGAAGCGCGGCGCGTGGCCGCCAGCCTGCAACGGCTCGGGGTGAGACTCGGCGACCCGGTCCTGTGCTGGCTGCCGAACGGGCCGGAGCTGCTGCGCACCTGGTTCGGGATCAACCTGCGGGGAGCGGTCTACGTCCCGGTCAATACGGCCTACCGCGGCAGCCTGCTCGAACGCGTCGTGTGCGACTCGGGGGCACGGGTCCTCGTCGCGCACCACGCGCTGCTCGAGCGGCTGAACGGCATCGATAACGGGGCGCTCGCCGACGTCGTGGTGGTCGGCGCGCGGCCCGAGGACGTGCCCGTCCCGTCCGGCCTGCGCGCGCTCGGCGAAGCGACGACGCTGCTCGGCACCGACGGCCGCGACTGGCCAGGACCCGAGCGCCCGCTCGAGCCGTGGGACCTGCAGGCGATCATGTACACGTCGGGCACGACCGGGCCGTCAAAGGGCGTGCTGGTCTCCTACCGGCAGCACAGCAGCGCCTGCGGCGTCGTGCCCGCCGCACCGGACGACAAGTACCTGATCAACAGCCCGCTGTTCCACGGGGGCGCGACGCTGCCGGTGATATCCATGCTGAAGGTGGGCGGCTCGGTCGCGATCGTCCGCGGGTTCAGCACCACCGACTTCTGGCGCGTGATCGAAACGACCGGCGTGAACTCCTGCACGCTGATGGGCCCGATGGCGCCGTTTCTCGTGCGAGCGGATGGCCCCAAGCGTGGCAGGCACGGGTTGCGGCGCGTGTGCATCGCCCCGTTCAACAAGGACGGCATCGCCTTCGCCGAGCGGTTCGGCGTCGAGGTCTACACGGCGTACAACAGCACCGAGATGTCGACGCCGCTGGTAGCGCATCCGGGCTTCGCCGCCGTGCCGGGCATCTGCGGACGGCCCCGTCCTGGCGTGCAGGTCCGCATCGTCGACGAATTCGACCACGAGCTCCCGGACGGCGAGGCCGGCGAGCTGATCGTGCGGACCGATGACCCCTGGACCATGACCTCCGGGTATCACCGGATGCCGGAGGCGACCGTGGCGGCCTGGCGAAATGGCTGGTTCCACACCGGGGACGCCTTCCGGCGTACCGCAGACGGCGATTACGTGTTCGTCGACCGGCTGAAGGACGCGATCCGCCGCCGCGGCGAGAACGTCTCATCGGTGGAGGTCGAGGCGGAGGCGCTCACGCATCCCGAGGTGGCCCGGGCCGGCGCCGTCGGCGTGCCCAGCGAGTACGCGGAGGAAGAAATCCTGCTCGCCGTCGAGCCGGCCGCCGGGGCACAGATCGATCCGCGGCAGCTGGCCGAGCACTTGACCGGGCGGCTGCCATACTTCATGGTCCCCCGCTATATCCGGGTGGTCGCCGAACTCGCCATGACGCCCAGCGGCAAGGTGCGCAAAGACGTCCTGCGCCAGCAGGGGGCGGCCGGGGCGTGGGACCGGGAGGCCGCGGGGATGGTGCTCAAGCGCGAGCGCCTCTCGTAACGGAAGGCCGCGTAAGAAGACGCCGTATCCCCCGTCGATGCGGAACGCGTCGCCGGTGTGAAAGCCCGACGCCTTGCTGGCGAGGTAGACCGCGATCCCGGCCCAGTCCTCCGGCTCGCCCCACCGGCGCAGCGGTATCCGGGGCATGATCCGGTCGCCGACGCCGGGCTTCTCCAGCCAGGCGGCGAACTGCGGGGACCGCGTCCAGCCCGGCAGCAGGGCGTTCGCCCTGATGTTGTACTTGCCGAGCTCGACGGCCAGGGTCCGCATCAGCGCCAGGATCGCGGCCTTCGCGGCGGCATAGCCTGCCTCCCGCGGCGCCCCGAACTCCGCGGCCAGGCTGGACGTGCCGACCAGGCTGCCCCCGGTGCCCTGCGCGATCATCTGCCGGGCGGCGGCGCGCAGGGTCAGGTAGGTGCCGTCCAGGTTGACGGCCATCTCGGCGCGCCAGGCCTCGAGCGTCGAGTCCACGAACCTCGGGTTGCCCCACTTGCCGGTCACGGCCGCGTTGGCGAAGCACGAGTCCAGCCGGCCGAATCGCGACACGACGGCGTTCATCCCGTCCTCGACCGCCTGTTCCTCGCTGACGTCGACGATCATCGCCATGACATCCGCGCCCGTCGAGCGGAGGGCCTCCAGCGCGGCGGCGTTCTTGCCGGCGTTGGTGCCCCAGATGCAGACCGCGCTGCCCGCCCGGGCCAGCCCCGTGGCCATCCCGAGCCCGATTCCCGAGTTCCCGCCCGTCACTAGGGCGACCTGGCCGCTGAGGTCGAACAGGGTGTCATCCATCGCTGTTACCTCCGCGATCAGTACGAGCTGACGATGCGCTGGCCGATGATCATCTTCTGCACCTCCGAGGTGCCCTCCCCGATCAGCAGCATCGGCGCGTCCCGGTAGAGCCGCTCGATCTCGTACTCGGTGGAGTAGCCGTACCCGCCGTGGATCCTGAAGGCGTCCTCGACGACTTCCTTGCAGTACTCGGCGGCCAGGTACTTGGCCATGCCGGCCTCGACGTCCGTCTGGCCGCCCTCGTCCTTCCGGCGCGCCGCCAGCACCATCATCTGGTGCGCGGCGACCGTCTTGGTCGCCATCTCGGCGAGCTTGAAGCTGACCGCCTGGTGCTCGCCGATAATTTTTCCGAACGTACGCCGGCTTCTCGCATAGCTCACTGCTAGCTCGAAGGCGCGGTGGGCGACACCGCAGCCGCGCGCCGCCACGTTGACTCGGCCTACTTCGATGCCGTCCATCAGCTGGTAGAAACCGCGGCCCGTCTGGTCGGCGCCGCCGAGCACGCGGCTGGCGGGAACGCGGCACTCGTCGAGGATCAGCTCGGTGGTGTCGACGCCCTTGTAGCCCATCTTGTGGATCTTGCCGGGCACGGTCAGGCCCGGCCGGGTCTCGCCAAAGCCAGGATCCTTCTCCACCAGGAACGCGGTCAGGCCGCGGTGCGGGCGCTCGGCATCGCCACCGGTCCGCGCGAGCAGCACGACGAGGCTGGCGGTGGACCCGTTGGTCAGCCACATCTTCTGCCCGGAGATCAGGTACCCGTCCCCGTCGGGGCGCGCCGCGGTGCGGATGGCGGCCACGTCCGAGCCCAGCCCGGGCTCGGACATCGACAGCGCGCCGCGCACCTCTCCGGCGGCCATCCGGGGCAGGAAGGACTCCCGCTGCTCGTCGGTGCCGTGGGCGGCGATCAGGTAGGCGACCATGAAGTGGGTGTTGATGATGCCGGAGATGCTCATCCAGCCGCGGGACAGCTCCTCCACGACCAGGGCGTACGTGAGCAGGGACTCGCCAAGCCCGCCGTACCGCTCGCTGATCGTCAGCCCGAAGACGCCGAGTTCCTTCAGCCGTTCCACGATCTTGTCGGGGTAGGTGTCGGTGCGGTCGAGCTCGGCGGCGACGGGCAGCACTTCGGCGTCGACGAAGTCGCGCACGGTGCGCAGGATGTCCCGCTGCACGTCGCTGAGGCCATCGGTGTCAGTGAGCCTGCGCATGCCTGTGCTCCTCCTTCGCCCGCGCGATGAGCTGGCCGCGCAGTACCTTGCCGTTGGCGTTGCGCGGCAGCGAGTCGGTGAATTCCCAGACCGCGGGCACCTTGAAGCCCGCCAGCCGCTCCCTGGCGAACGCCCGCAGCGCGCCGGCGTCCGGCGGCGCGGCGCCGTCGGCCGGGACGACGTACGCCTTGACGGTCTCCCCGAGCCGCTGGTCCGGCACGCCCACCACGGCCGCGTCCGCCACGGCGGGATGCTCGGTCAGCACGTTCTCGACCTCAAGCGGATAGACGTTCTCGCCGCCGCGGATAATCATGTCGCCTTTCCGACCGACCAGGTACAGGTAGCCGTCGTCGTCCAGCCAGCCGAGATCCCCGGTGTGCTGCCAGCCGTCACCGGCGTACCGGAACAAGTGCGGGCCGCGGGCCAGCAGCTCTCCGACACCGTCGCCGTCGGGTTCCGCGATCCGCAGCTCGACGCCGGGCACCGCCCGGCCGACGGATGCCAGCAGGTACTCGTTGCCCGCGGCGGCCCGCAGGTGGTCGTCGTGCGTCAGGCAGCTGATCGGGCTGCCTTCGGTCTGCCCGTAGATGCTGGCGAGGGAGACCCCGGTCAGCGTGGCCATCGCGCGCCGCAGGGTGTCTGGGGGCATCGGCGCGGAGCCGTACTGCAGCACCCGCAGCGATTCGAGCCGGAGCGCGTCCTCGTCGAGCAGCATGTAGACCATGGTGGGCACGAGCAGCGCGTGGGTCACGCCGAGCGACCCCAGCCGGCGCCACTCCTCGAGGCTGAAGCGCGGCGCGGGCACGATCGTCGCGCCCGCCCCGAGCGCCACTGCCACGTTTCCCCAGCCGGCGATGTGGTGGAATGGCGACGCCGTCGCGTACGAGCTCGAGCTGTCCAGCCGGAGCAGCGCCGAGTTCACCACGGCGCGCTGCGCCAGCATCCGCTGGGACATCGGCACGGCCTTGGGCAGGCCTGTCGTCCCCGACGTGTGCAGGATGACCGCGATGTCTTCCATCCCCGGTACTGGCAGGTCAATGGCGGCCGCTACGGGAAACTCGGGCAGCACGACCAGCCGCGCGCCGGACGCGGCCGCGACCCGCTCGCCGAGCGAGGCGTAGTCGGCCTCGGCCACGAGCACCTTGGCACTGATGCCCAGGACGCACGGCACCAGCTCACGTTCGGTCAGCCGCGGGCCAAGCGGGGCGAGCGGCTTGCCCGCCGCCGCGCCGGCGAGCGTCAGCGCAATCACGTCAAGGCTGGTCGTGACGAGCGCCGCGACCGGCTCGCCCGGGTCCGCGCCGATCTCTGCCAGCCACCGCACCGCGGACGTGGCGCGCCCGAGCAGTTCCGGCCAGGTGCAACTGCCGTCCGCGGTTCGCACCGCCGCGCCCGGCAGGTCGCGGTGGCCCGCGATGATCTCGGAATACGTCATTCGCGCCGTCGGCTGCTCGGCCGGACTGCGAGCCGACGTCCGCCAGGACCTGGAGCCGGACGCTGCGGTCACGCATCGCCTCCTCGAACACCCGCCATCAACTGGGTGAAGCCTATGACATATTCGTTTAAATAAATAGACTACATACCTCGGGGAAACCTGGATGTCATCAGCATCGGGCAGGGTGAACGCATGAGCGTGAACACCGACATACGAGTCCCCAAGATCGCTGAGCTGATCGCGGAGCAGATCCAGGACGACATCGCGGCCGGACGGGTGCGGGCGGGTGACAGCCTCCCGTCCGAGGCGGCGATCATGACAAGCTTCGGAGCATCGCGTCCTCCGGTCAGGGAAGCGTTGCGGATCCTGGAATCGGATGGTCTCATCAGCGTTCGCCGCGGGTCCCGGGGCGGCATCTGGGTGATCCGTCCCGACCATCGGACGGTGGCGGCCAAGATGCGCAACGCCATGAAACTCTGGGAGACGGATGCCACCGAGGCGGCGGCGCTCGTGGCGGGTGCCGAACTCGCCGCGGTTCAGTCGCTCGCCGAGCACTGCCGCCAGACGGGGCAAGAGCCCTCGATCGGCGTGCCGGTGTCTGACGGCGGGTTCCATCGCCGGCTCATCGGCTGCTCCGGCGCCAGGCTGGCGGAGAGCCTGATCACCGCGCTGGGAGATATGGTCGCCTCGGAGTGCACCGATGCCGGCGTGCACAGCCGTGCGCTGCGAGCGATCGAGGGCGGAGACGCACACGGGGCGACGCGGATCTGGCGTTCCCACCAGGCGCGCCCCACGGGGCGGTAACCGGCGGGACCGCGCCGGCGCGGGCTCGTCCTGCTCCTCGCCCGATCCCCCGGCGAGAGCGGT
>Ga0207700_10000163_pt1 | contig 39724 bp, 38 predicted proteins | sample LARL82metaG_FD_184348 | JGI IMG/M metagenome (GOLD analysis project Ga0207700, IMG submission 184348) | Corn, switchgrass and miscanthus rhizosphere microbial communities from Kellogg Biological Station, Michigan, USA - LAR L8-2 metaG... | ecosystem: Host-associated > Plants > Roots >...
GCGGCGCTGGTAGCGGTACACTGGCCGAGAGAGTACTTACGCAGGAAGTGGGCTAGTCGGGCGCAGCAAACGCCGAATTAGCCATACGATCAACAGCACAAAGACTCCGAGAAAGATCAGAGGCGTAAGGAGGATTACTATCAGCCAACCCGGTCCACCCATCGTGGTCACGTCTCCGCCGACAGTGGCTGCGGGATCGCGCTGAATCCGTCCTCCGAATACCGCCACGTCCCCGCTGACATTCGTATCCTTCCCCAATCGAAGGTTGCCGCCAAAGGTGGTGAGGTCCCCTCCGATCTGTCCTTGATCTTCAACCACGATGCTTCCGCCAAACGCAGTTACATCTCCCGAGACATGGCCGCGGACCCGGATGCTGCAGCCGAAGCATGTTGCTTCACTGACCTCTTCGTCAGCCCCGATGTTGATATTTCTTCCGACCTGAGTGCGATCGTGGGCTCCATCGGCGAATGCCGAGGTCGCGAATGCAAGACAGAACATCAGACCGACAGGCAGCCATCGTAAACGGCGTAAATTGCATTTCATCGGAAACCTCCCGCAGACAAACTCGGGCTTCAGTCGGAAATTATGGCACAGCCCATTCCTCGAGGAAAACCAACAATTTCCGCCTCTATTCCGACGCATTCTTTATAATTGTCAGTTTCCTGCACGTCGCAAAACTTTGTAGCGGAGGTCATGAATGGCTGGCTCGTATAACGGCGTCGCGGTTCCGGTGGACGGCAAGAAAATCGGTTATGCAGATGGCAAGTATAGCGTCCCTGATAACCCGATCATCCCTTTCATCGAAGGCGACGGTACGGGCCGCGACATTTGGAAGGCCTCTCTCCGTGTGTTCAACGCTGCCGTCGAAAAAGCCTACAAAGGGAAGCGCCGCGTCGCCTGGTACGAAGTATTCGCCGGAGAAAAGGCCAAAGCCAAGTTCGACACATGGCTGCCTGATGACACCGTCGAAGCCGTCCGCGAATTTCGTGTTGCTATCAAAGGTCCTCTGACTACGCCCGTGGGAGGCGGTATCCGCTCTCTGAACGTAGCTCTGCGCCAAATCCTCGATCTCTATTGTTGCGTCCGTCCGGTGAAGTATTACAAAGGCGTGCCTTCCCCGGTAAAGCATCCGGAGCGTATGAACGTCGTCATCTTTCGTGAGAACACGGAAGACGTTTACGCCGGCGTCGAGTGGGAGCAGGGAACTGCTGACTGCACCCGCCTCATCGAATTCCTCAATAAAGATATGCTGAAGGGCGGCAAGAAGCAGATTCGCCTTGATTCCGGCGTTGGCATCAAGCCGATTTCCGTCACCGGAACCAAGCGCTTAGTTCGCATGGCCATTCAGCACGCCATCACAAATGGCCTCAAGAGCGTTACGTTGGTGCACAAGGGCAACATCCAGAAGTTCACCGAGGGAGCTTTCCGCCTGTGGGGCTACGAAGTTGCCACACAAGAGTTTCGCGACAAAGTCATCTCTGAACGCGAAAGCTGGATCGTCGGCAACAAAGACAAAGATCCCAACCTGACCGTCGCGCAGAATGCCGAAGCCGTCGAGCCCGGCATGGAGTTCGCTCCACCCGCCTTCCGCCAGGTGGTCGAAAAAGAAGTGAAAGCAGTTCTCGACGCCATCTACAGCACGCATGGCAACGGCGCGTGGAAGAAGAAGATCATGATCAACGATCGCATCGCCGATTCGATCTTCCAGCAAGTCGTTACCCGAGCCGATGAATATTCAGTTCTGGCTTGCCCTAATTTGAATGGCGACTACATCTCCGACGCCTGTGCCGCCCAGGTGGGTGGCCTGGGAATCGCTCCCGGAGCCAACATCGGTGATGGCTATGCCATCTTCGAAGCCACTCACGGCACTGCCCCGAAGTACGCCGACAAAGACGTCATTAATCCAGGCTCGGTGATCCTCTCAGGCGTGATGATGTTCCGCCATCTCGGCTGGAATGAGGCCGCCGACCTGATCGAGCAGAGCATGGAACGCACTATCGAAGAGAAGAAAGTCACCTACGACTTCGAGCGCCTGATGCCCGGCGCCACCAAAGTCAAGACCAGCGAATTTGCCGGTCACATGATCGATAACATGGACGCGGCAATGTTGGCAGAAACGAGATAGCGGTTTAAACCACAGACGATAGAGAGAGCAATCCGCGTTGCTGATCTCCTCTGTGTCCCCAGTGGTTAAATGTTTTGATTTTTGTTTTTGACGAGGAAATCATGCGAAAGAAAGTCACTATCGTAGGCTCAGGTAATGTCGGCGCCACGGCCGCTCACTGGATCGCCTCCAAGGAACTCGCCGACGTGGTCCTGATCGACATCATCGAAGGCGTTCCCCAAGGCAAAGGACTCGACCTGCTCGAAGCCATGCCCATCGAAAAGCGCGATTCCTATATCACCGGAACAAACGACTACAAAGACACCACCAACTCCGACATCGTCGTCATCACCGCCGGTATCCCCCGCAAGCCCGGCATGAGCCGAGACGACCTTCTGAACACGAACTACAACATCATGAAGGCGGTTGTTGGGGAAGTCGTAAAGAATTCTCCCAACTGCATCCTGATCATCGTTTCCAACCCGCTCGACGCCATGGCGCAAGCTGCCTTCAAACTCAGCGGATTCCCTCGCGAACGCGTCATCGGAATGGCTGGCGTACTAGACTCCGCCCGCTTCCGCGCCTTCATCGCCGATGAACTGAAAGTGAGCGTCGAAAATGTGACTGCCTTTGTCCTCGGCGGTCATGGAGACACCATGGTTCCTCTGGCGCGCTACTCTACGGTCGCGGGTATCCCCATCACCGAGTTGATCGAAAAGAGCAAACTGGACGCGCTCGTCCAACGAACCCGAGACGGTGGCGCCGAGATCGTAAAATATCTGAAAACGGGATCGGCCTATTACGCGCCCTCAGCGGCCGCGACAGAAATGGTCGAAGCAATTCTCAAAGACAAAAAGAAAATTCTCCCCTGCGCCGCCTACCTGCAAGGTGAATACGGAATTAGCGGACTCTACGTCGGCGTCCCGGTGAAACTGGGCGCAAAGGGCATCGAGCAGATCATCGAAATCAAACTGACGTCCGAAGAAAAGGCGGGACTCGACAAGAGCGCGGCGGCAGTGAAGGAACTCTGCGGCGTTATCGGAGTCTAGGCATTGGTCGAAGAGGAACGGCCACGACTCCAAGTCGCGCAAACGGATGTCCGACAGGGTTCCGCACCTCGAGGACCTGGTCAATGTCGCTGTAGGCATCCCTTCAATGAGTTGACCATGGTCATTTGACCATGGCATAACTTAGCCATGAAGGAAGTCGCCATTTCCGTATTTAAGGCAAAGTGTCTCGGCATCCTCGAAGAGGTCCGCAAGCCGCGCAGGCCGATCCGAGTTACGCGCTTCGGCAAGCCCGTGGCCGAGGTCGTCCCACCTTCGCCGGAGAAGACGACTAGCAAGCGACTGGGGTGCATGATCGGAACGGGACGCATTCTGGGTGATATCGTCGGCTCTATCAGCGATGAGAGTGAGTGGGATGCTACCCGCGAATGAAACTCCCGTGCGATACATACATTTGGATGGATGCCGTTGAACCCCACTCGCCTGTCACGGCGCGTTGCAAGTGCGCTGAAATGATTCCGAAAATCAGCTCTGGATGTCCCCGATTAGCGTGTGGGAACTGTTGATGCTCACGCGAAAGGGAAGAGTGGAACTAGAGGAAGATCCCGTTCCGTGGGCGCGCCGTACGCTGGAACTTCTGCAGTTGCACGAAGCGCCACTGATGACGGAAGTTGCGCTGAAGACTTCAGCGATAGGAATCCCTCATAGTGATCCTGCTGATCGTTTGATAGCGGCTTCAGCCAGGGTCTTCGACTTGACTTTGCTCACCGCGGACGCGAAGTTGATTGGCGCATCCGGAATCGAAATCCTGGCAAACCGCTAGCGGACGACCCTTAGACCTTTTCGATCGTCACCTTCTTCAGTACCACATCCTTGTTCGGGCGATTCTGGCGGTTTTGGGGAACTCCGGTAATCTTCACCGCGATGTCCTGCCCCTCCACAACCTCGCCGAAAATCGTGTGCTTGCCTGTCAGCCACTCGGTCGGCACAGTAGTAATGAAGAACTGCGATCCGTTTGTATTCGGCCCCGCGTTCGCCATTGCAAGCTTGCCGGGTTTGTCGAACTTGTGCGGTGAGCCCTTTGTCTCGTCTTCGAACTGGTACCCGGGCCCGCCCATGCCCGTACCCTGCGGATCGCCGCCCTGAACCATGAAGTCAGGAATCACGCGATGAAAGATCGTTCCATCGTACAGCCGATCCTTCGACTTCTTGCGTGTCGAAGGATGGGTCCACTCCCGCTTGCCCTCAGCCAGTTCCACAAAGTTGGCGACCGTCTTGGGAGCATCTTTTTCAAACAACCGGCAAACAATGGTTCCTTCGGAGGTTTCAAACGTGGCGTAAAGTCCAGGCTGACGAGTCATAAAATTTCCTTTCGAGTTCTAGAATAATCTGTCGGATCGTAGCGCCGGCCTCTCGCCGGCTGTAGCGAGGGCGTCCAGCCGGCGCACTCAAATTCGAGACGCTATCTAGTTCGGTGTTGCCGGCGGCTTCGGCGCCGTAGCCGCCGGCTTTTTCACAGTGGTTCCGGCCCCAGGCTTAGGCGCTGCGCCCGTGCCGCGCACAATACTGATGTGGATAATCTTCACCGGACGAAACGGCTTATCGTTCGAAGGATCCCTTGACATGCGCGCAATCTGCTTTACTAGTTCGACACTCGGCTCGTCGCACTGCCCGAAAATCGTGTACCCACCGTTGAGATGGGGCACCGCAACCTCGGTGATGAAAAACTGCGAGCCGTTGGTGCCCGGTCCGGCGTTGGCATAAGCCAGCCGCCCTGGCTTGTCAAACAGCAGATCGGGCGAGGCTTCGTTCTTGAACTTGTACCCGGGATCGCCTGAGCCATTTCCCGCCGGATCGCCACCTTGGATCATGAAGTCGGGAATCACCCGATGAAAGATGGTTCCATCATAGAGTGGCACCCCGTGCTTCGTAGCGCCGCTCACGGGGTTCTTCCAATCCTTCGTCCCGCTGGCTAAACCGATGAAATTCTCCACGCCAATCGGTGCCTTGTCAGGAAATAATGTGCAAGTTATATTGCCCGCCGTCGTTTTGATAATCGCCGTTGGTTTGGTTGAGGTGGCAGGCTTAGGCGCACCGCTTGGATTGGCCGCGGCGCCAGTCTTGGCGGCTGGCGCACTCTGAGAGGTCGAATTTGACTGCGCCATCGCAGCCGGCACACTTACTGTCATCGCTATCAAAATCGCAAATGCCTTCCGCATCAGTGCTCCTTACAATTGAAGAAAATAGTGCTGAGATTACACACGTGAAATTGTACGACAGCTGCCCTCCATCGTTTGTGCCTCAACGATTGTGCCGCAACAGCTCATCTTGAGTCCCAACTTAATTTTCAGCCGGTGTCATCCTGAGCGTAGCCGTTTTTCAGGCGGAGCGAGGTGCCAGCCCTGAGCAAAGGGCCGAAGGGATCTCGCTTGGGCTGAAAGGTTGGCGTACGGTTCACGGACTCTCCCAGTCAGCTTACTTAGCAGCCGCCGCCTGCATCGTCCGACTTACGCTCTCCACTTCCCGAAACACCCGCATCAAGTTGCCGCCTAAAATCTTTTTGATATCCTCCGCGCTATACCCGCGATCGAGCAATGCCTGCGTAACCTTCGGCAAGTCGGCGGCCGAATCGATCCCCTGCGGAGTTGCCCCACTCACGCCGTCAAAGTCCGAGCCCAGTCCCACATGATCAATCCCCGCTACCTTCGCGATGTGATCAATGTGGTCGATCAACGATTTCAACGGCGGACGCGGAATCTTCGCCATCCACTCCCGCTCAATACGATCGACCTCCACATAGTTCACCAGCTTGCCTTCCGCCTTCAGTTCGTCCATGTATTTCTGAACCGCAGCAGCCTGATCTTTCGCCTGGGCCGCGATCGCCTTCCGAAAGTCCTCGTCGTCAAAGCCGTTGAAAAAGTTGACTTGGACGACCCCGCCATTTTTTGTCACCGCGCGCAGCATCTCGTCGGTCATATTGCGCGGTGCATCCACGAGGGCTCGGGCCGACGAGTGTGAGGCAATCACCGGAGCCTTCGTCGTCGCGATTGCATCCCAGAACGTCTTGTCCGCTACGTGTGAGATGTCGACCATCATGCCGAGCCGGTTCATCTCCAACACCACCTGCTTGCCAAAATCCGTCAGCCCGTTATGGTGTTGCACCTTAGGATCGTCGATATCACCCGATGAATCTGCCCACTCATTGGTGTTCGACCACGACAGCGTCATATAGCGTACGCCGAGCCGGTAGTAGTCGCGTAGCAAATGAATGTCGTTCTCAATTGAGTGTCCGCCCTCAATGCCCATGAGCGCCGCCAGTTTGTGCTCCTTGCGGGCCCGCTCGATGTCGGCCGTCGAGTACGCCATCATCATCCGGTCCGGATGCCGCGCCGCCTGCTCGTAGACGGAATCAATCAAGTCAAACGTGTGGCGCGCAAAATTGCCATGGTTCGTTTCCGGATCGACCCATATCGAGAAGAACTCCGCTCCCAGGTTTCCTCGCTGCGCCTTATCCAGGCTGATGTGTCCAATATCCTTCGGATCCGTGGAGCCGATATCAAACCCTTCGTCCAGAAACCGCTGCGGCGTATCCGCATGGGTGTCCACGACTAACGCAGAATCGTGAATCTTCTGCGCACGCGGGCTCACCGCAGCCCCAGTAACGGTGCCGTTTTCAGGTGCCTGAGAGTAAGCAAGAGAAGACAACAGCAGAAAGACGAGGAATAGCTGTTTTTTCATAAGTGGTATTGGCCCATGAACTCATGAAGATTAGGGCAGGTCAAGATTGTATAGGCACATGCTCCGCGCCACCAAGCCGCCAGCAATGCAAACAAGTGTTCGTCCAAGCCGCGTAGCGGCGGAAGAATGCAGCCCATAGCGCGAGCTGTGGTGGCACAGAGCGGAATCAGTGAGCCCGGGAGGGCGAAAGAAAACGAGCCAAGTTCATCACCGCAGTGCCGCCATTCCCGCTCTTACACAACCCTCCAATTCCTGATCCGTGTCGATAATCCTCTTGGGATGTGTAATCGCTTCGAACCGAGCTTTTACCGCAGCATACAGCTGGAAATCCCGGTTACCTGCCGGATGAATTCCGCCTTCTGTATCCGCCGCCAGCCTATGCCGAGCCGTCTCCTCCGAGCAGACGCACTCCAAAATGCGCCAAGGTTGCCCTATAGAATCCGCAGCCGCAATCACGTTTTCAATTTGATAGCGCCGCGAGAACGGACGCCCGTCGAGAAAAATGACACGCCCCGCGTCCCGCGCCAAAAGATATCCGGCAGTCTCGACCATGATGCGCAAGCAGTAATCGTCTTGCCGTGTCGAGTATTCGATTTCTTTGGGCTGAAAGATTGCACGGCGGATCTCATCCTTGCTCAACACCCGTCCGGAGGCCCGTACAGCCAGTTCGCGCGCTAGTGTGCTCTTGCCCGTGCCGGGAAGCCCAGCCATCATCACAATCATAATAAGAAGAGAATCGTAATGGATTACTGCGGAAGGTGTGGAATCGTGAAACTGAAACTCGACAGTCTATTTACCGCCGCTGCCCAAAGCGACTTCATTCTCCGGCTTATCGTCCTCCGGACGCTCAATCGGAATAATATTCTGGGTCTCGCGCCACTCCGAATACCGCCCGCTCACCATGATATGGAAGCACCAATGGCGTCGTTCTTCTTCAGGTTCCACCAGGCCGAGTGCTTTCATGTAAAAAAGGTAGTGCTGCATCCAGCGCAGTTGCTCTTTGTTCAGACCGCGTCGTTGCAAGTCCACCGTCACGCCGGCCAGATGCGATGAAGCCGTGTCCCCGTCCGCCGGAGCCGCATTGCGGTTGTGCCGCCGCAGCTTCTTCTGAACCATCACAGTCCGGACCGCCGAGTTCACCTGGATCTGCTCATGAAACCGGTTGTAGTACGCCTGGCTCAAATCGTCGACAAAGTCGAGCGTCCACGACCGGCAATATCTCCGGGTCGGATCCAGTCGCGGATCGAAACGCAACATCTCCCCCGCGCGGATCTCCAGCAGGGAGCCGTCCGCCTTCAAAGCCTCGAGCTCAGTATCGTTCTGGATTCGCGGCAACTCGAGCCGGTTGATCTCTGCATTCTGGATCAACAGTGATTCGTGCGAGGGCCGGAACATTGGATTCCAATGCAGCCACCGGAAATGTCGGTGGTGGACATTCGCGCGCCGCACCGCGTAGGCGTTGCTCGACATTCCCCCGCACACCATGGCCAAAAGGAAGACAACCGCGAATTGAAGTCGGACGAAGCGTCTCAAAAGGTCTTTCCAGATCGGGCCAACACTCCTGCCCGAAAGGCGCCCTCACTAGTCTTTTGCGTGAGTAGCGGTATTCTAAGCCATGCTGTCAAGCGATCCAACCGAACACTCCTGACGGACCGTTACTTGCGTACCCAAAGTACGCCTCCTGCGTGGTTACTACCCTTCCACGAAGGAAGATGCTCTACTCTGTTATCGGCAAATGACGGGCCATTCCTGAGCAGTCCCAAGGAGCCGGCCTATGTTCACCGCCAGCCACGACTTGGCGGGATTTGGATGACGCCTTAGACAAACCCGGTTGTGGGCGATTTACAGAAAAGTGTCAAATTTAGCGCCGCAAAAGGTCACCGAGGGCCTGTTTCATGACCTGTCCGCCCACCTCCGAGATCGACTTGGTCAGCGGGATATCCTTCGGACATACCTCCACACAGTTCTGCGCGTACCCGCATTCCTGGATGCCGCCATCGCCCATCAGCGCCGCCAACCGCTCCCGTTCCAAGGCCTTGCCCGTAGGATGTGTGTTAAACAACCTCACCTGCGCGATGGTAGCCGCCCCCACGAATCCCGTAGTCTCATTAAACTGCGGACACGCCTCCATGCAGCAGCAACACGAAATGCACCGCGAAATCGGATAGGCCGTTTCCTGCTCTTCCGCCGACATCCGCGGCCCAGCCCCTAGATCGTAAGTGCCGTCAATCGGCACCCAGGCCTTCACCGCCTTCAGATTCTCGAAGATCACGCTGCGGTCGGTCGCCAGATCGCGTACCACCGGAAACTTCGAAAATGGTTCCAGCCGGATCGGCTGTTCCAGATTGTCAATCAGCGCCGAGCATGCCATGCGTGCCTTACCATTGATCAGCATGGCGCACGACCCGCACACCTCCTCCAGGCAATTCGAGTCGTAGGTAATCGGCGTAGTCGCCTTGCCCTCGCGCGTCGCAGGTTCGGCGGCAATATCCATCAGCGCCGAAATCACGTTCATGTTCGGCCGGTAGGGAACCGAGAACTCTTCCCAATAGGCCTTGGAAGTGGGTGTGTCCTGCCGCTTGATCTTGATGATGACGGATTTATCAGCCATTAGCTCTTAGCCCTTACGAAAACAGTCAGTACTTCCTCGCCCGCGGCGGAATCAGCGACGTATCCACCGCCTCAAACTCAAACTTCGGCTCATCCGCGTCCGGCGCAAAATACGCTTTGGTCGTCTTCAGCCAGTTCTTATCGTCGCGCTCCGGGAAGTCGGGCTTGTAGTGCGCGCCACGCGATTCATCCCGCATTCCCGCACCCTGCGCGATCACCCGCGCCAACTGCAGCATGTTGTAAAGCTGCCGCGCAAACACAACCGTCGTGTTCGCCCACATCGTTCGATCGCTCAAATTCACTTTGCGGAACCGTTCCAGCAATTCCACCAGCTTGGCGTCCGTTTGCTTCAAGTTCTTGTTGTAGCGGATGACCGTGCAATCCTTTGTCATCAACTCGCCCATCTCACGCCACAGCTTGACCGGATTCTCCGTGCCCTCATTGTTCATGAGCAGGGCATTACTGCCTTCCTGCTTCTTCTTCTCCGCGTCAAAGCACCCATCCCCGTCGGAGAGCGCCTGCAGACCGCGCGCGTAATTCACCGCGTTCGGCCCCGCGATCCCACCGCCATAGATGCACGACACCAGCGAATTCGCTCCTAGCCGGTTGGCTCCGTGATATTGATACTCGCACTCGCCCGCCGCAAAAATCCCCGCCACGTTGGTCGCCTGCTTGAAGTCCACCCACATTCCACCCATGGTGTAATGCATGCCGGGAAAAATCTTCATCGGCGTGTCCCGCGGATCATCCCCCACAAACTTCTCGTAAATCTCGAGAATCCCTTCCAGTTTCTTGTCCAGAATCTTTCGATCGATGTGCGTCAGGTCCAGATACACCATTGGCTTGCCGTCGATGCCAAGGTTGTACTCATACACAACCTTGAAGATCGCACGCGTCGCGACGTCCCGCGGCACCAGGTTCCCATACTTCGGATACCACTCTTCCAGAAAGTACCAGCGCTCACTCTGCGGGATCGATTTCGGATCGCGATTGTCTCCCGCTTTTTTCGGTACCCAAACGCGCCCACCCTCGCCGCGTGCCGACTCCGACATCAGCCGCAGTTTGTCCTCGCCCGGAATCGATGTCGGGTGAACCTGAATAAACTCGCCGTTGGCGTAGAAGCACCCTTGCTGATATAGCGCCGACTGCGCCGACCCGGTGCAAACTACCGAGTTCGTAGACTTGCCAAAGATGGCGCCGATTCCGCCGGTCGCAATAATGATTGCGTCGGCAGGGAACGTGCGCACTTCCATCGTGCGCAAATCCATCGCGCATATCCCGCGACATACCCGGTTCCCATCCAGCACCGCGGACAAGAATTCCCAGTGCTCGTACTTCTTAACCTTGCCTTCCGACTCGTATCGCCGGACCTGCTCGTCCAGCGCATAGAGCAGTTGTTGCCCTGTCGTCGCTCCGGCAAAGGCGGTGCGATTGTACAAAGTCCCGCCAAATCGCCGGAAGTCGAGCAAGCCTTCGGGCGTTCGGTTGAAGGGCACGCCCATGCGGTCCAGCAGATCAATGATCCCGGGTGCCGCCTCGCACATGTCTTTGATCGGCGGCTGATTGCCCAGAAAATCTCCGCCATACACCGTGTCGTCAAAGTGCTTCCAGGTGGAATCACCCTCGCCCTTCAGGTTCTTCGCCGCGTTGATGCCGCCTTGCGCGCAAACCGAGTGCGATCGCTTTACCGGAACAATCGAGAACAGGTCGACGCTACCGCCCATCTCCGCGATCTTGATGACTGCAGACAGTCCGGCGAGCCCGCCGCCCACGACAATGATTTTGGGATTCGCCATTATTGCACCGGCCTTCCGTAACTCGCGCTTTGCGCCCCTGTTTTGTCAATCGCATGGAGTTTCGTACGGTTCTGGTCATCGTCAGCAATCGGCCGCGAACGGAAGGAATACAAGCTCGCAAATCCTGCAGCACACAGCACCAGGAACAGCACCAGGCAGAGCCGCAACAGCCGTTTCTGCGCCTTGTCGCCCGATACGATCCCCCACTTCGCCGAAAACAGCCAAATTCCATACGCAAAGTGCCACGAAGCCGCCACCAGTCCTGCCACGTAGAACAAGAACCACCCGGTATGCATCACCTCACCCTGCACCTTGGCAAACGACGCCATCGGATTATCGTGCAGATCAACTCCGGTAAATCGCATGGTGTAGGTGTGCCATAGGATGTAGACGAACGCGATTCCGCCTGTCCAGCGCTGCGCCGTGTACATCCAGTTACCGCTCCACGGATACGCAATCGTATTCCCATCTCCGCGGTACCAGATGTAAAACCCGTACAGCGCATGGAACAGGATGGGCAGCCAGATTCCAAACAGTTCCAGAAAGAACACGAGTGGGAGGTTCGCCAGAAAACTGACTTGGCGCGCGTACGCCTCCGGCCCGCTGATCGCGGTCGAGTTCGAAATCAAAATGTGTTCAAAGAGAAACGCCCCGACCGGGACGATCCCCGAAAGCGAATGCAACCGCCGCAGTACAAACGAAGTACCCTGACCAGCGCGCAACGGAGCAACTCCACGCGCAATCACGGGAGCAGGAGAACTGGCTGACGCCACGAAACGCTCCTTATCAGTTCAGCAATGAAAAAATAACTTTTTATTATCGGGCTGCGAGAGAAGTGAAGTCAAGGAACCGACGATCTCCATTACAGTTCAATCGGTCGATAAACGCCGTTCGTCTTAGTTGAAAGCATATTGTTCATGGAAAGCGTCATCCCGACCGAAGCCGCTTTTCAGGCGGCGGGAGGGATCTCGCGCAAACTCCGGTGCAGGTAGCCAGAACGCACAACCGCTACGATTCTTTCTCAACCTCGCGGGCAGGCAGAGTGTCGCACCACTCCAGAAACTGCCGAAGGGCCGCACCCCGATGGCTGTACCGCGATTTCTCCTCGGCACTAAGTTCCGCAAACGTCTTCTGAATTTCGGGAAAGTAAAACAGCGGGTCATACCCAAAGCCACCCGTACCCCGAGGCGAATCTAGAATCACGCCCTCCGCTGTCCCACGAAAAGTAGCCAGCGTCTGCCCATCCCGCGCTGCCGCCAATACGCATACAAATCGGCCCGTGCGTTTCTCCGCCCGAACCTTCCTTAATTCGCGAAGCACCCGCGCGTTGTTTGCCTCGTCATCCGTATTCTCTTCGGCCAGATGCGGCTGATCCGCCGCATACCTCGCAGAATGCACTCCCGGAGCCCCATTCAGCGCATCCACCTCCAGCCCCGAATCGTCCGCCAGAACTACCTCTCCCGGCGCAGCCCGGCTATATCCTTCAGCCTTCTTCCGGGCATTCTCTTCAAATGTCGCGCCATCCTCAACCACGGTCGGCAGGGAAGCAAAATCTGGAATTCCCCCAATCTCAATCCCGTGAACTGCGGCAGCACCGGCGAAGTCCCGTAGCTTGCCAGCATTCGAAGTTGCAATCAAAACTCCTCGCATGTTGTCGATCATTCCTTGGAACCATTACGTATAACGTGTTGTCATCCTGAGCGAAGCGAAGGATCTGTGCAATTTGATTGGCGCCGGTTGCCTCTCTGATCTAGACGGCTGGGACTCGATGTACCGCGCCCGAAATCCTGATTCGACTCATCAATGTCCAAACAATCACCGAAATCGCTGTGATGAAAGAAATCCATCCCCCCAGCGTCCGATCCCGAGTCCTAACAAATCGGATCTGCACCCGATTCATCCCGGCCGCGATCGGGATCAGCATCTGCCCAGTCTCCGCTCGCGCCGTTGTTCCCACCACCCGCCCGTTTACTTCCACCCGCCACGCCGGATATCGAAACAGCCGCACCGCCACCCGATCATCCGCTGACGTCTCCACCGTAAACATCCTCGACTCCGCATCCCACTGCTGCACGTGAATTGCCGCACGCGCCGGCCCGTCCACAGTTACGTTCCGAGCCTCCTTATCAATAGCGCTTGGTTCGGCCCCCGCCGGAGTGTATTCGTCCGTTCCCTCATACCCCGCGCCCGTCACTACGTTGTCCTGTATCTCTCGTAGATCTGCCGCGTTGTCCCACCAGGGGGATTGGACCCAATGCCATGCAGCAACAATCAATAGGAGGGAAGCAACACAGACCGCTCCTCTCCACCACCATCGGTGGTTCTCCATCATCATCGCGGCCGTGACCAACAAACAAAAGATCATGCTCACGCACAGCAACCAGCGCCACGGAAACTGCATGAATTGCATCTTGGGCAAGATCTTCCACAGCAACCCCGCCACCGGAAACATCAGCAGACTACAGGCCGTCGTCCAGGTTAACAGCGACATCCACAGATCGCGTCTCGTGTCGCGCCACACCCGCCCGATGCATGCTCCAACAAAAATGATCAACATCTCCCAAACCGCCACCCAGGAGATCACGCGATTGAAGGCGTCATGATCCGCATCGGTCGTATGAATAAAGAGAAAGTTGTCCGGCGGGCGGGATCCGGCCGAGACCGCTTGCGCAATATCGATCCAGCGTTGCTCGTAGATCGCCGGCAGCAAATAGAACGCAGCCAGGCAAGCCCCCAATGCTACCGCACTTGCTCCCACGAAGAGCATCCTCGCCGAGCGCAGCCGCCACGCAAAGTAAACCACCAGCAACGCCAACGAATAATGGATCATTACCGCTGCGGGAGCGTTCGTCAGCCACGCCGCTGCCAGCACCAGCGCCAACGGCACAATCGCCCGACGCCTATTTTCCACCGCCTTTAACACGAATAGCAGCAAAAGCGGCACTAGGCAGCTCGCCAGCAATTCCGCAAAAGCGCTACGCCAGTAAACGATCACCAGGTGATACGGATTCGCCGCATAAAGTATCGCGGCGAAAATCGCATCCCGGCGCTCGAACCAGCGCCGTGCCACTACAAACATCGAGACGCCCGAGAGCGCCAACGCGATCCAGATATAAATGCACGACGCCACCGTCCAAGGAAATATTGCGCTCAAGATTGCGCCGAGAGTCCAGGAGGCAGGCGGATAGAAAATAAACCGAGGCTCGCCGTACGCGAAGTGCGCGAGCGCCGCCCACCGCGGATAGACGACGCCGTGCTTCCACTGCGATAGAACTTCGAGCCACGAGTACAAATGAAACTCCACATCGTGTCCCGACGGAGTGCCCAGAAAGAAGAAAGGAATCTCGATTAGGAAAGCGACCGCCGCAATCAGCAGCAGCGGCGCCGACAGCAGTCCGCCGCCAGGGTGAGAGACGTCGAGCCGTTCTCTCACAGAGTCTTGCGCCTCGCTGTTCCTCTTCAGATTTGCTCCCCTACTCCCTAAGCATTAATTACACATGCGTACGGAAGACAGTGTACTGTAACGAAGAATTAACATTGCTGAAATGCTCCTGCAACGATCGTCGATTACGGTAATGCGTATTGGGGTACAACAGACCACGAAGAATAGAGGGGCTTGTGCCAAAGACGGGGCCCAGGCCCTTCTCTTCTTCGGACCCCGTCAAGTCAAACCGTTAGAACAAACAAAGTCGCATGAATAGCTGGGGCTGGGCGCTCGAACGCCAAACAAGGCTGTGAGTGGAGTGTTTGGATTGCAGGCTCGAGACGAGCCGGTTAGACCGATGTCTCTTCCGGGCTCCGCTGATGTTGCAGCTCCGACACGAAATCATCTTGCTGCAACGAGGTGCCCCGGCGCAACAACTCCAGGAGTGGATCCTCCAGTTCGTCGCCGGACTCTTCCGTCTTCTTGTCCTCCGGCTCAAACTGTTGTAGATCTGCTACCAATGCCCGTGGTGAAACGATCAATTCCAACATGGTCGGGGACGGACAATTGCGCAGAAACTCGATCAACTTGCCAACTTGCTCGCGTTGCTCCACCGTGCGGGAAGGGAATTCCACTCCCATTCCGTACCCGGGATGGGTGACTCGAACCATCCCTTCGGTGTGAACCGAGAGCTCGTTCGCTTTCAGGCAGAGATCCACAAGTGCCCGCTCCGGGAAGGGTGCATCGGTCTGCACGTAGCAGCCACCCAGGCTCAGGTCGGTCAATTTGCAGTGCGGGACGTTCTCATCTGGATCCATCCCCGCGCCGATCGCCGCCGCTTCCAGCCAACTCCTCAATCCTTCCGCCACGGCTTCCGATAGATCCAGGAAATGTACCCCGGTTTGGCCGTTTTGATTAGCCCATGCGACTTGCCCATGCGCGTCGACTTCGAGTGCGCTATCCGGCAGTTGAAAACGGAAAGCCAACAACGATCCCGGAATCTGGGTCTCGGCGGTCAATACTTCCATGCCGGTCTGTGACAGATCCAGAAGAATGCCTTCCAGCTTGCGCGTATCTGGCAAGGTGATCTCGACTGGAGCCTGCACCGGTATTCGCACCGCCCTTCGCCGCTCCCGGCTTAACAAAGCTCCGGCTGCCCGCAAGCCAGCTTTCGCGGCGTCATCGCTGAGTGGTTTGTACAGCACAAAATGTGCACCGCCACTCAGGATCTCGCGGACCTTGGCCGTATCTTGAACCAAGGCAATGCTGATGGGGCCGGCACCCAGAAGCTGGACCTGTCGCAGCACATTCTCCGCTAGCTCACTGTCATCAAAATCCACAATGAGAGCATCAAACTTCTGCTGTTGGATCCTCGCGATGGTGGTTTCCGGATCGCTCGATCGATCCATGGCAATACCCAGCATAGGCAGAATTCTGCCCAACACGTCAGCCGCGGAATCGTCGGTCGATACCAGTAGTGCCTGCAGAGTCATAAGTGCGTCGGATTTCCAGCGCCGCCGTGATTACGGCCAGCGTGGAGCTGTTGGTCTTGATGCTTTAGATGTGCTCGCGCTACTGGAACTTGCGCCGGCTTTGGCCGCCATTGAGTCTCCCTGAATCGTGGCATCGTCCACTTCTGCCAGCACGCCGTTATCGTCGTCATCATTCTCGGCCAGCAAGGGCGCTACTTCACGCAGCTTTTCCGCTGCCTGCTGGAGCATCTCTATCTGTTTGCCAAGTTGGGCGTATTTTGCCTGCTTTTGCCGCAGGACCTCATGAATATCTTTCATACAACCCCCTGTTTGCAATCTAAGGAGGCCGTGCCGGATGGGTCAACGGTAATCCCCTCACCCAGATTACCGGGGTAATGAGAACACCAGCCGGGTAAGAAATCCCTTAGCAAAAGAAAAACCCCGCCATTCCCTGGCGGGGTTCGATTCAGGAGCTGGAACTTGCTTACGCTTTCAACTTCCGGCGCAGCATTCCGGCAAGACCTACCAGCCCAGTACCAAGCAGGGTAAGACTGCCCGGTTCCGGAACCACGACGATGTTGGTGTCGCCACTGGAAATCTCCGTCGAACCATTGAAGAATCCCTTGCCGGTGTTAATGGTCAACTGTACGGTTGCGCCGTACACTGTGCTTCCGCTGTACCAGGTTCCGCTCACCGAACCGGAGAGCGTGTAGTTATGGGTTCCGTTCGCTAAAGTCACCAGCGTCCAAGTCACCGGTCCGCTGAATGTTCCGCTGAATATCTGGCCATTCGGAATTCCGCCCGTGCCGTTCCCGGTCACCACGAAACTTCCGCCGGCATCGAACGTCGCACCCATCTGCAGATTGCCTGAGGTCATCGCCCCCGTCGAAAATGTAATACCGCCAAGATCACCCGTCACAAGGCCTAAACCCGCGAGCCCTTTGACCGCAATCAACTCCGACCCACTCAGGGTCATTCCGGCGCTGCTGCCGGTCAAGGTTCCGCCGCTATTGGTGAAATCTACAGAACTGCTGGCAAATGCGGCCATTGGCAAAGCAAGAGCAAGCAGAGCCATCCACAGAATTCGCTTCATACCACTCCTCCTGAATCAAAACGGACATGGCCCACAGACTGGAACTCTGACATCGATACCGCACTTCGAGTACCAAACCGATGAAAAGCCTAAACTATAGCAAATAAATCGGTTGTATGAGCGCGGCGTGGTTCCCCAAAGTGCCAGAGTGCAAACTCATGCACACTTAGCACATCAATTTTGCGTTAGCGAAACCACCTCGTTGATCTCGACCACACACTCTAGTCCTTTTGCAACCGGAAAGGAAGTGGTTTTCGCGCTCCTGGCTAATTCCCTCGTTCAACCCGTCAAGGAAGGTAATTTGTCAGCGGATCCCAACAGAAAGATCGCACCCACCACGATACTGTAAGCCGAGGTTAGCAAACTCAGAGCCCGCAGAGCATTCGGGCTCGCCACCGTCGCCGAGAACAATCCCGCCGCCGACGCGCACATGATGGTATTCATCGCTATCAACCCGATGATAAACATCAATAGCCCCAATAATCCAACGCCCGTCCCGCCCAAATGCGCTGCCATTAGAAACAGCAAAATCTGCGTCGGAGTCTCAGCCCCTAACCCGTGAATAACGCCTACCAGAAACGTCGACTTGGTACTGTATCCGTCTTTAAAAACCTGAGGCGCTTCCACTCTGGTCCCGCCAAAAATTCGCTCTAGGCGCCAGTACACCCAGAGTGCCCCATTAATCAGCAACGTAATTCGTGTACGCGGACGATCATGCCGGTGTATTGACGGTCGAAAGAATGTCGCCAGGACGTAAACTCCCAGAACCAGAAGAGTAATCCCGACCAGTCGTTCCGCCCACCGATCGCTGGCCGGAGGTAGCCCAATACGGAATAGCACCGCCATCGAACCCAGCACTGCCACAGTCGTCGCGTGGCCCGTGACGTAGAGGAGTCCATAGCGCATGGCGTCGCGCGCCTTAGCCTGCACGCTACTGATGTCTGTGATCGCCGCGATGTGATCGTAATCCAGCCCGTGACGAAACCCCAGCACCGCCGCCGAAAGCAATGCCAAGCGAAGATTGATAGGATCTGCCAAGGAACATTCCGCGCGATGAGCTTTGAAAAATGGCTCGTTGGCCGCGCTGGACTTGTAGGCTAGCACACTCTCCGCCGCCACCCTCGAAGAGTTCCTCTACTTCGGCAAGGGAGTTTTCGGCGCGACCGCGGGAGCGATCAATTCTCTCAACCGCCGCGAAAGGATGGTCGCAAGCGACTGGTAAAACCGCGACCCCAGATGAGGAAACAGTTCGAACAGTGACAGAAGGGTCAGCCGATCCAGGTAATACGCCTCGAGCTCCTGCTTCGCGACCACGTTGGCCGATGCCGGCAGTTCGTCGAGAAAGGAGATCTCTCCGCAGCACTCGCCTGGATTGATCGTCAGAAATGCTGTCTGCGTAGGTATCTGCACCGTCGCGGTCCCCTTCAGGAGAATAAATACTCCGAAGGTTTGCTTGCCCTGATGCACGAGAGCTTCCCCCGCCTTGAACTGTCTCCGCACCGCCTTGTCCGTGATCAGAGCCCAGTCGTTCGACGTCAAATAGATCAACCCGCTCTTGGCGGTCGTCAATACAGACAAATCTTGTTGCTGACTTAGCTTTGGCATGGCAGGGACCCGATGTCCGGAGACACTCCTCCCAAGCGGATTCTGAATGAGAGTGATGCAGCCACAAATGACAGAAACAACAGGGCTAAATCGAGATTAACAGAAGCTCGCTCGAAAGGCATCTACCCGAATCTCGAAAGGTACGCCGGATTCCGCACCCCACCGAAACCACGCCCTCGCGCAGCAATTGATCTTTCTAGGATGGTGCGCCCTGAGAGATTCGAACTCCCGACCTTCTGGTTCGTAGCCAGACGCTCTATCCAACTGAGCTAAGGGCGCAACTTGATTGACAGGAAAGGACCGCCTGCCGATTATATCCAAGAATCGTCTCCCTGAAAACGGACTCCGTGAGCCAAGCTTGGAAGTTTTGCCGGTGTTTCCTTGGTGAACCTTAGTGCCCTTCGTGGTTATACGTTTTGCACCATCAGCGCCACAGCTCAACGACGGTCGCGGTATTCTGCATCTCAGCGCCACGCCCTTCATTTGTTGCGGCCCGAGTCGTTTTCAACAGGTTTCATGGCACTCCTGTTGCGTAAGGCACCCGAAGTAATTCTTTCCCGCAGCAGGGCAATTCCTACCGAGGCGGACGTGGAACAGGCTCCTATTTTGAGGGATTTACGGATGGCACGCTGCTTGCAACCTTCAGAAACAGACGAAGTGGCGCGCAACGGGGTGCTTCAGAGAATAACTTCGGCCAGAGGTTTTCTGTGAGCACCCCTTGCTTTTTCTCCAGGCGCACACCGGCCCTCCCCCAACCCAGTTCCAGATCGGCCTATGGTTGTCGGTGTGCTCCGTGTCCTCTGTGGTGAATTCGTTTAAGCCAGCGCCACAGGCTCCCGCACATCTACTCCCGCGTTCCGCAAAAGTTTTGCGACCGCATCCTGTTTCATCCGCGATGCGTCAAACTCGACTCGCACGGTTCGCTCTTTCGCATTGAACTGCACCCGCCGAATTCCATACACCTCCCGCATGGTATCGATTGCCCTAAGCTCATTCTCTCCCGGAATCGCTCCGTAGTTGAAAACTACTTCCAGATAAGTCATGCGCCCTCCGCCCCTCCGGTATGATGAATTGGATCCCGACCAAACACGTCGGATGAATTCAATGGTGAATCCAATATAGTGCATCCGTGATCCAACAATACAGGGAGGATGCATCGCGCATCGTCCGAGTCCACAAAGGAACTTCGGCCCATAGTCGCGAGAGGACCTGGATACTTCCGACTAAGCCGCGGAAGTGACGGATCGAAAGCCGGAGAGCGCAGCACGGCGCAAGCTGTGAGGGTCGTAGCAAGAGAGATTGAGTAAGCCTGGAGGGGCGAAAGAACCGAAACCCGATACCGATGACATCGCCCACCTCGACCGAGCGCGACCCCGTTTGCGGAATGAATGTCAATCCTGGAACAGCAAAACACATCCACGAACACGCCGGGAAAAAATACTACTTCTGCTGCGCAGGCTGCGTCGAAAAATTCAAAATCAATCCCCAAGCGTATCTGAATAAAGCCGCATCGTCCGGGCTCGTAACGCTCGGAATGCCGACCGCCAACCCCGCTCCGGGGCCGGTACTCATAACCGGGAAGCCGGAAGCCGGAAGCCAGCCCTCCTACGTCTGCCCCATGTGCCCCGAAGTCCGCGAGCCGAAGCCCGGAGCCTGTCCCAGCTGCGGCATGGCCCTAGAGCCCGACGTCCCCCTCGCCTCCACCCGCACCGAATACACCTGTCCCATGCATCCCGAAATCGTGCGCCCCGCGCCCGGAACGTGCCCCATCTGCGGCATGGCCCTCGAACCGCGCACGGTGACCGCCGCACAAGAGGAGAATCCCGAACTCCGCGATATGACGCGCCGCTTCTGGGTTGGCGTCGTGCTCACCGCGCCTCTCCTCGTCATCGCGATGGGAAGCATGTTCTGGCGTGATGCCCTCACGCGCGTACTGGCCCCGATTGGCATCCCTGGCGTACACCTGAACCTGCCGCTTAGTCTGCCGCGATTCGAATTCCTCCTCGCCACACCCGTCGTCCTCTGGTGCGGTCTCCCATTCTTCCAGCGCTTCTGGACATCGCTGGTCAACCGCAGCCCCAACATGTTTACGCTGATCGGTCTCGGCACCGGCGTCGCCTACATCTATAGTGTGGTCGCAACCGTTGCACCCGGAATCTTCCCCGCCTCTCTCCGCGCCATGGGCGGATACCCCGACGTCTACTTCGAAGCCGCCGCCGCCATCACCACTCTCGTCCTGCTCGGCCAGGTGATGGAACTCCGCGCCCGTAGCCGCACCAGTGCCGCCATCCGCGCTCTCCTCGATCTCACTCCAAAAACCGCACGGCTCATTACCGACGCAGCCGCTGGCGAGGTTACAGAAAAAGACATTCCCCTCGAACACGTGAAGCCAGGAGACAAACTCCGCGTCCGCCCCGGAGAAAAAGTCCCCGTCGACGGCATCGTCCTCGAAGGTCACAGCTCCATCGACGAATCGATGATCACCGGCGAATCCGTCCCGGTCGAAAAGGAACCCAACAGCAAAGTCATTGGCGCTACCATCAACGCCACCGGCTCGTTCCTCATGCGCGCCGAGCGCGTCGGCTCCGAAACCCTGCTCGCCCGAATTGTTCAACTCGTCGGACAAGCCCAGCGCAGCCGCGCCCCCATTCAGCGCCTAGCCGATCGTGTCGCCGCCTGGTTCGTTCCCGCGGTCGTTGCGATCGCCGCCATCACCTTCCTCATCTGGTTCCTACTCGGCCCGCAGCCGCGCCTTGCGCACGCGCTGGTCAATGCAGTCGCAGTCTTGATCATCGCCTGCCCCTGCGCCCTCGGACTCGCCACACCCATGGCCATCATGGTCGGCACCGGTCGCGGCGCCCACGCCGGAGTCTTAATCAAGAATGCCGAAGCCCTCGAAACCATGGAAAAAGTCGACACCCTGGTCGTCGACAAAACTGGCACGCTGACCGAAGGGAAGCCGCGAGTGTTCAGCGTCGTCGCGCAGCCCCCAGCGGTAGGAAACGAACTGCTTCGCGTCGCAGCGAGTCTCGAGCAGGCCAGTGAGCACCCCCTTGCCACAGCGGTTGTGCAGGCTGCAAACGAGCGGAATCTGAAACTCTCAACGGTTCAAGATTTCCAATCCATCACAGGGAAAGGAATTGTCGGTGTAGTCGATGGTCACAAGGTTGCAGTCGGTAGCCCTGCTCTTATGGGTGTAGTTGGAGCGATGCAGAGCCCGGACGCCTTTTCGTCACTCGGGCCGATCGATGGCACCATCCTCTGCATCGCCATTGATGGGAAATATCTCGGCAACATCAACGTTGCCGATCTTCTCAAACAGTCGGCTCCAGACAGTCTGCGTCAACTCAAAGAGCAAGGCCTCCGCGTCGTCATGCTCACAGGAGACAATAAAATCGTCGCAGCGGAGATCTCAAAGAAACTGGGCATCACCGAGTTCGAGGCCGAAGTCCTCCCCGAAGGCAAGCTCGAAGTCATCCGCAAACTCCAGCAGCAGGGAAGAGTCGTCGCCATGGCCGGTGACGGCATCAACGACGCCCCCGCCCTCGCACAAGCTGACGTCGGCATCGCCATGAGCACCGGCACCGACGTCGCCATGGAAAGCGGCGGCATCACCCTCGTCAAAGGAGACCTCACCGGAATCCTTCGCGCGCGCAAACTCAGCCAGGCCACCATGCGCAACATCCGCCAGAATCTTTTCTTCGCTTTCATCTACAACGCCATCGGAGTTCCCATCGCCGCCGGCCTCCTGTACCCCTTCTTCGGCATTCTCCTCAGCCCCATCTTCGCCGCCGCCGCCATGAGCTTCAGTTCCGTAAGCGTAATCACCAACGCCCTCCGCCTCCGCCAAGTAAAGCTGTGATACCGGGACCCCGTATATCACCGCCTAAATTTGTCATCCCTGAGGCGCGCCCTTTGCGCCGAAGGACCCATGCAACGCGCCGTAGCATCTAGGTCTGCCCAAGCTGACGGCACAGAACGGGAAGGGTCCGACTTCAGTCGGGCCATTAGTGCCACCATTTCCGTTGGCTTTAGCCGCTGAGGGTCGCATTTAAGTCACGAACCCCTCGCTGAATTCACTTCGGAACGCCCGCACAGCGAAAGCCGGAAGCCGAAAGCCTTTCCCTTAAAGCGCGCTCAGGAAATCCGTAACGTCCTTGGCCGTCCAATCGACCGCACCCATAAACTTCCGCCGGATTACGCCGTTGCGATCAATAATGTAAGTCTCCGGAAACTTTGAAGTCCCATACATTGAATTGCTCTTCTGATCCGGATCCCGCACCGTGAGCAGGTTGACGTTGTGATTCTTCACAAACTGCCGGTAAGCATTGCCATCGACGTCTACGCTGATCGCCACTACTGTCACACCCTTGTCCTTCAGGCGACGCTGCATATCGACCAGAGACGGCATTTCCTCCACACATGGAGCACACCAGGTCGCCCAGAAATTTAGCACGACGACCTGCCCGCGAAGCTGGCTCAATGTGACTTTGTTCTGCGAATCCTGCACCGTAAAATCCGGCGCGTTCGACCCAATCCGAGCCGGCCGCTTCCCGCTGTAACACCCCGAAAGCGCCCCCAGCAGGCAAACCAGAACCAAAGACGAGAACGAAGCAGTCCGCCGCACCCCGCTATAATAATAGATTCAGTGTTGTAGATAAGTTATTGGCAGGTACACCTCCGCTGTGGGGATAAGTATTTTGGTGGAAATCTCGTTCCATACGGAGTGAGACACCGGTTTCAACGCGTCTTTGCTATTGGGTGAAGCAGCGCGTTCAGCTTTGATAGAGCAACAGTTTCTCCGAGGACTTTAGCCCTGAGGTCTCACTGATTTCGTTTTCTATGTCCACAACGGAGCCAAATCCCCCGCAAATCTCGATCATCGTTCCCGCGCGTAACGAAGAATCGTGCCTGGCCGACTGTCTCCAATCCCTCGCGTCCCAAACCGGAGTCTCCTTCGAAATCATCGTCGTCGACGACCATTCCACCGACCACACTCGCGCGATCGCCCTCTCATTCCCTGGAGTCCACGTCATCGAAGCCAACCCCCTGCTCGAAGGCTGGACCGGCAAGAACAACGCCGTCACCACCGGCGCCCGTCACGCTCGTGGCGAATGGCTCCTCTTCACCGACGCAGACACTATCCACCTGTCCGGCTCGTTAGCCAGAAGTCTGCAAGAGGCCCAACGCCAAGGGGCCGCCCTCCTTTCCTACTCGCCGGCCCAGATCGTCACCGGCTTCTGGGAAAAGGCCGTCATGCCCGTGATCTTCGCCGAATTAGCCTCCAAGTACCGACCGTCGCAAGTGAGCAACCCCAACTCCCCGGCCGCCGCAGCCAACGGCCAATTCATTCTGGTCACGCGTGAAGCCTACGAAGCTGTCGGCGGACACGCCGCCATAAGAAATAGCCTCCTCGAAGACGTCGAACTCGCTCGCTCCATCAAACAGTCCGGACGTAAGATTTTCTTCCGCTACGGCAGCGACGCCGTCCGCACCCGCATGTATCGCACCTTCCCGCAACTCCGCGAAGGCTGGACCAAGAATCTCGCTATCCTCTTTCCCGCACCCGCCCGCCTCGCATTCTGGCGCCTCCTGGAATTCGCCGCCTTCGTCGTCTCTCTGACCCTTCTTCTCGCCACACTAGCCGCCCGCGATTTTCATTACGCGCCGCTCTTTCTCATCGCTCCTCTGGCAACTTTCATTCGAATCTCACGCGCGCACTTCCCCTGGCATGCAACTCTTCTCGCTCCTCTCGGCATCCCTCTGTTTTCGTACCTGCTTCTGCGCTCGAAACGATCGCACCAGGCCGGCAAGGTAAGCTGGAAGGGAAGAACCTACGGTTCGGACCACGCTGCCGTGAACCAACTGAGCGATCGTGCGCCCACCACCGCAGGACGACTTCTATGAAAAGTATTCAAGCCCTGATTCTGCCAACGGTTCTCCTGCTGGGATTTCCCAGCGCAACTCCACCCGTCGCCCGCGCAGCCGCGCCTGCGCAAGACGCCACCACTTCGGGCCAAGTCGTAATCGAACCCGGCTTGAGCGTCGGACCCCTGAAACTCGGCGACTCTCGCGAACGCGCCCTCGAACTGTTTCCCAAGAAAGACGAAGACCAGGAATGGGAGAATCGCTGCGGCACGACGCTCGACTGGGTCGACTCCACCAATCCCACCGGACGCGGCGATGTTTTCATCCGGCTCAAGAAAGGAAAGGTCTTCCAAATCGAATCCGCCACCACGCGTTTCCATACCGCCGAGGGCATCACTACATTCGATCATGCCGACAAAGTCGCCGAAGCTTACAAAGATATGCACGCCTATACTCTCCTCAGCACTCCGGATCCGGCGCACGGCTCGCGTCCTCTCGTATTCTGGATCGACAAAAAGAAAGGCATCGCCTTCGTCTTCGCGTACTATCCGCAAGAACACAAGCGCTACCTTTTCAAAACGATCGTTTTCGAACCGAACAAGACTTTTTGTCCGGAGGAAGAATCAGTCACCTCTTCCAAGTGGCAGTCCATTCCTGCGTATTCTCTGGAACCGCCGCCGGAACTCGCCCCGAACATAAACTGAGTGAGTCCGCGTCGTATAGTTGTTGAACTGACCGGCCACCGGCAACAGGCCACTGCTAACTGATTTTCTTATGGTCTATCTCACTCGCAAAGCCGAATTCTCCGCTTCGCACTATTATCACAATCCCGACTTCACGCCGGAAGAAAACCGCCGTATCTTCGGCAAATGCAACAACCCTCACGGCCACGGGCACAACTACACCCTTGAAGTCACCGTCAAAGGAGAAGTCGATCCCCGCTCCGGTTTCGTTGTTGACCTGAAACAACTCAAAGAAGTGATGCACCGCGAAGTCCTCGACGCCATGGATCATCGCTTCCTCAACAAAGAAGTCCCGGAATTCTTCAATCAGATTCCGACCACCGAAAATCTCGCCATCGCCTGCTGGCAGCGTCTGGAATCGAAGCTTCAGCAAGCACGTCTGCACCGGGTCCGCGTCTACGAGACTCCCGACCTCTTCGTTGATTTCTACGGAGAAGAATGATGTTGGCGCTTACGAGATCCCGACTTTGTCCAGAAATGAATTTTGCGCCGGTAACATTCCAGCGTCATCCTGAACGCAGCCGCATTTCGGGCGGAGCGAAAGCCTGCCCTGAGCTTGCCGAAGGGGATCTCGCGAGCACCATATCCTCACTCAGGTTTCCAGCATGAAAGCCCATCTCACCCGCCGCTACCACTTCTCCTCCTCGCACCGCCTCAACAGCATCGACTTGTCCCCCGAGGAAAACCTCGCCACTTACGGCAAGTGCAACAACCCGCATGGCCACGGACACAACTACACTCTCGAAGTCACCGTCAGCGGCCCCGTCGACCCGCGCACCGGCACGGTTTGCAATCTGGTTGACCTCGACAGTTTCGTCGAAAGGGAAGTGCTCTCCCGCTACCATCTGGAGAATTTGAATACGCTGAAACAATTCGCCCAACAGGTGCCCACGACGGAAAATCTCTCGGTCGAAATCTTCGAAATATTGCAGCGCGGCTTCCAGCCCGCGCATCTGGAAAGGGTAAAGCTCGACGAAACTATGATGAACTCGTTCGAGTACACTGGCACCGCCGAACCAAGAAAGTAGCCGCGCCGAGGAAAGAGTCGCCGCCGCAGGGAGAAGGTACCGGCGTAAGAAGAGAGAGTTGAGTATCAGCAGTGGTCAGCCGCGAAAGCCTGCCCTGAGCGAAAGTCGAAGGGCGGCGTAAGCATGCAGCCCACCGCGCAAGCGGTGGGAAACCTAGAGAAAGTACATCAAGCCCCGGAGGGGCGAAGGAAATGTCTGAGGCGATCAACTAAAATCGCCCAAAGCTCCCCAAAAGGACCCCATGAAGCCAGCCACCGAACCAACCACTCTAACCAGTGCCACCTTCGAAGATCTCATCCGCGAAATGATCGTCCGCCTCGGCGAAGACCCGCAACGCGAAGGCCTCACCGCCACCCCCGACCGCGTCCACAAAGCCATGAAGTTTCTCACCAAGGGATACCAGGAAGATCCCGAGGCCCTGCTCAAAGGCGCACTCTTCACCGTGAACTACGACGAGATGGTCATTGTCAAAGACATCGAGGTCTTCAGCCTGTGCGAGCACCACATGCTGCCGTTCTTCGGCAAGGTCCACGTCGCCTACATTCCCAACGGCCGCGTCATCGGCCTCAGCAAAATCCCGCGCCTGATCGAGCTATTCTCCAGGCGTCTCCAAATCCAGGAACGTCTGACCACGCAAATCGCGGAAACCATTCAGAAAGTCATCGAACCCCAAGGCGTCGGCGTGGTCATCGAAGCCCGCCACCTCTGCATGATGATGCGCGGCGTCGAAAAACAGCACTCGGCCGCCGTCACATCTTCCATGTTAGGCTGCTTCCGCAACGAAGAAGAAACCCGCTCCGAATTTCTCTCCCTGATCCGCCAACGCCCCAACGGCGTCTAACCGCTCCTGGATGAGGGTGCCTCTCGCCCCTCACCTCCCTCTGTGTCCCCCCGTGTCCCCTGTGGTGATCAGGTCTTTCGCAGCAGATCCCCAGCAGCGGAATTGGAAGATACGCCCCCGCATCCGAATCCGATCCTTGCGATAAGATAGCTCACCACAGGAGCGCCAACACCTGACCCGAAGCCAAACAAAGAGCCCTCATCTCCGCGGCCAAGTCGCTCTGATCACCGGAGCCACCCGCGGCATCGGGCTCGCCATCGCCCGCGCTCTAGCCAACGAATCCTGCAACCTGATCCTCACCGCTCGCGACGAATCGGCTCTGGCTCGCGTCAGCAGGGAACTATCGGCCGCGAAAATCAGAATCCTCACGCACCCCTGCGATCTCCGCGACCCTCACTCCATCGACGATCTTTTCCGCACCGCGCGGCAACAATTCCGCCGCCTCGACATCCTCATCAACAACGCCGGCATTGCCCATCCCAATCTGCCCATCGAAAAGCTTCCTTTTCCCACCTGGAAAGATGTTCTCGAAACCAATCTGACCGGAATGTTCCTCGTGACCCAGGCGGCATTGGCAATGATGAAGCGCGGCGGCACCATCGTGAACAATCTCTCCATCGCGGCCACCCGCGTCTTCCCCGGAAACGCAGCCTACAACGCCTCCAAGCACGGAGCCCTCGGCTTCACCAACACCCTCCGCGAAGAACTCCGCCCCAAAGGCATCCGCGTCATCGCGTTGCTCCCCGGCGCAACCAATACCGATATCTGGAATACTCTCTGGCCGCAAGCCCCGCGCAAGAAAATGATGGCCCCAGAATCGATAGCGGGCGCTGTCGTGCAATCCCTCCTGCTATCCACCAATGCAACGGTAGAGAATCTGGAAATCCTTCCGACGGTCGGCACCCTCTAGGCTCCTCAGCGCCCCCGATCAAGACGTGAGAAAAGAGGACAAGTTGCGACAGTAAGTTAGGCAATTGGTAGTAAGACGCGGGATCACTCTCTTTGCAGTTTGATTTATGCGATCAAGCCATTTCGCTCAGAACCCCCGGTCGCGGGGTACGGTGAGTGCTATGTTTTTCGCCAACTAGCGAGGGCGTATCTAAGTGCTCAGTGCTCAGTGCTTAGTGTCTAGTCGCCTCTGGCGCATACTGCCAGAGCTTCTCCGCTGCTGTACCGAAATTTCCAAGGTGGTAAACTGCTGCCCCCTTCACCCGAAACGTGAAGGCGTTGAACGGCGCAGCTTTCATTGCCTTGACAAAATCTTCGTGGGCAACCCCCAGCGTGACATGGGCAATATACTTCGGGCCGCTGGAGTCGGGGATGAAATGCTCGACCCAGCCGATGGTTTCGGAATTGGCATCGTCGCCCACGAAGGCCGCTTTCGTTCCGGAGCTCGCTGAAAAGGGCTGGACCGCCGCAATCACCTTTTCATGCAAATGCATCAGTGCGGGCGTGCGCTCGACGACGAAGACGGTCACCGCCACTCCTCCCCAGATTACATAATCGAGGGCCACCGCTTTGAGCTGCAAACCTATGGGCGGATTCTCGGCGTAAACTTTGGCGACCGCCGAAGTCACCGCGTCCAAATCCTGCACTCGCACGAAGCGCTGCAGCAGTGTGACGTGAGGCGCGTGCGTTGCGTCCAGTGAATACCCATCCGGGTAGTTCTCTCGCAGCCGGGCATTTACCGCGTTGGCTTTGCTAATCATTGTTTGATCCGGCTGGAGCAGGATGTCGATGGCGATTAGCTTATCGCTTGCTGTGTTCGCTTGAGTATTCGCTGGCTGGATGAGAACTGGAACGAATCCCAGAACCGCTAGCAGTGTGAAGGTGGCTCTTTTCATAATCACCGACCTTTCGGAGCCACTCTAGATCACGGTGAACGTATTGGAAACTGTTAGAAGACACAGGACGAACTCGAATCCGAATCGTTTTGACCGTTGGTTCATGCGCGCTGTGGCGATATTACGACAACTGGCGTGGGCAAATATGATGTCTTCTATGGAATGGTGGAAATTCTGGCTGGCTAGTCGCAGGGCCAAAGCCGCAGTTGAAGTAATTGCACGTCGCTACTGCTCTACCGCTAAGGCGTTCAGATGGAGTGGCAGTCGACTTGGGCAGCCATCGCTCTGCGTCGAAGTAGCTACCGACCAACAACGTGATCGCGTTGTGCAGGAGCCGAACCTCTACCAGCAGTTTTGAGACGCGCTATACGCCGCAGGGTATCCCGCCAATGTTGTCCCAAGCATCCACTTCCGCGTCGAATCGCGTGAGACCATTAATCGAAAATACGGCGGAAGCTGGTCGGAAGCGATGGAGATGCCGTGAACCAGTGGAGGCAGATTCTGAGTGTATTGGTGTGATTTTGCAACAGTTTGGTGCTACTCTCGCTTCTCTGCCTCTAAAAGGAAGCCCCGAGAAGGGTTACCGGACTGATTATGGATACTCATCCGATTCTCGAAGGCATAGGAATCGCCCTTGTCATCATCATCTTAGCTGGAATCCGTCTAGGCTTGTTCCGCTGCATCTTTGAGAAGATCACCGACCGCATGGCGCGCCCGGAGGACTGAATCGCCCTGCGTTTACACTCAAACTCTCCACTGCGGCGATGATGAGTGTAACCGCGATTTTTTCAACAGCTAGCCTTGGGGAAACCCTTACGAGGGGGTCAAGAAGAACCACACAACCCCCGCAACGGCTGCCAGCGCAAACGCCGATTCGATACTCAGCCACGCAATGTACCCGACTTTGTTGGAGACGCCTCCGATGCGCTTCCATGCCCTATAGAAATAGAAAAATAGGGCAACGACCGATAGCAGAAACCAGACGGCCATCAGCAGTATGACCGGATACGCAACAGCGTTGGAAACCGTGCGCGGAAGGATGACAGCAGCCGTCCCGAGGATCACGAGCCATCCACAGAAGAGCACCGGACCCCATTTGATCTGCCTAACCCTCATCTCACACCGTAGATCGTTTGGACTGGTCTAATATGCGACTTTTCAGTGAACGCGGACAGATGACTGTTGTAATCAGGCTTTGCCCTCAAAACCATTGGTCATTTTGAGTGCAATCGCGATTTTTGCAACAGCTATCGAAGGAAGTGTCGCCCGATCCTTCCACGACAAGCGACTTCGGCCTTGACAACCAGAAAGAAGATCCAAGCGTAGAAGGCGGCATTACCAATCATCACAAGGGCCGTACCAACCCAGCTTTCCCAATGTTCACCGTGTCCGACAATGGTTGCGGCGATAGCGAGAAACCAACCCGGCCAAAATGGAGGGAACTACGGTCCAATTCTCAAGCTCCGCATCGCAGCGGTCAGCACGCACGAGATAACGCATCCGGCCAGCAGACTCGCCAACATTAGTCGCGTTCGAAGACGAGACATTCTCCGCCCACCTGTATGCAAGGAATGCAACATGAGAACATGCGGCACAATGTGGCCACATGACCGACGAATTGAGTTGGCTACAGCAATGCCCTTCGCGATGGATCTTGATTGCTCTGTGGGGCGCAGCAGTTCCCATGTGCGAGATTCCACGACAACAGCGCACCGTTCAGTGTTCCACGCCTTAGCCGCTGGGGTGGACCACTCATCTTTCCTCCCGCAACAAGTCCAATTACAATTGCGACCGCCCCATCCAACCGTCTGGAGGAACTCTCAATGCTAAAGTCCCCATTCGTCGCTGCCATCCTTGCCGCCACGCTGGCGCTGCCCGCCCACGCGCAAGACACCATGAAAAAAGATGCTGCCGTCAAACCGCCGGCCTCTCCGTCGCAAGCCGTTCTCGAAGGCTGGAATGACGTCGGACGCAAACTCATCGCCATGGCCGAAGATTTCCCCGAAGATAAATACGACTTCAAGCCCACGCCCGCCCAACGTAGCTTTGCCGAACAACTTCTCCACGCGGCCGGAGCCAACTATTACTTCACCAACCCGGTCATGGGACAGAAGCCTCCCGCGGGCGAAGACCCGAAACGCGATCAGTACAAGACGAAGGCGGACGTCGTCGCCTTCGTGAAGAAATCCTTCGCCGACGGGGCCGCTGCCATCAAGGCTAAAGGCGACAAAGGAATGAGCGATCTCATCGAAGATTCGTTCGCTCACCAGCAATTTCGCGTCTCTGACATGGCCTACGGATTCATCGAGCATGGCGGCGAGCACTACGGCCAACTCGTGGTCTACTACCGCCTCTCCGGCCTAGTGCCCCCCGAATCCCGCCCCAAGAAATAGCTCAGGACAACCCCTGGGTGGCCCACCCTTTGCGCTTTTTGCAAAGGGTGGGATTCCGCAGCTCTCTAAGTTTCTAGGCCTTCAACTTCCCGACTGACTCACGCCCAACGCAACCAGTTCAGAAAAATCAATCAAATCGGAAGGGCGCGACTTCCACTCGCGCCCCTAAGCGGGGCGGGATCCACGAATGTGGATTGCTTGTTCTCTAAGAAGTTCCCGACTCGCTCGAAACGCAACCTGAGTCAGGAAATGATCGAAACGGACAGCATTCCGCACCGAAATCCCAGAGTCGGTTAAACAGGCCGGGAAGGGCACGTCTTCGGTCGTGCCGTTAAGCGCCGAAAAGAAGCTTGGGCTTCAGCCCCTGAGGGCCCGGCACTTCGCTATCAAACAACCTGCCCTCGCTGCTGACAGCAAAACTCGCTGAACTGGAGTCTCCCCGAACCAAACATCAGCGGTAAGCGTAAGGCGATCTCCGTCTCCGCTCCGGAAACACTTTCACCATCACCGCCCCCGCCACGAATCCGCCAATGTGCGCCCAAAAAGCCACGCCCCCCACATCCCGCCCTCGTTGCGCTACCGACAGCGTCGCCGCTCCCGACAAGAATTGCAGCACGAACCAATACCCGAGCATGATCCAAGCTGGCACATAAAACACAAACACAAAAAACCACGTCAGCACCCGCGCCCGAGGGTAGAGAACGAAATATGCTCCCAGCACTCCTGCGATCGCCCCGCTCGCTCCCACTGTCGGCAAGTTCGAATTGGGATAGATCGCAACCTGCGTACTCATCGCCAATAGTCCACACAAAATGTAAAACACCAAATACAGAAAGTGCCCGAGATAGTCCTCAATGTTGTCGCCGAAAATATACAGAAACCACATGTTGCCCAGCACGTGCATCCACCCCGCGTGCAGAAACATCGAGGTGAAAAATGGAACGATGACCGCAGGAAGTGGATATCTGGGCGAACCCGATAAGAGCGCCGCTAGATGGCTCGGCACCACCCCAAATTCACGCGCAAACAACTCGTAGCTCCGCGCATCCAGCATCGACTGAAACAAATAAACAAGAATATTCAACACGATCAAGAACCAATTGACATAAGCCGTGCTGTACCGTGGTTGATCGTCTCTGATCGGGAACATAGAAGTTTGATAGGTTTGGTAAGTTAGTATTACAGACTACAACAGCATAGCTGAATCGCTCCGTTGCCAGCCGCGAACGCCAGCCCTGAGCGAAGTCGAAGGGCGGCGAAAGAATGCAGCCCACGGCGCAAGCCGCGGGGAGGATGTGCCAAATGGGCAAGCCCCAGAGGGCCGTAAGAACCACTCAATGACGGGCCCATGCCGCCCAAACCCAAATCACACAATCACCAAATCATACAATCTCAATTAACATCCCCAATGAACGCCGTCCTCATCATCGACAAGCCCGCCGGACTCACCTCGCACGACGTGGTCAACCGCGCCCGCCGTATTCTCCGCGAACGTTCCATCGGTCACCTGGGCACCCTCGACCCGATGGCGACCGGCGTCCTTCCGCTCGTCACGGGAAATCTCACGCGGCTCGCGCAGTTCTACACTGCCTCGGAAAAAACCTACGAAGGCACGATCCGCTTCGGCTTCGCCACTGACACCTACGACGCCGAAGGCGATCCCACAACCCAACCGCAGTCGGTCACTCTGATCGCGACGGAACTCGAATCCCTGGCCGCCCGCTTTCGCGGAGTCATCACCCAGATTCCGCCGCCATTCTCCGCCAAGAAAATCAAAGGCATCCCCGCCTATAAACTGGCTCGCCAGCAAAAACCAGTCGCTTTGCAGCCCGTTCAAGTCGAGATCAAAGAATTCGAAATCTTCTCAATCGACGCCGATCGCGCCCACTTCCGCGCCCGCGTAGCTTCCGGCACGTACATGCGCTCCGTTGCCCACGACATGGGAAGGGAACTAGCCTGTGGGGCGCATCTGGAATCTCTTCGCCGTACCTCAGTCGCTGAATTCACCCTGGCAGACTCGTGCACGCTCGAACAATTAACTGACATACTGTCGAAGGAACCTTCGGAATCGCTCGACAATTTCTCCGTCCACCCGCGCAAACTCCTTCCCAGCTTTCCATGCGTTACTGCCGACGATGCCGCTCTCGCCCGAATCCGCAGTGGACGTACCGTCAATCTCCCCGAACTCTCGCGCGCCCGCCAAGTGAAAGTCTTTAGCGGCCAGCGAGATCTCATCGCCATCGCCACTCGGGTCGCCGGTACGCTATTCCATCCCAAACTCGTCCTGTGTGGCTAAAGAATCTGCGTACGGATAAAACTGACGTTACCTCGCCTTCCACCCCATTCCTTGACGCCTCTGAATCGTCCCTTTATTGTTTCGTACTAACTCCATGAAACTCTCTGTCGTCATGCCCGTGTATAACGAGCAGGGAACTCTGCGCGAAGTCATTTCCCGCGTGCTCGCGGTCCCCTTAGAACTCGAACTGATCTGCGTCGATGACGGCTCCCGTGACGGCTCGCGTGAGATTCTGTCTGACCTGCAAACCGCCCATCCCCAGATCCGAGTCTTGCTCCAACCGAGGAACATGGGGAAAGGCGCTGCCCTCCGTCGTGGCATCCAGGAGTCCGCCGGCGACTACATCATCATCCAGGACGCCGACCTCGAATACGACCCCTCGGACTACCCTGCATTACTTCATCCTTTACTTGAAGGGAAAGCCGACGTCGTTTATGGATCCCGCTTTCAGGGCTCCGGTCCCCACCGCGTCCTCTATTTCTGGCATTCGGTCGCGAATTGGATCCTTACTCTGATTTCCAACGCCCTCACGAACATGAACCTGACTGACATGGAGACCTGCTACAAAGTCTTCCGCCGCGAGATCCTCCAGTCGATACCCATCGAAGAAGACCGCTTCGGGTTCGAGCCCGAGATCACCGTGAAGATCGCCAAGCGCCGCCTCCGCGTCTACGAGGTCGGCATCAGCTACTGGGGGCGAACCTACGAAGAAGGAAAGAAAATCGGCTGGAAAGACGGCATCCGCGCCCTCTGGTGCCTCCTGAAATACACCCTCAGCTAGTTCCGCTCGCACTTTCGGGACGCATTGTCGAGAGACTGCTCAGACGTGGGCAACATGCAATGTCCGATAACAGGTATTATGTAAACCAATAAAAGCCGGGCCACCCATCAACCAACTGTGCCGATGAGAATTGCCTGACTCCTGACAGCGGACCCCTTGCCTTACATCTTGTACTTCCCCAGATCGTCATCATTCAGCCCTTCCAGATACTTCCGCAGCTCGTCGCTCGTCACACGGTCCGACATGTTCGCCGCCAGCTTCGAAGTCTTTAGCACCACTTCCTCCACAAAGATCGGACAATCCACCCGCAACGCCAGCGCCAGTGCGTCGGACGGCCGCGAATCAATGCTGATCACCTCGCCCCCTCGCTCCAGCCAGATCACCGCATAAAAAGTATCCTCGCGCAGTTCGGTGACGACGACCTTATGAACCTGGGTCTCCAGTCCCGTCAGCACGTTCTTGATGAGATCATGGGTCATCGGCCGCGGCGTACTGACTTTCTCCATCTCCAGCGCAATGGCATTCGCTTCATAAACCCCCACCCAAATCGGCAAAACTGTATCCCCACCCACATCCTTCAACACCACAATCGGCATATTCGTAACCGGATCCATCATTAGGCCGCGGATTGTCATTTCTACTTCCATGGGGAGCTCCTGAAAGCCTTCTTATATCACCAATTCACCGAGCAGGCTGTTGGGAAAACTGCCAGTCACGAGGACCGAGGCGTAGCTTCCTGGTTTGGGAAATGCATCTCCGGCGGCTGTGAAGTTGAGGGTTTTGTTGTGGCTGGTGCGACCGATGGATTGGCATCGGGCCTCATTCCGGCCTTCAACCATTACTTCACAGGTTGTGCCGAGATATTTCTTGTAGTTCATCGTCTGGATTTCTCGCTGTCTCGACATCAGTACGTCGAGGCGGCGAGCCTTTTCTTCGTCGGGGATGGCGTCGTCCAACTTCAGAGATGGCGTGTTTGGCCGGGGAGAATACTTGAAGGCGAAGACCGCGTCGTAGCCGACCTCGTCCAGCAGGCTCAGCGTTTCGGCGAAGTCGGATTCGGTCTCTCCCGGGAAGCCTACGATCACATCTGTTGTGATGCTGATTTCGCGCCTTGCGGTTTTCATCCAAGCGATACGCTCGAGATATTGTTCGCGGGTGTAGAGGCGCTGCATGGCGTCGAGCACACGCGTCGAGCCGCTCTGGACGGGCAAATGCACGTGGTCACAGAGGGTTGGGACGGCGTCGATCGCTTCGACGATGTCGCGTCCGAAGTCGCGGGGATGCGAAGTGGTAAAGCGTACGCGTTTGATGCCGGGAATTTCTCCAACAGCGGCGAGCAGTTCGGCGAAAGTTTTTCTGGCGCTCGAGTTCCCTGCTGAATCTTTGTAGGAATTCACGTTCTGGCCCAGCAACTGGATTTCTGTGTAGCCGAGATCGACCATCTGGTGCGCTTCGGCGAGCACCGACTGCGACGTCCGGCTGCGCTCCTTGCCGCGCGTGTAGGGCACGACGCAATAGGCACAAAATTTGTCGCAGCCTTCAATGATGGTGATGTATCCGCGATGCGGATTCGTGCGCGCGGTGAATTCAGTCTCGAAGCAGGCATCGGTCTCGCGGTCGTCGAGTCCGGTGATGCGGACCAGGCTCTCGGCTTCCGGCTTTCGGCTTCCGGACTGGCGCGCTTCAAGCGTGGCACTTTCCAACTGCGCGAGCATGCTCGGCAGTTTGCTGTACGACGCGGATCCGCACACCAGCGACACGTAGGGCGCTCGCTCGAAGATCTTTTCGCCCTCTTGCTGAGCGACGCAGCCAAGGACACCAAACGTCTTGCCCTGTTTCTTGTATTTCTTGTAGTCGGAAAGGCGGTTGAACACTTTCTGTTCTGCCTTGTCGCGGATGGAGCAGGTGTTGTACAGGACCAAATCGGCCTGTTCGACCGAGTCCACCTGTCGATAGCCTTCCTGCAGCAGCGTGCCGACGACTTTCTCGGAGTCGTGAGCGTTCATCTGGCAGCCGAAAGTTTCGAGGTAAAACGTCTTTTGCGGATTGCTTTGTGGAACCCCAGACATATAGGGAAAGTATAAGCGGGGAGAGCTTTTGGCTGCTAGCTTCTAGCCAGAGCTACAGCTTCAATCCAAACCCTTGTCATTTCGAGCAAAGTCGAGGAACCTGCTGTTCTATGCCGCGAGGACGAACGCCGACGAGGTAGTCCCGTGTGCTTCGACGTCAGGGGAATGAGCCCCAAGGGATTTACTTTCGTGGAATCCCACCCTTTGCAAAGAACGCAAAGGATGGGGCACCCGGCAACCTCAGACTTTGTGAAAGGATGGGCCAGCCCCCTAGCTTCTAGCTAAACCGTGTGATTCCGTGGAATCCCACCCTTTGCAACAAACGCAAAGGATGGGCCACCCGGCATTGCCGCGCTAAGGCGTCAGTGGTGGGCAACACATGAGGCAATCATGTCGGCTTCGATTGCATTGCGTCCCGTCTCGCCCTGTGGAGCGATGCCCTCGCTTACACCTTCGGGTCCTGCGCAGTGACTAACTCCGTTGATCTGCAGTCCGAATGTCTGCGACGGGCTGGTAAAGTTCTGGAAGAAGAGCTGCGCCTCGCTCGACGAGTTGTTCATCGTCCCATTATTTGACACACTTGAGCAGAGCCATGCCGTCACGCTCGTCTGAGGATAGTTGAACGTGCCGATCGTTCCGTCCGCAATACTCATGGCTTTCCACTCGATGCTGGCTTGTACAGATGTATTCCCATGGGTGCGTCGGCAAACACCGCTCGGACCGAGAGTCACATCGTCGGACCATTGCCGCACTCCAGCCCGGGCGTCGGTGTAAGCAATGGGCGCCATCCACGACGGAGGGTTATTGGCGGAATTGCACCCGAGTTGTCCGGCCGGGCACACGGTTACAAGGGGGATGGAGCCGTTCACATCGCAGCCCTGAGCGATGTCGCTGAGCGGTGGACCGGACGCCATCACAGTTTTGTCCAGATAGGAGCCTGCGTTGTACCACGCCAGGGCGTAAGCAATCGCCGCGCTGCCGCCGCTGCTTCCCTGTGCACACATACCGGCACTGGGCTGCGTGAAATGAATCGGATCGTACAGATTGGTTTTTATATAGCTGAGAAGAGCAGCTGCGCGGCCCGCGGCATAGGCGATGTTTTTCGTAGGCGTACCAGTGTCCTCCCAGTCTGAATCCCAAGCCGTCTGGACAACCTGGAACCCGGCAGAATAGTAGGTGCCCGGATAACCCTGTTCACCGCTCTCGCCAGGAGTTGTGCCACCGCTCTGGCTAAAAAATACAATTGTCCCCTTGGGCCTCCGAGGCGTGAGGTACCCGAAAGTTATGCCGAGATCCTTGATGGTGACCCCATTCACCGAGCTACAACTTACAGTCTTATGCATGCATGTTTCACCGATAAGCCAGCCCTTGTTGGGGTCGCAGTTGGGCCTTACAAAATCCGAGTTGACGGTACACGTGGGCGTATTCTGAGCCCCAGCAATGCACACGAAAACGGTCACCGCAGTGAGAACCAGGATGGCGAAACGAAGTGTGCTGATCCTCATAGGTTTCTCCTCATCGTGACGGCGGGGCGGTTTCGAGCCAGAGAAGGCTACCATGTTTGTGTTAAAGCCGCGCAAATGGTACGGTTTCGCGATGTATCTTGTCTTTGGCTCACTGGGACTGCTTGGGAACCGCGCTGCCGCCTGGGACAATAGTACTTCGAATGGAGCGATATGGTGCCAGTTGTTGAGGGCCTAGTGGTTTTAGTCCTAGTCCTTAGTTCGGCGTTCCCACCCTTGGCGTTAGCCCAGTTTGAAACCCGCGGACAGTTCCGGGCTCAGGAGAGCCCGTTCTCTATCGCGGTTGGTGATTTCAACCACGACGGGAAGCTAGACATGGCAGTTGCAACCGGCGCCACGAGCACAGACAACGTCGTCATTTTGTTTGGTTTGGGCGACGGCACGTTTCGCAAGCCCGTCTACTATACGGCAGGCATAGGATCAGTATCCATAACCGCGGTCGATCTTAACCAGGACGGCAACCTTGATCTGGCCGTGGCGTCTCACAAAGGGTACATCAGCATCCTGTTCGGCAATAGCGACGGAACTTTCCAACCCGAAATCCAGAGCCCTCCAGTTCCCACGTTCGAGCAATACGTAACCACCGGCGACTTCAACGGTGATGGAAAATTGGACTTGATCGCTCTTTCTCTGAACAATCCCTGCAAATGCATTAGCGTTTTGATGGGCAACGGCGATGGCACCTTTCAGGATGCGGTGATCACGCGGCCTTCGTTCGCGGTCTTCACGATTGGGGTCGGCGACTTTAACGGAGACGGCAAGCTGGATCTGGCCACCGCAGGACAGTTTGGCACGCAGAAATACGTCAACATCTTGCTGGGCAATGGTGACGGGAAATTTCACCGAGGTGCGAGCTATCCGGGCGAGGGTTCACCGGCGTCGATTGCAATCGCGGATTTTAACGGCGACGGCGAACTCGACATGGCGATCGCGAACAGCCAAGGAATCGGCGTACGGGTATGGATGGGAAACGGTGACGGCACCTTTCAGCGTGGAGCGGATTACCCGACAGCCTTTCCGACCTGGGTGATAGCAGCCGACCTGAACGGCGATGGCAAAATTGACCTGGCAGCGGCAAACTTCTTGTTTTCCAGCGGAGCGACCGTATTTCTGGGCAATGGGGACGGCACCTTTCAGGCTGGAACGTTTTATTCTGCGTCAGACGAGCCAAGATCACTCGCGGTGGGAGACTTCAATGGCGATGGTAAGCCCGATCTGGCCCTCACCGATTATCTTCGGGACGATATCGTCGTGTTACTCAATACTGGTACGGTCAGCTTTTCTCCCACGACAGCAATGGTCTTTCCCGCCCAATTAGTGAATTCCGGCAGCCCACCGCAGACAGTCACGCTGACGAACGCGGCAGCAACTCATTTGAACATTTCTTCCATCTCCGCCAGCGGACCGTTTCACGTAGACGGCACCTGCGACAAGAGCGTGGGGGCAGGGGCCAGTTGTAATATTCAAGTGCGCTTCGAGCCAGAAGAGA
>Ga0207700_10000165_pt1 | contig 39547 bp, 25 predicted proteins | sample LARL82metaG_FD_184348 | JGI IMG/M metagenome (GOLD analysis project Ga0207700, IMG submission 184348) | Corn, switchgrass and miscanthus rhizosphere microbial communities from Kellogg Biological Station, Michigan, USA - LAR L8-2 metaG... | ecosystem: Host-associated > Plants > Roots >...
CTTGATCGGATGAGGTTTCCTAAAAACTACTTTTGCGTGATGAGCCGCAATTTGGAAAGGTGAATGTCAGCATTCTTCATCGCGAGCCAAGCGTTAATGTCGGCATGTACGGCCAACAGCGCATCAGTTCTGCGCACCCAAGCATCTACTTCAGACAGGAGCTGAATCCGTAGTGGAAAGTTCGCCTTCACGTTCCCCATCTCTTTATCGGACTCGATCAATGCTTTCTGCGCATCGGCTTGCCGCCTGACGTTTTCAATCCATTTGGTAGTGTTGTCTTCGAGATTGTGTCCGTATGGTTGCTTCTTGTAATCAGCCAAGACCAGTGAGGTCTGTTCAGCGCCTACAGCGATCGTTACCAGATATACGCAGCTCGGGTTGATAAGATCGGGAGCGGTTCGACATTGTGCATCCGCTAAAGGGCGCTCATTTGATACGTAAGCAAAATATGACTGTAGCTCCGGTGCAAATGCTGGGTCCTTCACGTATTCCTGCACCTGCTGGAATGCCTTGTCAGCGACATCATCTTGATTCTTGATGCACGGGCCCGATTTCCAGCACTGTTCGACATCAACCGGAGTTGTTGTTGGGGAAGATTGTGGAGTGGCCGTCGCGGTCGGCTGGGTTGAGCTACTGCTCTTGTCGGCATTGAAGGCTTCGAGCAGCACCAAAGCCGCAATAAACCCGCCGAAGATTAGCGGTAGGAGCAGTAAGGCTTGCTTCCGGGTCAAGTTGTTCAAGTCGAGCTTAGCCATGCACTAGGTATCAGATGAAGCCAATCCCGCTGTGGGTGTCTCGGACCATTGCTCGAATTTTTCGCATCAACAGTGACGTGTTCGCGCCCGCGTCGTCAGGTAGAATTTTTCGGAAAAACTGAACTCCATGATCTCTTGTATCCGTTTCTTCAACGAATGTGTCAGCACACCAGATGCAAACGCCCCTCGTTGCGACGCGGTTTGCGATACGGAAAGACGGGCCGTTTCCAGTAAGTCTGTGCTCGCATTGTGTTTCGGTTTCCAACTCAAAGAATTCATCTGGACGGCCATTAGAATACATCGTCTGGCGCATTCCAATTGCACTTTCTGTCATTGTGTCCCTCTCGGTTTTCAAATGTAACGAGTTACGTGCCACCGTAACCACTTGCTTCGTCAATCAGCATAGCCAAGACGGATGTTGCTGTCAGCTTAAGGGTACGTTAGATAAGGTGAATAGCTGACCGTCGTACGAGGACACTGATAGTAATATCGGCGAAAGCACCGAATTAAGTGAGGTTCAATTTTCCGTGGTGACACTCATTTTAAACTGCATCACCGCTTTACGGGCGCAGCATAATGGCGTTTTAATTTTGTGAAGGCGGACGACAAAACCAAGCAGCTGGGAGGAACTCGAAAAGCGGCATCTTCGGTTCGGAATCCAGCTTGTTTGGGCAGAGCAAAATTATGAGCAACACTAATGATCCAATCGATGAGGTTATTGCCGCGACGGCGAATGCGAGGACCAAAGCGATGGAGCGGATCAAAGCTTTATATGACGAAGGTGTCGCTTTAGAATTTGACTGTTGGCTGTCAAAGGTTCAGAGATGGCCGAACTCCGCTGCACTCTTTCACTCATTTGCTTTGGCAAGCAACAAACAAACTCTGCTCGACCATCTGGCAACACTGCATTACAGTCTCGTTTTCGGGTATTTGGGATTCTTTGTCTCATTCGAACCGGATGGAAGAAAAGGCCCCGATCTATTGATTACACGTGACGGCATTTCCGCAACAGTTGAGGTCACTCGCTTGAGGCCAATGAATCCTGGTCCTCCAGCCTTGAGTGAAGAAGAATGCCAAGGGAGCGAACAGGTCCTGGAGCCTTATGGCGACCCGTACCGGGATGTCAACAGAAGTTTTGGAAAGGTATTGGCAAAGTTTAAACAGGCGATTGGGCCGCACTCAATTATCGCAGTGTGGAATGACGATGATGCTCTCGAAGAACTTGAGATGTTTATGGCAGTCCGCGACCTCTGCCAGGCCCCATGCTTACCTGCCGGACTCGACTTCGTAATTTACGGATCAAAGTGGATCAGTAGTGTCCATTTGCATTTGTATACCTTCCCTCTGAAACCAACTCGATTCCGTAATTCAGGGGTGGGCGCAACAGATCGAATCGGTTAATGTCCGTACAGCAATCCAATACTGCACCCGTTTGCACCATTGAAGAATGCGTCTGTTAAAGTTTGCGAGAATATTCGTGAGAAGATGTCTCAAGCAACGAACACAGATCAGCAGATGAAGAGAGTGGGCGACAATATTTTGTGACCATTACAGAACAGTATCTCGTAAAAAATCCTGGACGTGAAGATGAAGCAGTCCGTACGCTCATTAGCCTTCCATTTCTCGGCGAAAAGTTATTTGGACCACTCGGCCTGGATGCCAACTCTTCATGGTTCGTTCTGAAGATGGATAAAAAGTGCCTTTGCCGCGAGTTTGAAGGGGATATTGATGTGTTGGCAGGAGTTTTGGAGTGGAATAATCCCGATGAGCTGCAAACAGTGTTTGATGAAGAAAGACGGCTTCGGCCTGATTGCCCGGTCCCGATCCTCCAAGCAATAACGCCTCGAATTCTGGCGCAAAAGGGAGGGATCAAGTGGCCTCCGTCCACGGATCACCTTGTCGCGATAGAGGCAAAATGTTGTTATCTCAACCCTGAAGCTAGTGACGTTTCTAGGCAAAATTTAAAGTCCACCAAAACCTCCAAATCCGATATAAAACGTCTTCGGGCGCAAGTGTCGGAATTATTAGAAATGGGCTTTGATAGAGTGGCGCTTCTGGACATCATCTCTAATCCGCCAATGGCAGGCATCAATAGCGACGCATGGGTCAGCGCCTTTGGTCTTGCTCGACTTTCAAGAAGAGCATTTGATAACGATTTAAGAAATCGTTTACCGGCTAATTTATCTGCTGGACACTACGTGCACTCTCTGGGCGCTGTTACTGGAGGCCTTGAAATGCAGCGGGGAGTGGCTTCTGTGGATGAACTGCGCTCAGGCATTCAAAATCCTCTGCTCTCAAATGATCCAAAAGTGCAAAACCATCGTGCAGAAGTAAACGAAAACTTGCGAACAGCCCTTGAAGCTCTTCCTGCGCCTCGTAATTTCGGAGTAATATTTCTCGATTGTCAAAAATGCCATCGGATTCATTCAGTCAACGAAAGTTGCAAATGAGAAGATTATTTCAATAGATCATGAGCATACGCATCTTCAAATGTGACCTCGACAAATTCTTTGAAATCTTTGGCGTGAAAATGATTATCCTCGAAGAGTGAAACCTTTCCCTCTGCTTTGGTATTCGTGATCGTGATTTGATAGCCGTCGTTACGCTCCAGCAATCTTGTAATCATCTTTGTGTTTAACGCTGTACCTGCCCATTTTGCTTGTATCTCCTTCCCTTTCGTTCAACGATTTCAAAATCAACGATAGCACTTCATCAAGTACAGGGCACTGAATTGCTGAGCCGGATTTCCGCCAGAAGAAAGAAGTGGAAGATCAACTGAAAATCCAGCGAGGTCAACACTGTCGCATTTTTACCTACGGCGGGAATTTTCAGGGATTCTGAAGGCGTGTATCTGCTTGAATGTCCGTTCCGAGACATGGGTAACAGAACGTTCCGGAGACATGGGTTACACTTTTCGGCCCGAAGGGGGCGGAAAGGAGGATGCCATGGAAGGAGAGTTCTGTTATGGACGAACGGATGCGGTTTGTGATCCGGCTCAAAGACGGAGAGACAATGGCTTCACTGTGCCGGGAATTCGGCATCTCACGCAAGACGGGCTATAAGATCTTTGAGCGTTATGAGCAATGCGGACTGGAAGGATTGAGCGATCGAACGCGCCGGCCCTTCCGCTACGCCAACCAATTACCCGAACCGGTGGAAGCGGCGATCCTCAGCGCCAAGCGTGAGAAACCTCACTGGGGTGCGCGCAAGATTCGAGAGCGTCTTCTGCGGCGTCTGCCGCACGCCGTCAAGACTCCCGCCGCCTCGACCATTCACGCCATTCTAGATCGCCACGGTCTGGTCCAAGCCATGGCCCGGCGACGCAGTCGAGCTGAAGGAACGCCCTTGTCCGAGGGCCTGCATCCCAACGATCTCTGGTGCACCGATTACAAAGGCGAGTTCCAACTCCACGATAAACGGTATTGTTATCCGCTGACGGTCACCGACTATTCTTCGCGCTATCTGCTGTTGTGCGAAGCGCTGGAATCCAACCGCGAAGAACTCGCCTTTCTCGCCTTCGAGCGACTATTCCAGGAGCGCGGTCTGCCTCGGGCTATCCGCTCCGATAACGGTGTACCCTTCGCCTCTCCTAACGGACTTTTCAATCTCTCAAAGTTGTCCGTGTGGTGGTTGCGCCTGGGCATCTCCATTGAGCGGATTCGGCCTGGCCATCCGCAGCAGAACGGTCGTCATGAACGCATGCATCTGACCCTGAAGAAAGAAGCGACTCGCCCCGCGGGCGCCAACATCCTGCAACAACAGGCCAAGTTCGATGTTTTTGTTGAGGAGTTCAACCACGAGAGGCCTCATGAAGCTCTTGCCATGAAATGCCCGGCCGAGGTCTATTGTGCATCTTCTCGTCCTTATCGCGGCATCCCCGAACCTCACTACCCGTTCCACGACCGCACCGTCGTGGTCACCAGTTGCGGACGCCTTTGCCTGTATAACAAAAAGATCAACCTCAGCGTATCCCTCGCTGGCCAAGCCGTCGGCGTCAAGGAAGTCGACGATGGCATCTGGCTGGTTAGTTTTATGAATTATGATCTTGGCTATATTGATCTGGAGGAAAAAACCTTGCAGCCCCTGGAGAACCCCTTCGGGCCAAAAGTGTAACCTATGTCTCCGGAACGTTCTGTTACCCATGTCTCCGGAACGGACAACAGACTAGATGGCGGAGGATGCAGTCTGCTGCTAACCCGTCTCTAGAGCAAAATTCCCGTTAACAGGGAAATTTACAGGGAATTTTGCCAGAGAGTGGCTCTGATCGCGTCTATCTCCTCGTAAACACTGGAGAAAACGGCTTCTGGGCTGAAATCCTAACAGGGAACGAGCAGGGAAATAACAGGAGGGACAGCAGGGAAAATTTGTTTAGGAACAGGGAACCTAAATCCGACATCTGCTGGCGGTCCAAAGTTACGCAACTGCCCGATAAACCTTGCCACTGAAACGTAGGACTTTCTTCAATCAAAAATGATAGCGATTAAACGAAATTGATAGAAGTTTGTTTAGAAATTCCTGATTAAAACATTTCCCCTAACCAGTATTTCCAACAACTTATCCGGGCAATGGAATTGGCCTCCTGAGTGCCTTAATGCTGTCAGCACGATAGCTTTAAACACCACAAGGAGGATCTTCGTGATGTTTGTTGACAATATTAAATTTAATGAATTATTTCAGCGTCTAAGTAACATCGATTTATTTGGTGTAGCAGGTCCTGCCTTGCCATATTCAACTCCCCCGTCATCTGATGGCGTAGAAAAGGCCATTAGTAAGGGAGCCAATCTGCTTCCAGCCGAATTCCGCAATGCTTATGTGGACCCATTGGAAGCGAACCTGACCGCAGTCGTGGCAAAGCTCAACAGTTCTCAGCAGCAGGAAACCATTGAGACGCTTGCCGGCGCTGTTTATCAACATGCGGAACAGGAAATGGGCGCTCCGCTGGGCCGCTTTCTTGCAGTGATTTCCGACCTGTACCGCTCCTTTTTGTCCAAAAAACGCCGGGCAGCAGCAGGATTCCCTTTATTGGAGACTCTACCTCCATTGGCGATGTTCCAGCGCAGCGGCCTGTCCGGTCCATTTACGATTCCATGCGATGACGTCGTGAGCTTGTTCCGTGGAACAGTTGGGGTCGTCAGCTTGCCGGCGACCTACAGCCAGCATCCTTTGCTGTGGGCTTCCCTCTCGCATGAGACCGGCGGGCACGATGTCACCCATGCCGATGCAGACCTCCTTCCGGAACTTGCGGAAGGAATTCATGAGCTGTTCGGAGGCGGACCGATAACGCCTGGAAAACCTTTGACGGAAGCTCAATTCCTGGGCTTGCTGTGGACATATTGGCTGGATGAAGCCGCCGCCGATGTTTACGGTGTATTGAATATCGGTCCTGCGTTCGGTCTTAACCTCGCGGTGTTTTTCGCGGCGCTCAACGCTAGAGCCTCCGGAAATACCAAATCTCCTCATCTCCGCACCGAGTCAGGATTTGATCCCTCCGATCCCGGGCGGCGTCTGGACGAACATCCCACAGATATCCTACGACCCCACATCGTCATGGGCGTAGTGGATGCTCTGGATGGCCTCAAACAGCCCGTCCGTGACGGCTACTTGGCTGACCTGCAGGCGCTCGTACAGATCTGCGCGCCGAATGCCAGCACAGTCACACTCTCAGGCGTGATTCAGACAGGCCCGGGCGTGCGGATTACCGTCCAGCAGAAATTTGCGCTGGCCAAAATGCAGCAGACCGCGCGCCAGGTAGGAAGTTTCATCGCCAGGAAGAAACTGCAGGCGCTGAGCGGCCACAGCATTCAGGAGCTGGAAACATGGGACGACCGGGATGAGCAGACGGCGCGCAACATCTCCATCGCCCTGTTGAACAATGCCAGCGTCGCTGATCAAGGTGACGACGCACAGCTTCTGGCCGGCGCCACTCTGGCGGCTTTCCAGTCGCCGGGCTCCTATGACCAGATTTCAAAGTTGCTCGCCGATGCGCTGGATGTGAGCTTGGCGGATGATCCGTTCTTCGGCTCCCCGACGCCGGACCGCATCATGTTGCGCGCCGCAAGCACGCAACTGCCGCTGGATCCTTCGGTTGCTGCCGATGTGTGCGAGCAATGCATACGGGCCACGGCCAACATTTCTTCTGATCCCATTGGCGGCCAAGACACCATGTCTGATCTTGGTATTGGCGATAAGCCAGCCCTTACCTCCCTCGTTGATCGCATTGAAGACGATGCTGAAATTGGCCTGCCGAGCGTCGGTTACGTCATTAATAACCGTGACTCACTCCAACCTAAAACTACAACCACATTCTCACAACTGATTGGAATGGTTGTAAAAAACAGCCGCCCGGCGTAGTGGGCCTTTTGGAAGCAAGGAGCGAATATGAATCCCAAGCTTTTCTTGATTGTGGCTGGACTGGCGGCATTGCTGGGCGGCAGGTCTGCGCTGGCAGAAGACCCATTTATCACAGTAGCGACATTAACTCCTTCTCATGGATCTTTCGTTGTCAAGGTCACATTTAGCCAAGACGTTACGGAGAATAATTGCCGGTCGGGCGAGTGTTCCATCTTAGATCCTATGCGGTTCAACAACATCGCTGTAGTCCACGCCGGGTGGGACCACGATTCACAGTTTTTGCACAGAAGCATTCTGGTTCTGATGCCGGCAATTCCTCTTGATGCCAACGCGCATTACGTGGTCATCATCAACAACCTGGAGTTGTATCCCAAAACACCGCCTTCGGGAGAGCCGGTTGTCGTAGAGCCGCGTTTTGCAAAGCCGCTGCAGCAGGATGTAGTAACGGAGGCACCATCGCCTTCAGCCAATCGATCCCTGCCTTGTCTTAAGCTGCCTTCAGGCCTGCTGGGTAGAAATATCGATGCGGCGAACGGACGCGACGATTCGGATTTCTACTTTAATGGACAAACAACTCACTCCCGCGGGAAGGCCTTTGCCGGAACGTACGACTTCAAAGCGGACCTGAGCACTCGCCAAGGGCTTCCGGGAGCGTGTGGTTTCTTCATAGACTTGAAAGGCGGCAATGATCCAAACGGCTCTCCAGACAGCCTCAAAATTGGCATGAAGTGGGAATTCCCGATCGCAACGTGGAATGGCTCGCCGGTGCTCAATCAACTGCGCTGGAGCCAAGCGCCTTCGCTGGAATCCACCGAGGATTTCACTACTAAGAACTTCATCTATGCGAGCGACCTCACTCTCCTGCTGAAAAATTTTCCCGCAGCCAGGCCGGGCAAAAGAACTCCACAGATCTATTTTCGTCCACGTCTCGGTGTTGAGGTTGGTTCCAACCTGAGAAGCGTACTGGCAGCCGCGGATGGACGTTCCATTGCGCGGATCAAGCTGGGAACCGGCCTAATGCTGTACTTGCCAATGAGCGTATTGCTACATGACATCACATTGGAGACACAGTATGACCGCCGCTGGCCCCTTAGAGAGGAGGTCAACCAGGACGTGAACAATAATCTATTCACCGCGGTAAACATCAGCACAAAGCCAAGAGACTATATCAAACAAACTCTTGTCCTGAATGCCACGAAATTTATCGGGTTCACTGTGGCTTATGAGTATGGATCATTGCCGCCTATCTTCAAGCTTGTCGATAGCAAGTTCACGATCGGCCTCAACATAAAAACGGCCTTTAAATAAAAACTTCTGAAATAAACACTTTTTGCAAAGGAGCTATCTATGACTAGCGTATCTCTTCTGAGTTTCCTGGGTTATGTTTGCCTGGGAGGCGCTATTGGCGGGCTGCTGGGAGAATTGGTAGAGGGTGGTCTGTTTGCGCCCCACAAAAGCTCTGATGGCTCGCTAGACCTGGGATTTATCAGAAACATTCTCTTTGGCGCCGCTGCCGGAGCCATTGCACAGATGGACGCTTTTAAGAAGGAAAACCCCACCGGGCAAGATATTCTGGTGGCGGCCCTGAGCGCTCTCCTGGTCGGTATTGGCGGCGCCAACTGGATCAAGTCCAAACTCGACGCAAAAACCAATCAGACGGCCGCCGCATTGATGGCGGGGAAGCCGGCGGACCAGGAGAAGGCTACGCGTATCCTGGCAGCGAAATCCGCGCACGAAGTGCTTCAGATCGCGCGCGAGCAATAACCAGGTCATCCCCTCCAGGCAGTTTGATGTTTGCCCCTGGCCTCCAGAGAATGCTGCCAGGAAGGGAAAATCCTCTTTCGCCACGCTCAACAGGTTCGGACGAGGGCCTCTTACGCCGGAGTTGATTACCTAACCCGTTGCTGTAGAATGTCCCGAACCTTGGGGAAGGTCACATGTTTTTAAATGGCGTGAAAGGCATTGTCGCGGGGAAAAGGTTTGCTTTGATGGGAGATTCATACATCCTGGGCCGCCAGCGCCAAATTGACATCGTGATTGCCGACCTCTCTGTTTCGCGGCAGCATTGCGTATTGGAAAGGGACAGCGGAGCACCGGCATCATTCCATGTCCGCGATCTGGGAAGCTTCAATGGGACCCATGTAAATGATGAAAAAATCCTGGAGTGCGAGCTTAAACCCGGCGACCGTATCCGGCTGGGGAATTGCGAATTTGTTTTTGAACTCAGCGAGGCGCTCTCCATTGTCGATGACGATAGTTTTGTCTCAACCATCCAGGGCGCTCCCGAACTTTTCGTGCAGATTCCTGAAGAAGTCAACGATGATGCCGAGATTGACCGTTACGCTGCCGGTCTCTCCGCCGCCTTTGCGCTCTCCACGGAGTTGCAGACTCACACCAGCCTGCAATCCTTGTGCGAATCGCTGCTGCGTCACTGCCTGGAAGCTTTGCCGGCCTGCTATGCAGCCTTCATCCTGACAGAACCGGACGAAGGCAGGGAGTGGAAAATTTTTCATGAATCACGCGAATTTTCGCGGCAGACCCATCGGTCCATCAGCCAGGAACTCATAAAGCGCTCGCTCAGCAGTCTCGATCTAATGGCCGGGAGAGTGCAAGCAGGACCGTATCCTGGCGCAGAAGGTGAAACTTTTTTGATTGCTCCTCTGAATGTCCAGAATCAAGCTGTCGGGGTCTTATATGCCATCGGAGCCGACAGTCAGGAGTTTGACCGCTATCATCTGCGCTTCGCTGCCATGGCGGCGCGTACTGCAGCTCCGGCTATTCTTCGGGTAATGGAATCCGAGAAGGCTAGCCGGGTACACGCCCACCTGTTGTCAGAAATCGTGATGAAGCACGAGATCGTGGGCAGGAGCCCTGCCATCCGTGCGGTCCTCGGCAAGATCCAGAAAGCCTCGGGCGGGGACGCGTCTGTGCTGATTTCTGGCGAAAGCGGCACCGGAAAGGAATTAGCTGCGCGCGCTCTGCACCTGAATAGCCCGCGGGCAGGGTATCCGCTGCTCGCTTTCAATTGCGCAGCCTTGAGTGAGAGCTTGATTGAAAGCGAGTTATTCGGGCATGAGCGCGGGGCTTTCACCGGCGCTTTGCAGCGCCGCCGCGGCATTTTCGAACAAGCCAATGGGTCGACTCTTTTTCTGGACGAAATCGGCGAGTTGCCTCTTAGCGTACAGGCCAAGCTTCTCCGGGTGCTAGAGCGGCAGGAGATTGTCCGGCTGGGAGGAGAAAAAACCGTTCCCGTCAATTTTCGGCTGATTGCCGCGACCAACCGGGATCTGGCCCAGGAAGTCCAGAATGGAAAGTTCCGGGCCGATCTGCTTTATCGAATCCGGGTGGTTTCCATCACAATGCCACCTTTACGGGAACGCAAGGACGATATTCTTCCCATTGCCGAGCATTTCCTGGCGGAATTTACAGGAAAGGCCAGCCGCAAGGTAAGCGGCTTCTCTCCACGGGCAAAAAATTATTTGGAAGCTTATGGTTGGCCGGGCAATGTGCGTGAACTCAGGAATGCCGTGGAGCATGCGGTTCTTTTCGGGGCCGCGCCTGAGATTGAAACCGAAGATTTCCCTGAAGCCATGCCCATGGATGCAAGCATCGCTGGCTTATCACCGGCTTACCATGCAGCAGTAGCACAGGCCAGGCGTGCCATCATCCTGGAAGCTTTTGCTAAAGCGAGGGGGAACCATTCCGCGGCCGCCACGGCTCTGGGAGTCCATCCGAATAACCTGCACCGCATGATTCGCGAGCTCGGTCTGCGTGAAAACATCGCCGCCACGCGCACAGGGAACGGATGAGACTGCTAGAGGCAAATGCAGGGTCCAATATCCATGGAAGCTATGGGGTATCAGATGCCGGCTATCACGATTGACAAAATCTATTTTTCTCCGGCAGTGGCCGTTGCGCGGCTTGGGAGCAGCCCTGTCCCGTTGGAAGCATTTACCTGGACTGAAGATCCCAGTTCATTTGGCGCCGGCCGCACGGTCATTGTGCCGCAAGTAAGCTTTCATGTGCTTCCTGAGGGCTCGATCGAGCCTTACTTGCCGGGCAGCCTGCAATTCAAAGATGCGGGAATGATCCGTCCCGTGTGTCCGTTTTTCGAGCTTCATGCTTCTTGGACGAAGTCTGGCGGTGAAAGCATGGAGTCGGCTCTTACGCCCACATTGCTGGAAGACGCGGGGCTCGATCTGCATGACCTTTCCTTCAAGGTTGTTGCCGCCAATCGTAAGGCTTTCCGGCGCACTGGCGATGAGGCTTGTATTTTCGAAGCGCGAGGGCTGTACCCGGCGACGGATCATAGGCCGAAAAAGCTGTTGGCTTTTACTCGCAGCACGAGCGGCAACCCGCTGGTGTTTCCCGACAAGCCAGTACCGTTGGGCAGCTTTCAAATCATCCGGCCGGGCTTGCCCGGGGAAAAGGGAAGGGCATTGTTGGATACAATTCGTGTCCGTTTTACCCCGGCCAAGGGAGAGGTCTACGGCCCGCCCTTTGCCGTGGAAGGACAAACAACTAATTCGCGGTCACCGCACGAAATTGTGCCTCCGCAAAACCGGATTCTCAATCCCGACTCGAGCTGGACGAAGTTCCAATTCAAACTTCCGGGCCCATGCGTGCCTCCAGATATCTATGACGGTGAAAGCGACCTGAATCGGCCAACTTCCTGGGGTGTGGTGGATGATACTTGCGATGTCATCGTTACGGCAAAGCTTGCCAGCGGCATTCTGCCAGCCACAGCCCGGGTGATTGTTGGTCCGCCGCACTACGCTCCGGATCGCCGCACGTTTTATTCGCTGGCGGACGAGCTCGCCGACCGGGACCCGGACTCTGTTCCCCCTGTAGAAAACTCGGACCATGAGCAACTGCCTGTCTCCGTCGTAGATTTTTTCCGGCGTGTCCTAGAAACAGCTTCACTCATCAACGTGGAACGCCAGCGCAACAGGGCCGTTTCCACCAATAGGGAGAATATTCTCGGGCCAAAACACCGGCAGCCCAACCCGGCTTTTCCGGCATTTGATGAAAAAACAATGACCGCGCAAGACAACGTCGACGGAAAAATGTTCCTTAGTTATTTTGGAGAGAAAGCTTTGGAACCCAGACCTGGCAAGGGCAAGAGCGAACTTGCAAAGAAAGCTTTGGAACCCGGGTCCGGCGAGGAGAGCGATGTCAAACCTGTCCTGGCCAAATCCGAACTCGCGTGTGAGCAGCATCAGGAACTGGCTACGGCTGAATATCTGATGAGCTTTATGCTGGAGCGGGAGGACCGGTTCCGAGACATCATCAGGCCGCCCTTTGCCTGCTTGAGCGAACTACCTGAGCTTCCGCAAGAACATGGGTTGCGAGGGTTGCGAGACCCGAGAATTGTCCGCGACCGCGTCCATGACATGCGGATGCCGCCCTACATGCGCGATTCGGATTACTCCCCGCTTTCCATCACCCGTAGACAATGGAACCAGATTGAAGAACTCCTGAAAATCCTTAATCACGGTCATAGCGGTGAAAAAGGAGCTCTTCCGCACCTGAGTGGCGTGGCCAAGCGGATCAAGGCCTACCACGAACGGAAAGAGAAAAAATAGTGACACATCTTATCCAGATCACAGGCACACAGCCCGCCCCGGCCCCGAGCTTTCATGTCATCGCCGGGCAGCCTTCTGTGCTGTTCCTGACGGCAGGCTCACAGATATTCATGGTAGAAGAAGGCTTGGCGGAAGAGTTGCAGAAAGCCACGCCGGAAGCGCTGGAGATGATTTCGTCTTTGCGCGCTGAGGGTCAACGCGCTTCACGCAGCTCTGTGCGGAACCAGCCTCTGGCCGTCTCGCTCAATATTGCGCAATCCTGCAACCTGCAATGCTCCTATTGCTACGCCGATGAAGGACGTTTCGGAGGAAGCCCCCGCAAGATGGACCTGGAAACAGCCAAAGCCGCCATCGATCATTTAATAGCAGGAGCGAAAAAAAAGCCTGTTTCTGTGGGATTTATTGGCGGCGAGCCGTTGCTGAACCGCCAAGTACTGCATGCCGCGGTGCCATACGCGGCGGTACAGGCGGAACGGGTTGGATGCCCGATTTCATTTGGGATCACGACCAACGGAACGCTCATCACGCCGGAAGACATTGCTTTATTCAGGGCACACCGGTTCGCAGTTACCGTAAGCCTGGATGGAGGGCGCCAGATCAATGACCGGCTGCGTCGCGCCAGGAATGCGAGCGGCGGTTTTGACCGCGTGGTAAGACGCATACGGGCTCTGTTACTGGACCCGGGTTCGGCACGTGTAGCAGCCCGCGCGACCATAGATCGCAGTGATTTCGATATTGACGGACGGCTGAACGCACTGCGGGAAGTCGGCTTTTCCGAAGCCGGAGTGAGCCCGTTGCGCACCAGCCCTGATCCTACACTCGCTCTCACTTCCTCGCACTGGCCCGCTTATCTCTCCGCGATGAAGGAGGCTGCAGAGCAGGAATGGCGCCGCGTCCGCGGCAGAGGAGAGCAGTTTTTCTTTTCCAATCTGGCGATCGCGCTGAAGCAACTGCATCGGGGCGAATATCGCACTCTGCCATGCGGCGCAGGCGACAACTATGTTTCGGTGAATGCTTCCGGAGACTATTTTATCTGTCATCGCACGGTGGATGATCCCAAGTTCTTTCTGGGCGGGCTGGAAACCGGTCCATCGCAGCACATCCGCCAGAGCTTTGTGGATTCACGGCGTGTTGACTTGCAGCAGCCGTGCCAATCCTGTTGGGCGCGTTATCTCTGCGGCGGCGGCTGCCATGCTGAGGTACTGCAATCCGGGCGGTCCGGATGCGACTACATACGGGGTTGGCTCGAGTACTGCATTGCGCTCTACCCGCGGGTTCTTGCCGAGCGGCCTGATCTTATTGGAGCCACATAATGGAAAATGCACGTCTACTGCCGCTCAATTTGCCTGCCAAAGCGACGCAGGAAATCGCCGGCAATCCCGTTATCTCACGGCTGGAGAGCGCAATCGCGAATTGCTTTCCCGGCCTTGAAATGGATCATCGCAACCTGGATCGGCGGTTCTTTCGCGGGCTGGTTTTCGACTTCATCGCCCTTGCGGATCCTGATCCTGACGACATTGGCATCGGCGCACGGCTGGTTTCTGTCAATGACAGCGAACTGGACAGGGATAAGGATCCTAAAAAATTTCTTGCCGACATGGATGAACTCAAGGCAGCGCTGGCTGCTCAGAAAGTTATTTTTCTGCATTCATTGCAGCAACCGGGTTCGAAAGTGATCCGACTCCGGCGGGAAGACCGGCCTGTGCCGCTTGACGGTCTGGTGGTGTGGCGGCTGATAAGATCTTTGCAGAGTAAAGAAGTCACTATTGTGCTGGCTGAGCGGGACCCGTCAGGGAAAATAGCAAGAAAGTATCCGCCTCTCACTGCTTCTCGCAGGATCTATCAAGACCAGTATGGGGCTTTGCCGGATGTGTATGAGCCTGGAGAATTGAGCCAAAGCCTGTGCTCTCCCTGGCAGCATGATTTCCGTGACTGCTCGTGCAATTACTGGGCGTCCAATCACCCCGATATCGTTCTGCCCGCGCATCCATTCACTCTTAAGGAACTTGAAAGCGATGAACCACAAGCAGACCATTCCCAAACGCGGGTGCTTTGGCTGCGTTGGGACCGGAGCGCGAACGTCGAGGCCAGGCCAACCGCGGACCGGTGCCGGCCTTTGGAAATGGACTACTATGAGATCAGCAGCCGCTGGCAAGAGTTGTCGATTGTCCTGGAAGGCCGGGAAATAGAAGTACCGTATGCGTCTGATTTGAGCTCATCCCCGGTGGACCCCTTTCCAAGCCCGACGGCTCTAGTCGACAAGCTCCGGGAACTGGCGGCCATAGAGCATGCCCTGGCGCTCGAATATCTGTATGCGCGCTACAGCATAAAAACCAGGACCGCAACAAATAGCATGAGCGCGCTTGAAGTAGAACATGCGGAATACATTGCGCATGAACTCCTAATGATCGCCGCCAGTGAGATGATGCACCTGCGCTGGGCAAACCAGTTGCTCTGGGAGCTCAGCCATGAAAACCATACCGCCACCTTTGTTCCTCAACTCGCCGTAGCAACGCACGTGCCCGTTATGCGCAAGCTTGGCCAGGTGGAGATGCGCCCGGTCGAGATGCGTCCGCTGGATCGTGCCCTGGAAGACTTTATCCGCGCGGAGCTGCCCAGCGGTGGAATAGACGGCCAATATGCCAAAGTCTATACCACGCTGGCCAACGGACATCCTGCCTCCATGGCGGAATTGGCCAGCCGCATTATCGCCGATGGCGTCTTGCATTATGCCCGCTTTCGCGAGATCCGCGCGATCCTGCTCAGCCACCATCCCGAACAAAGAAAGGATTGCAGAAATGGCGAGGTTCCCAAATCGCCGGACCTGGTGCTGGGTATTGAGCCGGCAAAGATGAATCACAGTGAGCTTGAATTAATCAAGGATCTTTATTTCCGATTGATTAAAACATTGCAAGCAGGATTCCGAACAGGTCATGCTGATGAGCGGAAGGTGCTAGGAGAAGCGCGCACACTCATGAGCGCAATGGATACGGAAGCAACCCGGTTGGCCGGCCTGGGGATCGGCGTCCCATTCTCTGACATTGGCCATGCAATCCTAAATGGAAAGTTGAACAAATGACCCGCAGCTTGGAAATCAGGGGTAGCGGTCTGGCCGCTCAGGCCTGCGCCACTCTGTTGCAGCGCTTTGGCTGGGAGACAAACATCCCCGGCTTTGGTAAGCCGGCTGTTCCGTATTTGGTGATTAATTCCCTGGCCAAGCACCTGCTTGAAGAAGTATTTGAAATTTCTGCGCCTTATATTCACGAAATTTCGCGGCGGCTGGTGGGCCACTATCACAGTCCGAAAATCACGAGCGTTGAAGAGCCGGCATTTGTGATTGCCGCAAGCCTGCTGGAGCGCTGGCCAGCGTTCGGCAAAGCCCGAAAAAGCCAGGCTCCGGCCGCATGGCGCATTTTTGCTGGCGCACTTCCGCCGGAAGGCACGCTCATTAGTCCGGGAGCACGAAACGGATGGATTTTTGAAGGCCATTGCTGTGCGGGCGAATACAGCCGAAGTGCTATCTTTGAGTCGCTGCCGGAGGGGTGGTTGTTCTGGGCGCCGGTTTCGAATTCCACCGGCTTCATCCAGATGGTTGTGCCGTTTTTCCCGGAGGCGCCGGGGCAACTTTGCCGGGATCTGATGAAACACTCCAGGATGATCCATTGCAGGAACATCGAGATCGGCAATATGCTGGCCGGGCCTTTTCACTGCGGCGCCGCTATTCACAGCCAGCTTGCAGGCGACAACTGGATCGCCAGTGGCACTTCCGCATTGCGGTTTGATCCTATCTCCGGCGATGGGACCGGGACATCGCTGCGATCTGCCATTCTGGCCTGTGCTGCTTTGCGAGCGACCGCCCAGTTTCCTCCTGAGCTTTGCCTGCAATATTATCGAACTCGCCTGCGCGCCGCCTTCCAGAAGCATATTCAGGCCTGTGAAGCCTTATATCAGCAGGCCGGACTTGCAGAATCATGCAAAGAAGAATCGCGATATTTGCGGCAGACAGATCATCCGGAAAAGCTAGTTGCTGGTCCGGCCTTCCGACTGGAAAATTACACGCTGGTAACGACCTGAGCATCCTCAAATTGGACGAAGCCCTGCTCGCGCAAACAAGCCAGCCCTGTTAGAAGAAATTCGCGCGGCGAGATTCCCTCACAAGGAAGATGAAGATCAAGCTTCTCGACCATATCCGCAATGCTGGTCTGGCCATCGCATAACGCCAGCAGGGCAGCTCCAAGTGGAGGAAGCTCGTAGGGATTTAACGTAAAGTCCTCCTGGCAATCAAAGAGCACTGTGGTTTCTTTGCGATATTGAGCATTCAGCGGCTGGTTCGTCCGCAGCATCTCGATGAGGTGCGAAAAAGAAAAAGGCAGACTCATCATGCACAGAGATGGAGAGCGCATGGGCAGGAGTGGAGAAGGGCTTTTCACGGGTAACGCGGCCCGCCGTATATCGAAGAAATGGACTACGTCCCGATAGAGCATTTCATAATACAAAAGGGCCAGCGCCGCCGATTCATCCGGGAGTTTCGGCACAATCAACTGGCGAATGAAGCTGCACAAATCCTGCGGGAATTGCGGGCTGCCGTAATAACGGCCCCGCTCGCGTCCGAGACCAAGCCATTCATTCCATGCGTCAAAGAGGTCTGTCATGCTCAAGCTCGACTGGGCAAGAGCAATGAGCAGCCAACGACAGCGAATCAAGCCGTAAGAAACAAAGTGGCGAAACTCGGCAACATAAGCCCGGCCCGCGCCTGATGGCAATCCATAGAAATTCGCGAAAACAACGGGATATTGCTCGATCAACTCCCGGTCGAGCGGGTTCTGTTCCCAGCTTTGATGCGACATGTCGGAATACGTGCCATCAAAAAAAAGTTGCTCGCGGTATTTTTCATACAAAGGCGTGGCCGGGAGGGCAGCCAATAAGGCGATCTGGATGCGGACTTGCTCAAAACGCGCCGCGTTGAGAGCAAAGGCGGCGGTGGCGGCCACGTCCCCCTTGGTTTCTTCTGGAAATCCCACAATGAGAGCGACCGTGCAGCCTATTCCATGCTTGACAGCGCATTCCACATGAGTTGACGCTTCTGTGAGATCCAATCCCTTGTCGATGATGCGTTGCAGCCTGGGTGAACCTGTCTCAATGCCAAAAAATAGCCTTGTACATCCCGCACTGGCCATGAGTTGGAGCAAATTCCGGTCTACGCAATCCGAGCGGGCGCTGCACACCCATGTATATCTTTTGCCGCGAGCCAGAAATGCCTGGCAGAACGCTTCCACGCGGGAACGGTCCACCGTAAACATGTCGTGCACCAGATCAAAGCGGGTTACGCCGTAAGTTTCATAAAGACGGTCCATCTCTTCCAAGACCCGGTTGGGCGAGCGCAACCGGAAACGGCGGCGGAAGAAATCGTTCGTGGAGCAAAAAGTACATGAAAAAGGACAGCCGCGTCCGGCTTCGATTGGCAAATAGGTGCAACGATCTATAGATTGGGAGAGCTCAAAAAGGGGAGAAGGAACTCTATCCAGATCGGCAACCGGCGCGGCGTTGGGATTGCGGACGATCCGGTTGCCCACGCGGTACGTGACACCAGGCACATTGATTTCCTGTCCGGCAACGATCTGATGCAATGCGGGAACAATGGTTTCGTCAGCCTCGCCGCGAACCACAGCATCGACGAAAGGAAAGATCTCCAGGGTTTGCACGTCCACCACTGTAGCTTGCGGACCGCCAAGCACAATCCGCGCTTCCGGGCGCAGACGTTTCACCTGGCCCGCGATGCGTATGGTGAGTGGATAGCTTCCGCAAATCGTGCCGAATCCGAAGACATCAGCATCCATAGCTGCGATGTCCGGAGCCGCCAGATGGCACACGTCAAGCTCTTCAGCCGGCTCCCCGAGCATGAGACCGCGAACAAAGCCATTCAGATCGAAAACCCGTGGAGCAATACCGGCTTGCTGCAAAACGGAAGCTAACGTCAAAATGCCCAAGGACGGCTCGAATAACGAATCGCCCAGACCCCTGAGCTTCGCTTGATTGTCAGTCGTGAATTCAAGCGTCACAGGAGTGATAAGCACCGGTTGCATGCTATTTGTTTGGCGTTACGATGCCCTTGTTTGGCGTTTGGGCATTTACAGTTGCAATGTCAACAGGCTGGCCTGCGGCATCTTGCAGGGGTTTTCCCTTGACCCATTTCGCAACAGCGTCTTTCAGGCTTTGCCTGTCCGCTTCCGTAAAATGCTCAGGGGTTGCTATAGTGATATCGATATTGACTTTGTTGTCGGCCATATTTGGTCCTTTGTGCGCAAAATTCTAGCCTGATTACCCGACTTCGGCAATGATTTAATGACACATCGGCTGCCGGTCCCGAACCGATCACGGCTTACGGGCAGTCCAGATATTGGCCGCGACATCTCCAGCGTTATACAGCAAGCGGTCTTGCGCCACTGACAAGTTAAAGGAAGCGCGGCTCAGGTGCATAGGAGAAATCTGGGCACTATGTATGGGTAGCAGTTCCTGAGGTTGGATATGGGCTTTGGTTGTGGTGTCAACTCGCAACTTCCAAAGGCAATAAAAGCTATCACGGGTGGAAAGAAATATGAGGCTTCGACCATCCCTGCTCCAGCGTGGCGTGTCGTACCAAGCCGTGTCCTGCGTTAGAGGGGTCCAATCTGGTTCGTGAATGGGGGAAGATGCCATAGGGGCAACATAGATTCGCGAAAAGTTTTCTTCCTGAACGGCGAGAAAGGCAATCCATTTCCCGTCAGGGGAGACTGTGGCCTGATCTATGGTGAACTTGGGTTTTTCCAATAAGAGAGTCTGCTGGCCTGAAAGCAGGTTGAGAGAAGCAACGCCTTCCCCGGCTGTAACCAACAGTTGATTGCCATCATCAAGAATATCCAATATTTCGCCGCTTGCTTCCTTAGCCAATACGGGGTCCCATGATGGCGCCCGCATCACATAAATTTGGCGTCCTTTCTTTCCTTGTGACGAATACGCCACCATGTTTCCGGAAGGCGAGATCATTCCACGTGTGCCATCGGGCACTTCCAGGGCCATCAACTCCGGCCCATTCCATTCCTGCAAAATCATTTTTCTGGAATTCCCGATGCGTCGAAAGTAGAGGAGCCGCTTGCCGTCCGCGGAAATTGTAGGCATGGAATCAATTTCAATATTGCGGTTCAACCTTTCTGGGAAGAGCGGGACATCTTCATGATAGAGTGCCCACCACAAATCTACTTCAGCGCGAAGTCCCGAGAAAGCAATCACGCCGTTACGGCTCACGGATGGATTGACCGCTTCTTCCGTGGATTGCATTAATGAAACCGCGCGCCGACGCATCCAAAAACGTTTCTCCAGGGGAATCTCCCAGAGATTTGTGCTGTTCTCCATTCGCGCACTGAAAATGACGGAGTTCCCGGACCAGGCGGGAGAACCGAGATAAAGTGTCAGGCCTTGGGCGCGGGCATCCTGAAGCGCACCGGTCTTTACCGGGGAGGATCCATCGCTATGGAGCCTCCACCAGTCAGTATCGCGCTCAGGGTCAATACATCCTGGTCCACAGCCCTGCAATAAGATCTCACTTCCATCAGGACTCCATGCTGGAAAACGCGCATCTTTGAATTCTGCGGCGATCTGGCGTGGCGTTCCATTGTTCACCGAAACGATATAAACCTTTCCAGGTATGGTGTATTTCGCGGACTGGCCTGTCCAGAATGCAACTTCCATACCGTTCGGCGAGAAAACAGGGTTATGCCCAAAGGGCGCCAATAATCTTTCCCGTCCGCTTGCAAGGTCCTGGATATAAATGCCGCCTCCGGAGCGATCAGACCTGTAGGCAACTTGTGTGGCGTCGGGCGAAAGTCCCGGTTCGGATTCATTCGTCGAGCTATAGGTGATGCGGCGCGGCCTAGCTTCGTTAAGGCGCTTCACCCAGATTTCAAGATTAGCGCCTCCGCCACCATCCGCTGAATAGGCAACGGTTTGTCCATCTGCTGATATAGATGGCTCATTTGCCAGCCCGTCCTCGGTTGTGATCCTGGTAAACGATCGTTCTGGAACTGCCGGCGTTCTGAAAAGATAAAACCCTGCTGACACAATGAATGCCATCATGGCAACAGCCGCAAGCACCATGTTGCGCGAGGGCTTTTTTTGCAGTAAGCCCGCCAGGGCTGCGGCCATCTCTTCAGCGGAGGAATATCGATCAGAATGGTTGGCCGCGATTGCCCGATCTACAATCCTGGTAAATGCGAACGGCAGGGTAGAAACCCGTTTTCGCAGAGGTGTCTTTGCGCTGGAAAGATGGGCTGCGCGAAAGTCTGCAATGCTTTTTCCCTTGACTGGATATTGGCTTGAAACCAGAAAATACAGCAGTACGCCAAGAGAATAAATATCGGTTTGAACGCTTGCTTTGCCGCCAGTAAAAAGTTCCGGCGCCATGTAAGGCAATGTACCGGCAAGAGTGCGCATCGCGGCATCATTCTGTATGCTCTCGCCCAGACCGAAGTCCATCAGGACCACTTGGCCCGTTGCTTCCAGCATTACATTCTGCGCCTTAATGTCGCGGTGCAGCATCCCGGCATGGTGCACCGTGGAAACCGCCCTGCACAAATCGGCGACAATGGCAGCAGCCTCTCTACAAGCTAAGGAACCATGGATTTCAACATGCTCGGAAACTGTAGTTCCTTTAAGCAACTCCATCTCCAAGCCTGGCTGCCCGCCGTGAGATTCATAGCGATAGATTTTGACAATATTGGGAGAACTAACCGAAGCAAGTTTCCTGGCTTCCTCGATCTGGCCCTGGTCGGCAGGAAAAAGCTTCAGCGCCACATCGCGCTTAAGGTCCGGGTCCCAGGCTCGATAGACTGCTCCAAATGCTCCACGCCCGAGTTCTTCCCGGATTTCCAGTGTCCCCCAGCGTAAAAGCGTGGATGGCCCGGGCAGGAAATTCTTATGCGCCTGATCGCTTGCCGGCGCTTCTTCCGCGGATTTTTTAGCAGCAGATGGACGAATGGCATGGGCAATCGTGCTAAAGCGGGAAAGAGAAAGCTCTGAATTAAGCGAGCTCAGGATGCTCTTGAGCTTCATAGAAAAGGTGTCGTATGGGATTTCCAAATTGTAAGATCTTATCGCATCTGTGGCAAGGAAACAAAATGCCTGGTAGTGGTGCAGTTTGGACATTTTTACAGATCGTCATCCCCGAACCCCGTCAGTGAGCGCGTTCTCGGTCCCCATTCGCGCCCGGTTTTGGCGTGAATGGACAGAGCGCGAGTAGGGTGAGGGACCTTTCGTAGTCCTTTAAAATCAAACTGCACCACTACCAAATGTCTTGATTTTGGATGGTTGTCTTGCCTGGCAAAAGAGGGGTTGATTGAAGCGCGGGAAAATGAGCGGAATGAGTTGATGACGGCACTGCTATGCCTGCCTGATTTGCCGCCATTTGGAGCTCTCGAATCGCAGACATATGTGATCAAGCATCGAAAGAGATGCGGCGACTATAATAAATTAAAATTTGCTAATGGGATTCCGCCTGCTCTTACTAGAAGCCTGAATGTTGTCTCTTCATTAAGTCTCAATATTTTTTCTCCAAAGGTCACGAAGCGAGTTTTGGCTGGCGAAGCCCCCTATTGGTTTTTTGTATACCGTCTTCTAGCGATTATGGTAAATTCCTGTGACCCCTAAAGCTTTGGATAACTGGGAATTATTCCAGCCGGAGAACCCACTTCGCCGTGGTGATGTTGCGGTCGCAGAGCCAATATAAATTTGGTTGGGTCCGATCACACTGCCTCCGTCTTTTGCAGCAGGAGTAGATCCGCGCAGCAGTCCTTTATTAGAGGACTCCAATCTCCACCCCAGGTTCTGACGCAATTATCGACCTCGCCACATAGATCAAGGTTGCGAACCTGCCAATTTGGCTGCATAATTTGTATACACACCCCTCTTGGCACATACAAAATAGCGAATTTCTGCAAATTTGCGTCTGAACCAAAATTAGAGGATTCAGAACACGTTCCGGTATGCCTGTTCAAAAAAGACACTTCGCCGAATTGTTACTCGAAAGCAATCTGCATGGTTCAGCAGATCGCTTACGATCCCGGGTTGGCTTTTCGCCAGATATCCAGGCAGCGCAAGCAATTCTGTTCAATCCTAAGTACAACCGCCAAGCGAAAATTGCAGCTTATCGCGATTGGCTGGAAAGCAATCAGCCTTGTGTGTTTGGACGCGTTGCGGCCAAGAATAAAAACATATTTGTGTGCCTACTCGAGCACAACGAGATTCTCCGTATGCAAAATGGGGACAAGGACTTGACTGACACCATACAGGATCATCGACAGGTATGGAAACGTCTTGCCCTTGAAGGATTAACATCGTCATTTGTCATTTTGGTAGTGAGTCCACGGCTCGTTAGCCGCGAGCCGGACGACGGTCTTAAAGAGATATGTCGGAGATTGATGGAAGTTTACATGCAAGTGGCAGTGGCCGATGACAGTTTTCATACCCAAAGAGAATATGTTTATATGCGTCGCTCGGAATCGGTTGTCCTCAAATTTTCGACGCTTCCCAATATCTTTTGTGCTCAAGGTGATGGCCGCTGGTGGCACGATCATCGGACTCCCGGCGGGATCATGATTACATCCAACGCGCTGGGGCATTTCATGTATGCACGCAGCAAAAAGGCGACTTTGGAAAATTCAGAATGCACTTGGGCATTGGAAAATGCTATGAGGACGATCAGCAATGCACAAGCAAATCCTTCGGCTGGAAAAACGAAATTTGCACATTGCCCAGCGACATCTCTTGTTTCTAGACACTCAAACGATCCTGCTCCGCTTAAATCCAGCTCGCCTTTCGCCAGCTTCTCGCCGGATCATTACGAAGGATATTTTCATACTGATCACCTAATTCCAGCGGCATTCTTTCAGAAAGACAGGGATCCGAAGATCCTCAAGAAGTATGATGATCTGAGTTTACGTTACATTTTTGACTCTTCGGAAGATCCGCAAGGACACGCCGAGCTGATGGCCGGCATTCCAGTTTCCTGGTACGAAGTCAAACGGGACATGGATCGACTTCCTGATTTTGTCGATCCTGAGCGGACCTCAATCCTTGATCGTTCAATTCGCGGTCGACTTGTTGGGTGGCTGGAAGAACGAATTAAGCAGCGGTATTGATCGAAGCTTGAAAAAGTGAGCAGTGCTAAATCATCAGTTCCAACAAACCCGAGAATCTACAGACGTTTCCAAATCGAGTAAGTTGGGATAACAGAGAGTTATCAATGGGTGGCGTAGACCGCTCAATTTCAGACGACCTGTGGAGAAAGCACTTCGCCACTCGAGCCGGCAGCTACGATGGTGGCCGGTTTGAAGAACTATCGTTGGAACTCCTCCGAGCCATGTTCGGTGGCGAATGGCGTAGAACAAAGCAATCGTTCGACGGCAATAAAGATTTTGTGCTTGAGTTCAGAAGCCAGACTATCTGGGCTGAGAGCAAGGCCTATGCGCGCACCCTTACATACCACATTATCAGTCCTACTTTGTTCATGGCGCTTATTGGAGATCCGGAGTCGATTGTTTTCATCTCTAGAAGCCCCATTCACAGCCGGTCGAAATGCTACCTTGCTCAATTTCAACGACGAACGGGAAAGCACATCGTCACTTTGGACGGCGATGCTCTTGATCGCTCAATCCTTCGCCACGCAAAAGTCAGTCAACGGTTTTTTCCAGATGAAGTCCTCCGGCCGTTGTCAAATGAGGCACTACGCGTCTATGTCGATCCCACCCCCGATGTAACTGCACGGCCCGGCAATCGTGCGCTTGATGCGCATAGCGATGAGGAACGGGCCACGATTGGGCTGGAACCTGAGGAGGGCGCGACTGTCGGGATTGGCGAGTATTTGCGCATCGATATAGCGGTTGCTAGCGAGAGCACTACCTCAACAAAAGTGATTCGCGCGTGGCTTGTACCATCGGAAAAGGACAGGGCACAGCACTTTGCCATAGCTGGCTTTTGCGAGGAAGAGCAGCACGAAACTATAACCTTCGATCTCGGCCCGGGAGAAATTCGCCATTTAACTGCTTTTGTGCGCGCGACCGCTCCCGGAAAGCATATCCCACTCCCTGTTTTCTGTCTTGAGACTAGAGATGGCCTGATCCGGAAGGAACTGGGACACGCCACTATATCCCAGTTGTATCGGATTGGGCTGGTTGGCCGGGTGACCCGACAGATCATCGAAGAGTGCCGCAATGCCGCGCGAATGCGCCGCAGGGCCTGGGTTCTGCAAATCGAAGGTGGCAGTGGGCTTGGAAAGACAAGGCTGCTGAAGGAAATTGAAGGCGAATTTGCTGCTAATGGGTACATTGTCCACACACTCGACAAAGAATTTTATGAGCCGCAACGTTCAGAGGAAGTAATCAGGGGGCTCCTGGCCCAACTCAACAATTTGCCATTGATTGACGAGGCTCTCTCAGATGCGACGAGAGCAAGTAATGACGAGATAGATCAGGATCTGCTGACGCGGCTGATTTTCAGCCCGCACTGTCCGGAGCGGCAGGACCCTTCAAAGGTCGGGGAAGCTATCTTGCAGTCGATTGCGCACCGCAAAACGGCTCTGATTATCGACAATGTCCAGAATTTTGATGATTTGGCCGCATCTACTCTTGATGCGACGATTTCCCGGCTGATGCAGGACAGCGCGCCCCGGGAGTTTGCCATTGTCCTTGCCTTCAATACCGATTTGTGCGTTGAAGGCAGCGAAGCGAATGCTCTCCGTCAGCGGCTGGCCACGGCCGCAACGGACAGCGCTGCACTCGGGCTGGTTTACTGGCGGGAACTCGCCACATTTGATGATGACGAAGTGGACCAGTTCCTTCTCGCAGCAGTCGCTTCGGGCGATTCCAAGGCACTGAATCTCGCAGACTATCCTCGTACGGTGCTGGCGTTCAGAACGCACGTGCCGCGCAATCCACTTCACATGTGGGAGACACTACGATGGCTGCGAGACGCGAATGTGCTGTATTTGAAGAACGAGCTGCTCGTAATCGCCGATAAGGACGATACCGCAATTGCCGCGCTGTTAGCGGAGATTCCACGCGATCTTGAAACGCTGATGAGCCGCCGCTGGAGGCAGATATGCGAGTCATGCGACAGAGGTCACCAAAGGTCCGCGAGGGCTCCATCCGGCCGTTCAATCATGCACGCAGCTCTGGCCGCGTATTCTCTTGGACTCTGCAATCGGCGCCAACTGGGTAAAGTAGGCGCCGACGCAAGCGCAGTTGACCGGCTCATTGAAGTAGGGGTATTGGTTGACAGCGGGCACGGCGAGGTACGCTTCGTCCACCAGCGCATCTTCAAATTCTTTCAACACGTCTTTGCCGCGCCCGCGCTGGCGGAAGCCCGGGCAGTACTCGCAGGGTTACAGGAGCTGAACCTTCCCGAAAACAGGTTTGAACAGTTCTTCATCTTTAGCGAACATGCCGAGGCCGTCGACGCTAGGCTACTCCAACGGACTTGCGAGCTGTTCCTTGAGCGTGGCGCGTCGCATGAGTATGTCGATCCCTTTCTCTCATTGCTTATAGCCCATCTGTCCACAGATACATACCGAACAGACGATATGTCGCTAAATGTCTTCATGAAAGCTTGTGGCGTGATTCAGTCACTGCGATCGATGCGCGCGGGGTTCGAGGCGATTAACCGGGCGTTCTTCGAAAAAGTCTCCGGTATTGCTGGCCCCGGACCATCTGCGCAGGCTCTGTTTGAGTTTGACAGATGCCACATCAACGCGGCCCTCTCCGTTGGAGAGGATACTTTGGCGCGATCGCTAGTTGAAAATTCCATTCGCCGGGTCGCCGCGGGATCATTCGGCACTGCCGAGTCAGCCGGACTGGCGCGCGCAGCATTGCTGGACCGTAAGTCGGCCATTCTCAAATCGTATGGCGCATTTGAAGAGGCACTGGATACCGGACGGGAGGCATTGGTTATCGCTCGTGCACAGGGAGATCGCTGGCTTGAAATTGAACTGCTATCGAATCTCGCAGAGGTCCACTTCCGAATCTTGAAGCGCGACTCGATCGAAGCCGGCCGGGAACTGCTCATCAGCGCAATCTCTTTGTTTGACGAATCTACCGAAAGATGGAACTTCAGCGATCCTGTTCCGGTCAGAAGCTTTGTGAACCGCGCGAGGCTGTACCTTCGCGACGGAGCCTGGCATGCATTGACACGGGAAGCAGAACGGGGGCTTCAATACGCGGACAGCGTGCGCAATCGGTTCTGGGCAAGCCGTCTGGCGCTCCTTGCAGCGGCAGGATGGCTGATCGCATGTAGCCACGAAGAAACGACTACTGACGTCGTTCACAAGGCAATTCGCCGCGCCCAGGATGCCATGAATGTGTACGGCGCGCGGCGGGACGCGTGGGCCGTGCCATATCTGAGCGGGAAGGCGGCTCTCCTTGGCGGAGACAGCAGGCGGGCCGATGAGAACTTTCGCATGGCTATTCAGATGCTCTGCGCCAGGGATCCTGAGGGGCGCGTGCTGTTCCAACGGCTCGATCTCGCTTTGGATATTGCCGTGAGTGCGAGAACGGCAGGACTGCCCGTCCTGAAGGGCCTGCCTTCTTTGCTTAACAATCCTTATGTTGCTGCTGAGTGTACGACGATTGCGGGCATGTCTGAACACGCATTTATCGCCTTCCGTAGCTCCTGGTATGGGACCGCCTATTCAGCAACAATGATTGAGCCACTCCCGCTAACGATTGTTGCTCTCTAGTCTAACGTAATTCGCCAGCCGTCAATGTACGTCACGTCCGGTCTGTAGCTGTCTATAAACGCAAGAAGGTCGTCCAGGGTTTCGACGAGCGGCTCACCTGGGCCGTTCATAGATGTGTTCAGCAGGACCGGACAATCCGTGAGCTCGAAAAACGCGTGAAGCACTCGATAACATTCTCCGTTATCAGCGGACATTGTCTGCAATCGGGCCGATCCATCGACATGTGCTGCTGCCGGAATATCGTGTGACCGCACCGGTACGGCATGAAGCATGAACGGCGATGACCCCGGGGGCGCATCAAAATAAGACGAGCGGAATGGTTCCAAAACAATCGGCGCGAATGGACGCCATGGCTCCCGCCCCTTAAGCTGATTGAGCCTACTGACCACGCTCCGGTTGAATGGGGCCGCAAATAGTGATCGATGGCCCAGCGCGCGGGGGCCTTGTTCACTTGCGCCCTCAAACCAACCAACGATGCACCCTGAGGCGAGATCGGCTGCAGCCATGTTCTCCGGCCGGTTCAGCTTTTCCATTCGATATCCCCGATGGCGCAGGGCATTTTCAAGAGCTGAGAGGCCCGGTAAGGGGCCGGCATATGCTTCGCGCGCAAGCATTCTCTGAGGCATTGAATCGCGACGCTTGGCAATCGCGTGTTCCAGCCAGAGTGCCGCCCCGACAGCCAACCCGCCGTCGTCACAATTAGGCTCAATAAAGAGATCATTTATCCCACGTAGCCCGAGCAGTCTGGTATTGCTGGGGCAATTCAATGCCGCCCCGCCCGAAAGACACACACCATCGAATCGGAGTTGATTGCTGGCGGCCATTGCCAATCCGCTTTGGACTAATTCGCTCCACTGGCGCTGGAATAATTGCTGTGTGCTTGCCGCGAGATCAAGCTGGAACTGATTAAACGGAATCCAGGTCAACGCCGGGTCATCTACTCCGACATTCAGCATCGTAGCGCGGAGCTTGACATCTTCGATCCAACCCTGGGCTGAAGGATCCAATCCCAAAGAGTGTTGTTCGGCCGGGGACCCAATTCTCCGAGGATCGAAATAGATCGGTCGTCCGTATGGTGCAAGGCCCATCAATTTGCCAGGTGCGCCAAGCGCCCCAAGTCTAAGATACATGCCCACTTCGTGATACACGTGCCCCATGGTCATGCGATGAGGCCAGAGCGGAACGAGAGCATGACGGTCACCCATGTACACGCCTCCGGGGCCAAACAATGAACGATCACCCGCATATCCGTCATTTGTGAATACCAGGGCTGTTTCAAATCCTGAGCGGAAGAAAGAAGATGCCGCGTGCGCTAAGTGATGGTCCACCTTGGTTCCTGGAATGTGGGTGGCGTCAATGGTCACCGTCAGCGGCACGTGGAAACCCAAACGCGCGCTTGGTTCCGACAAGAGCTTTGCTGCGGCGAAGGCACGCAGGTCCCGCAGAGTTGCGTCATGCTTCCATTCTTTGTGGATCCAGTGTTGTTCGACCATGGGAAATAACTTCAGGTCGGTGAAAGGGATTTTTTCAAATTGCTGGAACAGCTCGTGAAAGACAGGATGAGTCCTGGGATCGCGTGGCACTCCCAGTACACGCTTAATCATGGAAGGCGCGGATACTTCCTCAATCGCCTTGCCTGATGCATGCACTTCCTGGAGAACGATGGACGGTAGTGGCAAGGCGGCACCGTCCGAGTAGGCGAGCTCAAACTTCCCCATTTTGAACAGGGGCGCATCACATCCCTGTGTGGAAGTTACTGCGCAGAAGTTGATGTGTGCCGGACAGACTCCCGCCTCACGGAGCGCTGTATCCAGGCAGTCACGATCCAGGCCGTAGTCGTGTTTGCGCCGCGTTCTGCGCTCTCGAAGAACGTAGCTAGCCAGTTGCCCGTCGACAACAACCGCCACCGCTCCATCGTGCCCGAAATGAAGGCCAAGGATCACCGGCATAAGTTACTCAAACAGATCTCGTGTTGGCCGCAGTTCTCCATGCCGGTCGACGGCAATGTCGCCCTGCTCGCCGCGCAAGTGCTTCCAAATCGCATTGAATCGCAAGGCGCCGATTGCATCGACCACAAAGACGAACGGATCTGGGACCATTGCTGCATTACGGCCCAGTAGTTCAAATAGATCGATGGCGCCCGCATCACGCTCAATCAGATGGTGCTCCGTATGGGGACGTAGCCCGATGACCGCAGACAGCGGCTCCAAGATTTGACGGGGATCGAAGATAGTCGACAAGATGGCAACGTTGCAGAATTCCGCCAGGGTTGCTTTTGGTTGCCACAAGGCCAGACTCTCGTTGAAATAATTGGCATAGTCTCGCACTAGCCGGTGGGTGTTCTTGGCTGTGAACAGAGCGCGATCGTCGGTTCTGAACGGGGTACGGTTAACACGTGCCGATGAGCCACGATGAAACGTGCGCGAAGCCGGGGTGACGCGCACCTGGAGATCCAGATCCTTTAGACGAGCGCAATAATCGGTGTCCTGGTAGTGGTACTGTAATTCTTCGTCGAACCCTCCCATGCTCAGAAATATTGCGCGTGGCGTCATCATGTGCGCAGAGGACGCCATCTGCACTCGGCGCGACTGCTGCAGACGTGGATCGGAGAGCGGGGCACCTCGGAAAGGATGAAAGATGTTGTATCCACTCCAGCCCAGGCCGAAATCGGCGATTTTGCCCGTAGCCGGGGATAGATGCAGTGAACTGGTCGCGCCGACTTTTTCATTCCTCTCAAATTCAAGCCGGTGGACTTGCAAGATCTCTGGAGTCAGCGTCAATGTGTCCGCATCGCAGAAGAATAAAAAATTACCCCGTGCCATGCGTGCACCAATATTGCAAGCTTTTGAGAAGCCAAGCCGCTGCGAAAAATAAATCGGGCGGACGCGAGGAAACGCATCAAGCCCAAGCGCCTCGTCGGCTCGCTCATTGTTCACAACAACAATGATTTCATCACTCTCGCCAAGCGCGCATTCCAGCGAGCCAAGACAAGTAAGAAGATAATTTGCATCGCTATGGAATGGTATGACAATCGAAACCGAGTCCATATAACTCTCTGTTATCTTGAGCAGCAAGGCATCAGCGGCAACGCCAGCGAGCGTAGCGGGAGAACCGCGGCGCATGTTGTCACTCTAGGTTCGGATCTGTGTGCAGGGAGCGGAGCTGAGGAAATGCACTATTTAAAGCCAATATTCCTGCTGGAGAAAAATCCGTAAAGTGCTGACCACGTTTGTCATCCGTTCTTAAATAACCATTCAAAATAACTTGCTCCGGTTCATGCGTTGGCACCATCGTCCCAAGTCTTGAGTAATGGTGCTTCACCTGCGTCCTGCGGTCTAAGGTTGTTTAAAGAACTCTAATTTTTAATCCGACAAGGACTGTGCCCTAGTTCTGCTCGTCTGTAAGCTGGGCCACGCTTTCTGAATGCAGCTAAAATTTGCATGCACCGACTTTCTGAGTGGCTATTTTTCGACTCACGACCGGAGTGCCAAGACCAAAGCGGCATATACATCCGATCTAGTGCAATTCCAGGGATTTGTGGGGGCAGAGAGCGAATTTGCAAATCTCGATAGCACGACAATTGAGCGTTTCGCCGCCGATCTTCGTCAGAATGAATACTCGTCCGCTTCGATCCGCAGAAAGATTATCGTTCTGAAAGTATTTTGCGGTTACTGGCTGCGGAAAGGGCTATTAACTGAATCTCCATTCTGGCGGGTCAAACTGAGCCTTGGTCGCACGGAACAGCTTCCCAGATCGCTAACTGAGCGCGAGATGCGTGCTCTTTTAATGTGGGCAGCCCAAAGCGGGCCTACAGAATGCCAAAACCCAGAGACAACACATAAGGAACGGTTGGCCTTTGGACAGTACCGCGCTGCCCGGAATCTGGCACTCATTGACATCCTGTTTGCTACAGGCATACGAGTTGGGGAAACATCTTCTCTCAATATCGCAGATTTTTTCGAGGCGGAGGGAATGTTCAAAATAAAAGGCAAAGGAGGACGTGCGCGCTTGGCTTTTGCAGTCGATGAAAAAAGCTTGCAAATTCAAAAGGACCACCTCCGGGCCCGGATACAAATCGACACTGAGAACTCTGCACTCTTCCTCAACTCGTCTCGAAAGCGACTTTCCACGCAAGGAATCGCAAACGTAGTTGCTCAACTGCGGCGAGAGGCGGGAATCGAACGACATGTAACCCCTCACATGCTGCGACACACCGTGGCCACACTGCTTCTCCAAAACGGGGTCGATATTCGTGTAGTACAGGAATTCCTTGGGCATGCCTCGATCGCCACAACGCAGCGGTACACCCATGTCAGTAAAGAACACCTGATTGGGGTGTTGCAGAAACGCCATCCGTCTCTAAATCTTCGTTCGACGATCCCATCCTGAGATGACCGCCGGGACAAATATTGTGCCTTCGATATGGCAAACGGGAGCTCGCGCCAGGCGAATAGCCCCATAAGAGGCACCGGGCAGCTGGATAAAAATCGTGCCGTTCAATTCAGGATTGAGTTCGTAAAACGTGCGCGCAATGAAGGCATACAGGTTCCTGCGTAAGGTGTGGAATATTCATCAGCTGTGAGGTCCAGCATCTCCACCTCCATTGCCGTTCTTCTCAAAGCGGCTCAAGACTCCCCCTAAAACTTTTCCATGCCAGAGGTGGGAACTGTTGCTTCATGAGAAGCGCTCATCCGCAGCGGGCGAGTGCCGCGAGTTGTGCAATGCAAGAAGATTTCCCGAAGTCGCCTTATTGATCAGCTGCTTGACTGCCGACTCAAGCTTGGTGATGGCCTTGCGCCGGGCCATTTTCGTTGATGATGGCTTTCTCATGCAGTGTCTTTACCAGCACCGTGGCCAGATTGCGCTTGCCCTTGGGCCGGCCTTTGGGATTTCCCGAGTGGCCTTCCTTGAACTGCGTCGCTGCGGCTCAGCGAGATGACGGTTCGGGTGAAGCGCCGGTGAGTATCTTGACGCAACCGACGATGATTTGCCTGGAGCTTTGTTGCCCAAGCTGCGCTATGAGGTATCTCGGGATAAAGTGACCGGGAGTATTTCTATTGATCTCGGATGCCAAGAGAGTGGGGAGCAAACAGTGAACGCTAGCGTTGGCGATACGAACTGTGCTGGCGGTAGCGACCTGCTGTAGCAAAGGGCTTTCATTAATGAATACTAAGAAATTGTATTATTGTCATTTTGCTTGATTTGGCTGAACGGTGCAATGACGCTCGGATTCTTTTATCAACCGCCTAATAGGTTTGGCGGTTTTGCCTTTATTTATCGCGCTGATCATCACGTCCGTCACGTCTATACGTCATTAATTCTGTTGAGCAAATTGAAGGAGAATTCGTAGCAATCGAACGCGATGTAGTTACGAGCGGCTCTCTGTTTAGCTGGAATTAAGCTTGAATCCCCGGCACCTCTCGACTCTCCGGCATTGGCGCGCCTGATCCAAGGGAGGCACTAAAGATACGGTATCGTCATTCCCGCACTGCAATGTTTCCTGAATCTGGAACAACGTACAGAAAGCTTCCACAAAATTCTCATATTCTGTTATGCTACATGACATTTTCGTGGGCACCCAAAGCTGCAGGCATTCTCTAGTTCAAGCGCTACGTTCCTGACGCGATCACGCAAGGAAAATGGAAGTTGGGTTCGTGATCACGCATCCGGTATTTTCGGGCCACTTAAAATTTCTTCGGTCACTGTCGACGGATTGGATGTAGTAGGCGAGCGATCAAGACCTTTGCTGCACTGCTGAACGAATTCCTTCGGTAGCGTCAGTCCGATTCTTTGACTGTGCCCATCAGTATCTGGGCATGTTATGGCTGTTCGAAAGACGGAAACGCGCATCCCGACCGGGCTGGTTGCTTCGGATCTTGGAGAGTCGTTCGTTGCCGCTGATGGTCGCTGCGCGCTGGTCTCGTTTATCACGTCTCCACTCGTAGTAAATCGGGAAAACCCGTATGTCGTGTTCGTGACTGATGCAGGGCTGGCAGCCCAGGCCCAATCGTTCGAGTGGTCGTTCTCGGAGAATGGGGGAACTGCAACTACACAGACGACCGAGGTCGGCGAGGCGGTTTATTCGCCACAAGGGACGGGCAGTCTCAGTGCCTCGGTACGAATCCTCGACGGGACCAGTACGGAACAAGCGAGCCTCTCGCTGACGCAAGCTATGGTTCCGCTCCATCCTGGCCTTGAGGCAATGATTGACGCAGCTAAAGATGACACGGGGCCGAGTGTTTCCGACCCGGACGTTGCGCGGGAACTGGTCAACGATTACAACATTTATTATCAGGCGGTCTCGCCTCCCACGCCGGAGACTGGTGATGCCTTCCAACAATTTGTCTTCAGCCTGCTGTTCGAGGGTGCATCCAAGCGCACTCTCGCCGAGCGCAAACAGCTGATTGAAGATCTCGCCGGGGCGCTGGACAGTGCAGACAATGACGATTTCGTGAATCAGACTGCCGAAGGTGTGGGTGTGTGTAACATTCGGCTGCCGCTGTTGGCGATGATGCCGTCTTCGGGAGCGCCGCTGCTGCCCTGGACAGAGCTGCCTCAACCCGCAGCCCAGAATGAGTACGCCGATCAACAGCTTCGACAGAAATTTGCCGCACTGGATGAGGCAACGCTGATCGATTGCTTCAATCTGGCACGCTTCCCGAAAAGCAATATCACGCAGTGTGCATACATTATCGGCGCTCTGCGCGATCACTACTTCGCTGGCACCAACTTCAACGACGTTCTAACTGGAATGTCAGGAACTCGGGCCTTTTGGATTGCGATGCACTTTCGACAGGGACCACTGATTACGACCTAGCAACACGTTATGTGCAAGACTACAACACCACCGCGCCCGGCTGCACAAGATGCGATTCGGAAATTGCCTCCAAACACCAATGCACCCGCGGTCATTCCGTTGCAATCCTATCTTGCGAAGTACTCGACGCAATTCGTGAACGACTTTGTCCCGGCGACTCCACCTGCTTTTCCCCCGGATCTCCCCGACCCGCTCGCCTACAAACGTGTGGCCTTCTCTCTTCTCCCGCTTCGTGCCAACGCCGTCAGCCCGTATTACGCTGGTATTTTTGACGATGACACGGACTTTTCCGCCAGTCTGGTGAAAGTAGCGGTCTTATTTGCAGCGGGCCAGCTTCTTGCGGCGGCTAAAGCTGCACCGCTTGGGGCCGCCAACGCGGCCAGCTTCAACAATGCTGTGAAGGTCGAAATTACGGCCAATGCCGATCCACGGGTACGCAACGCGAACTATTCGAGTTCTCCTGTGGGACTGCTGCCGAAGATGTCCACCATTCTTCAGGTAAGTGGATCGTCAGTCACCTTCACGCCTACCTTCAACACCAACCTATCTCAGATGATTGTTCGATCATCAGACTCGGCTTCCGCCTTTTGTATTAATCGGCTTGGATACGGCTACATCAGCGCTGTCCTAAACGAGAAGAATTTTTTCGACAGTACCCTAACGCCGGGACCGACGATGACCGGAGCGACGGGGAGGGGAATTTGGCTAACCGCGAATTACGCAAGTGACTTCCTTGTGCGAATACGTTGCGTAAACGATCATCCCGATTCGCAGCTCGCGACTACTCGTCAGATGTGTCGCTTGTTTTCCATGATCAGACTGAAACAGCTTCCTGAAACGGACATTGATACCAACACGCTGATGCAGAGTCTTCTCAACGAACCGAAGACCGGGCCCGAGCACACGACACCCTGGCTCTCGCCGAACCGCCCTCTGGGAGTCACTCCGCTCTTTACTATCCTTCAAGACAAAATTGGAGTTGGCGGTCTGGGCGCTGCCCGGAAACCTAGTGTTTACTCTGAGGGTCTCATTATTAAATGGAACAATCCGGATAAGCCTTCACAAGTGGATGGCTTTAACAAAATAATCGACCACGAGAATTCAAATCCCAATATTCACCTCTCAGGGGAGTTTGCCGTCTGCTGGCAGAACCTCCTCGCCGATGACCTCGGTGCTACCAACTTCGACGGCATTATTGAGGTCCTGAACAACAGCATTTCTGATTTTCTTGACCAGAAGGCCGTGTAGCTATGCCGGACGCGCTACAATCCGTTCTCACTGAACTGGGGCTGGCGATTGCTCCGTTCCGCGCCGTCAAGACCCCAGATCAGGCAGTCGGGTTTTTCCGCCAGTTGGGATATGAATTGCCATCTGCAGCCTTTGGCAGCGGCTTGAATGCAGTCGCGACGCAGGCGAGCGGCCTGATCTCAGCGCTCGAAGAACTGGTCAACGCAAATTCGGACAGCGAAATTGCGGCTGCTTTAGCGGATATTTTCGCCAAGTTGGTAGCGGCGGTCCATTCCATCGCGCAGCTGCATGACGAGTTGCAGGCGAATGCAGGAGGCATTCCCAATCTTGCCGATCTGCCGCGCCGGCTAACTGATTTTCTGGTACTTGATTACCTGGATCGTGCACGACCGCAAGCACACGGGGCCTTGCATCTTCTTGGGCTGATTGACCACACGCCGAATCCACTCGCGGGCCAAACCACCCGAACTGTGAATTGGGAACGCTTCACGCAGTTCATCAACAGCCCTGGGCAAATCGCCGAGGATGTGTATCACTGGAACTCAGGCTTCGATGCAACGACATTTCTCACTCGTTTAGCTGAGCTTATGAAGGCTGGAGGTCTGCCGGGCGGTCTCTATCCTCAGGCGAATTCCACCAAAGTGGCCCTAGGCAACACGTCCGTCGGTTTGACTGAGTTGCGTTTTCCGATCATGCAAAAGGGTTTCACTCCGGAAACCTACAGCCAGTTCGGCATCACGTTCTCACCCGCCGATGCCCAAGGCTCAGACGGAAAAGGGATCGCACTATTGCCGTACATCATGGGTGCAGCAGAGTTTGACTTCGATGTCTGCGATCGGGGCCAGCTTACGTTTCAGGCCTCTGCGGATATCAAAGGCGTCGGTCTTGCGGTCCGGCCGCCGTTTAACGCGCAAGCAATCCTCAACGCTGCCGGCGACTTTAGCGCGTCGATCAAGATTGCGGAGAAGCCGGAGAAGGCACAGGAGATCATCCTGGTCGGGTCGGCTGGCGGCTCGCGTTTGGCGCTACAAGGTTTAGGTATTAAGTGGTTCGCGAAAACCGTCAGTGGAAAGTTGGACCTCGGCGTTGAAGCCGACATTCAAGCCATACGCGTGGTGCTCAAGGGTGGTGATGGTGACGGGTTCATCCAAAAGATCCTGTCTGGATTGAACGTACAAGCCGAGGCGCAGCTGGGTCTCGGAATGAGCCTCCTCCAAGGCTTCATCATTACGGGAGGCGGCAAGCTCACGATTGAATTGAGCGTGCACATCGATCTTGGTCCGATTGCTATTGAGGCTTTGCAACTGACTCTGCAACCAGCGGCGGACAAATTCAATCTCGGTGCCGGTGTCAACTTAACTGCCGCTCTGGGCCCTCTCGAAGCCAGTGTCGAAGGGATCGGGTTGCAGGCTGCCCTGCAATTCAAGCATGGCAACCTAGGCCCGGCGCAACTCGACATATCATTTCTGCCGCCCAAAGGAGTGGGATTGTCGGTCAATGCCGCTGTGGTGCAGGGCGGCGGCTTCCTTTATATAGATACCGATCGCGGCGAGTATGCGGGCGCGCTGCAGCTGGAGATTGCTGACTTCCTCTCAGTTGCAGCGATCGGGCTGCTCTCCACCAAAATGCCCGATGGTTCGAGCGGCTTCTCTCTTCTCATTATCTTGACTGCCGACTTCGGCGTGGGAATTCAGCTTAGCTTCGGCTTCACGCTGTTGGCCGTGGGTGGGCTGCTGGGACTGAATCGAACTGTTCTAATGCAGTCGCTCGTTGATGGGGTTCGCACGAATTCCATTCAGAGCATCATGTTCCCGCAGGATGTAGTCGCGAACGCTCCCCGCATCATCAGCGACCTGCGCGCGATTTTTCCAGCGCAACAGGGAACATTCCTCATCGGCCCCCTGGCGAAGATCGGATGGGGAAAGCCAACCTTAATTAGCCTCTCGCTCGGCATCATCATTGAGATCCCACCCGGCGATGCCGTCATTCTCGGCATCTTGCGTGCCGCGTTGCCCGCCGACGATGAGGCGATCCTCGTGCTGCAGGTTAATTTTGTTGGCGTACTGGAATTCGATAAACAGCGCTTCTACTTCTTCGCCCAGCTCTTCGACTCGCACGTCCTTTTTATTACCATCTCCGGTTCCATGGGCATCCTGTTTGCCTATGGAAACAATGCCAATTTTGTATTATCCGTAGGTGGCTTTCATCCTCAGTTCAAGCCGCCACCGCTGCCGTTTCCCGCGCCCCAGCGCATCTCCCTTGACATCATCAACGAGTCCTTTGCACGTATCCGCGCTGACGGTTACTTCGCCATTACCACCAACACAGTGCAGTTCGGCACCCACTCCGACTTCTTCTTCGGCTTCGATGCCTGTTCCGTCTCGGGTTCGTCTGGTTTCGATGCCCTGATACAGTTCTCGCCTTTCCACTTCATCGCAGAAATTTCAACTCAGTTCTCGGTGCAGGTGTTCGGTGTCGGCGTCTTTGGCGTTGGCATCGATGTGTCGTTATCTGGGCCTGCGCCATGGCATGTGCATGGCACCGCATCGCTCTCCTTCTTCTTTTTCTCGATCGATATTGGGATCGATTTCACATGGGGCGACGATCCCAACACTACGCTGCCGCCGATTCAGGTGATGCCTATTTTGACTGCCGAGGCACAAAAGGTCTCGAACTGGAAGACGGCATTGCCTGCGAACCTCAAGTTGTTGGTCGTGCCGCGACAACTTGATCCCACCGAAGCTGCGCTGGTGCTGCATCCCGCCGGAACCTTGCAAGTGAGCCAGCGCGCCATTCCGCTCGATCTCAAAATCGACAAAGTCGGCAGCCAACCCCCAAGTGATGCTAACCAGTTTGCCTTCTCGGTCTCCGGAGCCGTCCTGATAAAAGTTCGCGATCTCCAGGAGCCGTTCGCGCCTTCGCAATTCCGCAACTTCGATGACGCCACGAAGCTTTCGCAGCCAGCATTCGTGCCCCAGGACAGCGGCATTGAACTGGCGGGCAGCGCGACCATAAACGCGGGCACTGCGATCACTCGTCCGCTGCGCTACGACCTGAGTGTTGTTGACAAGGAGTCTGAGCCGGTGCGTTTACAGTTTTTCGCGCATTCCCGCGCGATGTTTTCTAACTTTCTTGCCGGCAACAGTGCAGGGCAATCCAAGCTCTCGGCCAACTTCCGTGGACTGGTCCGTCCACAGCCTGAATCCGTCACAGTTTTCAGTGAGACGTTCGCGGTGGCGCTCCAGTCCAACAACCAAGTTTTTCATCCCGAGGCGGCCGCGTTTTCCAGTCAGACTCAGGCGCGGGATTACATCAGCCACGCGGTTGCTCAAAATTCTTCACTGGAAGACACGCTGCACGTGATTCCCCAGTTCGAGGTGGCAGTATGAGTCCCAATCTTCCTCCACCCATTGCGGACCCAGAAGATCTGCTGGGAACATACGCGTTTATTCCGTGGTTGCGTCAGGGACTCGCGAACGCGATCACCGCTCCTCCAGCTACGGGAACCCGCGCCTCTATACACGTGGAAGTCGATGTGACGGGTACTCCGATTGATGGCAGCGCTCCGCTCCAGCAATCCGCTGCGCAAGACATCGCGCTTTATGGCCCCGGCGACCTCTTGGGTGTCGATCCCCGGGCTGTAATTCGCACGGAGCCGCGAGCCGGAGTTTCAAACTTCGAGTCAAACTATCTGGCCGCCATCGATTTGTATGATGAAGATTTCCCCTGGCGCTACACGCCGGCACCCGCGACAGGACTTCAACTTAGCCCCTGGATCGCGCTAATCGTTTTGAAGCAAAGTGAATTTACTGAAGGCAAGAACATCGCCAACCGGCCACTGCCGTTCATCACGATTAGTGACGCGGGCGTTTTGCCCAATGCGACCGAGCTATGGGCATGGGCCCATGTGCATTTCAATCAGGGACTCTCGCCCAGCCCGTCGACAGAATTGGTCTCGACGGACATGAACGCTGTGCTTCCGCGCGTCCAGTCGATCCTTAACACCAATCCCGATCTCGCGTACTCGCGACTG
>Ga0207700_10000166_pt1 | contig 39205 bp, 57 predicted proteins | sample LARL82metaG_FD_184348 | JGI IMG/M metagenome (GOLD analysis project Ga0207700, IMG submission 184348) | Corn, switchgrass and miscanthus rhizosphere microbial communities from Kellogg Biological Station, Michigan, USA - LAR L8-2 metaG... | ecosystem: Host-associated > Plants > Roots >...
CCAGGAGCTTGAGTGGTTCCGGCAGTCGCTCGCTGAGCTCGACCAGGCCGGGCTGGCCGACCTGGCGGTCGAGATGCCGGAGATCCCTGCCGGTGAGCGGATCTGGGCGGGACTCGACCTGGGCTGGAAGTGGGACACGACCGCGCTGGTGCCGTTGTGGTGGCGAGACAGAGATTTCAGGCTGCTTGGTCCGGCGGAGATCATCGTGCCGCCGCGTGACGGGTCGTCGACGGATCCGGCGCTCGTCGAGGCCGCGCTCATCAGTCTGCATGCCCGAAACCCGATCGAGACGGTCGTGATGGACACGCACGCGGGCGAGCAGCTCGCATCGTGGATCCGGGCGGAGATCGGCGCCGAGGTCGTTGACCGTTCGCAGTCGTTGCCGCAGGCGGCGATGGACTACAGCCGGTTCATGGAGGCTTTGCGTGAGCGCTGGCTGTGGCATTGCGGCGACGCCGGCCTGACGCGGCATGCGCTGAACGCGGTCGCGCGTGTGCTTCCGCGCGGCGACGCGGTGTTCGAGCGTCCGGTTCGTTCCCGTAACAGCAGGGACATGCACGATCTCCGCGTGATCGACGCGCTCGACGCGGCGGCGATGGTGCACTCCGTGCTCGTCGCCGAGCTCGCAGCCGAGAAGCCTGTCTACCGGGTGGCTGGATTCGGTTGAGCGCCGCTGCCGCATACTCGCCGACCTCGACAATGGCAACCCCCGTGTCGGGGTCGCCGCTCTGGTGGCTCGTCACGCTCGAGCAGCGCCTCCTTCGCCGCCAGGCGGACATGCTGATGTTCGACCGCTACTACCGGGGCGAGCATCCGCTGCCGTTCCTGACCCGTGCGCACGACTCGAAGATGCGCGACGAGTTCCGCCGGCTGCTCGAGGAGTCGAGGTCGAACTTCATGCGGCTCGTCGTCGACGCGACCGAGGAGAGGCTCGGCGTCGAAGGGTTCCGGCTCTCCGGCGAGCGCGACCCCGTCTCGGATGAGTCGTCGTGGGAGATCTGGCAGGCGAACGACATGGATTCGCAGGTCCAGACGGCGTTCCTCGAGTGCCTGATCAAGGGCGTCAGCTACCTGAGCGTGTGGGCCGACGACGACGGAGACGGGTACGCCGACATCTACGTCGAGGATCCGTTGCAGACGATCGTCGGCTACGAGGCAGGGTCGAACTATCGCCGCCGCGCGTGCGCGCTCCGGATCTGGCTGGACGATCTGACAGGGATGCGGCGCGCGAACGTGTACCTGCCCGATGGGATCTACAAGTACGAGGCGCCGGCGAACTTCCCGCAGAACCTCACCCCCACAGTGGAGCAGCAGATCCTGATCCCGTGGGTCGAGAGGGAAGATCAGTTCGTCTCGAATCCGCTCGGGATCGTTCCGATCATCCCGTTGCGCAACCGGCCGCGGCTGCTGATCGAGGGCGAGTCGGAGATCGCCGACGTCTACCGCGTCCAGAACCAGATCAACGCGTTCATCTTCCTGCTCGCGCTGGCCGGCTACTTCGGTGCGCACCGGCAGCGGTGGGCGACGGGGATGACGCTCATGGAGGACTCGAACGGGAAGCCGAAGGAGCCGTTCAACGTCGCGATCGACCGGCTGTGGCAGGCGGAGGATCCCAACGTGAAGTTCGGCGAGTTCTCCGAGACGACCCTGGCCGGTTACATCGCCGCGATCGAGCAGAAGGTGCTGCATATCGCGGTGACGACGAGGACGCCGCGCCACTACCTGATCCAGCAGGGCCAGTCGCCGTCTGGGGACGCGATCCAGTCGGCTGAGTCCGGGCTGGTGAAAAAGGTCGAGCGGAAGCAGCGGAGCATGTCGGACGGGCTCGAGGAGGCGATCCGGCTCGCCCGGCTTTTCCAGGGTGAGACCGACGTTCCGGTCGACAGCGAGATCGTGTGGTCGGACCCGCAGTCGCACACGCCGGGGACGATCACGGACGCGGTCGTGAAGCAGTGGGCCTCGCGGATGATCCCTCATGCGACCGCGCTCGAGAAGCTCGGCTACACGCAGACGCAGATCCGGCGGATCCTCGAGACGCTCAAGTCGAACCCGGAAGAGTTCGCGCCGGAGGCTGTCCTGCAGGCTGCCGAGCTCTCCGCGCAGAAGCGCGACATCACCAGCACCGTCCCATCAGGAGCGTGACGTAATGGCGATCTCGAAGAAGCCGTGGGGCCAGTTCAGCGACAGCGACTATCCAGACGCGCAGACCTTCTGCGACGCGTCGCTGATCAACCTCAACAGTGGCCCGCGCAGCGATTGGACGAAGTCGAACTGCAAGCTGCGCGTCTACGAGCCGGGCGGCGACCTGAACGCCAACGGTGTGCACGCCGCGGCGGCTGTTCTCGCAGGGGCGCGTGGAGGCGTTGATGCTCCGGCGCAGGCGAAGCGGGCCGCAGCGAAGAAGCTTGTGAGCCTCTACCGGGAGCTGAAGGAGCAGGCTCCCGATGCTGTGCGGAGGCTCGCCGGGATGTAGCGCGCACGGCGGCGCGCACAAGCCGCCGGCACTCAAACACTGAGGAGACGAACACATGGCCGACGACGGCAGCGACAGCGTGGACCAGAACGACAACCAGAACCAAGACGGGCAGAACGGGGACCAGGGCGGCCAGCAGGACGACCGCACCTTCACCCAGGCCGACGTCGACCGCATCGTCAAGGACAGGCTCGCACGCGCGAAGGCCGCGCCGCCCGCCGACTACGAAGACCTCAAGGCCGCGAAAGCGCGCCTCGACGAGCTCGAAACCGCGAACGCGACCGAGCTCGAAAAAGCCCAGAAGCGGGCCGCCGATCTCGAGCGGCAAGCCTCTGACGCGACCGCCCGAGCACAGGAAGCACTTCTGCGCTCCTCGGTGGTCGCAGAAGCAGCCCGCAAGAACGTCATCGACCCCGACGCGGCGGTCGCGCTGCTCGACAGGTCGGCGATCGAGTTCGACGCGGACGGCAACCCCACCAACATCGCCGACGCGATGGACTCACTCCTGAAGGCAAAGCCCTACCTCACAGGAGGCTCACGCGCGGGAAGCGCGGATCTCGGAGCACGCGGCGGAGACGGCAAAGGCCAGCTCAGCCGCGACGCGCTCAAGAACATGACCCCGGAGCAGATCGTCAAGGCCCGCAAGGACGGGTCACTCGACGCGCTGATGCGGGGCGAGACCTCCTAAGAGGAGACCGCACACATGAGCATCGTGAACTTCATCCCCGAGATCTGGTCATCCCAGATCCTCGTCAACCTGCGCGAAGCTCTCGTCTACGCCGGTCGCTGCAACCGCGACTACGAAGGCGAGATCCAGCAGGCCGGCGACACCGTCCACATCACGTCGTTCGGAAAGCCGACGATCAGCTCGTACAGCAAGTACGGGACGCTGACGTACGAGCAGCTCTCCGACGACACCAGGGCGCTGCTCGTCGACCAGCAGAAGTCATTCAGCTTCGCAGTCGACGACATCGACCGGCGCCAGGCGCTCGGCGGGTTCGTCGACAACGCGATGTCCGACGCAGCGTTCGGGCTCGCGGAGGTCGCCGACATGTACGTCGCCGCGCAGATGGACGCCGCGGTCGACAGCACCGCGAACGACCTCGGCGCGATCACCGCCGACACGTCGAACGCGAACGCGTACGGCGACATCTTCGTCGCCATGCGCACCGCTCTGAACCGGGCGAAGTGCCCGCTGCAGGGCCGCTGGGCGGTCATCCCGCCCGAGCTGTACGGCTCGCTGCTGCAGGACGCACGGTTCATCAACGCGCAGGCGTCCGCCGACGCCGGCGTCGCCCTCCACCAGGGCGCCCTCGGCCGCATCGTCGGCTTCGACGTCTACGAGTCGAACAACGTGCCGACCGACACCGCCGGCGTGTACGAGGTCCTCGCAGGCCACCCGATCGCAGTCACCTACGCCGACCAGATCCTCGAGACCGAGGCTCTCCGGCTGATCGACTTCATCGGCGACGGCCTCCGCGGCCTCCACGTGTACGGCGCCAAGGTCGTCCGGCCGGAGTGCCTCGCGACCGCGTCGGTGACGGTCCAGGCGTAGTGCACATCGCGTTCGTGATCCCCGCGTGGCGGCGCTATGCCGTCACCAACCTCGCGCTTGCCCAGCAAGCACATCTAAGAGGCGCGCTCGCCGCCCGCGGGGTCACGAGCACGACCATCGTCGTCGCCGACGACGACAACATCGACATCGCACGTGAGCACGGCTGCGAAACCGTGACGCAGAACAACGCATACCTCGGACGCAAGGTCAACGACGGCATCGAGCACGCCTGCCGTGACGGCGCCGACTGGGTGGCGTTCGTCGGCTCTGACGACTGGCTGCACGAAGACGCACTCGACCCGCTCTTCGCGGTCGGCGACGATCAGCGGCCGCCGCTCATTGCCGGCCATCTCGTCACCATCGTCGATCTGGAGCGTGGCCGGCTTCGGCGGCTCGGCGTGCGCGGCCCGGACGGAGTGTCGCCGTGGCTGATCCCACGGTGGATGCTCGAGCAGTCCTGCTTCCGGCCAGTCGGCGACAGCCTCGTCCGGGGCATGGAGGGTGCGCTTCGGCGTGCGCTTCCGCAGGGATTCGACAGGGTCTTCCATGACCCGCATGAGCACTGCCGGGTCGACTTCAAGACGAGCGTGAACATGACGCCGTATCGGCGGGTAGCTCCGCTGCTCGGCTACGGGCCCGAAGAGACGCCATGGCTGGCTCTCGCCACGCAGTACCCCGTCCAGCTGATGGAGCTCGCCTGGAAGACGCACCGGCTGATCGCGGACGAGGCTGTGGCCGCATGAGCGATCTCGGCTGGAAGGCAGACGGCATCGCGCGCGCGCGCGCCGCGGGCGGCATCGAATTGGAGCGCTACCGTCGGCCCGGATTCAGGTCGGAGATCGCCGTCCGGCGGAGCGCGGAGAGCGGTGGCGCATGGGGCATCCAGATCGATGCTCCCGGCGATGCCGACCCTTCGCCTGTTGAGTTCCTTCGGCGTAAGGGACGGAGATGAGCAGTGTCTGGTTCATCGTCCCAGCGCACGGCCGCTTCGCCGTGACCCGCGCCTGCCTCCGCCAGCTCGAGCGGACCTGCTTCGAACTCGTACGCGAGCGCGGCCTCGCAGCCCACGCCGTCGTGATCGCAGAGGACGCGAACCTCGACATCGCCGCCGGACTCGGCTTCGGCATCATCGAGCAGGCGAACAAGCCGCTCGGCCGGAAATGGAACGACGGGTACGAGCTCGCCGCCCGCCAGGGCGTCGACTACGTCGTCCCGCTCGGCTCCGACGACTGGGTCGATCCGCTCTGGGTACTCGCACAGATCGCCGCCGACGGCGAGCTCCGCTGCTCCCGCCGCTCAGCAGTCGTCAGCGAGGACGGACAGCGGATCGCCAGGCTCGACATCCGCTACTCCGGCGCGTTCGACTTCGGTGACGGCGTCCGCATGATCCCCGTCTCGCTGTTGAAGCCGCTGCGGTACAGGCCGGCCGATGAGGACGCGAACCGGGCGATCGACACCAGGATCTTCCAGAACGTCCGGCGGGCGCTGAACAGGGCGCCGCGCGTCTCGTTCACCGAGGTGCATCCGCTCCAGATCGTCGACTTCAAAACGAGTGGCAGCGAGCAGCTAAACCCGTACGCCGGTTGCATGCGGTTCGCCCAGGGCGCGGAGACGGACCCGTGGGTCGACCTCGCGGGCTGCTACCCGCTCGAGGCTGTGGAGGAGATGCGTGCTGTCTATGGCGCAAGCGTGAAGGCGGCCGCGTGAGCGTGACGACGGAGCCCGAGTTCTACGACCGCGCCATGTGCGACGCGCACGAGCCCGCGATGCTGCCGCTCGAACAGTCCCCTTGGCTCGAGCTGTACCGGCAGGCGTCCTGGATGATCGCGGCGTCGCACCCGGTCGTGGATCTAGGCTGCGGCACCGGCCGGTTCGCCGAGCAGCTCCGCCGGCGCGAGCACGCCCGGTACACCGGCCTCGATTTCTCGCCGGCAGCGATCGCCGAATGCCGCGCATACGTGCCCGCAGCCGACGCGGACACAGCCTGGGAAGCCGACTTCCACGTTCGCGACCTCCGTGACTGGCTTCCCGACGACCAGCGGGCCGGATCCACCGTCTACACGTGCCTGGAGACGCTCGAGCATCTCGAAGACGACGTCGATCTGATCAGACGCATCCCGCCAGGCCACGAGATAGTCTTCTCAGTCCCGAACTACGGCGGCGAAGCGCACCTGCGCACATTCCAGAACGCCGGCGATGCGTGGCAGCGGTACGGCCACCTCCTGACCTTCCAAAGCTGGCTGCTGATCGGCGACGGGCCCCGCTACTTCATCCACCTCTACCGGGCAGTCAGGCGGCCGGACTCATGGTGATCGAGCAGCCCGTCAACACGCCGGAAGCGTGGAGCGAACGCGCACGATCGATCACGCTGCCGTGGCTCGCGTGCGGATGGTCCGAGGAGGGACAGTGGGACCGGCACACCGGCATCGTCGACGAGCTCGACCCGCAGCCGGGCGAGCGTCTTCTCGACTTCGGCTGCGGCACCGGCGAGCTATGCGAGATCGTCCTCGACGACGTCGACTATGTCGGATTCGACCCGTCCGTTGGCATGGTCACCCGCGCCCGCCGCGACCACCAGGGAACCAGCCGGGCATTCACCGCTGTGCATCCCACCGGCCGCTTCGACCTCGTCGCGTGCGTTGGCTGCTTCAACCTCGCCGACGGCTGGTCGAAGGAACGAACCTGGCACACGATCAGGCATCTCTGGGACACGACCGGCTGCCGCGCACTCGCAGCATCCCTCTACGCCGGCACCGACGAGCGCTGCCTCCGCTACACCGAGGACGAACTCGCGCAGGTCGGCAGGCAGCTCTCTCATGACGTGCGGGTCGAACAGCTCCGCGTGAATGACCTGATGCTGGTGGCGCGGCGATGACCGACCGGGTCTGCACCGCTCACCAGCTGAACTTCCTGCCGGGGCTTTCCGTGCTCGAGCGGATCCGTCGCGCCGACGTCGTGATCTGGCTCGACGCCGCCCAGTACGTTCGGCACAGCTTCGTCAATCGCAACCGCCTCGCCGACGGCGCCTGGATGACGATTCCCGTCGACGAGCACGACACCTTCGCGCCGATCAACCGCGTCAAGATCGCCGACCCGACCGGCCGTATGCGCGAGAAGATCGCCCGCCGCCTCGAGCACGAGTTCGGCACGGCTGCGGCCCCGTTCGCAACGGAGCTTCGGAAGCCGTACGAGATGCTTGCCGGCCTCAACTACGCCCTCATCCAGCGCCTCTTCGACGCGCTCGACATCAACGTCGACCAGACGTTCCAATCTCTGCTCGACCCGATGCACGCTGTTCCGGTCTGGTCGGAAGACGACGTCGAGATGCCTCCAGTGAAGGAACGCTTCGCGGACATGGCGGCCCAGGTCGGCGCGACGGTGTGGCTGTCCGGGCCGTCGCGGCACTTTGGTGAGGAATGGCGGTTCACCGCGCGCGGCATCCGCATCGACACGTACGAGCATGAGGGGCCGAATCCGTCAGCGCTTGAGCTTCTCCGTCAGCGGGTGGCCGCATGACCGCGCTGAGGATCTACAAGCGGCTCGCCGAGCTACTCGACGTCGACATCGCGACCATCGCTGACGGCGAAGGCATCCGGTTCGACCTTGGCACCGGCAAGTTCGTGCCGACGCCTTCGTCGCTCAACACGATCCACACAGTCTTCGCGCCACCGAGCTCGGCTCTCGGCCTCGACGGCGACTACGCGCTCGACGTCGACAACGACGACCTGTACGGGCCGAAGAGCGGAACGTCGTGGGGGACGCCGCTCCATCTCGTCGGGCCGCCAGGCGATCCAGGCGCCGCCGGCGCCACGGGGCCGGCAGGGCCGCAGGGGCCCATCGGGCCGTCCGTCCTGACGTTCCGCGGCGTCTGGGATTCGGCGACTGCGTACGCGGTCAACGACTGGGTCGTCTTCAGCGACGTCAGCTACGTGGCTATCCAGGCCAACACGAACGTCCAGCCGGACACCGATCCGTCGACGTGGGTGGTGCTGACGATCTCGGCACCGGCCGGGCCGACTGGGGCGGCTGGCCCGACTGGGCCGACAGGATTCGACGGCATCCAAGGCGATCCGGGCGTTGACGGAGTCGACGGCGCGACCGGACCCACCGGCGCCACCGGCGTTGCCGGCCCGACCGGCGCCGCGGGAAGTGCCGGAGCGACAGGCCCCACAGGGGCTGCTGGAGCCACAGGCTCGGCAGGAGCCACCGGCGCCACCGGGCCAACGGGCCTACAGGGCGCCACCGGAGCGCAAGGGCCGGTGGGTCCGGCCGTCCTGACGTTTACCGGCCCGTGGAATTCGAGCACCACATACGCGGTCAACGACTGGGTGTCGTTCGGCGGCGGCGGCTACTTCGCGCTCGTGTCGAACACGAACGTTCAGCCGGATACGGACCCGACCACGTGGGCGCCGCTGAACCTGAACGGCCCCGTCGGCGCGACCGGCCCGGCAGGGCCAACCGGCGCCGCAGGGCAGACCGGAATCCAGGGCCCGACGGGCGCCGCTGGCAGCACAGGCGGCACGGGCCCGAGCGGACCCGCAGGCCCGACAGGAGCAGACGGGGTCGCGGGGCCGACAGGCCCGGCTGGCGCGGCAGGCCCATCCGGTGCAGGCGCGCTCACAGGCCGTCTCGCAGCCGGAATGACGAACTCAGACACATCGATGATCGTCACCGGCAACGACGAATGGCCGCAGATTCCCGGCGACGTGGCGTCGTTCCATGTTCTGATCGACAACGAGCTGATCGGCGTCGGCTCGACGTCCGTCTCGGGACCGACGCATACGTTCGGGTCGCTGACGCGCGGCATGTTCGGCACGACCGCGACAGCTCATGCGAAGAAGGCTGTCGTGGCGCTCAGGGCCTTGCTCGGTCCGACAGGGCCGCATGGGGCAACGGGCGCGAGTGGCAGCGCCGGCGCGACCGGGCCGACCGGAGCGCAAGGAGCGACCGGGCCGGCTGGAAGCACCGGAACTGCGGGCGCCACGGGTGCTGCAGGTCCAACCGGTGCACCTGGCGCGACGGGTGCCCAAGGTGCGACTGGCCCAGCGGGCGCTACCGGCGCGCAGGGAGTAGCAGGCCCGACGGGCGCCGCTGGTGCGACGGGTGCTGTCGGCGCCACGGGCACGGCTGGCGCGACCGGAGCACAGGGGCCGACCGGGGCGGCTGGAGCTACAGGCGCAGCCGGGGCCACTGGACCGGCTGGAGCAACTGGGGCGACCGGTGTAGCAGGATCGACCGGTCCTACGGGCCCATCCGGAGCAAGTGTCACCGGCCCCACCGGGCCAGCAGGCGCCACCGGTGCCACGGGGCCGACTGGCACAGCCGGATCCACCGGGGCGCAAGGCCCGACAGGCTCGACCGGGACAGCCGGATCGGCGGGCACGACCGGCCCGACCGGTCCTACTGGAACCTCGGGAGTCACTGGCCCGACGGGCCCAGCTGGCGTCGAAGTTGTCGACACCATCGCAACCGGCGGCAGTTCCCAGACACTAGACCTCGCGAACGGCAACGTCTTCGATCTCACCCTCACTGCCGCGACTTGCACGCTCACGTTCGCTGGAGCAACGAATGGTCAAGCGTGCAGCCTTACCATCCTCGCCCGGCAGGACTCGACCGGCGGCCGACTGATTACCTGGCCCGGATCCGTTGTCTGGCTTTCCGGCGCCGCCCCGTCGCTGCAGATCGCCGCGAACGCACTCGACGTGATCGCTCTATTCACTCTCGATGGCGGGACGACCTGGTACGGCGCACAGGTCAACCCGACATCAGGGGCATGGGTCAAGCTCTTCGACTCAACGCTCGGCGCTGACGGCGCGTTCGACACCGGAGCCAACTTCATCCCAGCCGGGTACGCCGCTCTGAAGATCCTCCTGTCGGTGCGATCGACTAGGGCGGCGACAGGGGACTCGCTCTCACTGCAGTTCAACAACGACACCGGTGCGAACTACTACACCCAGATCGCGATCTTCAACGGCACGTCCTCGACCATCGCGCAGAACACCGGAGAAACGAGCGGCTATGCAGAGCTCCCGGCCGCATCGGCGACCGCGAACCTCTTCGCGGACATGGAGATCGACATCCTCGAATACGCGTCGGCGAAGACGAAGCAGGCGACCGTCAAGGAGACGTTCGCGAAAGCGATCTCAGCCGGCAACCTCTTCACCGAACAGCACGGCATCTTCTGGAACAGCACCGCTGCCATCAACCGGATCGGCGTCGGGGCCCGCAACGGGAGCATCAAGGCGGGCTCGCGGATGGTCATCTTCGGGATCAAGTGATGAGGACGATCATGGCTGCTACCCAAGCGGTGCGCCCGACCGGATGGCAGCGGAGTGCGAACAACCCGGTCCTGTCGCCGGCCGTCACCTGGGAAGGCCTCGCCGTCGAGGAGCCGACCGTGCTGATCGACGCCGTCGGCGGACAGTTCCGCATGTACTACGACGGCACGACCCATCTCGACAGCACAGGGGCGTGGGGAATGGGCGTCGCGACCTGCCCGCTCACCTCCGACCCGACCGCCCCTGGCAACTGGACGAAGTACGCCTCGAACCCTGTCCTCGGTCAGGGGGGCTCGAGCTATGCCGGAAAGGTATCGGGCACGAACGTCGTGCTCGTCGGCTCGACCTACTACTGCTACTTCTTCGATGGATCAGGCGCGTCCCCGCTGTATGTGTCGACATCGAGCGACGGCTACGTCTGGGGCACGCCGGCGGTCGCGATCGCTGCGGCCGCGGTTGCGTGGATGAGGGGATGGGCGAATAGCTTCGTCTGGAACGAGGGGGGCTCGACGTGGAAGATGCTCGTTGAGGGCCGAAACGTGGCCAACACCGCCTGGGTCACTAATTACGCGACCTCGACAGATGGCCTCTCATGGACTGTCCAGGGCTCCGGCCCGCTGACGAGCCTTGCCGTCGGCACGAACTACGGCGGTCCATGGCTCGCGAACGGCGGAGCAAAGACGAACGGCCGCTACCACCTCTGGTTCCATTCCGGCACAGGCGCGCTCTTCAGCGACATCTTCCATGCCTACTCGACTGACGCGCAGAACTGGACCGTAACCGCGACCGTCGAGCTGCAACACAACTGGTCAGCGAACGAGAAGGAACAGGTCGCAGACCCGTGCATCGTCGAACACGGCGGCGTCAGCTACCTCTTCTACTCCGGCGTCGACAACACCGGCGCGCACGCATACACGCTCGTCGCCACATATCCCGGCGCGATCGCAAACAAGGTGCTATGGGAGACCTAGGTCGTCAGTATGGCGACGCGAACCGCAGCCAGATCGCGGCCGCGACGGTCGGACTGGCCATGCTGGTTAAGGACGGAGAGGAAACCCTCCCCGCGGCGGTCGAAAGCCTCCTTCCGCTCATCGACGCCTGGACAGTCATCGACACCGGGTCGACCGACAACACGCGCACCATCGTCCGCCGCGCCCTCAAAGGCAAGCCCGGCCGACTGCTCAAGCGCACATTCAAAGGCTTCGGCCGATCCCGCAGCGAGCTCCTCCGCGAAGCCCGGAACGCCGCCGACTACACCCTCATGATCGACGCCGACCACACCATCACCATCACAGGCGACCGGCCAGACCTCACCGCCGACGCGTACATGCTCCGAATCCGCAGCCGCGCCGACACCTGGCGGCTCCCGCTCCTCACCCGGTCGAGTCACCCGTTTGAATACCGCGGCGCCGCGCATGCCTACCTGGCGACCGACCAGCCCAACACGCGCGAAGACACAGACTGGCTCACGATCCACGGCGGAGCAGGCGCAACCGTCGAGAAGCTCGAGCGCGACCTCGCGCTCCTCGAGGCTGACTTCCTCGCCCACCCCGACGACGCCCGCACCGTCTTCTACCTCGCCCAAACACACCGCGACCTCGACCACCACGAGCAAGCGATGTTCTTCTACCGGCTCCGCGTCAACATGGGCGGCTGGCAGGAAGAGGCCTACTGGGCGCGCTACCAGCTCGGCTGCCTCCTCAGCGAACACGTCTCGTTCGCGCAAGGAGCCCTCGAGCTCTTCCAGGCATGGCAGGAACGGCCAACCAGGATCGAAGCCTTGCGCGCGCTCGCGAACGCCGCCAACGCCGTCGCCGACAAAGCCGCCCTCCCCGACGACGCGCTCTTCGTCCGAACCAGCGCCTACCGAAAGGCGGCCGCCTGATGTACGTCCAGCCCTCCACCGAATTCGAAGCGGTCGCACAGTTCCAGACCGGCCTCACCGGAACGATCGGCGTCCGCGTCATCGACAACGAAGACGCCACAACGATCCCGCGAACGACCGCCGGCGTTACCGAATACCCGGCAGGCTCAGGCGTCTACCAGGTCAGCCTCACGAGCCCCGGCAGCCCAGGCCAATACTCGATCGTCTGGGACGACGGAGCGACAGAGCCGAACTACGCGATCGACGAGCTCGTCGTCACGACCAGCACCGTCACCGAGATCGTCATCGGCACCGGAAACCTCTACGTCACCGCCGACGACCTCAAAGACATCCTCTCCCTCAAGGCCGGCACGTACGCGGACACCGCGATCGGGATCGCCTGCCAGGCCGCCTCGCGAAGCATCGACGGGTACAAGGGCGCCCGCTATTACCCGACGACCGAGATCCGCCGGTACACGAACCGGGAGACGTTCGCGGACTCGATCGCGGTCGACGATCTCGTCGGCCTCACGAGCCTGCAGATCGACACAGACGGAGACCTCGTCTACGACGAAACCTGGGCCGCCGACGTCGACTTCGTGCTCGAGCCGACCAACAACGCGCTCGAAGGAAAGCCGTACACGACTATCCAGCTGCTCCCGAAGGCGAACCGGCGCATCCCCACCACGCCGCAGGCGATCAAACTGGCCGGGAGCTTCGGCTGGGCAGCCGCTCCTCAGCAGGTCACCGCCGCCGCCGTCCTCCTCGCGCACCGGTTCCTCAACAGGTTCCGGTCCGCGCCGCTCGGCGTCCTCGTCGTCACCGCGAACGAGATGGTCGCCACCGCCCGGGTCGGACGCATCGACCAGGACGCCGCCTTCCTGCTCGACCAGCTCCCGGCCGGCAAGAGCCGCCCCGGATACGCATCACCGCAGCTCGCATAGCCCATGGCCGGCTTCGAAGACATCCGCCGCGGCCTCGCCGCGAACCTCGCCGTGCTCGCGGACGACTTCCAGGTGTTCCCGTACCTTCTCGACAGCCCGACGCCGCCTGCGCTGCAGATCGCCGGGATCAAGGAAATCGAATACGACATCGAATTCCAGGGCGCGAACGGCTACCAGGCCACAGGCGACCAGATCACCGTCGTCATCGAAGCCTGCCTCCACCGCGAACCCGATGTCAGCACCCAGAAGACACTCGACGCCCTCCACGCAGCGGACGGGCTAAAGCACGCCGTCGAGGCGGACGACCGGCTCACAAGCCGGATGAACGACGACCAGACCGTCGACATCAGCCAGCCGCCAGCGTGCGACGCGCTGCGCGTCACGAAATACAACGGATCCGCGCCGCTGACCTTGCGCGACGGGACCGAAGTCTTGCTCGCCACATGGGACGTCGAGGTTCTGACGTGACCGTCTACCTCGTCCGTGGCGCACGTGCTTACAGGGAGCATCTCCCTGGGGCGACCTTCGAGGCGACCCTCGAACCGGCCGCAGAACAACGCGCCATCGCGCGCGGAGACATCGAGATCATCGAGCGGGGCACCACCCGACTCCAGCCAGGCAGCTACCTGCTGCCGCAGGGCTGGCCGACGCAACGATCAGAGGAGGACTAACCGATGTCCAAGCGCATCGCGCTCAAGGACTATGTCGAAGTGGACGGCGTGGACCTGTCCGACTTTTTCAGTCAGATCGGGTTCTCAAGCCAGCAGTCGCAGGAGGACGTCTCCGGCTTCAACGCGAGCGGCAACGACGAGTTCCTCGCCGGCAAGACGACGCAGAGCGTCACCGGCCAGGTCTTCGGCGCATACGGCTCCGGTGAGACGTGGGACATCCTCTGGCCGCTCCACAAGAACAGGACAATCTTCACGTTCAAGTGGCGGCCGGATTCGTCGCAGCCCGTCTCATCGACCAACCCGCAGCTCGAAGGAAACGCGCAGCTGCTGTCGTGGGCCCCGGGTGCGACGAGGGGAAGCGTCGACTCGTTCCCGGTCACGTTCTCCCCGGCCGACGCTGCCGGCTTCGACTACGTCGAGACCTAAAAATGCCGGCTGAGACGATCCGAGTCAAAGGGCTGACCGAGTTCGTCCGCGCCTGCGACCACGCCGGCCGCGACACGAAACGCGAAGTGCGTTCCGCGTTCCGCGACGTCGGCGAGACCGTCCGTGCAGAAGCAGCACGACGGTTCGCAACAGTCGACGCGCGCTCCGCTGCCGGCTACCGCGTATCGGTGCGGCAGCGGGGCGTCAGCGTCGTCCAGTCCATCCGCAAAACGACCGGGCTCAGGCCCGACTTCGGCGCCCTGCAGATGCGGCTCGCACTGCTACCGGCGCTCAGACACGAGGAACGCATCGTGGAAGACAGACTCGAGCACGCCATCGACCGGGTGGCGGACAACTTCGAACGCTGAAGGAGACACGAACCAGTGGACAAGCTCATCATCAAAGGCGTCGGCGGAATCGACGGCGACTACGACTTCGACCTCGCAGAACTGCTGAGCATCGGCAACGCGGGAGCGCTCACGACACTCGAGCTCCACCGCGTCAAGATGATGACGAGGCTCCGTGCCGGCGAGCTCCTCGAAGCATTCGGCGCGATGGACACCGATCTCCTCGTCGCAGTCGCAGCAGTCATCCTCGCCCGCCGGGGGAAGCGGTTCAGCGAAGACAGCCTGTGGGCCGCACCGATGAGCCTGTCCACGAACAAGGCGGCCGAGACAGCCGAGATACCCGAGGGGATCACGTTCGTCATCGACGAGCGGGAGGACGAAGCGGTCCCCCCGACAGCGGGGCAGCCGAAGACGCCGATCGGCGAGCCCGCGAGAAATGGTGGCGAATCTTCGAATCCGAACTCGGGCCACCAGGAGAGCGACCCGAGTCGTACTGGCATCCCGGACTTGGTAACGCATTCGCCGGTCCCGGGCTCCGACCATCAGACATCGGAGACCTGACCCCCGTGCAACTCCTCAACGCGCACCTATCCGTCCCGGACGAGGACTGACCCCTGACTAGACGCATCGAAGTCCAGATCCTCGGTGATAGCTCGTCGCTCGAGCGGACCTTCTCGCGCACGCAGGGCGCGGCGCAGCGGTTCAGCCTCGGGCTCGGCGCGATCTTCAAGGGCGTCCTCGTATTCGACACGATCAACGCCGCACTCGGCGGCATCAGCTCGGCGCTCAGCGAGGGCACGAGCCGGTTTGCTGAGAACGCGCGCGTCACCGCGCAGACCGCAGCCGTCATCAAGTCAACCGGCGACATCTCCGGTGTAACGGCCAGCCAGGTGCACTCGCTCGGGCTCGAGCTGAGCAACCTGTCCGGAATCGACGACGAGGTGATCCGGCAGGGCGAGAACGTGCTGCTGTCGTTCACGAACATCCGGGACAGCGTCGGGAAGGGGAACGACATCTTCACGCAGGCGACGAAGGTCGTCGTCGACTACGCGGCCCGCACCGGCAAGGACGTGCCGACAGCTGCGATCCTCCTCGGCCGCGCGCTGGAGGATCCCGCGACGAAGCTGACGGCTCTGTCGCGCGCCGGCATCGTCTTCTCGAAGAGCCAGATCGAGATGGTGAAGCAGGTCGAGGCGACGCAGGGCGTCCTCGCCGCCCAGAAGATCGTCCTCGCCGAGCTCGAGAAGCGGTTCGGAGGCGCCGCCGCCGCCGCGGGGAAGACGCTGCCTGGGCAGCTGCAGATCCTCCACGACCGGTTCCGTGACCTCGCGGGCCAGCTCGTCGGATCGGTCGTGCCGGCTTTCACAAAGGTTGTATCCGGTCTGACTGACTTCGTCACGAAGGCATCTGAGGCGCACGGTTTCCACGCGAAACTCTCGATCGTCTGGGAAGGCGTCGAAGGGGTCGCACGAAACATCTTCGATCTGATCGGCCGCGAGATCCGTTCTCTCGCGCTGAACCTGCAAGCCAACCTGACCGTCGCATGGCAGGGCATATCCGCTGCGGCCGCGGGAGCAGAGGACGCGCTCGGTCAGGCGGTCGCGTCGGTGGACTGGAACCGGGTGTGGGCGCAGGCGCGCGGCATCGCCGACGGACTGCAGAAGCGTCTCGAGGAGATCAACTTCGGGAAGATCGGCGGCGCGATCGGAACGGGGATCGCCGCAGCAGTCAAGGAAGCCATCCCGGTCGCGCAAGACCTCGCGCAGCGGATCAGCGAGGTCATCGGCAAGATCGACTTCAACTCGTTCGGGAAGAAGCTCGGACCCGGGCTAGCAGCCGCGGTCGTCACGGCGTTCGTGACACTCACCGACCCGTCCTTCTGGCTGAAGAACTGGCAGCTCACCCTTTCAGTGGCGCTCGTCGCGTTCGGAGGCTCAGTCGGGAAGATCGCCGGGAAGCTGGGCGAAGTGCTGGCCCGACCGTTCGTCCGTATCGGTGAAACGGCGGCACTGGCGATGGCTGGATCCATCGAGAAGTTCTCTCCGAAGATCGCGGACGCCGTGCTATCGGGTCTGGTCAAGCTTCCGAGCCTCATCGGTCGCGCCCTCGCCCCGCTGGACAGGGTGGTCGCGCGCGCGTTCGACCGGCTTGGAACCGTCGCGAAATTCACCGTGAAGGTCCTCGGCATCGAGGCTGCCATCGCCGCAGTTACGAGCCTCTTCCGAAGGCTTGCCCACGTGATCGGTAGCGCACTCGATTCGGCATGGGAGGCGATGAAGGAAAAGGCGCTCCACGCGGTGCTCGACATCATCGAGCCGTTCACGCATCTACCCGGCTTCCTCGGCGGCGGCCCATTCAGAGCGATGAAGGACGCGCTGCAGAAGCAGCTCGACGGAATGGTCGCCTCGTCGGCTGCCGCGGCGAAACAGATCGGCCAGAGCTTCGCCGGGACAGGTGCGTTCTTCCAGTCGATCCTGAACGCGATCACATCCATAGCCGCATTCCAGAACCCGGCCGGATCGGAGAACCCGTCGCCCGCTCTTCTCGCCGGGTCGACGCGCGGTATCCCGGCACCGGTCAAGCTTCCTCGAGCGCCAGGGCCGGAAGGAGGACTGGCAGCTGCGAAGGGCTTCACGCTGCCGTTCAACCTGCAGCTCGAGCAGGCGAAAGCGGACGCATCCGGTTCGCAGGCGGCGATCCTCAAGGCCGCACGCGACATCGCCGCGTTCATACGCGGGATCATCCCGAAGCTGTCCGGCGAGAAGCTCCTCGGCGCATACCAGGAGCTCGCGACCGTCAACAACACCATCACCGCAGCAGTCAAAGCGGCAGCCGACAAGATCAAGAACTTCTCGGTGCCCTTGAAGCTGCAAGTCGACCAGGCGAAGTTTGACGCGCTCGGCGACACCGCCGGACTCCGCGTCGCGCTCGAGAAGATCCGGTCGACTGCGGAGAAGGCGCTCAAGTCGATGAAGCTCGGCCTGCAAGGCCAGATCGACGCGTGGGACACCATCAAGTCCGTGAACGACCAGTTGAAGAACCTTGCGAGCGGCGCGCAGCTGGGATTCAAGGAGGCGAACACGGCTGCGTTCGTGAAGGGGCTCGGGCTGACGGCCGATCAGGCGAAAGCACTGCGAGCGCGGCTCTCTCAATTCGGTCCCGGCGGGACCATCCCGGGCTCAGGCGTCGGGGCTTTCGGCGGCGTGCTCGGCCCAGGCGGAGAACTCGTCGTGCATACTCACGTGAACCTGGACGGGAAAGAGGTCGCGAGGAACACGACCAGGCATCAGCAGCGCGGCGCGAGGCGCAACCCGCCGCAGCGGCGCGGCCCATTCGCGGGCGGCGGACTCTAACCATCCAATGACCAAAGTCCTCAAAGCCGACTGCTCGGCAGGCGACGCCTACGCGAAAAAGAGCATCGCCTTCCCGGACACCGGCTGGTACGTCCAAGCCGACATCGCTCTCCCCTCCGCGACGCTTGCCGCCATCATCGCCCACGTCGCATCAGGCAGCAGATACACCGCCAACCCGCTCTACATCGTCGATGCCGGAGCAGCTGTCTGGGTCGAACTCGGAGACGCCGCCGGCGACACGGCAGGGCTCACCAGCCCATGCTCCTTCTTCGGCGCGAACTCGAGCTACTTCGCCGCGGCGTTCGCGGCCGACACATGGGTCACCGTCGTCATCCACTACGACGGAACCACCGCCCACTATCTCCTCAACGGTGTCGAGGTCGCATCAGGGATCATTGACGCGTCCTCGTCAACCTTCCTCGACGCCGGCGGCAAGTTCGCAAACGGAGTATCGGGCGAGATCTATTACATCCGAGACGTCAAGGTCGGCACCACCCTCGGCGGCGTCGACCTCTTCAGCGACGACTTCTCAAGCGGCGACCTCTCAAACTGGACCACGTTCTTCGGCGCCGCCACGGTCGTTGACGAGCCCACACTTACACCGCCAGGGCCGCCCGTCGGCCGTGTGCTCATCGCACCGGATGATGGGCCGCTCGAGCCCTCACCGACATGGGTGCGCCTCGACGGCGTTGACAACTTCGTCGCGGCGATCGACATCACCCGCGGCCGGCAGACGCTCACCTCACACACCGACACCGGAACCGCGACCGTGCTCTTCAACGACACACACGGCGTCCTCGACCCCAACAACGTCTCGAGCCCGTACTTCGGGAAGATCACGGGGAAGCAGATCATGCTGCAGGTCTGGAATCCGGTGACCGCGGAATGGGTGCCGCAGTTCCGGGGACGGATAAAGCGGCGCGGATTCGATGTCAACCCGGCCACGAACCCAGACGGGTCCCTCGTCGTCGCGAACATCCAGATGGACTGCGTCGACATCTTCGACTACCTCGGCGGATACGGCCTCACGCCAGGACTGGACGGCGTCACCCCGCCTGCCGGCTCCGAAGGGACGGTCTGGTATGCGGAGACCGCCGGCACGGTCGACGACCGCTTCATCGAAGTCCTCACCGACGTCGGGATCGACTCGACGATGTGGGTGGTCTTCACCGGGAACATCCGCGCGGCAGAGGTCAACTACGACGCCGACGAAGCCGCGATCACAGTGCTGCGCGATGCGGCCGACGCCGAGCTGCCGTTCATTGCGAACTGCTACGTCGACAAGATCGGACGGTTCGTCTTCCACGGCCGCGACTCCCGCTTCGACCCTGACACCGTCGCGGCCGGCGCGACGCCGGGAGCGTGGAACTTCACACGGTGGAAGGCAGGCGACGGCGCAGCGATCGCGCTCGACTCCGACCGCGCCCAGATCCGTGTGCTCACCTTCAACGAGGACGAGGACGAACTGATCAACGCCGCTATCTGCTATCCGAAAGGCATCGCTGAGACGGACATACCAGGGCAGGTATTCGCGGATGCGACCTCGATCGCCGCCCATGGCAAGCATGCCGCCCCGCCGATCTCCGATCTGGTAATCAAAGACGGCGTGACGACCGGTAACAGCGGAAAGGTCGAATGCCAGAAATACGCGGAGCTGTTGGTGAAAAACAAGAAGGATCCGCGGGTCGCGATCGAGACGCTCGGTCTGAAAGCGATGCACCCTTTCGACGCGCGTGCCGCGCAGACGTGGGCGCTCCTGACCGGCTCAGACATCAGCGACATCGTCAACCTGAAAGTCGGGTATCCGGGCGGCACCGGTATCGGCGACCCGACCGGCGAGGACTATTACGTCGAGGGGGTCACGATGCGGATCCGCCCTCTCGTCCCGGAATACGACTACGTCGAAATCGAGCTCGACGTGTCTCCGGCCGAGTGGTCGATGGACACGCATGCGGTGTTCGCGTGAGCCCGTATCTGCAGCATGGCCGCCGCCACGCGCCAGGCGGCACCGATCCGATCCTCGACATCGACAATCTCTCCTGGGAGACGCCAGGCTGGAACGTCAATCTGCCGCTGTGGGGCGACGCCGCGGCGTCCAACTTCGCCGGGACTGTCGACTCCACACGGATCCACAACTGGAAGCTGTCGCACTCGGGCGGAACCTCGGACAGCATGATCCTTGGCCCGTTCAACTGCTTCCCCGGCTTCTACGTCGTCGCCATCTCCTCAGCTGTTGGGCCGGCGTACGGCACGATGGCGTTGGATGTCGCTGGCGCATACCCGCTGAACGCTGACTGGTTCGCGGCGGGCCCGGCGCCGGGCGACTGGGTGAACATCGGCACCTGGGATTTTTCCGCCGCGGTCGACGCGGTCTACAACAACTACATCCAGCCCGGACCGTCCTCGCCATACACGCCGGTCAGCGGCTACGACGGCGTCTCAACCTTCGCGGCATTCGGGATGGACGGCGGCGTCCAAAACGACGGGGCCGACAACATCTACACGAAGGCGGCAAGCATCGTATTTCCAGGCTCCTTCGGTGAGCCCGCACTCCGGCAGGCGGACGGCGTTACTCCTGCAGGCGGCGGCTACTACTTCCTCCGCGCCACGTGCACTGGCCTGATCGAGCTCAGCGACATGGTTCTCCTCAACGGCGGATTCCCGATCTGACGCCGTGACTCGGAACAGCCGATAGATGCTCTCTCCTGCAGATCTCGCGCTCATCAGAAGGATGGGCGGCCTCGGCATGCTCATGCCCGTCCGCACGTTGCTCGCTGCACGAAAGACGGGGCTACCTGTCGCGCTGGCCTGCTCGATCCTGACCCAGGAGACCGGGGGCGGCCGCAACGAGTGGGGGCACGACCCGACGATCTTCATCGGCGGCCACGACGCGCTCCACGGCAAGCAATGGGGCGAAATCGTCACCCCAGCCGCATACAAGGCGTACCTCGCCCAGCGCGGACCGACCGGGAGGGGCGGCATGCAAGGCGTCGGCCCGTGCCAGCTCACCTGGTACGCCTATCAGGACGAAGCTGACAGGCTCGGCGGCTGCTGGCGGCCGCTGATCAACATGCGCGTCGGGTTCGCCGACCTCGCCCACCTCATCCGCCGCTCCGGCCTCCGCCGCGGCGTCGCCGCATACAACGGCACCGGCCCGGCCGCAACCGCATACGCGAACGCTGTCATCAACCGCGCGGCGGAATACGCGAAATCCCTTCACCTGGCGTGGCCGCCCGCGTGATCGCAGCATCCGTCATCGGGACACTTCCCGCCTGGATCACCGTGGCAATTCTCATCAGCGCGGTCCTGATCTTCATACGCGGCGGCGGCGGCACAGCCATCCAGTCACTCCAGATCGCCAACGAGGTGCTGGAAAAGCGCGTGCAGCAGCTGATGGACCAAAGCCGCCAACTCGAAGATCAGAACAAGCGGCAAGCCGCGGAGATCGCCGAGCTCCGCGCGCGCACCGATGTAACCGCCGCGCTCTCCCCCGTCATCAGCGCCGTCCAGCTGCACGAGCAGCAAGCAGCGAAACGTGCGGAAAGGACTCTCACGGTGCTTGACCTCATCGCCAAAAGACTCGGCCCAGACCTAGAAGGGAGCGAACCATGAGCAAGGTACTTGCAGCACTCGGCATCGTCGTAGGTTCCATCGGCGTCATCTTCTCGCTGCTCGAGGCGTTCGGCGTCGACATCACCAAGGCGCAGCAGACCGCAGTCGCAGGCGTCGCAGGACTCGTCCTGACGGTTCTGTCGGTCTGGTTCCACCCGTCGATCCCGGGCGGAGCGGAGACGAAGCCATGAGTCAGTTCGAATGGATCCTCATCATCGAGGTCGGCCTGATCGCGCTCGTCACGGTCGTCAAGGCCCTCCGATGAACGACCACGACCACGCGGAAGTCTTCAAAGGCACAGACGGTCTCTGGTACTGGCACATCAAGGCCGGCAACGGAGAAGTCATCGCCCAGTCCGAGGGATACGCAGGCAAGGAGCACGTCCTCGACGTCCTCGCAAGCCACTACCCGGACACCCCAGTAGTCGAGCTCGAGGAGCAGCCATGACTCTGCGTCTAGGCAAGCAGCCGGCCACCGTCGACCATCGCGACCTCCTGCTCGACGAGGTCGTCGGGCCGGACGGGCTGAAGGAGGCGCCGTCGGGGTTCGGGCACTGGCCCAAGATCGGTGATGCCTGGGGCATGCTCGGCAACGACCAGGTCGGTGACTGCGTGTTCGCCGGCGGCGACCACGAAACGATGCTGTGGAACGCCCTCCATGACGTCGCGGTCGGGTTCACGCCCACAACCGCACTCGCCGACTACTCCGCCGTCACCGGCTACAACCCGGCAGATCCGTCAACCGATCAGGGCACGAACGTCCGGGACGCGCTCGGCTACAGGCGAAGCACCGGCCTCGTCGACGCGTCAGGGAAGCGGCACAAGATCGGCGCGTACGTGGCGCTCGAGGCGGCGAACTGGCACGAGCTCCTTGAGGCCCTGTACGCGTTCGACGCGGTCGGGATCGGGTTCGAGTTTCCCGACTACGCGATGGCCCAATTTAACGCCGGGAAGCCGTGGGCATACCGGTCCGGCGGCTCCATCGAGGGCGGCCATTACGTGCCGATCGTCGGACGCCCCGGCCTGTCGCGGATCAAGTGCGTCACGTGGGGAGCGCTGCAGGACATGACCCGCTCGTTCTTCGAGCACTACTGCGACGAGGCCTGGGGGCTTCTGTCAGTCGAATCGCTGAACACCGTGGGGGTTACGCCTGAGGGGTTGAACCTGGACGCGCTGAAGGCGGCACTGGCCGCGCTCTAGCCGGTTCCCATGTGACGTCCGAGGCTCTCTTCCGCCGGTATGGCGAGCAGATCTACTGGTTCTGCCTCCAGCGACTGCGGTGTCGTGAGGATGCGGAGGACGCGGTGCAGGCTACGTTCCTCAAAGTCGAGCGCGCGCTGCGGCGCGGCGAGACAGTAGTTCGGTCCGAACAGGCCTGGCTCTACACGATTGCGCTTCGCGTCTGCATCCGCAGCACCGATGCGAGGAGCCGGGTGCGGATGCACGAGGTGCCCAGCGATCTGGATCTGATCGGGGAAACTGTCCCGGCGAATATTCCACCTGAGGACGCGATCATCGACGTCATGTGGCTGGAGGTTGCACTTGACGAGTTACCCGAGCGCCAGCGGCGGGCACTCGTTCTGCGTGACTTCCTCGGAGCCTCGTACCGCCAGATCGAGCGCGAGCTCGAGATGTCCAAGGGGGCGGTCGAGATGATGATCTTTAGGGGCCGCCGAAGCCTGGCGCAAGCAGAGAGAAAGGCTGCATAAGCCGCTAGCGCGTGAGTGCTGCGGCGACCTTGGCCGGGATTCGCCCGGCCGGGTCCGGTGCGACATCGGCGAGGAGGCTGACGTGCGCGGTCGCTGCGGCGCGCCGGAGTTCCCGGAACCGGCTACCCGAGTTCGGGTCAGCGCGGCCGTCCCAGAACCAGGTCGCGCCCAGCTTCACGGCCTCCTGCGAGGGTAGGAGCGTCAACGGGGCATGACCTACCGTGCCTTTCGCGCCAGGCAGGCCGCCTTCGAAGATCTGGAAGTCGGCGCCCGGGAGCGGCCGGCCGTGGCTGTTGTCGCCGACGAGCGCCCACGGCTGCAGCCGGTGCACGTACGTGAAGATCTGCTCGAGCTGCGCATCGTTGAGGCCGTGATCCCAGGAGCCGTCGAACCACACTCCGGCGATCGGGCCGTATGAGGTGAGGAGCTCGCGCAGCTGCGCGTCGACGAATGCGAGATAGGCGGCCGGGTCGTGCTTGTAGGTCGGCTCGTGCCAGTCGAGCAGCGAGTAGTAGACGAACACTCGGAGGCCCGCGCGGCGGCCGTCGCGAATCAGCCGCCCGACGACGTCCTCGTTCGGAGTCACAGACCAGAGGCTCATCCTCGTCGGCCACAGCGCGAAGCCGTCGTGATGCTTGGCAACCACGGTGATATACGAGGCGCCCATCCGCTTCGCAAGCGCCACCCAGCCGTCGGCGACACGCGGATCCGGGTTGAACCGCTCGGCTGCTGCAAGCTCCGCCGGCGAGCGCGCCGCGCGCCACCAGGAAGAGTCGGACGGCGCCGCAAGCCCTGAGGAGGGCCCGAAGTGGATGAACAGCCCGACCGGGGACGACCGCATCCACGACGTCTCAGCCGTCCGTGTCAATGACGAGCGTACCGACGAGCCTGTTTCGAGTTGGGCGAGCCGCGTAACCTCCGCGGCACGCCCAGCGTCGAGCGAGCTCCCCCCGCGAGTTGTCGCCCACGCAGCAGCGATCACGACGACCGAGGCTGCCGCGATCGCCACGACGAGCGGACTTCTTACGGTGTCACGCTGACCACACACCGAGCTAGCGCTTCGCTGGCCGCATCTTCGCCCATGCCGTCGCTGCCACAAGTACAACGAGGATCGATCCGAGCGGTCTCCACACAGCCGGGTCGCCGAGTGTCGGTGCGAGGAACCACACGAGGTTCACAGCGGCGACGAAGAGCACGAGCCCGGCCGCGATCCTGATGGGCCACTTCACGGCGTCACCTTGACCCACCAGCGGCCAGCCGACTTCGAGAAGACGACGGCGTAGAAGCCGCGATTGGTCGGGCAGGCCGCGTGAAGTGGCTTGGCCGTAGCTCGACACTCGAAGCTGAGGAATGACCCGTGGGCGCGAATCACAGCGATCTTGGCGTTCCCGATGAGGCACTGCACTCTGCTGGCTTGCGTGGCAGCCGGGCAGACCCGCGGGTCGGACGGCCATGGGGACGCGGAGGCCGAACCAGCCAGGAGCATCCCCATTAGCAGGGCTGTGAAAAAGGCGCACATTAGACGTGCAGGTGTTGTCATAGGGTCCCGATTCTGTTTAGGTTTGCGATGGAGTGCAGGAGACGGGGGTCGGGGCCGGAGTCGTCCGTCCTGGCGGGCAGGTAAAGACGCCGCCTGATCCGCTGCGCATCAGCCGGCCTTCCCCGCTGACGAATCTCCGCCTATACCTCGAATGGCTCGAGCTATGGAGCGTCGGAGCGATTCCAGGCCACTCTGTAGGTCCTCGGCCGTGGGAAGCTGACCGACCTGAGCTTCGAGTGCTTCAAGGCGGAGGCGAAGCGCCGCCAGTTCCTCATTCAGAGCGAGCGGCCTCTGCGCCTTTGGTTGAGGCTCAATCCTGATTTCAAGCCCTAGTGCCCCAATGAACTTCAGCAGGCTGTCTCCCTGCGGCGTGCTCTTGCCGTTGAGCCAGTCCTTGAGATTGCCTCGCTCAATTCCCATGTCTTTCGTGAGTCCGCGCATGCTCTTGCCGGACATCTCATAGAGCTCCTTCATCCACGCTGATAGCTGCGTGGGGTCACTTGGGCCTCCGCTAATTGCCACCGGGGGTAAGTCTCCGCTTCGCGTGGCCTCACCGGAAGTGGGGTAATTCCCCTACCACCTATTGACCCCGGGGGTAGATGGTGCTATGACTCTTACCCCATGGAGGCCAGCACCCGGAAACGGCTAGACCCTCGCGCAGTCGCCTTCGGCCACAAGCTCCAAGGGATCCTCGACAGCCGCGGCATCTCACGGCGTGGATTCGCAAAGCTCGTCGACCCGGAGAATCCCGAGGGAGTGCGCCGCGCGGTGCACAGGCATCTCGGTGGCATCCACATGCCTTCACGGCTGACGCGCCGTCACTACGAGCAGGTCCTCGGCCTCGAGTCGGGCGCGCTCGAAACGGATGACGACGAGGAGGCTGACCCAGCCTTGCGTGAGGCGTTCGCTCTCTTCGTCGACCTCATGGACCGCATCAACACGCGCAAGCGCGACCAGGTCGAAGCGTGAAGAGCGAAGGAACCCTCCTCCTGATCTGTGTCGGCGCTTTCAGTTGCGCCGCCCTCGGCCTCGCAGCCCTGTTCCTCGTCAAGGTGTTCGCGCCCGAGCTCCACCACCTGTTCGGCGGGGCACTGTGACGGCTCGTGAAGCCACCCGTACGCGACCCCGGGTGGTTTCACCAGCCGCCGCTCTCGTCGAAGGCTGGCAGGCGACCCTCGACGCGCACGACCGGACGCCGCAACGCGACCGGATGTGGCGAGAGACACGCCGTCTGATCGAACGGCATCTCGCCCACGCGAAAGCGAAGGAGGCAAAGCTGTGACCACCGCCGAGTTGGCCGTCCGGGACGAGCCGCGGCAGATGACCGTGCTCACCAACGAGCAGCTCCGGTTCATCGCCGCCACCGAGTTCGTTCCCCCCGGCCTCCGCGGCAACCTGCCTGCCATCCTCGCCTGCGTCGCCACCGGACGCGCCCTCGGAATCGCAGACATGAGCGCGCTCCGCTCCATCCACATTATCGACGGCAAAGCCACCTTCTCCGCTGAACTGATGGTGCAGCTCGTCCGCCGCGCCGGCCACTCCATCACCGGCGATGTCAGCGACGGCAGCGCAACCGTCACCGGGAAGCGCGCCGACAACGGCGACACCATGACATCGACGTGGACGCTTGCGATGGCGGAACGCGCCGGTCTCGTCAACAAGACGAACTGGAAGCGTTACCCCGAGGCGATGCTGTGGGCGCGTGCGGTGTCGCAGCTGTGCCGCATGTTGTTCGCCGACTGCTTCGCCGGGACCACCTACACGCCGGAGGAGCTCGACGACGGCGACGTGAAGCCTTTGGAACGGGAACCACAGCCGGAAGAGCGCCCTGCTGGTGCGACCGGCTCGGAGCCGAGCACTGGCATGCCGGAGCCGTCCCGTTCCGAACCGTCCATCACCGAGCCCCAAAAGAAGAAGGCGAACGTCCTCGTCGGGCAGCTCCGCGACGACCTCCGCCTCCAAACCGCCGAGGTGTACCTCGCCGCCGGCCACCCCATCCCCCGCCTCGACGACGGCGAGACCCTCCACTGGTCGCCGCTCCGCGACCGCCTCACGAAAAAGGAAGCGAACCGTCTGATCGACCGGCTTGAGACATACGCGTCTTCGGATGCGTTGGCGCCGCCGGTTGTCGACTGGCTAATCGCCGACATCCTCGCAGCGGCGGAGGTGTTGGGGAAGACGGCTGAGGCGAAGGACGCGATCACGGAGAAGCGCGCGACGGCGCCGGCGGATGAGGACATGCAGGCGTGGCTTGTGCAGCAGCTGGAGCGTGCACGGAAGGCGGCTGGGTCGTGACTACGCAAACGTGGATGGGCGAAACGTTCGACATTCGTCACCGCCAGCGAACGCCTCCAAGCGCTCGCCGTCACCGCCGCCAGCTGCACCCGCACCATCGCCGACATCCTCGACGCAGCCCCTGAGCTCGCCCCGGAAATGCGGCACGTCGAAGAACGAATCTGTGAGGCGGTCGGCCACGTCCAGGCCGCGCAGGCTGTCCTGCGCGCCAAACTCGACCTCATCAAAGCCGACCAGACGTGACCGCCGCCGTCCTCCTCGCGTTCGCGCTCCTCTGCGTCGTCTTCGCCGCCGGGTTCACCGGGCTGCTGTTCCTGATGCGTGACGAGACCGAAGAGAAGAAGCCCCGGTGATCGTCGCGTTCCTGATCCTGGCGGGGTTCGCGGCCGCGTTCGTGCTGATGCTCGTCGACGTGGACAGGCTCCGCGACGAGGTCGAGTTCCTAGACGCGATTTGGGCGGACGATGCTCCTAATGGCGTCGAGTTCGTCTACAAAGACGGTGGCGGCTGGCCTTCCTCTGACAGGGGCGAGCATGACGCGGCAACGACGCGCACACCAGCCGCCGCCGCACCCTACAACTGGGACGCGGGATAAATGGTTGGCGGCACTTGGCTTAACCAGGCCCGTGGACTCTTACCTCCGTTTCCGGGAAACGGCTCAACCATGCGGCATACAGCCAACAATGGTTGGCAAGCCTCCGGTGAGGCCGCATGATCCCGACCGAAACATGGGTTCTCCCGCGCCCGCGGAAGGACTGTTACGTCGGCTCGTTCCCGCTCCACTTCGAGCAGAAGCTTGTCCGCCGGGTCGCCGAGCTACAGGGCAAGGGCGACTGGCAGTACGGGGCCGGGAACGTTCTGCACCCGTTCGGCGGGCTCGCGGAGATCGGCGACAGCATCGACCTGAACGCGACCACGACACCGACGTGGGTCGGGGACGCGCACGACCTCCACTGGATCGAGGACGAGACGTACGACCTCGTGATACTGGACCCGCCGTACTCGGACGATGAGGCGGCGTGGCTGTACTCGACGCCGCCGCTGAGGCCGGGCCGCTTCACCGCCGAGGCCGTCAGGGTGTGCCGCACCGGCGGCCATGTCGCCGTGTATCACCGGCAGCAGCCGCGCCGGCCTGACGGCTGCAAGCTCGTACACCGGATCGTTGTCCTCACGCGGACGGGTCATGCGCCGAGGGTGTGCTTCATCTTCGAAAAGCTCCCCGCGCTGGAGATGGCGGCATGAATCTCCGGTTCTGGCGGCAGTCGAAGCCGGTCCCGTCCGCGCTCGAACAGCGCGACCAGTGGCTCGAATGGATGCTCCTCGGAGGCTCCAAGAAATCCACCGTCGACGGCTACCGGCAGATCACGAACCGGCTGCTCGAGCGCTTCCCCGAGCTTCTTCTGGCCGAGTTCAACGACGACCACGTACTCGGGATCATCGAGGACGCGAACCCGGCGTCCCGGCAGTCGCTCCGCGGCGCCTACGCGAACCTTTTCGGGTGGGCGTACCGGACGAAGCGTGTCCCCCGGAACTTGATGGATCACGTCCCGACGTTCAAGCAGCCGCCCCCGCCGCCGATCGAGTGCTTCAACGAGGTAGAGCGGAAAGCGCTGTGCTCGCTACCCGATCCGGACGGGGCACTCATGGCGGTTTTGTTCGGCACGGGGATTCGTAAGAGCGAAGCCCGCAACCTGCGCGTCAGGAGAGTCGACCTCGACAACGCCGAGCTGCACGTCATCGACGGAGCCAAGGGCGACTCCGTGGGCGTGGTCGCTCTCTCTGCGCGGCTGGTGTCGCGGCTGGCCGGCTACTTCCTGACCGAGGGGCTCAACGAGGACGACTTCCTCTGGTACTGCCACCCGGGCGGTACGCCTGTCCGCCGGCACGACCGGGCGATAGCGGACGGCGCGATTCACAACTGGTGGGCGCGCTGCATCGACCAGGCCGGTGTCCGCTATCGGAAGCTGCACACGACGAGGCACACGTTCGCGACCGAGCTCCGTCGCAATGGCGTAGCGCTCGACGATCTCTCGTTCCTGCTGCGTCACGCTGATCCGCGTACGACGCGGAAGGTGTACGACCACACCCGCCTGATCGACATCCGTGTTCGGGCTGAGGCTGCATTGGAGGCGCTCGTATGACCGAAGGACGAAAGAGTCAGGACCGGACCGCCGGAACTGCCGCTATGGCGCTTGGCTCAGGCTTCGCGCGTGACCTGCAGGACCCGGACGTGCGACACGCCCGCAGCGGCAGCGACCGCGCGGAGGCTCTCACCCGCCCGGACAGCCTCCCGGACAGCCTCCCGCCATTCGGTCTCGGCAGCGGAACGGCGCGCCGTAGCGCGCCGCACGCGGGTCAGGGGGGCCATCTACCGGGCCGCTTCGACAGCCGCGCGGAGGGCGTCGACGGTCTTGGGGCTGCGTGGGTCGTCGAGGCTGACGGGGATGCCGAGGGCTTCGGCTTCGCGGCAGAGGCGGTAGTAGGTCTGTGCTTCACGGATGAGCTGTGTGTAGGTCATAGCGGTAACTTAGCTTACCGGGCGGACGGTGTCAAGTGGTAGCCGCCCTGTTCGTTGCCAAGGACGGCGCGTACTTCGACCTTCCCGGAGTTGAACCATGGGATGCGGAACGTGACGCCCGTCTCTACACCGGCCCTCATCCGGTCGTGGCGCATCCGCCGTGTAACCGCTGGTGCCAGCTCGCCCCGGTAAACGAGGCCCGCTACGGAACACCTGTCGGACACGATGGCGGCTGCTTCGCCGCCGCGCTTGAGGCCGTCGAGACGTTCGGCGGGGTGCTTGAGCATCCGGCGTACACGCTCGCCTGGCATGCCTTCGACCTTCCTCGCCCTCGGCGCGGCTCGTGGCAGCGTGGAGCGCACGGTTGGGTGACCGAGGTTTCGCAGTCGGCCTACGGTTGCTCGGCTCGTAAGCGGACGTGGCTGTACTACGTGGGTCCTGAGCCGCCCGCACTGGATTGGAGCGACCCGCCCGGCGAGGCTGTGATCGGCGGCGGAGTCAACTCGGGTGAGTGTGTCGGCCGGCGCAAGATCGAGAAGCGCGAAGCATCCGCGACACCGCCAGCGTTCCGCGATCTGCTTATCAGCCTCGCTCGAGGCGCGGAGGTGCGCGATGTTGCAGCGTGACGGTGTGGTCTGTGCAGCTTGCCCGACGCAGCGGGGCGAGTGTCCGCTTTGCGGCTCGTTCTGGATGCCCGTGTGGGGTGGCACGGTCTACCGGATAGCCCGCATCAGCGCCGAGGAGTACCGGCGGTGGATGGCTGAGAACGGCTACGGCGTCCAGCCTGACGGGCGGACGGTGCCGGTGCCTGCGTTGCAGGTGCTTCCGAACGTGACGGCGCGCTATGGAGTCTGATATGGCGAAATCGCCATACGACCCCACATTTATGGGTTCTGCGCCCGAAACTATGGGTTCTGGCGACAGTGCCGCCAAGCCCCTCGAGCGGACGCTGATCTTGGAGATCGCCGTTCCCGACTTCAACTGCGAGGACTACCGGCTCGACGGCCCCGACCGTTTCATGAACGAGGCGCTCGCAGAAGCGGCCGAGCTTGATCCCGATGGGGCGACGCCGGAGTGGTTCGGCTGGCAGGCACTCGATGACTCCGGGCTGACGACGCATCGGATCAACCTGTCGATCCTCTTGGGCGGCAAGGACGGCAACTTCCTCGAACGGGTGAAGGGCCAGCTTGTCGGCCAGCGGATTGTGGAGCGCAAGCCCGAGCATGAGTTATCCGACGACACGCGCCTCGACGATCACGAGGAGCGCGACCGTGGATAGGCCCGATGCCGCAATCCGGTTCGGCTTACTGGCGGTCGGCCTGCTGGCGCTCTCGCGGTTCGACATCATGCCCGACCCGCTTGACCCGGAAGGTCGCTCGAAGCCGGTGTCTGACACCGAAACCCCGCGTGCCGCAATCCCACTTTCCTGGTGCGGCTGGACGATCCCGCACGACGCGCACGACTTCGCTTACGACGGCGAAACGTTCCGCTGCTCTGGCGACGACTTCCCACCCGACAACGAGGAGGATCTCATGGCTTCGACCCGCTGCAAGTTCCGCTGCAACTCCATCCTGCCGATCAACCCCACGCAGGCCGACACGAGCGGTGTCATCGTGAATGCCTCGGCGGTCATGTCCGACGACCCCGAGTCGGAGAACGGGAAGTTCTGGACAGCCACTCCGTCCGGCCAGATCACGCTCTGGATCAACAACCCGGCCGGGGCGGCGGTGTTCGAGCAGGGCAAGGACTACTACGTGGACTTCACGCCTGCCGCATGAGCGTCCCGGACGGAATGATCGAAGTGGAAGGCGACAAGCCGAAGGTCGCGCGGACGAAGAAGGTGCTGGCGCAGGAGGCCCGTGCAGCCGAGCGTGAGCAGGAGGCCGACGACCGCGCCAGCCGGATCTTGTTCAGCGTCAAGTGCCTGCGCCCGACTGAGAAGTACCCGTACGAGACGGCCGTGTTCGAGACGGAGCTATCCGTTCCGGTCGGGGCGAGCAAGGACAAGACGGAGGACGCGCTCGCCGCCTGGTACAAGATGATCGAGGCCGGAGTCGCGGTCGGTCAGGCGCTCGCTAAGGACAAGCCGTGACCGGCCAGGCCCGCGATGCCGCCAAGGGGCATTCGTGACCCAGCATCTTCCGAAGCTGATCGACTGCGCCGGCTTGCAGCGCGAGCTCGGTGTCAAGCGCGCGACCGCCGAAGCGATCATGCGGCAGCTTCCCAAGGTCCAGGTGCCCGGCGTGAAGAAGACCTACGTTCGACGAGCAGACGTCAACCAGCTGCTCGAGAAGAGCACGGTGGCTGCATGAGCCCCGCGTACATCAAAACCAGGATCGGCAAGACAGGGAAGCGATACCTCGTCTACTGGAGGCGCGGCGGCCGCTCGTTCCGTGAAGAGTACGGCGGCAGCTTCAAGACGCAGAAGGAAGCCCGTGCACGCCGCGACCTGATCGCTGGCGAACTCGCTAACGGCCGCAACCCGCAGCTGGCATTGGATGCGCTCAAGCGTCCGTCTGCCCCGGCTCCTTCGCTTGAGCAGCGCTGGAACGAGTTCATGGCGTCCAGGGTCGACGTGGGCGAGAAGGCCCGCCGCCAGTACCGCAACGCCCGCGACCGATTCCTCCCGCTTCTGGGTGAGGACCGCGACCCGGCGACCGTCACCGCAACCGATGTGGTGGCCGCGATCGCGGACCTCTACGACGGTGGCGACGGGCTGTCGCCTGCCACGCTCGGCCAGTACGTGTCGAACCTCGCCATGGTGTTCGACTTCGCGGACATTGAGCCTAACCCGGCCCGTTCGGCGAAGGTCAAGATCCCAGCCGGCAGCCAGACCGAGAAGGCGATCCCGGCAAACGAGACATGGGACGCGATCCGGCTGCAGGTGAAGAAGCGGTCAGCGCTCGTCGTCAGGCTGATGGAGGCGTGCGCGTTCCGGGTGTCCGAGGTCACATCGCTCGAGTGGGGCGACATCGACTTTGTCGAGGGCGCCATCAGGATCCGACGCGCCTCCACGAAGACCGCCGCAGGCCGACGGTGGGTCCCCGTACCGCCGGAGCTTCTCGACGACGTTGCTGACCTGCTGCCGCTCGAAGATAGGTTGGCACGCCGGCCGGTGTTCTCAGCGAAGAGTGGGAACGTGTACAGCGACCTCGTCGCGGCTTGCACCGCAGCCGGTGTGCCCGAGTACGGCACACACGCGCTCCGCCACCGGCGGATCTCGCTCTGGCTCCGCCACGGAATCGACGCCGTCCAGGTGTCGCGCTGGTCGGGCCACTCGAAGCCGTCTGAGTCGACCGACGTCTACGGGCACGTCATCGTCGACCCGCGCGGCGACGAGTGGCGCGACTTCTGGCTTGCCATATACGCCGCCCGGCACGCTTCTGGTGCGGCACGGGTGCGGCACGAGGAGACCGAATGACCGCCCATTCCGCATGGATACACGGATCGCGGGTTGTGCGTACTTCAAGAGAGGTAGCGGCGCGGTCTCGCAGCCAGGCCGTTTCCACGTGTTCTAGCCGTTCGAGTGTGTCGCTGGTGCCGTCCGCTGCTGTTGCGGTGCGGCACGGGTGCGGCACGGATAGCCGCCTGTTGCCGGGCGAGGACGCGCAAGCGCACAAGGAGCTGGGATCCTGACTTGGCGGACGCTCGCCTCCGTCATCGCAGCGTCGCTCCTCCTCGCCAGCCAGGCGCACGCGTCACGGATGCCGCGCCACTGGCACGCGCCTGCGTGGTTCCTACGGGACGCGACCTGCATCCATCGCTTCGAGGGCGCGTGGGGCGACAACACAGGGAACCGCTATTGGGGCGGTCTGCAGTGGCTCGAGTCGACGTGGCTGCGTGCCGGCGGCGCCGACTATGTGGCGTTCCGGCATCCGGGAGATCGCCGCTACCCGTTCCCGGCGTCGCCGCGCGAGGAGCTCTACCGCATGTGGATCGTCGTCACCCGGCAGGACGGCGGAACGTTTCATGAGTGGGGAACCGCCGGCATATGCGGACTCCGGTGACCGCGTGAGCGCCATGGAGCAGCTGCAGCTGACCGGGCTATGGCCGTGCACCACTTGTGACGCGTCTGGCCGTGTCACGGACCCGGAGACGGGCCTCGAGCGTGTATGCCCGACCTGTCAGGGCGCGGCGACGTTGGAGTACGACCCGTTGGATCTGTCGGAGATTCCGTACTAGATGGTCGCGTTCACGGTCATCGGGACGCCGGCCCCGCAAGGCTCGAAGATCCGCACCCGCTGGGGTGTCCGCGACGACAACCCGGCGACGAAACCGTGGCGGGCGAACGTCGCTGGCGAAGCCGCAGCCGCATGGCATGGCAACCCGCTTATCAGCGGACCCGTAGAAGTAGACGCGACGTTCGTGTTCCCGCGCCCGAAGAGCCATTTCGGCACCGGACGGAGCGCCGACACGCTAAAGCCGTCCGCCCCGCTCTGGCACGCGACTAAGCCGGACGGAGACAAGCTCGCCCGCGCGATCGGTGACGCCCTAACCGGTGTCGTGCTCCGCGACGACTCGCTGATCGTCGCCTGGAAGATCAGGAAGGTGTATGGGGCACCCGCGCGCGCATATATCACGATTCGCCCCGCTGACGCTGGCGATGCGGCTGGCGCGGCGTTCGAGGCCCAGTACCTCTCCAGGCAGGCGCTCGTGAGCCCGTAAGCCCTCACCGAGCCGCTGCCGCCCGTGCAGCCGGACGCCTCCTGGGGTGCCCGGAAACACCACGGCAGCCCACGCAACACAGAGCCGCAAGCCGTCCGGCTCGACAAGTGACGGGCTAGACGGAAAGCACAGGCTCAGGTCCGGTTCAAGGCCAGCCTGAGCGCTGGGGAAACCGAAAGAAAGAGGACAACAAATGAGCTCCACCGAGAAGACGCGTGTCCTGACCGCCTACCGCGTCCTGAAGTCTCCTGAGCCGCCGTCCACCACGACAGCGGCGAGCAGCGACGAAGGCTTCAAGTTCGTCGCCAGCGTAAGGGCCGCCTCCGCCGCAGCAGCCGTCAAGGTCGCCGCAGAGAAGGCCGGCGAAGGCACCTACGTCGCCATCCCCGAATCGTCGTGGAAGCCGACCAGGGTCACCATCAGCCAGCAGACCATCGTGAAGCTCGGCTGACGTATGGCCTGGGTCGACGACCGCATCTGGTGCCACCCGAAGATGACCGGCCTGAGCGCCGAGGCGTTCCGCGTGTACGTGCACGGTCTCGCCTTCTCCGCTGGGTTGTCCACAGGTGGCTTGCTCACAGCCGACCAGCAGAAGTTGATCGGAAGTGACCTCAAAACACGCCGAGAACTGATCCGAAAACGCCTCTGGGACCAGGCAGAAACCGGCTCCGAAATCACCATCCACGACTGGAAAGAACACAACGGCAAACGCGACGCAAGACGCGCGGCAGACCGTGAGCGGAAACGGCTTGCTAGAGCCAAAGAACGAGACGCGTCCGCAGGACAGGACGCGGACAAACCAGCGGACATTCCAGCGGACAAACCAGAGGACGTCCGCAGGACAGACAGCGGACAAAACGTCGGACCGGCGCGCGTTGAAGGAAGTGACGGTAGTGAAGGAAGACAACGAAGAAAACATCCGTTACCACAACCGTTGCTACAGGACCCCGGCGACGGCAACGGGGCCGAATACGACCAAGCCCTTGAACACCTCGACCAGCTCCTCGCCAACGCCGCACCCCAGGACATCCAATGGTGAACAACACCGTCACCTGGGCCGACACCAAGCACTCCGCCATCAACCTCCTCGACGGCGAGCTCCCCAACGCCGCCACTGAGCAAGCCCTCATCGACGCGTTTGAGCTCGAGCCGGCCGCCGTCCTGAAAGAGCTCCGCGCCGTCGCCGCCGACAAACGCGCCGGCAAAGTCAGGTCCGGATGGGCCGTCTGGAAAACACGCTGCCAGACCGTCCTCACCCAGAAAGACACCCAGGTCATCATCGGCAACAACCGGTCCAAGGAGCTGCACAAGGCCGAGCAGTGGGTCCGGAACGCCGGCGGCTACATCGACCGCGAAGACGAGCTCATCGCCGAGCTGTACGACGAGCACCTCGGATCGCTACGTCACTGGCCCGACACCCGGCCGCAGATCGTCGCGCTCTGGCTCGAGCACCGACACCGCTTCGCCAAGGCCGAGCGTGAGGCTGAAGAGCGTGGCCGCCGCCACATCGAGCTCATGGGCCGCCTCCGCCCGAACAGCACAGCCGATTCGCCGATCGATACCGACCTGCACACCGAGCGCATCGCCGCCGAAGTCGAACGCGCCCAAACCGCAGCCACCAACCTCACCCCCACCGGCGACATCAACTGGGAAGCCGCATGAGCCACCGCCAGCTCTACTGGCGCACCGCCGCAAGGGTCTGCACCAACGCAGAACTCCAAGCCCTCACCCTCAAGCACCAGCGCGGTCTTGGCTACTACCGCATCGGGCTCACCCTCGATATCAGCCGGTCAGCCGCCCGCGACCGCATCCGCACAGCCGAGCAGAAGATCGCCGCCGCCCTCACCAAGGAGACAGCAGCATGATCGACCCGCTTACCACGATTGAAGATCACAAAGGACAGACCGACCTCGGCGTTACCGCCTACCGCATCTTCAACGGCGCACAAGCAGAAGGCGCGTCCTTCTGGGAAGCCACCGCGATCGTGTTCGCATGGTTCAGAGGCGCCATGCACCCGCCGAAGGACGACGCCTGATGGCCACCTTCACCATCCACGAAATCCCCTACCTCCGACACCACCACCAACGCGCCCAAGCCGCCCACGACGCAGCCACCACCCCAGACGCACCCCTCATCATGCGCCACACCGCCGCCGACACCCTCACCCTCCGAGGCATCCCCGCAGTCGGCCGCTCAGTCGCAGGCCACATCGCCGGCACACAACCCGAACACCACACATGCCGCTGACCTTGCCACCATCCGACACGGCTGCTACAACCACAAACGAGCACGCGACCGGCCACCAGGCACACCACTGAAGCCTGCAGCCCACCCGCACTCCCCTACGCGCTAACTATCGAACAAACCAGCCGCCGAAAGGCGGCTTAACCATGCCCACAATCACACGATCCTGCCCACAATGCGGAGCACGCCAAGGCCACTGCGCATGCCCAACCCGCGACCAACGCCGCGGCACACCCCACGAACGCGGCTACGACACGCACCACCGCCTCACACGACGCACAGTCGCACGCCACGTCGCCACAGGCCAAGCCACCTGCGCCCACCCCCGCTGCGGACAGCCGATCAACCCGCACGAACCATGGGATCTCGCACACACACCCGACCGCACCAGCTACCTCGGCCCCATGCACGCCGCATGCAACCGAGCAACAGCCGGAGACGCACAGCGCTGGAGTGCGCATGAGCGGTAGCGAAGGCGTCTTCCTGAGCACCTACCACATCGCCATGTTCTGCAAAGACTGCGGCATCGCATTCGGCCCCGTCTTCGACTCCGAAGAAGAAGCCGACTCCTTCCTCCTCTGGTTCGAATCACCCGATCGCGTCGCGCTCATGGAAGAGCTCGAGCTACCAGACGTCGAGAACATGCGGCACTGGGACCCCGCCGATCTCGCGCAGCTCTACCACGAATGGAAAGAGCGCGCCAACAGCCGGAGGCTAGCCTCGACCTAGCCTCCGGCCGCTCGTCGAGGGAGCGGCCATGCAGCAGCAACTCTTCGCCGACACCGGCGACGTCAGTCTGCGCCGTGACCGATACCGCCAGCGATATCGCGACCGCATCTGCGAAGTCTGCGGATCCCTCTACACGCCGACGTACAACGCCCAGCGCACTTGCTCGCGCAGCCACGGACAACGCCTCCGATGTGGCCCAGCGAAGTCTCCTCGCCCACACCGCACGCTCGACTGCAAACGATGCGGACGGCCCTTCTCCACCTCCCGAGCCAACCGCGTCCACTGTGAAGCCTGCATACATGCACGCGACACGCGACCGCCGTTCGACTGCGAGGTCTGCGGAACCCATGTCATCCCCGGAACCAAGGGCCACCACGCGCAGAAGCATCGCTACTGCTCGGCCAAGTGTCGCCGCCGTGCTTGCTATGAACGCCAGCGTGATCGTGGGCATACGCGAGATGCCAAGGTGCGAAGACAGACGCGGAAGCGCAGCGCATACGTCGCCGACGTCCATAGGAAGGCAGTGTTCGAGCGCGACAGATACCGCTGCCAGCTGTGCGGCAAGAAGACGAGGCCAGATCTGCCGTGGCAGCATCCTCTCGCTCCTACGATCGACCACATCCTGCCCATCAACGCGGGCGGTACCCACGAGCCGGCGAACGTGCAGACCGCTCACCGCCAGTGCAACAGCATCAAGAGCGACCGAGTCTGGGCTGGCGGCGAGCAACTCACGATCGCCTGAGACGCACAGCAAGCCAGTACCCACCCGGTACACCACTAGCCCACAGCCAACGCTCACCCAGCAGCGGGCACCCGCGAGCGATTCGAGGTCTCTGTCGTGAGCGCTGTTCTTGAGCGCCAGCAGATTCGTGAGTGCGCGAGTTGCGGTGGGGAGTTTGAGGATCGGTCGCGGACGTCGCCGCGGTCGTATTGCTACGAGTGTCGGCCGCTGCCGGGTGGTCGTCAGATGCCGCCGACGGCGAAGCCGCTGCCGGGCGTGCCGTTCACGATCGAGCATTTCAAGGCGTGGGCGGCGCGGCTGGAGTTGAAGGCTGGGCTGCGGTTCGTGCTTGAGCCGTGGCAGGAGCGGTTCGTCGCGGATGTGTTCGCGGGCTTCAAGGAGTGCTGGCTGATCGTGCCGGAGGGGAACGGGAAGTCGACGCTGATCGCGGTGCTGGTGGTCTACTGCTGCGAGTTCGCGGAGGACGCGAACATTCCGGTGGCCGCGTCGGCGCGTGATCAGGCTGAGATCATCTTCGCGCAGGGGTCGGGGTTCGTTCGGCGGTCGGCGGCGCTGCAGGGCCGGTTCGAGTGCAAGCCGGGGCTGCGGGAGATCGTGTTCGGCGGGTCGTCGCGGGCGAAGATCTACGCGTCGGATGCGGGCGTCGGAGATGGTGTGATCCCGTACCCGCTCGAGGTGCTCGACGAGCTCCATCGGCATCTGACGCTCGATCTGTATCGGACGTGGGCGGGGAAGCTCGACAAGGAGGACGCGCAGCTTGTCGTGATTTCGACCGCTGGGGCGCCTGGTAGCGAGTTCGAGCAGGTGCGCGAGCAGATGCGCCAGTCGGCGGTCGAGGTGGAGCGCGACGGCTGCTTCGGCCGCTACGTCGGGCCGGCTTCGGTGCTGCACGAGTACGCGGTGCCGGAAGGCGGAGATGTCGATGATCTGGCGCTGGTGAAGGCGGCGAATCCGTCGTCGCGGATCACGGTGGAGACGCTGGCGGCGAAGAGGTCGCGGCCGTCGTGGCATCTGGGTCATTGGCGCCGGTTGACGTGCAATCTGCCGACGCGCGCCGACTTCGCCGCGATCCAGGAGCTTGAGTGGTTCCGGCAGTCGCTCGCTGAGCTCGACCCGGCCGGGCTGGCCGACCTGGCGGTCGAGATGCCGGAGATCCCTGCCGGTGAGCGGATCTGGGCGGGACTCGACCTGGGCTGGAAGTGGGACACGACCGCGCTGGTGCCGTTGTGGTGGCGAGACAG
>Ga0207700_10000167_pt1 | contig 39027 bp, 43 predicted proteins | sample LARL82metaG_FD_184348 | JGI IMG/M metagenome (GOLD analysis project Ga0207700, IMG submission 184348) | Corn, switchgrass and miscanthus rhizosphere microbial communities from Kellogg Biological Station, Michigan, USA - LAR L8-2 metaG... | ecosystem: Host-associated > Plants > Roots >...
CTGGCTATAAATAACCGGTGGCGTGTACTCAGCACTCCGCGCGATAAAGCTCACTTTCGCGGTCAAGCCTTTTTCACAACCGTCGCAGCTTACATCGACGATATCTCCATATTTGATCGTAGGCAGGATCGACTGCGGCGCAAAAAAGCGAATTTTGAGATTGCCCGGCGGCAGCAGTGCGACAACGGGCCGCCCCGCCGGCACCGTCTCGCCGGGGCGGTAATAGATCTGTTCGACGGTCGAATCCCCAGGAGTGTACGCATTCCTGCGCGCGAGCCTCGTCTGCGACCAATCCAGGTTGGCTTTCGCCTGACGCAGTGTAGCCTCGGCGTCGTCGTAGGTCTTTTGTGTACCGGCTGCCGATTTCAACAGCTCTTTCGCACGATCGAAACTCTGCTGCGCATTTATGACGGCTGTATTCCGCACCACGACGTCGGCCTTTTGCAGGTCGTCGTCGACAGTGAAAAGCAGGTCGCCTTTGTTTACGCGATCGCCTTCGCGAACCTTCAATGCCTCCACTCGGCCCTGTTCATCGGGAGAAACAAAAATCAGTTCGGCTTCGACCCAACCTTGCAGCACGCGGTCATTGGTTTTGGTGCAACCGCTGAGCACAGCGGCGGCGAGCACGATAGCGCCCAGGCCAGTGAGCTTTATTCTCATGTTGCTCTCCTTGGCGAGAACAGCAGTTGGACGTGCGTCTTCATCATTTTGCGAACGTCAAGCGGCTCAAATCGTTCGAACAGACCGCTCCAGACGATCGCCAACAGACCCGGCGCAGCGACAATCTGCGGATAATCGGCGAGCCCTTCGGGAATATCGCCGCGCGCTGCAGCGCGACGCAACAAGGCGCGCACCGCTCCAATGACCCGCGACAGCACTTCCCGATAGTAGAATTCGGCGAGTTTCGGAAAGCGTCGGCCCTCGGTGATCATCAGGCGGATGACATCTTTCCTCCGCGTCTCGTAGATTTCGCGCACAAACAGATCAACGATACGGTCAGCCAGCAGGGCGACCGGCACGTCGGCCTCGCCCATGGCCTCGATCGTACCGACAAGCGGAGTGAGCATGGTCCGGATCAACTCCTGGAACAGGCTCTCTTTGTCGCGGAAGTAGAGATAGATTGTTCCCTTGGCGACGCCTGCCCTTCGCGCAACATCGTCGAGACGTGTCGCCTCAAAACCACGGATCGAGAATTCATCAAGCGCCGCAGATAAGATCGCGTCGCGACGTTCGATGCTCCGTGTCTTGCGTGCCGGACCGCCGGAAGCGCCGGCCGTCCGCGCTGCTTCCGCGGCACGCTTGCGTCGGCTCGCGCGCCGCGTCGGCGCCTTGCGGGACCTCGGTGGATGCAACATTTTCGACATCCATAAATAATGACTGACTGGTCAGTCATTATTTAGAGCAAAAGATGGCTCCTCGCAAGGCCTGCAAATTTTCTTTGAATATCAATTATTTGGATCACACGAGGTGGATTGCCAGCTGCTTGCCGCGCGGGCGGTATTCACTGCAACAAACATCAATGTCGCGGTCGCCAGTACCAAAGCCACGACCACAAGCGCACGCATCACAGGCGCATAGATGTTGGCCATCGCCCTTCCCTACCCGAGCAAGTTTCCAACATAGGAGTGAGTCGGGTAGCGCGATCAATGATTCGAATCTCAGGCGCGCTCGATTTCAGCCTTGACGGCAGAAAGCGACTCGGGCGTGTCGACATCAGTGAGCGCAGCGTCACCGGAAACTGGCACTTCGATGACCGCCTCGGTGTAATTGCCGATCAGGTGGCGTGCGCCAACGTCTCCTTGAATTGACATCAGGTCGTGAAAGAAGCGGCGTGACCACACGACGGGATTCCCGCGACGTCCGTCGATACTCGGCACAACTACGAGCGCACCACGCTCGGGATCGAAAGCAGCGATCAGGCGATCCATCAATGCCGCATCGACCTGCGGCATATCCGCGAGACAAACGATTGCCGCGTCGGCCTCCTGCGGAACGGAAGCGATCCCTGCCTTAAGTGATGTGCCAAGGCCTTCTGAAAAATTTGGATTGTGGACCAATCGCAGCGGAAGCCCCTTTAGCGCAGCCTCCACTTTTTCGCGCTGATGCCCGGTAACAACGATCACCGGCTGAGCACGCGAAGCAAGCGCCTGCTCTGCAGCAATACTCACCAACGACTTGCCGCCAATTTCAGCGAGCATCTTGTTGACTGCGCCCATGCGCGTGGATCGCCCGGCTGCGAGCAGCACGGCGGCTACGCGGCGCCCACGCTCGGGCACACGCTCTTCTCGTGGCTGCGGTCGCGTCACGATCTCCATTAACAAACCGCCGACGCCCATGCCCGTAATGTCAGTACGTGTGACAGGAAGACCCGCGAGCAATCGCATCAACACCCAATCGAAACCGTTTTCCTTGGGGCTGCGTGCGCATCCAGGCGCGCCAAGGATAGCCTGACCCCGTGCCGTGCCGATCAACATCAGGTTTCCCGGATCAACCGGCATGCCGAAGTGTTCGATCTCACCGCCGACAGCTTCGACCGCCGCGGGTATCACATCGCGGCGGTCCGCGATGGCTGAAGCTCCGAACACGATCACAAGCTCAGCACCCGCCTTCAAGAGCTCGTCAATCGCCCGGGCAAGCCCCGCCCGCTCGTGCGGCACACGCTGCTCAGCAATAATTTTCGCTCCGGCAGGGGCGATTCTTGTGGCGGTTATTTTCAGGGTCTTGTCGATGACCTTCGGCGACAGGCCCGGCAATAGAGTAGAGACAATCCCGACTTTTCGAACCTTGTAGGGCGCTATGCGGATGACGGGCTTCGCTTTTACCGCAGCGGCGACTGCCTGGTCGCGCGCTGACCCCGGGACGGCGAATGGAATGATCTTGACCGTTGCGATCATTTCGCCTTCCACTACTGGCTTGTAGGCCGGCAGCGTCGCTACGGTGATGGCTTCATCGACCCGGTTGAGCGCATCAATCGAATTCTTGTCGACAACAAGAATCCCGGCACTGTCGGCAAAAAGATTGCAACGGCCGGTGAAAGCGCGGTCTGCGCGCACGCCTTCGTCGCGGATTGCGGCGGCGATATCGGCTGCGGCCTGGTCTTCCGACACGTCGCCAGGATCGAGCCGCGCCACCGTAATTTCTTTGACACCGGCAGCAGTCAGTGCCGCAACTTCGGCAGGCCCGATCTTGGTACCCTTCTTCAGCACCAAGTCGCCTTGCCTGATTGAGTGAACGGCGGTCGCGCCGATCGCCTCAGCGACGGGGATCGCTCCGAACTTCATGCCGCTTCTGCCTTCTGCCGGAGCACTTGCGTGATCTCGCCCATGATGGCAACCGCGATCTCCGCAGGTGATACGGCCTCGATATCAAGGCCGATAGGCGCATGAATACGCGCCAGGTCGGCTTCGGAAATTCCAGCCTGCTTGAGGCGTTCGACACGTTTTGCGTGGGTCTTTCTGGAACCCAACGCACCGATATAAAAACACTCGCGTGCCAAAGCGTGCTCGAGCGCGGGATCATCTATTTTCGGGTCGTGCGTAAGAGCCACAAACGCGGTGTAGTGGTCAATCGATAGCGGCGGCAGTGCCACGTCCGGCCATTCCGCGATCACCTTCACATCGGGAAACCGCTCGATTGATGCAAACGCGGTGCGTGGATCCACGATTGTCACATCATAGCCAAGCAGTTGAGCAATGGGCGCAAGCGCCTGACTGATGTGCACGGCTCCTGTTATGACCAGCTTTGGCGATGGAACATAGACCGTCAGGAAGACCCGCCCCTGGGGAGTGTCCTCCATGCCGCTCTTGGCCATGCGCAACCGCTTTTCCAGCACATCCTTCAGGGGGTCGGTCTTTACTTGCGCGGCCTTCACCAGGCGCTGTGCACCGCTCGCCGTATCGGTGACCAGCACCGCGGCACGACGTGCCGTTCGCTCAGCGTTAAGATCGTGCAGAACGTCGAGTTTCACTCAGCTCACCTTCTCGACATAGACCCGAATAGTGCCACCGCAGGACAGACCTACCTTCCATGCGGCCTCATCGGCGACGCCGAATTCCAGCAATTTTGGCTTTCCGCTGTCGATCACATCCATCGCTTCGGCAACCACCGCACCCTCGACACAGCCGCCGGAGACGGACCCAAGAAAATTGCCTTCGTTATCAATCACCAGATTGGAGCCGACGGGGCGCGGCGCCGAACCCCAAGTTTCGACGACGGTTGCGACCGCGACGTCGCGACCGGACTTGCGCCACTCTTCGGCAGTTTTGAGAATGTCTTCATCGCGGGCCAACATGGAATTCCTCCGTCAGGCGACTTGCCTGAGCATGTGTTTCGGGTCGAAGTCCTTGGCTGATGCACCAGACAGGGCACGAACGAGATCGGTCATGGACTCCAGATTGTGGATCGGCCGCAGTTCGTCAACATGCGGCAGCATCGTTTGCACCCCTTTGGCGCGGGCTTCGAAGCCGTGAAAACGAAGCAAGGGATTAAGCCAGATAAGCCGCCGGCATGATCGATGGAGCCTATCAATCTCGAACGCGAGCGTGTCGTCGGCGTCCCGCTCCAACCCGTCGGTAATCAGCAATACCACCGCGCCTTGTGTAAGCACCCGACGCGCCCATTGCTTGTTGAATGTGTGCAGCGAGGTGGCGATGCGTGTGCCTCCGGACCAGTCGGCCACATTCGCCGAACAGGCTGCGAGCGCTTCATCCGGGTCGCGTTGGCGGATTGCGCGGGTCACGTTCGTCAACCGCGTACCGAACAAGAACGTGGTCACACGTTTGCGGGCGTCAGTTACGGCGTGCAGGAAATGCAAGAACAGGCGGGTGTACTCGCTCATCGAGCCGGAAATGTCGAGAAGCGCAACAATCGGCGGTTCTTTGACGCGCGGACCGAGATATTTCAGATCGATGAGCGCACCCCCCGCCTTCATGCTGGCGCGCAAGGTCCGACGCACATCGATGATGTGGCCACGGCGGTTTGGCGCAAGTCGCCGGGTTCGTACTTCATCGAGCGGTAACGTCAACCGCGCGATGGCTTCCTTTGCGGCGGCAATCTCCGCCGCGCTCATCTGTGCAAAGTCTTTCTTTTGCAGAATTTCTCGATCGGAGACAGTCAGCCTTGCGTCGACTTCGACTTCCGATTTGCTTTGGTCTCTCTCGTTGAGACCGGAGAACAGCGCCTCCTGAATTCGCTGCGCGCCTGGCGGCGGAGCTTTCGGGCTGCCTGATGCAATTTCCGGCAGCATCGAAGCAATCATCTTTTCGATATAGCCGCGTTTGCGAAAGAAAATCCGAAATGCCTGGTCGAAAAGAATCGTATGCTCATGGCGCTTCACGAACACCGCGTGCAGCGTCCAATAGAAATCGTCGCGTGTGCCGACATTTGCGACGCTCAGCGCCTCCAGCGCATCGAGCACCGCACCGGGTCCAACAGGAATTCCCGCCGCGCGCAGCGCGCGCGCGAAGTACAGAATGTTTTCAGAAAGACGGCCTTGAGAAACGGGCATGAGCCTACTCCGCCGCCCTCAGCTCCGACTTCACCTCGTCAAGCAACGCTTTCACCTTTGTGCCATCGAGACGGGCAATGTCGTCCTGATATTTGAGCAACGCACCGAGCGTGTCCGATACGGTCGCCGGATCGAGCGCAACGACATCCAACTCGGTGAGTGCGCCGGCCCAATCCAGCGTTTCAGCAACGCCAGGTGATTTGAAAAGGTCTTCCTTGCGCAACGCCTGGACGAAGGCCACCACCTGCTCGGAAAGCTTCTTGGCGATACCAGGGACCTTGGCGCGCAAGATTTTGAGCTCGCGCTCGGCATTGGGATAGCCGACCCAATGATAGAGACAGCGCCGCTTAAGAGCATCGTGCACTTCGCGAGTACGGTTGGAAGTGACCACAACAATCGGCGGGTGAGCCGCCTTCACGGTGCCAAGTTCCGGTACAGTCACCTGGAAATCGGCGAGCACCTCCAGAAGAAATGCTTCGAAGGCCTCGTCAGTCCGGTCGATTTCATCGATCAGCAGGACAGGCGGTCCAGATGGATCGGGTTCGAGCGCCTGAAGCAGCGGTCTCTTGATTAGAAAGCGCTCGGAAAATACGTCGTGCTCAATGCGTGTCCGGTCACCCTCGCCTTCAGCTTCCGCCAACCGGATCGCGATCATCTGGGCGCCGTAATTCCACTCGTAGACCGCTGCGGAAACATCCAGTCCTTCATAACACTGCAATCGAATCAGACGGCGCCCGAGCGTTGTCGCCAAAACCTTGGCGATCTCGGTTTTTCCGACCCCCGCCTCGCCTTCGACGAACAACGGCCGGCCCATGCGCAGGGCGAGGTACAACACCGTCGCCAGCGACCGGTCCGCGATGTAGTCGGCCTTGGCCAACAGATCGAGGGTAGAATCAATTGACTTCGGAAGGGTCTTATCTGTCATGCGGGGACTTTATCCTACCATGCCCGTGTCTTACATGTGGTGATCAGATGACCCGAGAGCCAGGACGAACCCCATGACGAAGGCCGAGACGATCGAGAATCCCGCCCAGCAGATGCTTACTATCGATCCCGGGGTGCGGATCGGCCATGTCCACCTGAAGGTTGCAGACCTGCAGCGAGCTCTGGATTTCTATTGTGGGGTGCTGGGTTTTACGCTCACCACGAGCCGGCCGGGCGCGGCCTTCATATCGGCCGGCGGTTATCACCATCACCTTGGCCTCAATACCTGGGAGAGCCTGGGCGGCTCCCCGCCGCCCCCGGGCAGCACGGGTCTTTACCATACTGCAATTCTTTACCCGACCCGCAGGCTTCTGGCCGACGCCTTGCGGCGGCTCATCGTCGCCAAAATCCCGCTTGAGGGAGCGAGCGACCATGGCGTCAGTGAAGCGCTTTACTTGCGGGATCCGGATGACAACGGGGTCGAGCTCTATTGGGATCGCCCGAAAGAGAAATGGCCGAAGAAAGCAGACGGCTCGCTACAGATGTACACCCATCCGCTTGACCTGCACGACCTGCTTGGAGAACTCGATCGCGCGCCCGCCTGATTGGTGTGTTGCGCCCGACTAAACAGTCAGCCGCACGTACGCCAAGGACGCTGCGATCAATACGACAATAAGAAGCGGCAATAGCTGCATAATGAACCGTCCGAGCGAAATTGTTGTCTCGGCTCGGAAACGCACTCCCAACCGCAATTGTTCCGTCGTGAGTCGCGTCAGGCCGTCGCTTTTGCAAGGGCCCGCTTCGCCAATACCCCGACCAAATGCGCGCGATACTCTGCGCTGGCGTGAATATCGCTGTTCATTCCGGTTGCCGGTATGGTCATGCCATCGAGGGACTTTGCCGCGAAGCGCTTCTTCAACGCCTCTTCAAATGACTTGACCCTAAACACTCCGTTGGCGCCCGCCCCGGTCACCGCAACGCGGATCTCGGAGCCACGCTTGGAAACAAAAACTCCAACCAAGGCAAAGCCCGAGGCCGGGTGTTTGAATTTCTCATAGGCCGCTTTTTTCGCGATGGGGAAACTGATCTTGGTGATTATTTCGCCGTCTTCGAGAGCGGTTGAAAACATCCCGGTGAAAAAATCGTCGGCGGCAATGCGGCGTTTATTTGTAATGATGGTCGCACCAAGCCCGAGGCATGCCGCGGGATAGTCAGCATTCGGATCGTTGTTGGCGACCGAGCCTCCTATGGTCCCGCGATTGCGAACCTGCGGATCGCCAACGGAAGCCGGCACGGAGGCCAGTCCCGGCAGCACCTGTTGGAGCACCGGTGAATTAGCCGCATCAGCGTGGCGGGTCATCGCCCCAATCACGACCGAACGCCCTTTTTGCTCAACACCGCTCATGCCTTCCACCAACGACAGATCAATGAGCGCCGAGGGGTTCGCCAACCGTAACTTCATCACCGGCAACAGTGAGTGTCCGCCAGCGAGCAGCTTGGCTTCCGGATTACGCGCCAGAAGGCCGGCGGCCTGACGGACTGTAGTCGGACGATGAAAAGTAAAGTTGTACATCGCTGTCTCCTGTTCCTAAGCGACTTGACGCGGTTGCGTCCGCGCAAGCGCCGACCACACCGCCTGCGCAGTCGCCGGCATCGCGAGGTCTTCTGTGCCGATTGCGTCGGTTATGGCGTTGATGACCGCTGCAGGTGAAGCAATCGCGCCAGCTTCGCCGCAGCCTTTAATTCCGAGCGGATTCGATGGTGACTTTGTTTCTGTCAGGCCGACTTTGAAGGATGGCAGGTCATGAGCATGGGGCATCGAATAATCCATGAGTGATCCCGTCACCAGCTGGCCGTCTTTGTCGTACACGGCGACTTCCAACAGTGCCTGCCCTATGCCCTGTGCGATGCCGCCGTGAACCTGGCCTTCCACAATCATCGGATTGATCACCGTGCCGAAATCATCGACGGCCGTCCAACTGACGATCTCTGTTTTGCCGGTGTCGCTGTCGATCTCGACTTCGCAGATATGGCAGCCGGCAGGGAATGTGAAGTTGGTGGGATCGTAGAAGCTCGTTTCCTTCAATCCGGGTTCAAGTTCTTGCCCGGCAAACTTGTGCGCGATGTAGGCGTTGAGCGAGACATCGCCCCAGGCCGCCGATTTGTCTGTACCGGCAACGGTGAACTTGCCGTCTTTGAAAACAATGTCGCCCTCGGCTGCTTCGAGCATATGAGCGGCGACTTTCTTCGCCTTCGCCTCTATTTTGTCGAGCGCCTTGACGATTGCAGACATGCCAACCGCGCCTGAACGTGAGCCGTAAGTCCCCATGCCAAATTGCACTTTGTCGGTATCGCCGTGCACGACGGAAACGTTCTCAAAAGGTATGCCCAGGCGCTCCGAAACGAGTTGAGCAAATGTCGTTTCGTGCCCCTGCCCGTGAGCATGGGCGCCGGTCAGCACCTCCACGCTTCCGGTCGGATTCACGCGAACTTCGGCGCTCTCCCACAGGCCGACGCCGCAGCCGAGCGATCCGACCGCCTGCGAAGGAGCGATACCGCAGGCTTCGATGTAAGTTGAATAGCCAAGACCGCGCAACTTTCCGTTCCGGGCGGCGTCGCGCTTGCGCTTGCTGAAGCCCTTCACGTCGGCAATCTCGAGCGCCTTTTTGAGCGACGCATTATAGTCGCCGGCATCGTAAGCCATGATCACCGGGGTCTGATGCGGAAATGTCTTGATGAAATTGCGCCTGCGCAGATCGACTGGATCGATCCCCAATTGCCGAGCCGCGACCTCCACAAGACGCTCAACCACGAAAGTTGCTTCCGGACGACCGGCGCCGCGATAAGCATCTACAGGCACGGTGTTCGTGTAGACGGCGTCGACCTCGCAATGGATCTGCGGAATATCGTACTGCCCCGACAAGAGCGTAGCGTACAGATAAGTCGGCACCGATGAAGAAAATGTAGACATATAGGCGCCGAGGTTAGCGATCGTCTTGACGCGCATGGCCAGGAATTTGCCATTGGCATCAAGTGCCAGTTCAGCATGAGTGACGTGATCGCGCCCATGTGCGTCGGTGATGAATGATTCCGATCGATCCGCAGTCCATTTCACCGGCCTGGCGACTTTTCGCGCGGCCCAGAGGCAAACGACTTCCTCTGGATAAATGAAAATCTTCGAGCCGAACCCGCCGCCGACATCCGGCGCGATGACACGAAGCTTGTGTTCGGGCGCCATGCCGACAAAGGCTGCGATCACCAAGCGCGATACGTGAGGGTTTTGCGTGGTGTTCCAAAGCGTGAGTTGCTCGGTCCCGGCATCGTATTCGGCAAGGGCAACGCGCGGCTCTATCGCATTCGCAATCAGACGATTGTTGACGATGTCGAGGCGGGTCACGTGCTTAGCGGTTGCAAAGGCCGCATCGACTGCTTTGGCGTCGCCAAGCGACCATTCATAGATCGTGTTCTTTGGCGCAACGTCGTGTATTTGCTGGCCCGATTTTGCCTTGGCGGGATCAACAACAGCAGGCAGTAATTGATAGTCGACCTTCACTTTTTCGGCCGCATCGCGCCCCTGCGCCTGGGTCTCCGCGATGACCACAGCCACTGCGTCGCCAACGTGACAAACCTTGTCGGCCGCAAGCGCCGGATGCGGGGCCATTTTCATGGGCGATCCATCTTTTGAATGGATCATCCAGCCGCAGATCAAATTGCCTATTTTGTCAGTCGCAAGATCTTTTCCGGTAAGCACATCAATCACGCCGGGCATTTTCTTGGCTTCGGAAATGTCGACGCTCTTGATGCTCGCGTGGGCGTGCGGCGAACGCACGAATACGGCGCGGGTCGCGCCGGGTCTGATCACGTCATCGGTGTATCGACCCTTGCCTGTGATAAAGCGGAGATCTTCTTTTCGGCGCACCGCCGCGCCGATACCGGTCGCGCTCATGGCGGTCTCTCCCACTATTTTTGATGTTATTCAGCAGCCTGGCGTGCGCCACCTTTGGCCATTGCTTTAGCTCCCGCTGCGATGGCTTTGACGATGTTGTGGTAACCCGTGCACCGACAAATATTTCCGTCGAGTTGCTCACGGATCGTGTGCTCATCAAGATCATTGCCGCGCCGGCGTACGATATCGAGGGCGGCCATGATCATTCCGGGAGTACAGAACCCGCACTGAAGCGCGTGATGTTCGCGGAACGCCTCCTGCATCGGATGCAGTGGCCCGTTCGGCTCGGCCAATCCTTCGATAGTGGTGATCTTGGCGCCCTCACATTGTAGAGCGAGGGTTGTGCAGGACTTCCCTGCAATGCCATCAATGTGAACAACGCAAGCGCCACATTGCGAAGTGTCACAGCCGACATGCGTCCCGGTCAGCCGCAAATTCTCGCGCAAAAATTGCACCAGCAAGGTGCGCGCTTCGACATCCCCGCTGACGGATTTGCCGTTCACCGTCATGGATACGGCAGGCATGGCCTTCCTCCCATTTAGGGCCCAAACGCCCTTTTTTCGCCTCCCGCGGCGGGGACGGCTGTACTTGAGGTGTGAAATCGAGGCGATTTCGACCCAAATAACTCTGAACCCCCATTATGGCTTGGGTCAAGGGATTCCAGCAAAATGGCAACTTCATCTTCTACTGGAGCTTGATCAGCCGGCGGCAACCGTCGCCGCGAATTTTTGGAAGAAATCGTCGGCGACCTTCTTGGCGGCGCCGTTCACAAGACGCTGGCCAAGTTGCGCAAGCTTGCCACCAATTTGCGCCTCAACGTTGTAAGTGAGTAGCGTGCCACCATCTTTTTCGGTCAGCGCAACAGTCGCCCCGCCTTTCGCGAAGCCAGCCACACCGCCGTCGCCCTCGCCCGAAATCTTGTAGCCATTCGGAGGGTTAAGGTCGCTAAGATGAACCTTACCTTTGAAGCGCGCTTTCACCGGGCCAATTTTGGTCGTCGCAACCGCCTGGAATTCGGTGTCCGAAGTCTTGTTGAGCTCCTCGCAACCCGGGATGCATGCCTTCAGAACTTCGGGGTCATTCAGCTTTGCCCACACAACTTCGCGACTGGCCGGCAGTTGAACCTCGCCCGTCATGGTCATTGCCATCACGCGTCTCCTTTACAAGCATCCCGCGACAGACCTCGCTTACGCCCTCGCGATGGCCATGAAAAGGCCTTTGCAAGGTCCGCGCGGCGCACTAAGGGTGTCGCCAGATCTACAGCCTACCAATCAAAATCTTAGGGGAGGACCTTAATGCCGACAATCAACGCAGATGACGGATGCCCTATCCATGTCGAGGTCGAGGGTCGTGAGGGTGCCCCGGTGCTCATGCTGTCGAACTCGCTCGGGACCACACTCCGAATGTGGGACGACCAGGCTCCAGAATTTGCAAAACACTTCCGGCTTGTTCGCTACGACCGCCGTGGGCACGGTCAGTCCGGAGTGCCGAAAGGTCCCTACTCCATGGAGCGGTTCGGCCGGGATGTCCTGTCGGTGCTTGATGCACTGAAAATCAAAAAGACCAACTGGTGCGGATTGTCCATGGGCGGCATGGTCGGACAATGGCTGGGGGCGAACGCGCCCGATCGCATTGAGAAGCTCGTGCTCTCCAACACCAACTATCACTACGCCGACAAGACTCCGTGGAATGACAGGATCAAGCTCGTATCGGAGAAAGGTCTCGGTGAACTCGTCGGGCCGAATATGGAGCGATGGTTCACAAAGGACTTCCGAGCACGCGCGCCGCAGGCAATCGGCCGAATGACCGAGTTGTTCCTGACGACAAAGCCCGCAGGTTACATCGCTTGCTGCGAAGCCATTCGCGACATGGATTTCACGTCCTCAAATCCGCGCATCGCTCTTCCGACCCTGGTCATCGTTGGGAAACACGACCCCGCCACCCCGCCCTCCGCCGGCGAAGCCATCCAAGGTCAGATCAAGGGTGCGAAGCTCGCGAGTCTCGATGCGGCTCATATTGCGAACATCGAACAACCGAAAGCGTATACTGAAGCCGTGCTCAATTTCCTGCATTGAGGCAGTTATGGACGACAAGGAACGGTATGAACGCGGCATGGCCAAACGCCGTAAGGTGCTTGGCAATGCGTGGGTCGATCGGGCAAATGCAAAAAAGAACGCCTTCAACGAGGAATTTCAGGACTTCATAACCCGTACAGCGTGGGGCGAAGTCTGGACGCGGCCGCACTATGACGAACGGACGCGCCGCATCCTGGTTATTGGCACTATGCTCGCGCTCGACAAATGGGAGGAGTTCCGAATGCATGTGCGGGCAGCGCTCACCGAGGGCGGGTTCACGTCCGACGATATCAAGGAGATCATTCTCCAACAGGCAATCTATTGCGGAGTTCCGGCCGCCAATAACGCTTTCAAGGAAGCTGCCGACGTAATCGCCGAAGTCGGAAAGAGCAAATAGATCAGCCGCGCTTCGACCCTCGTCATTTTGACCTGAAAAGGCTTCAATGAAGCCCATGGCCAGCTGATGGGGATTATCCATGCCCAAGGTGAAAGTACGAACCGGTATGCCGAGCGTTCAGCTCGACAAGGCCGAGTTCAAGCGGCGATTTCAAGAAAGATTTTACGACCCGGATTTTAAATCACTCAGCGGCGAAATCGACAAGATCGCGGAGACTGCGTGGTCCACCTATGACGAGTACCACAAGTCTCCGCGCGTAACGAAAGCAGGTCGCGAGTTTGCCGATCCTGATTACGATATTTCGATCGAATGGCTAGCCACGCGGGCGAGCATCCAGGCAGCTGAGCGTCGACAGAAAAATCGCAAGTCGCCGTCGCGCGTTCTGATCGTCAACGGCTCATCGCGCAGCGACAAGACCTGCCCTGGCGAAATGTCAAAGACTTATCGCCTTGTTTTGCTTGCAAAGAAGATGATCGAGAAGTCCCGCGGTTTCGAGGTTGAGATTCTCGATCTGTCACGCCTGACGTCGGAATACGGCCGCGTCATCTACCCCTGCAAGGCTTGCGTCTCCACCGCTCAGCCGCTCTGTCATTGGCCCTGCTCATGCTACCCAAACCACGCTCTCGGACAGGTCGGAGACTGGATGGCCGAGATTTATCCGAAGTGGGTCGCGGCACATGGCGTAATGATCGTCTGCCCGGTGAATTGGTACCAGGCGCCCTCCTCGCTCAAGCTAATGATCGATCGCCTGGTCTGCGCCGACGGTGGCAACCCCGACCCGACAACGACCCATGGCAAGAATGCGGCAAAAGCAAAGGAGCTTGAGCTGAAAGGCTGGCCCTATCCGCGTCACCTTGCAGGTCGTGTGTTTTCCGTGATCGTGCACGGCGATGCCGCCGGGACCGAAAATCTACGCCGCATTCTCACCGACTGGATGATGGACATCGGAATGATACCGTCAGGCCACTTGGCATTGATCGATCGTTATGTCGGTTACCTGGCGCCCTATGCGACCAGCCACGACGATCTCGACCGCGACACTGACTTTCAAGACGACGTATGCAATGCCGCCAGGGCGCTGGTGCAGGCCGTGAAGGATCGACGCAGCGGAAAGCTGGAGCCGCCCGATCGCGGGCTGCACGAAGCCCGTCCGAAATAGACCATACGTCAGGCGTGATAGCGCGGAGCGGCCCGAGCTGCATCCTTGTCAACGGCAACGTCTGCCTTGATCTCCGCATTCGCTTCACGCGCCCAACGACCGCGCTCAAAGATGCACAAGCCGATTGCAACCGCGGCAATCAAAAGCTGAACCGAGTGTTCGCGGATGAGATCAGACGTATGCGTCCAAAAAGCCGGACCGATTGCGGCAACGCTGATGATCACCGCCAGAATAAGACCGGCTTCCAGAATTTTGGAATCCGGCTGCCCGCGCACCATGCAACGGAACCGGTCAACGATGTGCACAATGCAAATGCAGGCGACCGCGAGCTTGAGCGCTCCGAAAAACGCGGCGAGCTTTATCAGCCCAATCGGCCCCAAATTGAAAAGCCGCCCGATTGCGAAAACAAATTGCGAGCGCCAGACGTCTTCGAGGCCATACGAAGGCGATGTAAGGATTCGCAGTCCGTCATAACCCCAGGCCAAAGCGAAATAGAGTGCAATTGCGACAATACCGGCAACCGCAACATTGGAGAATTTTCGCACGGATCCCTCCTCACGTGAGGATTCATGCGTAGTCCCCTCAATTGCGAAGTTCAAAAGAAACCGAACCTTTACCTTACCGGTTAGCCATTTAACCTTTCCGCGCTGACGGCACGTCCTAGTTCCAATTCCAGATTGCGTAGAAAACGGGCGGGCAGCGGGTGGCCTCTCGGCACCCCTCACCCTCATTACCCCCCGCGACCGTCGCGAAACGCCTGCGGCGTCATACCCGTCTGTTTGCGAAAAAACCGTGTGAAGTGTGACGGATCTGAAAAAGCGAGATCGTATGCAATCTCGTGAATCGCCTGATTTGTAAATACGAGTTGCCGCTTGGCTTCTGTCAGAACTCGCTGTCGGATCAAGTGACCGGCGGTGACACCGGTTGCGCGTTTGACATGATCATTAAGTCTGTCGGGCGTCATGGCTAGTTTTCCGGCATAGAAGCTAATGAGACGCTCTTTCCGGAAATGTTCATCCACCAGCCGCCGAAGTTCGTCGACCCGAGCATCCGAGCGGGAAAGGGTCACGGCACCGCTCCGCGCACGAGATACGGCGAGCCGCACGACTTCGATGGCAATCAGGGCAAGCAGCCCGCGCATTGCAAGGCGATAGCCCTCGCGCGCCACAGCACTTTCTTCGTGCAAATCTGCGCAGAGCGCAGACAGGCGTTTTGCCTCTCCCGCTTTGGCGAGAGGCAGCAGTGGCTCGGTCGCGACCGCCTTTAAACGCGCCAGCGCCTCTCCCGATTGATCGCCGAGCGTGTCGGCGACGTCTTCGGTAAAGCTAACGACCCAACCGTCCGTAACCTGTGGCGTAAAGCGGAAACCATGCGCAGTCGTCGCCGGCACCAAGATCAAGGCCGGAGCGGAAAACCTCGCTGTTGCCGTCTCGAAGCTGAGCTCGCCGCCACCTTTCTCGATGAGCAACACCTGAAACAGATTTCGGTGGCGGTGAGCGCGAATTGTCCAGTCATGAATTGATGAGCGCGAAGAGATCGTCTCGATATGGATAAAGTCAAAAGCAGAGTCGTCTGGCGGATCGCCGTACAAGTGAAACAGCGGTAGCGCCGACACCGTGCTCATCCGATAAGCATATGTGAGCATGCCTGCGAGGCCAACAGCGCACGGGAAAAAATGAAAACCCCGCCTCGCGGCGGGGCTTCCTTGTTAACCTACCGTGTAGCGTTAGCGGTTCTGCTGACCACCCTGCTCGTGACCACCCTGCTGCTGGCCGGGCTTTTGCTGACCACCCTGCTGCTGCTGACCGGGCTTCGGCTGTCCGCCGCCCTGCTGGCCACCTTGCTGCTGACCACCTTGCTGCTGTTGGCCAGGCTTCTGGTTTGGATTCTGGTTTTGATTCATTTGTATTCTCCACGTGGTTGGAAGCGCCGTTCGTTCACGACGCCCCGTAACTAGTGATAATTCGAAAGTGCCCATATTTGTTCCCGCCAAGTGCCCGTACGATTTGTAGAAATGCCAAATGGAACCTCGCCACCGCTGGAAGTGTTCCCTCTCAAACAAGAGGAGAACCGACGATGGGACGATATCTACTGCTGTGGCTGCTTGGGATTCCGATCCCTATTCTAGTGCTCATCTGGCTCTTTGGTGGCCTTCACTAACCGCCCACCACCGTTGCTGAGACAGGTGCGACGATGCGACCTGTCTCAACAACGGTGGCGCTATGACAATCCGTCACTATCCTCCACATCCTCCACGACAAATTCCGCTTGATAACATCGCGCCCGCGCCGCGTTGCCGCTCCCGCTATGCCCTGTTAAGCCTCTAATATCGGGGGCGGATCGGTCACAGGCTGGCCGAGCGCACGGCGTGGGGATGGAATGGAAGTCTTCCTACAACAACTGATCAACGGGATTACGCTCGGCTCGATCTATGGCCTGATCGCCATCGGATACACGATGGTCTTCGGCATTATCGGCATGGTGAACTTCGCACACGGCGATGTGTTCATGGTGTCGAGCTTCATCGCGCTGGTTGCTTTTCTTCTGCTCGTCAGTTTTCTCGGCAGTTCGTCGATCGCGCTCATTCTGATCGTCATGCTTGTCGTAGCGATGTTGTTCACGTCGATGGTCAATTGGACGATTGAGCGACTCGCTTACAGACCGCTGCGCGGATCGTTCAGGCTGGCCCCATTGATCTCGGCAATCGGGATGTCGATTTTCCTTTCCAATTTCGTGCAAGTGACACAGGGCCCACGCAACAAGTCCATTCCACCAATGGTCCAAGGCGAGTTCGTGCTCTTCACGAAAAACGACTATCCGGTCACCCTTTCCGTCAAGCAGCTCATAATCTGGGTCGTTACCGCGATCCTGCTGCTCTGTTTCTGGTATCTCGTCACAAAAACGCGGCTTGGCCGTGCGCAGCGCGCCTGTGAGCAAGACCAAAAGATGGCGGCTCTGGTCGGCGTCGATGTTGATCGAACCATTTCGATGACCTTTGTCATCGCAGCCGCGCTCGCTGCCGTCGCCGGCACGATGTATCTGATGTACTACGGCGTCGTAAGCTTTGCGGATGGCTTTGTTCCCGGTGTCAAAGCATTCACCGCTGCTGTCCTCGGTGGCATAGGATCTCTGCCCGGCGCCGTCATCGGCGGCATCTTGATCGGCCTTATCGAGACGATGTGGTCGGCGTATTTTTCAATCGACTACAAGGATGTCGCCGCATTTTCAGTCCTCGCAATCACGCTGATATTCCTGCCGCAGGGGCTGTTCGGCCGCCCGGATGTCGAGAAAGTCTGACATGGCGAGCGACGCGCCTACCAAGCGCGTTGACACAGCTCGGGCTCTCCGGGACGCGGGGATCACGGCGCTGCTTGCTTTCGGGATTTTTCTCCCGCTGATCGGCTTTCAGACCGTTACCGATGTCCGCAATGACTTGATCGTCAACACGCGCTGGCCATTGCTCTTTGCCGTGGTCGCCCTGGTCGGTCTCGGTCGCCTCACCTATTCGCTTTCCATCGAACCTTGGTTGAAGGAACGCGCGCTACGGCCAGCCACCGAACCTGCGGCTTGGCGTTCGCGGATCGGAAAGTGGATTGTCCCTTTTGCGATTGGGTTTGTTGTTGCTTACCCGGCAATCGTCCTTGCCACCGCGGGCTTCGGCCGAGCCGTCAAGTGGATCGACAATTTCGGAATTCAAATCCTGATCTACGTCATGCTTGGATGGGGCTTGAACATCGTCGTAGGTCTCGCTGGACTGCTCGACCTCGGCTACGTCGCCTTTTACGCAGTCGGGGCATATTCCTACGCGCTGCTCGCCAAAGCTTTCGGCTTTTCCTTCTGGATCCTTCTGCCGCTCGCCGGAATTCTCGCATCATTCTGGGGAATATTGCTCGGTTTTCCGGTGCTGCGGTTGCGTGGCGACTACCTTGCGATCGTTACGCTCGCGTTCGGTGAAATCATTCGCATCGTGCTCATCAACTGGGTGGATTTGACCAACGGCTATGCCGGCATCACGAGCATTCCGCGCCCGACTTTCTTCGGTGTCCCGTTCAACGCAGATGACGACGGGTTCGCGGCTGTCTTCGGATTGGAGTATTCGCCAATCTACCGCACAATTTTTCTGTATTACCTGATCCTCGCGCTCGCCCTCCTGACCGCATTCGTTACCGTGCGCCTGCGACGGTTGCCGGTCGGCCGCGCCTGGGAAGCACTGCGCGAAGACGAAATCGCCTGCCGCTCACTCGGCATCAACACGACCAACACCAAGTTGACGGCGTTCGCCATGGGCGCGATGTTTGCCGGCTTCGCGGGATCGTTTTTTGCCGCACGACAGGGCTTCATTTCGCCGGACTCGTTCACGTTTCTGGAGTCCGCAACAATCCTTTCCATTGTCGTACTCGGCGGGATGGGCAGCCAGATCGGCGTTGCAATCGCCGCCATCGTCATGATCGGCGGCACCGAAATCATGCGCGAGCTTGATTTCCTCAAACTGATTTTTGGCGCCACGTTCGACCCGACCCAGTATCGGATGCTCCTGTTTGGACTTGCGATGGTGCTGATCATGATCTGGAGGCCGCGCGGCCTGATCGCGACGCGAGAGCCTTCGGTCATTCTGAAAGAGCGAAAAGCAATTGGCAGCGACCTTGTGAAAGAAGGTCACGGCTGATGGCAGAAGCACACGACATGTTGCTTCGGGTCGAGCATCTGACCATGCGCTTTGGCGGTCTTGTCGCTGTGGAGGACCTCTCGTTTTCCGCTCGGCAAGGTGAGATCACCGCACTGATAGGACCGAACGGCGCCGGAAAGACGACCGTATTCAATTGCATCACCGGTTTCTACAAGCCAAGCGAAGGCCGCATTACGCTCCGCCATGGTGATGCCGCTGCCTGGGATTGGCTTGAGATGCTGACCGGTAGCGGCGAACGCTCCCTCAGACGAACGGCAGGTGGACTCTATCTGCTCGAACGAATGCCGGACTATCTTGTGGCGCAGCAGGCGCGGGTCGCCCGTACTTTTCAGAACATTCGCCTTTTTCCTGGCATGACCGTGCTCGAGAACCTGCTGGTGGCCCAACACAACAATCTCATGCTGGCATCCGGTTATACCCTTCTTGGGATCCTCGGCTTTCCTTCTTTTGCAAGAGCCGAACGCGCCGCGATCGAGCGCGCGCGCGAATGGCTGGACAGAGTCGACCTAACGGCCCGAGCGGATGATGCCGCGGGCGATCTGCCTTACGGTGCGCAGCGGCGCCTTGAGATCGCGCGGGCCATGTGCACCGATCCGGTTCTGCTCTGCCTTGACGAACCTGCAGCCGGCCTCAATCCGCGCGAAAGCGCCCAGCTGAACGACCTCCTGCTCAACATCCGGGAGAAATACGGCATCTCGATCCTGTTGATCGAGCATGACATGTCTGTGGTCATGGAAATATCGGACCATATTGTTGTGCTGGATTACGGCGTCAAGATCGCCGACGGCGCCCCGGCGTCCATCCGTGACAACCCGAAGGTGATTGCGGCCTATCTCGGAGTCGCCGACAAAGATGTAGCCAAAGTCGAGGCGGAGGTTGGTCTATGACCACACCACTCCTCACTGTACGCGGCGTTAAAACCTTCTACGGCCGGGTCATGGCGCTCAAAGGCGTCGACCTCGATGTCAACGAGGGAGAAATCGTCACTTTGATCGGCGCCAACGGAGCTGGCAAATCCACCTTGATGATGACGGTCTGCGGCAATCCGCGCGCGCGCGAGGGCACGATCGATTTCGCCGGCCAGAACATCACGCGCTTGCCAACACACGAGATAGCGAGACTCAAACTTGCGCAATCTCCCGAAGGCCGCCGGATTTTTTCAAGGATGACCGTGCTTGAGAACCTGCAGATGGGGGCCACGACCGCGGACCCATTGCATTTCAAACGGGACCTTGATCGCGTCCTGACTTTGTTTCCGCGACTACAGCAGCGTATAGCGCAACGCGGCGGGACGTTGTCGGGTGGCGAACAGCAAATGCTGGCAATCGCTCGCGCTTTGATGGCGCAACCGCGGCTGCTTTTGCTCGACGAGCCATCGCTAGGGCTGGCCCCGCTGATCGTGCGGCAAATCTTCGACGCTATCAAAACACTCAATGCCGAGGACGGTCTGACCGTATTTCTCGTCGAACAGAATGCCTACCATGCCCTCAAGCTCGCGCACCGCGGTTATGTCATGGTCAACGGGTTCATCACGATGTCGGGCACGGGACACGAACTGCTCGAACGTCCGGAAATCAAATCGGCTTATCTCGAGGGAGGCCGGCATTGACGCAGATTGCCGCGTCTTTCTCGATACCGGAGTTTCTCTATGAGGAGGGCTCGTTCGGCGTTTTCGTGCTGGTCACCCTCATCCTCGGCGGCGGGGCAGCGGCATTGGCTGGCCGAGCCATTGCCGCAACCTGGCGACCGTGGTGGCAAGTTGTCGCGTACGGCTTTGTGCTGGCAGGCGCAGTTCGTTTCATACATTTCAGCCTTTATGGGGGCACTTTTCTGTCGCTCCACTACTATCTTGTCGACGCCACATTCTGTGTATTGTTCGGTTTCCTCGGTTTTCGGGCTGCACGCACAAATCAAATGCTCACACAATATCGCTGGCTCAATGAGCCCGACGGCCCGATGCGCTGGCGCCGCAAAGTCGCCTGACGTAAGATTGGTGAGAGAAAACTTGCCGGCCTAAGTTTGAGGGGGAATACAGATGAAAAAGATCACTACATTCGGCATCGCGTTGGGCATCGCGGTCGTATCCGCAGGAGCTGCCACGGCCCAGGTCAAATTCGGCGTCGGCGGGCCAATCACGGGGCCAAGCGCCGCAACCGGGGCTCAAATGAAAAATGGCGTTGACCAGGCCGCGGCCGACATAAACGCCGCCGGCGGCATCCTTGGTCAGAAAATAAGCGTCTCCTATGGAGACGACGTTTCCGACCCAAAGCAAGGCGTGTCGGTTGCAAACAAATTTTCTGCCGACGGGGTGAAGTTCGTCATTGGCCACTACAATTCAGGCGTCACCATTCCGTCGTCGGAGGTCTATCAGGAGAACGGCGTCCTGCAGATTACGCCGGCCTCGACAAATCCGACGGTGACGGAACGCAAGATGTGGAACATCTTTCGTGTCTGCGGCCGCGATGATCAGCAAGGACAAGTCGCAGGGGAGTACATCGCCAAGCACTTCAAAGGCAAAAAAATTGCCGTCGTGCATGACAAGACCACTTACGGCAAAGGCCTGGCCGACGAAATGAAGAAGACAATCAACAAAGCCGGCATGAAAGAAGTTCTGTACGAAGGCATTAACACCGGCGAGAAGGATTTCTCGGCGCTGGTTTCCAAAATCAAGCAATCCGGCGCCGACCTCATCTATTGGGGCGGCCTGTACACGGAAGGTGGTCTCATCGTTCGACAGATGCGCGATCAAGGCGTGAAGGCACCGCTGATGGGCGGCGATGGCATCACCTCGGACGAATTCGCCTCGGTTGGCGGTCCGGGAGTCGAAGGCACACTGATGACGTACGGACCGGATCCGCGCAACAAGCCGGATGCCAAAAAGGTGGTCGAGGAATTCCGCGCCAAAAAATTCGAGCCGGAAGCCTATACCCTTTATAGCTACGCCGGCGTTCAGATCATCAAACAGGCCGCGGAAGCCGCAAAGTCGCTCGACCCCAAGAAGGTCGCCGAGAAAATGCATTCGGGCATGCAGTTCAAGACCGTGCTCGGCGATATTTCCTACGACAAGAAGGGCGACATCACGAAACTCGACTATGTGATGTACGTCTGGAAAAAGGACCCCAGCGGCAAGATAACGTACGTCGAATGCCCTGGCTCCGATTGCACCAAGGTCAAATAGTCGATCGCCACGAAATTCAGAAAGCCCGCCGGTTGGCGGGCTTTCTTTTTTCATCCGATCTTTCCGAGAACCGGAAATGTTTCGAGGAGCCACACGCTCATCTGGTTGACGCTGCCGGTCAGGAAAGCAATCCCCGTCAGCACAAGTAGCGCTCCCATCACCTGCTCCATGCGATGAAGATAGTTGCGGAAGCGGGACAGAAACGCGGCGAAAGGCTCTATCGCGAAAGCGGCGATGATGAAGGGGATGCCAAGGCCGAGCGAATAGACTGCGAGCAAGCTCGCACCCCTGCTCACTGTTTGTTCCGACGCGGCGACGGCCAGAATTGCAGCCAGGATAGGTCCGATGCACGGCGTCCAGCCGAACGCAAAGGCGAGCCCGATGACATAGGCCCCCCATAAACCGACCGGCTTGGCGACATCGAGTCGCTTCTGACGATGCAGCAGGGCGATTGGCGTCACGCCCAGGAAATGGAGGCCCATTATGATGATGATGATGCCGGCGATGGTCGCGAGTGGCCCTGAATAGGCGCGGACGAGCGCGCCGACGACACTGGCGCTCGCGCCCAGCGCCACAAACACGGTCGAGAAGCCCAGGACGAACAGGAGCGCCGCAACCACCGTTTCGCGCCTGACCCGTGGCTCCGCCTCCTTGTCGGCAAAACGCTCGAGCGAGGTACCGGCCAAAAACACGAGATAGGGCGGCACAAGCGGCAGCACACAGGGAGAAAGAAAACTGACAAGGCCTGCTAGCAGGGCAGCCAGAAAAGTGACTTCACTATGCATGGCGCCACTAGATGCGACGCAATGCGGCTGCTTGCAAGTCCTTACGATCACTTCGCCGAAACGTGATTTGGCGTGATAAAGTTTCAACCGGGAGATGCTATGGCGCGCAATCTGATTACTGACGTTCCGGGCGTTCTTGTGGGCAATGCCGGCGACGCCAAACTCGGCTCAGGCGTTACGGTTATCGTATTCGAGAGTCCTGTGACTGCCAGTGTGGATGTCCGCGGTGGCGGGCCCGGCACTCGTGAAACGGCCCTCCTCGACCCGGCGCAAACTGTGGAAGGAATCGACGCGATCGTGCTGTCCGGCGGGTCGGCTTTCGGGCTCGATGCCGCATCAGGGGTGCAAGCATGGCTTCGCGAGCAGGGCCGCGGTTTTCAGGTGCGTGAAGCCCGTGTCCCGATCGTGCCAGGTGCAATCTTGTTCGATTTGCTGTCGGGCGGCGACAAGAATTGGGGACGCTATCCCCCCTATCGCGAACTCGGCTACGAAGCTGCAAAACAAGCCGGTGTGGATTTCGCGCTCGGAAGCGTCGGTGCGGGGCTCGGTGCCACGACGGCCAACCTCAAGGGTGGCATCGGTTCGGCAAGCGCAAAGACGCGCGCCGGCATTACTGTCGGCGCAATCGCCGCAGCCAACGCCGCAGGGAGCATGACAATCGGGAACACCCGGCATTTCTGGGCCGCGCCGTTCGAGCAGAACGCGGAGTTCGGCGGACAAGGCTGGCCGTCATCGCTGCCCGCCGACGCCTTGGCTTTTCGCAGCAAAGGCTATCCGGGCGAAAACACAACTCTTGCGGTTGTTGCCACCGACGCCAAACTCACGAAAGCACAGGCAAAGCGCGTAGCCGTAATGGCACAAAGCGGTTTGTCGCGCGCGATCCATCCCGTGCACACACCACTCGATGGTGACGTTGTATTCGCAGCTGGCATCGGCACAACGTCCCTGCCCGACCCCGTGTTTGCACTCAGTGAACTCGGCACGCTGGCAGCCCACGTGCTTGCCCGAGCCATCGCGCGCGGGGTCTACGAAGCGACGGCATTATCGTTCGCCGACGCAATGCCGAGTTGGCGGGATCGATTTGGGTAAAAATACAGAACCCAAAGGGAGGGATATGCGTTACCGAAATATGCCCTCGAGTATCGTCGATCACATCCACTACGATCGCGGGAGCGAGCGACTGACGGTCACCTTCGTGACCGGCCGAATCTACGAATATGTCGATGTGCCTCCCGAGGTAGCCGCCTCATTTCAATCGGCGTTTTCCAAAGGCACGTTTTTCAACGGCTATATTCGCGACCGATACGATTTTCGGGAAATCGTTTCAGCGCATTAGTTAAAGCGCGCCGCGCGGTAAGGCACCGGATCGCAAAACGGCACCTCGCCGGCCATCATCTGCGCAATCATGCGCCCGGTGGCGGGACCGAGGGTGAGGCCCCAATGCGCGTGGCCTATGGTCAGCCACAGCCCAGCGTGTCCAGGCGCCCGATCGATGATCGGACGAGAATCCGGAAAACACGGTCGACTGCCGAGCCACGTTCTCCCGTCGGCCTGCTCTCCCAACGGGAACAACTCGCGCGCTCGCGGCATGATCCGGAGAAACTGCTCAGGAGTGGGCGCTGCATCGCGCAACGCAAACTCGGCGCCGGTGGTCATGCGCAGTCCCTGCTCCATAGGGGTAATCAGGTAACCGACGTCTGCGTCAAGCACCGGCCGCGACAGGTTCGCATTCCCCTGGGGTCGAAAATGTCGGTGGTAGCCCCGCTTAACCGCAAGCGGCAATCGCACACCGAGAGTATCAAGCACATCGGACGCCCAAGGCCCGAGTGCGACCACGCACTCATGAGCATCGAGCGCACCCTCTGCGGTGTCTACTCGCCAGCGATTACCCGTACGGTGAAGCGATCGCGCATCGCCTGCTACCAAGACACCACCCAATGCGGCAAAGCGTGCCGCGAAGGCTCGCGTCACTCCGAGCGGATTGCTGATGCTCGCGGCCTCTGGCCAGAATACGGCCTTCGCAAAAACCGAATTGAGTGACGGCTCGAGAGCTTGTGCTCCAGCAGTATCGAGTGCGTTCAGGGGCAAGCCAAACTTCGCGGCGAGGTCGAACTCACGCGCCAACGCGGCAAAACTGCTCTCGTTACGATAGACTTTGAGCCAGCCGGTTTTGCGCAGGTAGTGGGTGGCGCCGCTTTCTGCCATCAGCGTCTCGTGCTCGGCAACCGCATGAGAAAACAAAGGGCGGATCAGCCGCGCTGTTTCTGCAAGCCGATCCGGTCGCGAGGCCGCGCGGAACGCCCATAACCATGGCAGGACATGCGGCAGGAATGACAAATGATAGTTGGCTTCGCTGGCGCGCTTGAGCGCGATGCGTAGCAGTGCGTCGAAATGGGAAGGAAATGCCGGAGGAAATATCGTGTTGCCTTCGATGATGCCGGCATTGCCATAGGATGTCTGTTCGCCGATCCCCGCGCGGTCGACCAGGGCGACGCTGAGCCCACGTTTGGCGAGATGCAGCGCCACCGAGGTGCCGACAATGCCGGCACCGAGAACCATTACATCAGTACGTGCCACACCCACCTCCAGGAAACCGTATCCTTATATATGGATTGCCGCCGCCGAGAGCGCTATCAAGCATCTATACTCACGGCGGCCGGAGTTTCCCCAAGTGAAATTGATCAGCGCCCTCGCGGCCGCACTCACCCTTTGCGGCCGCCATGGAACGCTTATAGCAGCGGCATCGATCTTCATCGGATTGGCGGTGCCCCCTCTTGCCGCAGCGTTTCGTCCACATCTCGGCGAAGCGATCGTCGTCATGCTGACCCTCGCCTTTCTCCGAGTCGACCCGGTGGAATTGCGTCGGCATTGGACGCGGCCCGGCCTGATCGCCGCCGCAACGGTTTGGACAATGCTCATCTTGCCCGCCGTGCTTGGCATGCTGTTTCTGGCGTTCAAATTCGATCAAACGATGCCCGGATTGTATTTCATGCTGGTGCTGCAAATGTCCGCACCGGGCCTGATGTCGTCTCCGGCGCTCGCAGCGTTGCTTGGTCTCGATGTCGCACTTACCCTCGCAACACTCATCGTGGCAACCGCGATAACTCCATTTACTGCCAGCCTCTTCACTCATGTCTTTCTGGGAACGGCACTCGCCTCTCCGCTCGAATTTGGTTTCAGACTGTTCTTGATCATTGTGGGCTGCGCTCTCGCCGCCGCTGTCATTCGCCTCATTGCGGGTCGAAAATTTATCGAGGCACAGAGAGGCGCCATTGACGGTTTGAGCGTCATCGCGATGTCGATGTTCGCCGTTGCCGCCATGGACGGCGCTATGGACCATTTTCGCGCCGACCCGAGCCTGGTCATCAAGCTCACCGCGCTTGCTTTCTTGATTGCGCTCGCCTCGATCGCCGTTACCGCAATTGTGTTCCAGCGCGCCGGACGAGCGCGCGCCTTCGCGATTGGCCTGATCGCGGGAAACCGAAACGTCGGCCTGATGCTGGCCGCAACCGGATTTGCGATCCCAGACATCGCGTGGCTTTATTTCGCGGTCGCGCAGTTTCCCATCTATCTGTTGCCGCACCTGCTGAAGCCGCTCGCCAGGCGTCTCTCAGCCAAACGTTAACAAGGCGGTGCATTTGCGTGGCTGCGGCGTTGCCCGTTTACCCGCCTCGTGTTAGGCGGAACTGCATCTGGAGGCCCTAATGCCCCGTCCGTTAGTGATTGCACCGTCGATACTTTCCGCCGATTTCGCCAAGTTGGGGGATGAGATCCGTGCGATTGAAGCTGCGGGGGCAGACTGGATCCATGTCGACGTCATGGACGGCCACTTTGTCCCGAACATATCGATTGGTCCTGCAGTCGTTCAGGCAATCCGTCCGATCACGAAGAAAACACTCGACGTCCACTTAATGATCGCGCCATGCGATCCATATCTTGAGGCTTTCGCGAAAGCCGGCTCGGACATAATCACGGTTCATGTCGAAGCCGGGCCGCACGTTCATCGCTCGCTGCAAGCAATCCGCAGCCTGGGCAAGAAGGCTGGTGTCACCCTGAACCCTGCTACACCGGTGTCGAGCATCGAGCATGTGATCGATTTGGTTGATCTCATTCTCATCATGTCGGTAAACCCCGGTTTTGGCGGGCAAGCGTTCATTCCGGCAGCCGTCGACAAGCTGCGCGACGTACGCACTCTGATCGGAGCACGCCCGATCGACATCGAGATCGACGGCGGAATTACTCCGGACAACACGGCGCGGGTCGTGCAGGCCGGGGCAAATGTGTTGGTCGCCGGGTCAGCCGTCTTCAAGGGTGGCAACTATAATGGCAACATCGCGGCGATCCGAAACGCCGCAGCCCTCGCACGTGGGGAAGCAGCGTGACCATTGCGCGCTATTCCCGTCCGGAAATGACCGCGATCTGGTCGCCGGAAACAAAATTCAGGATTTGGTTCGAGATTGAAGCTCACGCGGCGGACGCAATGGCGGAGCTCGGCACCATTCCGAAAGAAGCCGCAAAGAAAATCTGGGAAAAAGGCAATGCCGCAAAGTTCGACGTCGCTCGGATCGATGAGATCGAGGCAGAGGTCAAGCATGACGTCATCGCTTTCCTGACCCATTTGTCCGAAATCGTCGGACCGGAAGCGCGGTTTGTACACGCAGGCATGACCTCGTCCGATGTACTTGACACATGTTTCAACGTGCAACTCGTACGGGCGGCGGACATCCTCATCGCTGATGTCGATAAATTGCTTGCCGCGCTGAAGCGTCGCGCATTTGAGCACAAGCTGACGCCAACGGTTGGGCGCTCGCATGGCATTCATGCAGAACCGACCACCTTCGGTCTCAAACTGGCTTACGCGTATGCGGAATTTTCACGCGCCCGTGAGCGTCTGGTCGCCGCCCGGAAAGAGGTCGCGACCTGCGCCATCTCAGGCGCCGTAGGGACATTCGCGCAGGTCGATCCGCGCGTTGAAGCCCATGTCGCCAAGGCCATGGGGCTCGCGGTAGAGCCAGTTTCGACCCAGATTATTCCGCGCGATCGCCACGCAATGTATTTCGCCACTCTCGGCGTTGTTGCATCTTCGATCGAGCGGCTCGCAACAGAGATTCGCCATTTGCAGCGGACCGAGGTTCTCGAGGCGGAAGAATTCTTCTCCGAGAAGCAAAAGGGCTCCTCGGCGATGCCGCATAAACGAAATCCGGTCCTTTCGGAAAATGTCACCGGGCTTGCCCGCATGGTCCGGGGTTACGCCCTGCCCGCGATGGAAAATGTCGCGCTCTGGCACGAGCGCGACATCTCACATTCCTCGGTCGAGCGCATGATCGGACCCGATGCAACCGTTACGCTCGATTTCGCCCTTGCACGGCTTGCCTCAATCATCGATAGGCTCATCGTTTACCCGGCCGCCATGCAAAAGAACCTCGACAGGCTTGGCGGGCTTATTCATTCGCAGCGCATACTCATCGCGCTTACACAAAAAGGGGTTTCGCGCGAAGACGCCTATCGTCTCGTTCAGCGCAACGCCATGAAGGTGTGGGGTGGCGAGAGCGATTTCCTTTCGTTGCTTAAGGCCGACAAGGACGTGCGGGCCAAGCTCTCGGAAAAGGATCTGGAAGCCAATTTCAACCTCGACCACCATTTCAGGCACGTCGATACGATCTTCAAACGCGTGTTCGGAGCCGCCTGACCTCGCCAGCGCAATGCCGCATGCCCCGACCATTCTAGTTTTTGATTCAGGGCTTGGCGGCCTTACGGTATTCCGCGAAACAAAGGCCGCGCGTTCAGACGCACGCTATGTTTACCTCGCGGATGACGCTGGCTTTCCCTACGGTGATCTCACTGAGGACAAGCTCGTACCCCGTGTCACCGAAGTCCTCGCCGATGCAATCGCCCGGCACAAACCCGACCTCATTGTCGTAGCCTGCAATACCGCATCGACGCTCGCTCTCGCTCAATTGCGATCGCGCTTTACGGTACCCTTCGTCGGCACCGTGCCGGCCATCAAGCCAGCCTGTGCCCAATCAAAGAGCAGACGCGTCGCCGTGCTGGGCACGCAAGCCACCGTCGGACGCGAATACACGCGCGCGCTGATCCGCGAATTCGCCGCCGGCTGTGATGTGCATTTGGTCGGCTCACCACGGCTTGCCGGGTTTGCGGAAGCGGAACTTGCCGGTGAAGCCGTCGGCGACGACGCGATCAAAACCGAAACCGCAGGCTGCTTCATAGACGCCGAAGGACGCCGCACTGACACGATCGTGCTCGCCTGCACGCACTATCCGTTACTGCTTGAACGCTTTCGCGCCGCGGCACCATGGACCGTCGATTGGCTCGATCCTGCCCCGGCAATTGCGCGCCGGGTGGCCGAGTTGTTACGCGATCGACCCTTGCGCGCGGCACTGAGCGCCCCGGTCATCGAATTCACGTCCAGACGGACGCCCTCCCCGACGCTCAGGCGTGCGCTTAACTCGTTCGGCTTCTAGCCGGAGACATGCGGCCAAACTTCGAGCGCGCCGCGCCAGATCATGTCGAATGAAACATAAAGAATGATCGCAAGCCCGACGTAGGCAATCCAGCGATGCCGGTTGAGCAGCCGTGCGATGAAGCTCGCGGCGACGCCCATCAGCACGATCGACAGCACCAGACCAAAGATCAGGGCAGTTGGGTGATCGCGCGCGGCGCCCGCCACCGCCAGGACGTTGTCGAGTGACATGGAAATATCTGCGATCACGATTTGCCAAGCCGCTTGCGCGAATGTTTTGTGTGGCGCTTTGCCGTCCACCACGGACAGGGCGGCCTCCGTTGCCTTGTGGCCCGGGCCGCGCAGTTCACGCCACATTTTCCAACAGACCCAAAGCAGCAGGATGCCGCCGGCCAGAAGAAGGCCGACGATTTCCAGCAACTCGACCGCAATACTGGCAAAAGCAATTCGCAGAACGGTGGCGGCGATGATGCCGACGAGAATCGCACGCGAGCGCTGTTCCGGAGGCAAGCCTGCCGCTGCAAGACCGATCACGACGGCGTTGTCGCCAGCCAAGACCAGATCGATCATGATGACCTGGACGAGCGCGGCGATCGCGCCTTGCGAAAATATATCGAGATCAATCATCCGCTCTGCTCCTGGGTGGCGTCAGCCGCATATATTCGACGATTGCCTCAACCTCACCGAGGATCGCGGCAGCACAGCCGACAAGGGTGAATGCGCCGGCGAGATTCCAGGCGGAAGGCGAAACTTGTGCGCTCCTGCCCGCATGCATGCTGGCCGCCAGCATCAGGCAAGCCGCCGCGGCGAGAGCGCAAATACTGAAGGCCGGCAAGACGACCGGCCAGGGCAGCAAGACGACCAGCGTGACCAATGATCCAATGACGCTCGCGACGAAACCCAGGATGGCGAAACGTGAGCTGTCGCGCTTCGGGGGCTTGCGAGGAGGTTTGTGCGGGAAATCAGTTCGGCGCATCGGGCCCTGCTGCGGATACTATCAGTCCGACATCGCAGCCATTTGGCTGCCAGAGGGGCCCGGTCTGATAAGCACGTAAATGGCCCATCGTTGGGCACTCGGCAAGCGCGAGGCCTGCGACCAAGCGGCTCAACTGTACATGGATACCACCGGCTACAGGGTTTGACAGCCGCGACGATCACTCCTAAAACCCGCGCGCCCGGCGGATTTCAGGTTCGCCGGGCGTTTCGCGACCCGCGGCAAGGCCTTGCGCTTACGAGGTTTTGCCTGTCGGTTCCGGCCATGCCGGGACAGAGGAGGGCGCGATCCTCAGCAACAGCAATGACAATCGAGGACGCGAATGACCAAGCGCATGGAATCCAAGTACAAGATCGACCGCCGGATGGGCGAGAACATCTGGGGACGACCGAAGAGCCCGGTGAACCGGCGTGAGTACGGGCCCGGCCAACACGGCCAGAGGCGCAAGAGCAAGCTCTCCGACTACGGCGTGCAGCTCAAGGCCAAGCAGAAGCTGCGTGGCTACTACGGGAATATCTCCGAGCGGCAGTTCCGCGGCATCTATCAGGAAGCCCGCCGCCTCAAGGGCGACAGTGGCGCGCACATGATCGGCCTGCTTGAGCGCCGTCTGGATGCGCTCATCTTCCGCGCCAAGTTCGTTCCAACGGTGTTCGCCGCACGCCAGTTCATCAGCCACGGCCATATCCGGGTGAATGGCAAGCGCGTCACCATCCCGAGCTATCGCGTAAAAGTTGGCGACGTGGTCGAGGTCAAAGAGAAGTCGAAGCAACTGGCATTGGTGCTGGAAGCCCAGGCTTTGGCCGAGCGTGACGTGCCCGACTACATCGAAGTTGACGGGTCGAAACTGACCGCGAAGCTTGCGCGCGTCCCAGTGCCCTCCGATGTGCCATATGCGGTTCAGATGGAGCCGCATCTGGTGGTGGAATATTACTCACGCTGATCGTTGAGGCAGGCTTTACCGCATGGGCCGGCGCAATCGCGCCGGCCCATGGCTATTTTGAGTCGTTTTCCGCATGCCAGATTTGGCCTGCCTAAAACTTATCCCCTGACTAGTGCACAGCTTATTTTGTGTCTGGCCTGCGACAATTCTCTACATTTAGTGGTCAAAACGCGCTAATAACCTTGCGCGGCCCTCGAATCAGGGGGGCTCGCCTAGGGAGACTCCGCAATGAAAGGGATCGATACCATTAAAGAGTGGGTCGGGGCGTTGACGGAATTAGCTCTGATGTTGCTGGCATTGGCGATCGTGCTTTCGTTGCTGGTCGGCGCCAATCTGCCGTTCTTCGGCGCTGTAACAGCGAACATCATGGCCTGGGTGAAGGACATGGGCGGGAACGGTCTCGTCGGTCTGATCACACTCGGCATAGTCCTCTGGTTGTTCTCGAATCGGAAAATGGCCTGACGCCAGCGTCCGGCTGGCCTGATCAGCTTTGCTGACGCAACCGAGGTGGGGGGCGACGCTCCCCACCTTCAAGCCGTATGTGTCATCAAGGGGTTTGCCATGCTCAAATTCATGGCCAATGCAAAAGTGATCTTGTGGGAGTTCGTCGAGCTTGGCTTCGTCACCATTCTCGCGATCATGTTGATCTACCTGATCCTGGGGCAAGGCTCAGGGGTCTTTGTGACGTCGGTCGCCGAGAACGTCACAAAATTCGCGAGCGGCGTGCCAACGCAGAGCTTGATCGGACTGGCGCTGGTTCTGGGCGTCATCTACCTGATGATGAATCGCCTGAACCGCACGCGTTAGTCGAAAACCTCCCGCGTTGACTGCTTTCCGACCCGCCTCGGGTGGCGGGACGCGTAGCTTTGGCGTAGAAGGCGCAAGCCTTCTGGAAAGCCGCCAACATGCTGAACCGCCGCAATTTTCTTGCCGCCACCGCCGGAAGCATTGCAACGAGTGCCCTGCCCGCCTTTGCGGCAGCGCCTTACACGCTCAATCATGGCGCGTTTGCAGTAACCGTCGTCAGTGACGGCCATCTCGTATTGCCGACAAGTTTTCTCGCACCCAATGCGCCCGCTGCCGAACGCGAGCCTCTGCTCAAAGCTGCCGGACAAACAGAAGAGCAATACAACTCACCGACCAATGTGACGCTGATCGCCGCGGGACAGGATCTCATTCTTGTCGATATGGGATCGGGCGATCGCTTATGCCGACCGCGGGCAAGCTTGTGGCAGAATCTCAAATCAGCCGGCATCGACAAGGGGAAGATCACAAAAGTGATTTTCACTCACGGCCACCCCGACCACCTTTGGGGCACCGTTGATGAGCTCGACGAACTGGTGATTCCGGATGCTACGTTTTTCGTCGCAAGCACGGAATGGGATTTTTGGACGAGCGAAAATGCAACACGCGGGCTCCCCGCTGAACGTGCGGGGTTCGTCACCGGTGCGCGGCGCAATTATGCAGCGATCAAGGAAAAGGTGAAAATGGTGAAGGCTGGTGATGAGATCATCGCCGGCCTGCGGGTCGTCGATACGCCTGGCCACACGCAAGGTCATGTCTCCTTCGAACTGGCCGGCGGCGGCGGCGTCGTCGTCGGCGGCGACGTCCTCACCCACCCGCTGATTTCTTTCCAGTATCCCGAATGGAAACCCATCGCCGATCACGTACCGGATCAGGCGATAGCGACGCGTCGCAAGCTATTGGACCGGCTTGCCCATGACAGATCGAAATTGATTGGTTTCCACTTGCCCTACCCGGGGGTTGGAATGGTCGAACGCAAGGACAGCGCCTACCGCTTCGTGCCGGCGGCCTAATAAGGGGCTGGGATCACAAGCGCCAACAATGCTCCGGCGGCAGGCAGCCATGCCACCGCCAACCCGAGTCCGGTCTTACCTTTTTTATTAAAAACAAATCCCGCTATGGGCGCCGCGAGACAGGCGATCACGGCGGCAACGAAAGCGACGACCGCCAACGCCCCTGCGTGCGCACTTTCCGGACCACCGCCGAACCAAAAGCCTGAGACTCCGATCAACAGCGCAGCAAGTGCGCCGTCGACAACCGTCGCAATAACCAGCAGGAAAATCGTCACGCGCTGGGCTTATGGCGTCAGGCGCTCTGACTCACCGAAACGCCTTTGTCTTTCAGAGCCTGCTGCAACTCACCGGCCTGAAACATCTCGCGCACGATATCGCAGCCGCCGACAAACTCGCCCTTGACGTAAAGCTGGGGGATCGTTGGCCAGTTCGAATAGCTTTTGATGCCGGTTCGGATTTCGTCAGATTCAAGAACGTTGATGCCTTTGTAAGCGACACCGAGATGGTCGAGAATCTGAACCACCTGTCCTGAAAATCCGCACATCGGAAACTGCGGTGTTCCCTTCATGAACAACACCACGTCGTTTCCCTTCACCTCATTCTCGATGAATTGCTCGATGCCCATGGAATCCCATCCTGTTGGGCGGCACGGCCGCCACGCTTTGCGATATATGTATCCCAGAAGGCGCCGCCAACCCAAGAGGCAATCACGGTTTTATCGACTTTTTGGTGAGTAGAAGGTGCCTTCCACCTCGAAAAAATCGTCCTGGTTCAGCGCCGCGACTTCGACGATCGTCCGCGGGGGATACGGCCCGCCGGACCAAATCTCTTCCTGAACCTTGTTCACGAGTGGCCGCAATCGCAGCATATCGGTGACAAAAACCGTCAGACGTACGCAGTCCGCAAAACCAGCACCTTCGGATTCCGCAATCAATTTCATATTCAGGAACGCTTGGCGGATTCGCGCCTCATCGCCATCGACCAGGCGATTATTCATCGGATTGATGCCACGCATGCCGGCGACGAATACAAAATCCCCGGCACGCGCTCCCAGACTCCAGGTGCCAGTTGGCGCGATCGCACCTTCGGGCGAAAGAACGCGGACGCCCTTCCCTAAACCCATCAAGGCGTGCCGGTCTGCAACGCGAGAGCGTGCAGGACACCGCCCATCTGACCTCTGAGCGCCTCGTAAACCAGTTGGTGCTGCTGGACCCGCGACTTTCCCTTGAACGAGGCAGAAATTACAGTCGCTGCATAGTGGTCGCCGTCGCCGGCGAGGTCACGGATCGTCACCTGCGCATCTGGAATGTGCGCCTTGATCAACCGCTCGATTTCACCGGCTTGCATGGCCATCGCCGGACCTCGTTGATCGTTAAAGCTCGCCAGCCATATAGGCGGGCAGCCAAGATTCGAAACGCTTGCGCAGAATCGTGACTAGGATGGGACGCTCGCCAGCAAGCGTCAATGCGTCGCCCCCCGTCTTCCCGATAGTCCACACCGGCACACTGACAGCCCGGGCGCGCGTGAGCACGGTTTCAGCCATTTCTGCAGGCACTGTGACCACATAACGCGCCTGATCTTCCCCGAACCAGTGGGCATGCGACGGAATATCCCACGGCGCCGCGGACAGTTCCGCTCCAATGCCGGAGGCCATTGCCATCTCCGCGATGGCGACGAGCAGCCCACCGTCAGAAACGTCATGCGCCGCCGTCACGATGCCGTCGAGAATTAGCCCGCGCACGAAATCGCCATTTTCGCGCTCTTCCGCGAGATCAACCGGAGGAGGAGCGCCCTCTTCCCGTCCGCAGATTTCGCGCAGATAGAGCGATTGCCCGAGCCAGCCCGTCGTCTCTCCGACCAGCAATATGGTCTCGTCCGCTCGCTTGAAAGCGAGTGTCGACGATTTTCTGAAATCATCAATCAGGCCGACGCCGCCAATTGAAGGCGTTGGCAAGATCGCGCGACCGTTCGTTTCGTTGTAGAGCGAAACATTCCCGGACACGACCGGAAAGTCGAGCGCTTTGCACGCTTCGGCGATTCCGCGGATGCAACCTACGAACTGCCCCATAATTTCGGGCCGCTCGGGATTGCCGAAGTTGAGATTGTCGGTAACGGCGAGCGGCTTAGCTCCAACGGCGGTAATGTTGCGCCAGCATTCTGCAACGGCCTGTTTGCCGCCTTCGAATGGATCGGCTTCGCAGTAGCGCGGCGTAACATCCGTGGTGAGCGCGAGACCTTTCGGCCCATCCTCGACACGAACCACCGCTGCATCGCCGCCCGGTCGTTGCACCGTGTTGCCGAGGATGACGTGATCGTATTGCTCCCAAACCCAACGCTTCGAGCAAAGATCAGGCGCTTCCAGCAACTTCTCCAATGCTTCAAGAGTACCGACAGGCGCATGAACGCTCTCCGCGCGGATCTCCTCCGGCTTTGCAGCGCTGACGAAGGGCCGCTTGTACTCCGGCGCCTGGTCGCCGAGCTCCTTGATGGGCAAATCCGCCATGACGTCGCCACCGTGACGTACCACGAAGCGCTTTGTCGGGGTCGTCTCCCCCACCACGGCAAAGTCGAGGCCCCACTTGCGGAAAATCGCTTCGGCTTCTTTTTCTTTTTCGGGTTTGAGCACCATGAGCATGCGCTCTTGGCTTTCGGACAGCATCATTTCATAGGCGCTCATGCTCTCCTCGCGGCAAGGCACCTTGTCGAGATCGAGTGTGACGCCGAGGTCGCCTTTTGCGCCCATTTCCACTGCTGAGCACGTCAAACCGGCAGCGCCCATGTCCTGGATGGCAATGACGCAGTCTTTCTGCATGATCTCAAGACAGGCTTCCAGCAACAGCTTCTCGGAAAACGGGTCACCGACCTGCACGGTCGGACGCTTGCCCTCGGAGTCTTCGTCAAATTCCGCCGACGCCATCGATGCGCCGTGTATGCCGTCGCGTCCAGTCTTGGACCCGAGATAGACGATCGGCATGCCCACGCCTGAAGCAGCGGCATAAAAAATCTGATCTTTGCGAGCAATTCCGACCGCCATCGCATTGACGAGGCAATTGCCGTCGTAGCGCTGGTGGAAGCGAACCGAGCCGCCGACGGTTGGCACACCGAAAGAATTCCCGTACCCGCCAATCCCGGCAACCACGCCAGATACCAGGTGCCGCGTCTTCGGATGTGACGGAGCGCCGAACGAAAGCGCATTCAGGCAGGCGATCGGTCGCGCGCCCATGGTGAACACATCACGCAAGATTCCGCCGACACCGGTAGCCGCACCCTGATACGGCTCGATGTAGCTTGGGTGGTTGTGACTTTCCATTTTGAAAATGCAGGCGAGTCCGTCGCCTATATCAATGACTCCAGCGTTCTCGCCAGGCCCCTGGATGACCCACGCCCCCTTTGTCGGGAGCGTCCGCAAGTGAACCTTCGACGACTTGTACGAGCAATGCTCGTTCCACATCGCGGAAAAAATGCCGAGTTCGGTCAACGACGGCTCACGTCCGATCAGCCTGAGAATGCGATCGTACTCGTCGGGCTTGAGCCCGTGCTCGGCGATCAGTTCGGGTGTGATGCGAGGTTCGTTGCGATTCACAGTCTATGCCGCCCGATCGAGCGCCTCGACCAGGCCAGCAAACAGCCCGCGCCCGTCAGTCGGACCAATCGCAGCTTCAACATGGTTTTCAGGGTGCGGCATCATGCCGAGCACGTTGCCCTGGTCGTTCACAATACCGGCGATCGCGTTGATCGCGCCGTTGTGATTCCAGTTTGGATCAATCATGCCGTCGGGCGAGGAATAGCGAAACAGCACGCGACCTTCGCCCTCGAGTTTCGCGATCGTTTCGCCGTCGGCGATGTAATTTCCTTCCCCGTGCGCGACCGGTACGCGGACAACCTGACCGGCATTGTAGCCGCGCGTAAACGGTGTGTCGGACCGCTCCACACGCAGGTACACGTCGCGGCAGATGAAGCGGAGATTTTCATTTCGCATCAGAACGCCCGGCAGAAGGCCGGCTTCGCACAAGATCTGGAATCCGTTGCACACACCAAGCAACAATCCGCCCTTTGCCGCGTGTGCACGCACCGCTTCCATGATGGGGCTACGCGCCGCAATTGCACCGCAGCGCAGATAGTCGCCGTAGGAAAAGCCGCCGGGAATTACGACCAGATCGGTACCAGCAGGAAGTTCCTTGTCGGCATGCCAGACCATGGAAGGCTCGCGGCCCGACACAAGACGCAATGTCCGCGCCATGTCGCGTTCGCGATTAATCCCGGGAAAGACAAGAACGGCGGCCTTCATCCCAACACGTCCACGCGATAATTCTCGATGACGGTATTGGCCAAAAGCTTGTCGGCTGCCTGTTTGAGCAGGGCCTCCGCCTTGGCGCGGTCGCCATCCTCGATTTCAATGTCAAAAACCTTGCCCTGACGAACACTGGCGACGCCCGCAAGGCCAAGGGAACGCAGAGCGCCCTCGATAGCCTTGCCCTGGGGGTCGAGAATTCCGGATTTCAGGGTAACGGTTACACGAGCTTTCATAGTGGTTTTTCAGGCGATTCCGGTCCCGACGACCTGACCTAGCATCCACCACGGGCCGCCTCAACCGTGCGGGTGAACACTACACAGGTCATAAGCCGAAGGTCGTATTTCAAGGCGGGGCCTTCCAGGCGCCGGACGGCCCCCGGGCGGGTTCACCCGCCCGCTCCCGTAAGCCCACGCACCATTGCATCCAATCGATGGCGGTCTACCTCTTCACTCTCGGTGCGGGGGAGCTCGGCGACGTTGATAAAGCGCACAGGAACCTGAGCCTTAGGAAGCCTTCCTCGGCAGTGCAGTTGCAGTGCGTCCTCATCCAGATTTCCGACGGGCACCGTAAGCGCCCAGACTTCCTCAATGCCAAACTCACTCGGTACTGCGAACGCGAGAGCCTCACGAACGCTGTCGTGATTCGTAATCACATCCTCAATGAAGCGTGGACTGACCTTCTCTCCCCCCAGGTTCAAGACCTCCTTCTTTCGCCCGGTGATAACCAGCATTTTTTCCGTCGTGACATAGCCAATGTCACCCGTGTCGAAATATCCATCGAGAAAGGGGGACTCGGTCTTTGCAACCTCGTTCAGATATCCGTCTACATTGACCGGCGTTTGCACCTGCAGCGATCCCTCGTTACCTGGCCCCAGGATTGTCCCCTGTTCATCGACGGCGCGAATCGAAACGCCCGGCGCGATATACCCGGCAGCGCCCTCATGGAGGGCGTGGGCCGGAGCAGAGGAGATCGTCGAAGTCTCGGTTGTGCCGTACGAGAGAACCAGATTCGATCCCATGCGGGACCTCACCCGTTCTGACAAGAACCTGGGAAGTGGACTTCCCGCCGAGAGGATCACACCGAAGCTGGAACGGAAATCGGGATTGTCATCATAGAACGACAGAAAGTCGCTGAGGTTGCCAGGTGACGCGATCAGGCCTTGCACTTTGTAGACGTCAAATGTCTGCAAAGTCTCAATCAGTGACGCACCTGGAAAGTAGACGGTGCCGCCGCGTGACAGCACGTAGAGAACATACAGGAACCCGCTGCTCGAGCCGAGGCCGTAGCTGCTGAAAAATCGTGAGCATTCTGGAAAGGTTTTGCCGAACAGGTGATTGCAACGCGCAACTCGTTTCAATTGGTTGTTGTGGGTGAAACCGACCGCTCTCGCCTCACCGGTCGCGCCCAAGGTCAACGTGATACGACAGACATCGTCACCATCGCCCTTGTATATGTGGCGATCATCGACCGGAATGCCTTTTCCCGACAGCCACGACAGGTCGACGCCGACGACCTTTGTTTTTCGTCGGCCCGGATAAACATCAACAACATCCGTCAGAAAGACATCGGCAGGGAGATCCGTTGGCAGCGGCGCGCTGACTGACACCGTGACGACGCCGATTTGCATCAGACCAAGGGCGACGGCCGTATGGAAGATCGGATCTTTTATCTGGATGGCGACGACAGCGTTTGGTGCGATGCCGAGGCGAATGGCGCGGTGACCGACACTATGAATAAACCGAGCGAGCCGACCGTAGGTGACCGTGCCCAGAGACGTTTCCGGCGTGAACATCGCGGGCGCCGGCGGATCAAGCCGCGCATGAAAAAGAATCGGCTCGACAACA